>Ga0181532_10006224_pt1 | contig 9967 bp, 11 predicted proteins | sample PEATcosm2014_Bin_33_FD_119768 | JGI IMG/M metagenome (GOLD analysis project Ga0181532, IMG submission 119768) | Peatland microbial communities from MTU Mesocosm Facility, Houghton, MI, USA - PEATcosm2014_Bin11_30_metaG | ecosystem: Environmental > Terrestrial > Soil > Wetlands > Peat | place... | reverse complement strand
GGCGTGTACTACATCGGGCCAATGTTCACTGCATTCCGTGGAACGGCTGAAGGCGTCTCCTATTACCGCGTATTACGCGAGGAAGTGGAAGAACGTTTGCGACTGGGCCAGGGTCCGCTGACCCCGGAGGGATCGCAGGAGAAGGAGCGTTATCGTCTGGTAATAGAAGGTCCACCGAACTGGACCAGCTTTCGTGAGTTCTGGAAGATGTTCTATGACGAGGGCGCTGTCATAGTGGCCAGCAGCTATACCAAGGTTGGAGGTCTGTACGATGGTGGCTTCCGTCACGATCCCGGCCGCCCATTGGAGACGCTGGCGGAATACTGCCTGGGCTGTTACACCAATCTCGGCCTGCCCACTCGTCTGGCATTGCTAGAGCGCTACATTCGCGAGTACCGCGCGGACGGATTCATGATTAACAGCATCAAGAGCTGCAATTCCTTCAGCGTGGGTCAGCTCCTGATGTTGCGCCAACTGGAGCAGAAAACTGGCGTCCCTGGCGGCTTCATCGAAAGCGACCTGGTGGACCCGCGTTACTTTTCGGCAGCGAATATCAAGAACCGCATTGAGAGCTATTTGCAGATGATCGAACAAAAACGCACCGGCGTGAACGCATGAATCCTCTACGGACCTATGTCGGCATTGACCTCGGCTCTACTACTACCAAGGCTGTCGTCCTCAACGACGCTGGCGAGGTGATCGGCCGCGGCATAACCAACAGTCGCAGCAATTACGATGTTGCCTGCCAAGTGGTGCGGGAGGAAGCTCTGATCCGCACCCGCTTCACGCTCACTCATCGGGCCATAGCAAGCGATCCGGCTCTGGTGCAGGTCGAGAAAGCTTTCCTCTCCTCGTTGCAGCTGAATTTTCGGCGCCGCCAGCACCTCGATCAGTTGCAAGGGCTGCGGGAAGCTCTGCAAGCCACTGCCGATGATCCCCGCCATAGCAGCCATCGGCAGGAACTAAGCGCGGCGGTAGAAAGCATCTTGACTGCAATGGTCGAGCGCGCCGGGTTGCATTTCAGCGAATTGGCGGTGCGCAAGAGCGACTTCTTCCGCGACCTTGCGACCGCCGATTACATGCAACTGGCAGAACAATACAGCGACCCTCGCGGAATCACCTTCGATATGCTATGCGGTTTGTTCGACGCCGCAATTCTCATCGTCGAGAACGCCACTACTCAAGGTAGCTTCGAAAGCCAATTGCGCGGCGCGCTGGAGCCGACTCTGGCGTCGGCGTCGCCGGCCGTGCGAGACAAAGCATCGCGGCTGCGCGAGGTGGTGGAGGCGACCTGCCACGCCAACATCATAGAAGCCGGTACCGTAGGCACGGGATACGGACGCCAGCGCTTGCCTTTTCCCAAGGAGCAGATTCGCAGTGAGATTCTTTGTCACGGGCTCGGCGCTCATGCCATGTTTCCCGGCACCCGCACCCTGCTGGACATCGGAGGGCAGGACACCAAGGCAATCCAGGTCGATGCCGACGGGTTGGTGGTTAGCTTTCAAATGAATGACCGTTGCGCCGCCGGATGCGGACGTTATCTCGGTTACATCGCTGACGAGATGAATTTGGGATTGCATGAGCTGGGACCGCTGGCTTTGCAGAGCCAAAGCCAGGTAAAGATCAACAGCACGTGCACCGTGTTCGCCGGGGCCGAGCTGCGAGAGCGGCTCGCGCTAGGCCAGCAGCGCGAGGATATCCTGGCAGGCCTGCACCGAGCGATCATCATGCGCGCCATGTCGCTGCTTGCGCGTTCCGGTGGCATCAGCAATGAGTTTACGTTTACCGGCGGTGTGGCTCGCAATCCTGCGGCCGTGAAGGCTCTGCGCGAACTGGTGCAGGAGAATTACGGCGAGCGGACGCTGAACATTTCTGCCGATTCCATCTATACCGGCGCTCTGGGCGCAGCTTTATTTGCCCGGCAAGGGGCTCAGGCCAACGCATGACAACTACCGCCATCTCGTCGAGGGCTCGATCGGTTGACGACCAGATTACCGCTGGCGTCGATGTGGGATCCAGCGCCGTGAAGATCGCGGTTCTGCTGACATCCGGTGACGGTGAGACCGAGGTTCTCACGTTGCTCACCGAGCGCATACGCCGTCGCGAATTGCGCAAGGTAGTGAATGGCGGATACCAAGCGGCGCTCGACGCAGCCGGCGTGTCTGCAGACGAGGTTTGTTATGTGGCCAGCACTGGCGAAGGTGAGCTGGTGGATTTTCGCCGCGGGCACTTTTACGGCATGACCACCCACGCCCGAGGCGCTATCTTCCTTATGCCGGAAGTTCGTGCTGTTCTCGATATCGGAGCCTTGCATGCGCGCGCCATGCGCATCGACAGTCGCAGCCGCGTGCTCAGCCATCGCATGACCGGCCAATGCGCTTCCGGCTCTGGCCAGTTTCTGGAAAACGTCGCACGCTACCTGGGCATCGGCTTGGACGACATAGGACCGTTATCTTGCCAGGCCCGCAATCCCCAGGTGGTTAGTAGCATCTGCGCGGTACTGGCCGAGACCGATGTTATCAACATGGTCAGCAGGGGAATCACCACGCCCGACATTCTCAAAGGCATTCATCTTTCCATGGCCGGCCGCTTCACCAAGCTGCTGCGCGCGATTGATGTGCATGGGCAAGTCGCCATCACCGGTGGTCTTTCGGCTGACACTGGCTTGGCACAGGCTTTGCAAGAGAAGTCGCGAGAGGATGGCCTGGACGTGGAAATCCGCACCCATCCCAATTCCATCTATGCCGGTGCTCTGGGTGCGGCTTTGTGGGGAGCATATCGTCATCGCATGCTCGCCCGCCATGCCGAGGTATCAGCATGATCGCCCTCGAACAACTGGCGGGCAAGACTGCTGTTGTCACCGGCGGCTCGGGAGGCATCGGCAGTGCGGTCGTTCGCGCTTTGCAGGAAGCTGGTGCGGCAGCAACGTCACTCGACCTCTCACCACCACCTGCTAATGACGTCCCGTGGCTGTCTTGCGATATGCGCAGCGACGATTCCGTTCGCTCCGCCGTGCAGCAGTTCTTCACGCAGAATGGGCGCCTCGATCTGGTAATTCACGCGGCCGGAATTTCCCGGGAAGCGGTTGTCTGGAAGCTTGCGGTGGAAGATTGGGACATGATCCAGGCGGTCAATTTGCGCGGCGCCTTTTTGCTGCTGCGTCATACCATTCCCCTGATGCGCCAGGGACCGGGTGGCCGCGTGGTGTTAATCGGATCTATCAATGGATCGCGTGGCAAGTTTGGCACATCGGCTTACTCAGCGAGCAAAGCAGGGCTGCTTGGCTTAGCCAAAAGCGTCGCGCGAGAAACCGGCCGATTTGGAATTTCGGTGAACGTGATCGAGCCAGGCTGGGTACGCACACCGCTGACAGAGGCCTTACCGGTGGCGGCTCGCGAAGCTGCGGAAGCGGAAAGCCTGCTGGGGAGTGTGCTCGAGGTTTCCGATGTCGCGGCCGCAGTCCTTTTTCTATGCGGTCCGGGCGCAAGCCGTATTACCGGCCAGATTCTGCGGGTGGACGCGGGACAATTTTTGGGGGGCAGCACGTAAAGCGAATTGGGAGGGATTCCATGGCGACAGACAGCATGGAAGAAACAGATGTGTTGGAGACGGATGCGGTGCTGGTGCGCGCCATGCGCATCGACGATCTAAATGCCGTGGTAGCGATTGACGCAGTAGCCAGCGGGCGTCACCGTCCTCGCTACTTTGAGCTCATGCTGCAACGGGCCATAACCCAGGCGGCCTTGCAGATCTCTCTGGTGGCGGAAGTGGACAGCCGGGTTGTGGGCTTCGTGATCGGGTCGCTCTACTATGGGGAGTACGGCGTAGCGGAGCCGTCGGCTTCCATTGATGCTATCTCGGTCGATCCTGAAATTCGGGGAAAGACTGTCGGCAAGGCGCTGATGCGACAGTTGCGCCTGAATCTGGGGGCCCTGCGAATTACAACGTTGAGGACCGAAGTCTCGTGGGACCACTTCGGCCTTTTGGGATTCTTCAGGAGTCAAGGGTTCAAACCCTCCAGCAGGATCTGCTTGGAGTGCACTCTGGATCCGACGCGACCCGAAGACTCTACCGGTAAATAGGGAGGCGCTGATCATGCGCACAGTGAAACCTGCGATGAAGAAAAAGAAGCCTGCTCCAAAAGCCGCCAAGGCTACAGCACAAGACACAAAACCGCAGCTCATGCTGCGTTGTTCCCGCTGTGGACGGCCAGCCGGGGAGCAAGACAAATTCTGTGCTGAATGTGGACTATTCCTACGCGACGCCTATCTCGATCACAGGCTCCTGCTTGCGCTTGTGGAGGAGAGGGACGGCCGCAGCCGCGAAGCTCGTCAGCAACTGGAGCATCTGTTGCAAACCGACCCGAACCATGTGCTTGCGAATCACCTGTTAGGCACCTTCTACTTTCATCAAGGCACGCTCGACTTAGCCATCGAGCGCTATCAGAAAGCGGTGGCGGCAGCCCCCACGTTTGTTTTGGCCTATTACGATCTGGGCGTTGCGTGGTATCACCGTTGCAACATGCCGGAAGCCATCCGTGCCTTTCGTCGTTGCCTGGAACTCGATCCGAACTACAACGCCGCGCACTATCGCCTGGCGGTTTCGTTGTTTCACGCTGGCCAACTGGAAGAAGCCTCCAATCATTTCAAACAGTCCATTGCTCTCACGCCCGAGTACTTGATGGCCCATTACCACATTGGCGTGATTCATGAGCGGCGAGGCGAAGCGGACGCCGCCGAGCGCGAATTCCAGCGTAGCCTCGATGAGGCTGTGGGCGAAGTGAGTAGCCTGTTCCATCTGGCCGTCATTCGACGCAGCAAAGGGGATGTTAAAGGCGCAGACGATCTTGTCCGCCGCGCCCATGAATTCGGTCGGGCCCAAAGCACTACCTCCTGAGTGGGGAGACGGACACATGAATCCAGGCGAAGAGAGCACCCTCATTCACGATTGGGCGCAGGCCGGCCCGCGAAGAGCGCGTTACCCGATTCACGTCATGCTCGACGACGAGACGCTGCGTGACGGGCTGCAAAGCCCATCTGTCACCGATCCTCCGCTGGATACGAAAGTCGAAATACTCCACTACATGGAAACCCTGGGCATTGAGACTGCCGACGTGGGACTGCCCGGCGCTGGTGCGCACCAGCGTGAAGCTGTGCTGCGCCTCTGCCGCGAAATCTCCGACCAGCGACTACGCATCCAGGCCAACTGCGCTGCACGAACACTGATGATCGACATTCAACCCATCGCGGAGGTCACGCAACTGACCGGCGTTCCCATTGAAGCCTGTGTCTTCATTGGCAGCAGTCCCATCCGCCAGTACGCCGAAGAGTGGGATTTATCGGATATTCTTCGTAACACGCGCGAGGCCATCCGGTTTGCGGTCCGTGAAGGGCTGGAGGTGATGTACGTTACGGAAGACACGGTCCGCTCTTCTCCCGAACACCTGCGCGTCCTGCTGACCGCAGCCGTGGAGGTCGGAGCTAAACGCCTTTGCCTGTGCGACACTTGCGGCGCGGCAGTTCCACAGGGAGTGTGGAATCTCGTCACGTGGGTGAAGGCATTGATTGCGGAACTGGGGGCCGACGTTGGCATCGACTGGCATGGTCACCGTGACCGCGGCCTGGATCTGGCCAACAGCTTGGCGGCGATCGAAGCGGGCGCCAGCCGGGTTCACGGCACCGCACTTGGGATCGGCGAGCGCGTGGGCAACACCCCAATCGAGCAGCTTCTGGTCAATCTCAAGCTGCTGGGGGTACGCAACGACGATCTATCGAAGTTGCCGGATTATGTGCAGGCTGTTGCGTCGGCCACCGGAGTCCCCATGCCGATTAACATGCCCATCGTCGGACGCGACGCCTTCCGCACGGCCACTGGAGTTCATGCATCCGCCGTCATCAAAGCTCAGAAGAAAGGTGACGCATGGCTGGCCGACATGGTCTATTCGGGCGTCCCGGCTGCATGGATTGGCCGAACGCAGGAAATCGAAGTGGGTCCTATGTCGGGCGCTTCCAACGTTGTCTGCTATCTGAGCGATCGAGGCCTTTCGAGCTCCCCCGCAGCCGTGAAGGCCATATTGGATGTAGCTAAACGGTCCAGCCGCGTTCTCGCAGAGTCGGAGATACTAGAAGTTTTGCGTGACATGAATGCATGAGCGCCGGGGCACCGTCGACCGCTCCATCGCCTGCGGCTGCAGCGGCGCCAGTTACGACGACAGATGACGTGCGGCAAGCGGGTACACGACGCTGCAATTCCTGACGGCAACACTGGCGAGACTCCTTGCGGGCAGGGTCACCCTACGGTGCGAAGTAGCCGGAGATGTCCAGGATAAGTTGCGTCAGTCCGGCGGCGTAGGCGTCGACGGAGCCGTCGTTGGTTGGCACGATTGCCATATTGGAGGTGATTGTGCACTCCACCACGAATCTGAAGGAAGAGGCCCGGCACGTCTTCGTATCTCCACTCCTTGCTGTCGCAGGATTTCGGCGATACGGTCGAGCGCTTTCGGCATCCCTCGCTCAACCTCGGGACCGAGTTCCGTGCCGACTTCGAAGCTGCTGCCCACAATCCCAACCAGCAGGACTTCCTTGGGACAAACGCCGCCGGTTTCTGCGGTGAACAATGTCTGTTGCAAGCAAGGTTGGTGAGCGCTCAGTCTGACATTGGGAAGATATTCGCGAAGCTGTTGGTGATTGAAGGTGAGGATTTCGCCCGGCTCGCCCCCGGAGGATAGTGCATCGAGGATAATCAGCACGTCGCGGCCGACGAGGTAGTCCACGATGTCGAGGCCGGGCGTGCCGAGGCCTAGAAGCTCGACATCCTCACCGATCTCATATTCCGACCGCAGGCGAGCGATGGCGTGCGGACCGAAGCCATCGTCCTGGAACAGAACGTTGCCCACACCTGCAACCAGCACTCGCGGACTCACAAAACCTTCACAGAAGCGATCGCTTTGCCGGAGGGATCGAAAGTGTGGCACGCGCATGCCATGCAGGGATCGAAGGAGTGGACGGTGCGCAACACTTCGAGCGGCTTTTCCGGATCGCCAATCGGATTTCCCAGCAGCGACATCTCGTACGGGCCGGGCTGTCCGCGATTGTCGCGCGGGCTGGCATAGGCCTTGGAGACGTGCTGATCTTTGATTAATCATCTCTATGGTTAATTGCGGTGAAGGGCGTTGTTAGCGCTCAGGTCTTGCCCAGTTTCGCGGCAGGGAAGCGTTGTGGCGAGAGAGAGTAAAATAACGACATGAACAACGAGAAGCCCTTAAACCTGTTTCAGGAAGTGCATGACCGAGTCCGGGCAGCTGCTGACCGTGCCCGCGAGGCGCGGGAAAAGGACGCGGAGCTTCGCAAGAAAAAAGTGGCAGAAGAAGCCGTCCGCGAGGGATTCGACCGCGCTTAGCGGGGATCCAAACTCTAAGATGAATGCGAACTTCACGGATAATCCCGGAAGAGCATGGCAAATCTAAGCGCGCTGCGACGGAACTGTGACCGGCATCATCTCTTATAAGAATTGTGTTTCTCGAGCAAAGGAGAGAATCAATGAAGGCAATGTTGATCACCGTGGTTGCAGCCTCCCTGGCACTAGGGACTGCCGTTGGCGCGCAGGACCTAACGCAGGACACCAAGAAAGCCGCCGACAAGACTGCTGACGTAACCAAAGACACCAGCAAGGATGTCGCCCACGGCACCAAGAAGGCCGCCGTCAAGACAGCGGACGTGACCAAAGACACTAGCAAAGATGTGGCTCACGGAACCACGAAAGCGACCACGAAAACCGGCAAGGCCGTGGGCACGGCCGGCAAAGACACCGGAAAGGCAGTCAAAACGGGCGCCGACAAAACCGCTGACGCCGTGAAATAGACAATGTTGTCGAGAATCTTCTGATCTTGGCCGCTCCGATAGTGCGAGGGATAGTGACCGACGATGTTTTCCACAACAGTCGCTCAATTGCTGGACGCTTTTCCCAACTCGGCGAATGGCACATTAAGGATCGGGTACCTGCGCCAATCCTTATAGTCGAAATGCCACCACTCTTCGGGATAAACCGTGAATCCCTCGGCCTCCATGGCCGTACGCAGGAGTGCGCGATTGGCACGCTCTTCCGCTGTCCCTCCTGCATAATCGGAATGAGCGCGCTCTGACATTTCGTCATAGCTGCTGGGCATGGACACAACCTGACCGGTTTTCAGGTCGTAAAGGGTGAGGTCAACGGCGCATCCCCGGTTATGGCGCGAGCCCTGCGCCGGATCGGCAACATACATGTGGTCTGCCGGCGGGGTTGCATCCCAAAAAATCTTGGTCACATACCAGGGACGGTAGGCATCGAAGATCAGCAATCCGTAGCCCTGCTGGTGCAGCTTGCGATTGGCCCGCACCACGGCTTCAGCGGCCGGCCGTTGAAGGGAAGCACGCGCCTCTTCGTACAGCGGCGTTCCAAGGAAGTTGTTGGACGAAGCGTAGTGGATATCAAGCTTCAATGTTGGATCGAGCTTGACCAGTTCCACCAAATCGGGCTTTAGAAAATCGCCCTGCTCTACCGGCGGCTGCGCCTTCAGAGCATCGGCGCGAAGCTCCGAAACCGGCCGCAGGGGCTGGATCCTGAAAGTCTGCTGCACTTCCTGAGCGGATACAACGCTGCTCATGAGGGCGAGGCACAGAATCAAACGATGCAACAGGACGGCGGGGGTCATGTGCTGATTGTATTCCGCGCCTGGTGGACGAAGCCTGGCAAACGAAAAGCGGCCCGTTGCGGCGGGCCGCTTCCTTGTTCAAGGCTCTCGAGGGGTTGCGAAGTAGCCTTAGATCGCTGGTGTTTCGACTACTGGGCTGGCGTCTCCGTTCCCGACTGCGACTGGTGCTGCAGGCGCTCGTTGATCTGAGTGATCTCGTTCTGCCGCAAGGTCTCGGCCGTCGCTTTCTGCTGCGAGGTCAGAACCTGGTTGTAGATCTGGCTCTTAAGAGATTCGCGCTGCACGGCCAGTTGCGCCGTGATCTGCGCTTCCTGGGTGGCGATCGACTGAATCGTTGTTTGATTGAATGCCCCGTTGGCGGTCGCATTCAACATCTGGACATGGAGTTGTTCCAGCTGCTGAAACAGCGGTTTAACGGCGGCCCGCTGCGCCTGGCGCAGAGTTTTGATCTGCTCCTTCTGCGCGCTAGTAAGGTTCAGCAAGGCCGCCATGTGCTCGTCCATACCATGGCCGCCGAATCCACCCGGCCCTTGCGCATACAACAGCGCCCCCGTGCCGCAAAGCATCAATGCCAGCAAGGCAACGCCGCAAAACTTGGTCTTCATTTCTTATTTCTCCTTCTCGACAGTTCGTCTGTCAATGGTGTGAACCCCGGCAGCCGGAATTCGACGGTAAAGTCTGGTTACGCGAACGTTAAGTTTTGTGAGCGCATGCGGCCAGTCTTGCCATTACCACCGATACCGCTCAACTATCGATTACTATTGCCGTTTTCGTGATCAAGAGTTCCGGGAAGAAAGCGATATTTGGCGGTTCGACGCAGATTGAGAATTCCTGCTTTCGCTTTTCGCCGCACGAAAACAGACGCCACGGCGAGGACCGTGGCGTCTGAACAAATGTACTTCAGGGAGAAACTTACCGGCTGAGTAGCGCCTCGGCAGCAGCTACCTTCGCCCGGTCGGATGCTCTTTCCTTCTCGCCCACTTCGTCCAGTTGGAGTTGCTTGGTCTCCGGAGAATAGAGCAGGCTGCAGAAAGTCATGATCGCTCCAATCGTCAGGATGACGGCGGGCGAAAGCCAAATATCCTTGCCTTCAATGGCGCGGATAAACGGGATGTTATGGGCCCAGACTGTATACAACGGGAACCACGCTCCCAGAATCGCGCCCGCAGAATAGCCGAAACCTACTCCCGCTGCACGGCGCTTGGTTGGGAATCGCTCACAGAGATAGGCCGGGACTATGCCCCAAGCCAGCTTCAGCATGCCGGCCATGCAGGTTCC
>Ga0181532_10006222_pt1 | contig 9971 bp, 17 predicted proteins | sample PEATcosm2014_Bin_33_FD_119768 | JGI IMG/M metagenome (GOLD analysis project Ga0181532, IMG submission 119768) | Peatland microbial communities from MTU Mesocosm Facility, Houghton, MI, USA - PEATcosm2014_Bin11_30_metaG | ecosystem: Environmental > Terrestrial > Soil > Wetlands > Peat | place... | reverse complement strand
GAAGCCGGGCGGAAGAAGCATTCTCCGGCTGAATCCGGTGCCGCCTCCGATTCGGTGAGACTCAATGCGCCATCGGAGGCAAAACCAACAACCGTTTTTCCTATCCCCGACAGACTCCTAGACCGCCACTGTAAGTTATCCCAGTAGACGGCCAAGAGCAGGTACTGGAGAATCTACTCTGAAACGATTTGGCCGGGAACCGCGGAAGCACCACGGAAAGACCCTAAGGCGGCCATCCCGAGATGGGCGTAGGTTCTTGCTCAATCCAACTCAAACTCGGCTGACTCCCGCAAGACTGGCCTTACTCTACGTCCTGATCTCGGTCGTTTGGGTAGGTGTTTCAAGCGAGCTCTTGTTTCTTGAATTCGAGAGCAAGGTCGCGATCACCGGGTTTGAACTCGCGAAAGGTTTGGGATTCGTCCTGGCGAGTGGCGCACTGATCTACTTCGTTACACGACGAATGCTGGAACGTCTCCTGCGCTCCGAAGAGGCGCTGCGTCAGTCAGAAGCCAAGCAGGCGCTGTTGCGACAGCAACTGGCGCAAGCGCAAAAACTGGAGGCACTGGGTCGGCTGGCGGCTGGGATCACCCACGACTTCAATAACATTCTGGAAGTTATCTACACCAGCGTCTATCTGCTGAAACAGGAAACCGCGGCGCTGCCGTCCCAGGCGCAAGCTCGCTTACAGCTCATTTTGCAAGCAGCCGAACGGGGGAGCAATCTTACCCATCAACTGCTGGCGTTCAGCAGCCGCCAGGCACTGGTTCTCAGGCCTCTTAACTTGAATGTGGTGGTCGGACAGGCGACCGTCTTTTTACAGGGTCTCGTTGGTGCGCAGATAAAGATTCGACAGCGCCTCGACCCTGAGTTATGGAACGCCAAGGCAGACGCCGCTCAAATCAACCAGGTGCTGATGAACCTTTGTGTTAATGCGCGCGATGCAATGCCCACCGGGGGCACGCTCGAAATTCAGACGAGCAATGTGATAGTTGCGGCTGACGTGGTGGAGCGTTTAGGAGAAAGCACTCCGGGGCCACATGTCTTGCTCAGCGTGCGTGACTCGGGAAGTGGGATTCCACCGGATGTTCTGGAGCGGATGTTTGAGCCTTTCTACACCACGAAGACCAATACTCGAGGCACGGGACTTGGACTCTCCACGGTTTATGGCATCGTAAAGCAGAGTCGAGGGTTTATCGACGTAACCACTGAAGTGGGGAAAGGCACGACATTTTCTGTCTATCTGCCGCGCACAACGACGGCCGTGACAGAGGCTGAATTGTCGTCCGTGAGAGGCTAGACACATCCAGTTCGCGCGTGCGCGACTTTGTGTACAGGCTACACCTGGGCAAGCAGTGACCTCGGCGGGACCGACGCGAGTAGACAGAGCCCATCCTGTCTACGTGTCGCGAGCCCCTCCTACCCCCGCGGATAACTGTCGTAACCAGCGATTACACCAACTGAGAGTCTCTAGAAAGGCTGGGCTCGGAGAACCCTGTTGTAATAGGTCACCACTGTAAAAAGGGACAGTAGCCAAACCTCGGCACCAAGATAACGATCGCAGACGGGAGCCACCTCCGTCGCGGCAAGGACGGGATGCCCGACAGTAGAGCCGGAAAAGATGACGACTACAAAACAATGCGTTTTAGCTGCGACACTTGCGCTGGCGATGGGCTCCACTCGAAAGGCAATGGGGCAAACAGCGCCATATCCGACTCGGCAGCAATTTACTCAAATGCAACGGAACTCAGCGCCATCTGCTTTCCTTATGCCAGAAGATCTTCCTCTGGAAAACTTGGACCCGTCGCTTCTCATTGTGATGCCCGAGATTTCATATACGTTCCTACCGTTGCTTAGCTTCTCCTCGGGTTGCTGCTCATCATGCCGCCGATTCGCAGCCGAGAGGTCACTTGGACTTAGCGGTCTGGTGTCCGGCACCGCGAAGATGCGTTCCAACAACTCGATTCCGGCGTTCATCGAGCCTTCTAGTGCTCAACTCTGGCAGGCGGCAGGACTCAATCCGGGAAGACTGCAGGTCATACTTGACCAGTTCGAAAGGGATCTGAAAGCTTGGAAGAAGAGGCAATAAGCGCTTCCTCGCGCTGGGCGTGACGGGCCTGCTGAAGGATGCGCCCCGCCCCGGACGCAAGCCCACGATCGGGGCGCGCCTGACGCAACGAGTGGTGACCATGACCACGCGCCAGCAGCCTCCGAACGCCGCGCACTGGAGCACGCGCACCATGGCGGCGGCAGTCGGGATCAGCGAAGCCAGCGTGCGCCGTGCCATTGGGCTGGATGAGAAGACGCCGGACCACTCCACGTGCGCCAGCGCCTCTCTTTAGAGGGCTACAACGAACTGGGAGGCGGCCGGCGGCCGAATCGCTGATATTGAAGAATTGCAGCGGGCGGCTCGGGGTCTTGCCCAGTTCCGATAGCGGGTAGATCTTCATCTCGCGTTTCATGAGTTCGGCCGCCGCGTTGGTGTTTCCGTCCTTGCTCACATAGCCGCGCAGCAGCATCCCGCAGCCGGACGTGACAATGGGAGCTGGAAGCGAGAATCGTCATCATCATCGGGGCTAATCGTTTTCGAGCCGGGATCTTGTCTTTGACCGATTGTGGCGTCTGATCCCAAGTCTCACAGCAGTTGGCAATGCGGCTGCTCCCCAGATCGAGAACAGAAGCAGGTACACATCTTTCAGGGAAATGCCGATGTTCTCAAGGAACCAACGAACCACGAAAGCGCCCGTGATTCCGAGGAGAATGTCAGCCAATGTTCCGAATCCGTCGTCCCCTGCGATCTTGCCGCCGGCCCAACCCGCCAGCGCTGCGGCAAGTAACCAAATGGAATAGAACATCCCGAGCCTCGATAAACCACATCACGCCACACAGATATCATGCCTAGAATGTGCCGAGCCTCTCAAACCAGCTTGAAGTCAACACCGCACAGACGGCTCCGCTCGTCATCAACCGCTACGATGGGGATGCTTTGAAGGGCTGAACATGGTCGCTCCCCGCCGCGGCAAGAACCTTCCTCCGCGCGAGAACTTTGTCTCATTTAGCCGCACAGTGCGTCTGGTCAAAATTGCACACTCCCATTCTGGATGCTTCGCTACACTCTGGGCGAAAAAGACGCGTCCTTCTCGCCAATCGCCAATGGAGGAGCGTTGGCCTGCCAACGGGCCCGCCGTCTTTCGGAACAATATGCGTCCGAACCGATCCTTTTTGGAATCAGCGACATTACAGAAGGGCCGAAGTGAGCCCCGCGTGGTTCTATGCGGCGACTGTCTTTGCCTTTTGTTGAGTCACCTCCGACTCTGCTTGCAACCAATCGTCTAGTTCGTGCCCATCGTCTCTCCCGCGTTGCTCGTACAGTTCGTGAGCACGACGACAGATTTGCTCTTGAAGATCACTGGTAGATTCGGTTGTTTGGTTGATTTTCGTTAGCGGAGGGGGCATTGTGGTCGTAGGCTTCATTGTGATGTCACTCCTTTGCAGGTAATGGTTGACGGGCCCTGTTGACACTTTCTTGCCACCCGGCTATGCAGCTTGAACCCTCGCCAATAGCCATTTCTTGGGCACCGACTGAAAAATTAGTTCATCTTTAGGGACGGTAAAGTCGATTCCGCAGCGCGGGCACGTGAACTCCCATGGCTCGGAATGGTCACGTTCCACGTGGTCCGTTGACCTGTATGCAACCGCCAACTCACCGCAGTCAGCCATCGGACAACTCGACCCTGCGGCAATATCATCGTGCTCGTCCCAGTCATCTGGCACGGTGTGCTTCTTTCAACCGCGTTCTTACATGACCGCCAACGTGCTTTGCCAAGGGAGAACTAATGCTACGGAGCAACAATCCTCTTTTTCGCGCTACCGAGATCAGCGCAACGCCGTCAGGGACACCACGAATCGGCTGCGGGATTGGAACTGCTACCACGGTTTCGTCTTCTCCCAGACGCAGGGTCATCGTGGACGAGCAGCGGCCGCAAAGCCAGAAATACTCCGCTCGGTTGGATGTGGACCCGCTAAGCGGCGGGTCAGCTTCGAGGCGAAATAGCTTTCCTTTCCCCAGATAACGAAACGATGCGGAACACGAGGGATTGCTACACTTGGCGACCATGACAGCACCCCATCCTCGCCAGTAGGATTATTACCACTCTACTCCCCTCGCACGGGGGTATGTGACGTACGTGGCACCTCATTGTGACTGGATGCACAACGGTGCCGATTTCCTCGGGTAGAGTTGAGGGCAACCCGATGAAACGGGATGGTCACGCTGACCAACCTGTTTAACGAAACACTCCATTCAGGAAAAGCTTGAGTCGGTCTTTGGTCGCCATGTCTCTCTGTCAGTTCTTTCGGACAACCCGCTTGGGGGCCTTCTCTCGACATCGCCTTGGTACCAGTCCCACAGCGCGTGCGCTTCGCGTAAGAGGGAGTCGTACACTTGCTCCGGCGTCAACTGGCTCGGAGGCAGAGATAGGACGGTACTTATCGGAAGGTGATGTGAAATTCTCGTGACCGCCGAGAACGCAATGAGTTCGGCGTCAGTCTTCGGTTCTTTCTTCGTGAGACTCTCCAATGGATGCTCCATTTCCCCCTCCTCCTAAAATCCTCGCCTAATACCAGCATTCTGGGCAGAAAAAGGACAGCTAGTCGTGGAGAACGACGTTGAGAAGTGAACTGTGAACCTGTAATTCATCGCCAGCCTGATAATCAATGAACCCGAATTTCCTAAACCTGTTCATGAAAAAGCTAACCCGCGAGCGAGTTGTGCCTATCATCTCTGCGAGGGTCTCTTGACTCATCTTGGGGATTAGAGTCTCCTGCTTACCGTCCTTCCCGAAATGAGCCAGCAATAGCAATACCCGCGCCAGTCTTTTTTCACTGGAATTGAAAAGCTGGTCAACCAAATCCTCTTCGTACCGGATGTTCCGTGTCAGCAAATATGCCACGAACATATCGGAAAATGCGTGTTCCCGGTGGAGCACTTCATTCATGGACTTCTTGTCGATTTTCATCACGGAGCAATCGGTCATTGCGATTGCCGAGCACAGGCGGAAAGGCTGCCCTGTAAGGCAACCTTCTCCGAAGAAATCGCCCTTGTTCAGAATGCCTATTGTGGCTTCCTTCCCGATCTGCGACACAACGGTGAGTTTTATCTTTCCTTCCTTTATGTAAAAGACAGCATCGGCCGAGTCGCCCTGAGCAAAGATCGTCCGCTTTTTGAGAAAAGCTTCGATCTTTCTACCGCCGTTGATGGTCGAAAGGAATGTCTTGGAATCGAACTTGATGAGCTTCTTGGCCGCAGCACGTGGACTCATTAGTCTCCTCCGTTGCAGTAATACCACATGCCAATCTTGATGGTCTGTGGGGCGTACCACATAGGCAGAAGATTGGCGAGAAGGCCGGACGATCTATCGGAAAATGAGCCGCATAAGCCATCACGCGGTATCGTGACGGGCATCACCGACTGTTGGTGACTTAGTGTAATTGATCCCATGACAATGTGCGGAATCCCATACGCAAGCAGAAGACAGATCGCCAAGATGCACAGCTGATTCTGAGATTGATGCTGGCCTGCGCGGTCAGTTAACTAATTTAGGCGCCGGTCACAGAGAGCTCGCGCCGCTGAATCTCTTGGTAGAGCTGCCAGAATTTCTGCACTGCAGCGTCGTTCAGTACTTCTCCCCGAGCCTGCGCGAGCACGCGAGCGAGCGCCTGCTGCAGCTCCTCATCTGTGTAAGCGTCTAGGTCCGTCATTGGGTTTGTCATTTCCTCCCTCTAGTTCCCCCATCGGGTTTGTCATTTCCTCCCTCTATTTGTTCGCTTGCACGCCCGATTTCGGGGCCTCCTTTATGAAGTAGCGGAAACGCTTTAGCTGTTCGTCGTGTTTGGTGCGCCTTGAAGCGATCAGTATTGCTCAGTATCAGGGTCGTATCCAGCATAGTGTTGAGAGGTCTTCGAGAGGGGTTCGCCATGCCCGACAAGACTGCCTATTTCGCACCCCATGACGGGCGAGTTCATTCCCATCCTAGCGAGAGGACGAATACCGAAGGGAAACCAGTCAGCAACAAAATACTTCTATCGATCTCCGATAGCGACTACAACGCACTGCGTCCTCATCTCGAATACGTCAGCTTGCCCAACCATCTAGTCCTTCACGAGGCGGGTGGAAGGCTGGAATTTGCGTATTTCCCGAACCGAGGTTTGATTTCTCTTGTAGTCGTAATGGAAGATGGAAAGACCGCCGAAGCCGGCATAGTTGGAAATGAGGGCTTTACAGGAACACTGGCGGCTGTTGGCCTGCATAGGGGCCCGCTTCAAGCGGTGGTACAAATCACGGGGGATGGGTTTCGGGTAGAGGTCGGAGCTTTGCGAAACACTTTGGAATCCGCTCCACACCTTCAATTGGTGTTGAGCCGCTATGCCGTAGTTCGGGGAATGCAGGTTGCGCAAACAGCCGCGTGTAATCGGCTGCACGATATTAAGCAGCGCCTTGCGCGGTGGTTGCTCATGACTCAGGACAGAGTGGATTCAGGGTCGCTGCCCATCACTCATGATTTTCTCGCAACGATGCTAGGGACAGATAGACCCACCGTGAGCTTGGCAGCTGGTGTTTTGCAGAAGAGGAAGGTCATCGAGTACACCCGTGGCGCAGTGGAGATCGTGAACCGCAAGAAACTTGAAGACTCCGCCTGCGAGTGCTACGCGGTTATCCGACAGTACGATGGCGAGCTTGGCTTGAAATAAGTCCGCGAGTGAAGACTCTCCCAACTTAATTGCCGACTCGAAAACTCGAAAACGTTGTTGTTGATAATCACTTTTCTCAAACGTGCACCGTCAGCGAGACGATTGGGAAAAGGAAGAAAAGAATAAGGGTTTGACTCAATCTTTTGCGATCGATCGGCGGTCGCGATGCGGCTTGGTGCGCGGTTGGCCACTACCAAGCTTACACTTCTCCCTCGGAGCAGCACCACAAGTTGGACAACGGACAGCGAGTATCTGTTTTGGGCTGAGCTCTTTTTTCATGGCGCGGAGAGATAATGCCCCAAAACCAATGCACAGAATGGTCAATCTTGAACACTTTATGCACTGACGGGGGAATCCTAGAGAGGGGTACGTTGAAATTGAGGGCGATTTTTTCTGCGATTGTGAGCAGAAGTTAATCATCTGTCGGCAAAATTAAAATTTGCGGCGTCTCGCGCACAAGAATGTGCTGCTTCAGGAAGTATTGTAGAACTGTCCACTTTTGACCAGCTTTCTGCCTTGGCTGCCACCTATCATTTTTTGAACCAGCCTTGCCAGCCTTGGAGGAAGTCATGAAAGACATTGCAGAGCTGATGCAAAGGCTATTCGAAATCCAAAGTAGCGGAAGACAACGAAGTCCAGAGCTGATCGCGGAAGATGAGCGATTGATGGATGCCCTACAGAAGAGAAATTTGGCAGGAAAGCCCACACAAACGGTAAGGCTTAGCCAAGATAGCCCAGAGTGGACGCGATTCAAGGCTTAACCCTCGCCCCAATGGGGTGATGATGCAGAGATGCAGAACGGGGCCAGACAGCACGTCGGCTCGACGACTGGATTTTGTCCGCAACCTTAAATGCCAGTCTGTGCCAAGTGCTCACTAAGACTATTTTCATATTTCACGCACAAAAGAAGGCCGCATTTGCGGCGACAAGGAGAAGAACAATGAATAAGGATCAGGTTTCTGGCAAGGTTGAGCAGACGGTGGGAAAGGTAAAGCAAAGCGTCGGAGAAACTGTCGGCAACGAAAAGCTAGCCAATCAAGGAGTTGTGGATCAAGCCAAAGGTGCGGCAAGAGAGACGTGGGGCAACGCTAAAGACGCTGCCAAAGAGGCGCAACAGTCGCACAAGGACGCCCTAACCGACAAGACACACGAGACGCGAGACAAGATCAGTCAGTCGGTGCAAGATGCCAAGAAGAAGGTCAACGAGAAGATCGACAAATTCAAGGAGCGCCATTCAGCCTGATGCGCCAGGGCTTCGATCATCTCTTTCTGTTGTCACTCTCAGTCTGGTTAAGACCTCGGCCCGAGGTTTTTTTGTTTTCATCCAGGGATAACGGATTCCGACTCCTAACAGGCTTCAGTATGAAGAACGTTGGCATCATCGGTGTCTTACTGCTGGTGCTCGGATTGTTGTCTGGCAAGGTTCCGACAATAGCAGAGTGGTCAAAAGGTATACCCGCGTGACCAGCACATTCGCCGATTTCTCGGGCGGATCCGGTTTTGCCGACTCGTATTTCCAGCCATTGAACATGGGTTGGCACTTTGGAAAGCGTGTCGACTTCAACGCTGGATACGCTTTCTTCGCTCCCACGGGCCGATTCACTCAGGGAGGCAGCAACAACGTGGGCGCTGGGTATTGGGGCAACGCTGTAACGAGTGGCACCACGGTCTATATCACCAAGAACCAAGGAACTACCGCTAACTTGACGACCGCCTGGGAAATTCACGGGGAAAAGAGTGGCACCAACATAACACCGGGTCAGGCCTTCACGGATGAATGGGGATTGGGCCAGGTACTTCCCCTGAAGAAGGACATGAGCAGGCCGCTCCAACTGGGCTTTATTGGGTACGACCAACGGCAGGTTTCGCATAGCAGCGGAACGTTGACCGTTGCCGGTATGCCCGTCCCGGAGAGCTCGATTCCGTTCTATTCCGTGCATGGAATGGGCGTCCAGTTGACATTCATTCTCCCGGCCAAGGATTTTACGGCCTTTTTCAAATACATCGACGAGTACCATGCTCTGGCTCGTCCGCAAGGGCGCACCATCGTATTTGGTTTTTCGTGGACCTTGCGGATTCCGAAACCAGCAGCAGCGCCGAAGTCGTAAGGAAAGGTCATACATCAGACTGCATAGAAATCGCCTCTAGGAACTGTGGTCAAAAGGTGTACCGGGCTGACTGGCAAAGGTGCGAATTTCCTGGGCATTCGATTCATGCACTTGCGGCCGCCGCGCAGGAGCCCTTTTGAACCACTGGGGCTAAGAGCTTCAGGCCAGCAGTTGGCCAGCAAAATACTTTGAGATCCGTGGAAAGTGATTGAAAACCGCGATAGTGCGTACGGAGCAAAAAGCCTCTGCCAGAGCGAGATACGGGAGTACTGGCGGAGAGGGAGGGATTCTATTACGCCGTTACCTGCAAGTACCGATGAGCACTACACTTCCGCGGTAATACCCTGTGTTTGAGTCGGTTACAAGCGAATCCGATCTTCGGGTACAGTTTCTAGAGTTTTCGCTACTGCCTTGTTTTCCACTAAAACGGTATCAGCGGTATCAGTCGTCATTGGCGCTCAGGTTCCTGCGAGCACGATATCGATGGAGTCTCTCGGAATACTCGGCTCCGGATCATCCTTGAATTACGCTGCAGCATCGGTCACCGCATCAGGCTGAATGACGATGATCGAACCGACAAACCAGAGCACTCCTGTGCTCGTGGTGAATCGCGCAAGGAAGAAAACCACTGCTGCGATTCCGGCTACCGTTTTGATCGCGCTCCGAAACGGTTGCTTGGTCATCGCCACAATGTTCGCATACGATGGGAGAAAACTGATAATTGTTGTTAACAGGCGTGTCTTCCAAGGAACTGCCGCCACAAGTTCCTTTCCGCTTTGCCCCGCCCCCCCCGGGCGGGCCCTACGCTGTTGAAAAACTCTTTTTAGGGAGTTTTGACAGCGAAATTTGTTCGTAAGTTATTGAATGTTCGTTCGCCGTAGACGCTGAAATTCACGGAAATTACTGCTTTGGTTCCTTTTTCAACAGACACAGGCGATGTCACAAGCCTGCGCCGTCTGTTCGCCCGTCAGCTGGGGTTTTGAGCGTAATCAGGAGTAGAGTCGAGAACAGGCGCAGTGACTGTAGTCTCCCGGTGGTTATTTGACTGGGCTTTCGCCGCGTCACCTCAGTCCGGTTTGGCGTGGTCCTGTTTCCTGTTCCCGCTCATCGAACCGG
>Ga0181532_10006221_pt1 | contig 9973 bp, 10 predicted proteins | sample PEATcosm2014_Bin_33_FD_119768 | JGI IMG/M metagenome (GOLD analysis project Ga0181532, IMG submission 119768) | Peatland microbial communities from MTU Mesocosm Facility, Houghton, MI, USA - PEATcosm2014_Bin11_30_metaG | ecosystem: Environmental > Terrestrial > Soil > Wetlands > Peat | place... | reverse complement strand
CGCGCCGTTGGTGCCGTCGCAGCGGCGCCAAGTCAAGCACAGGCGCCCGCATGAGTTGTGCGCCGCGCCGTAGCCCATTACCGCGATTAACCCGATATTCAAATTCCCGGTGGTAAATCACGGCCGATTGGGGGGAGAGCTTTGGGGATACCCCTCGTAACGAGCTGCCTAAGCTCGACTCCGCGCAATGACCCGCGCCAAGGAGCAGAGCTATGGCTCTCGATCCCTCGATGCCCGTGCTGGTGGTCGACGACTACAGCACCATGGTTCGCATCATCCGCAATCTGTTGCGGCAACTCGGCTTTGCCGATGTCGACGATGCGCCCGATGGCGCCGCCGCGCTCGCCAAGATGCACGCCAAGCGCTACGGCTTGGTGATTTCCGACTGGAACATGGAGCCGATGACCGGCTTCGATCTGCTCCGCCAGGTGCGGGGCGATCTGGACCTGGGAGACACGCCCTTCATCATGGTGACGGCCGAATCGCGGACCGAGAACGTGATCGCGGCGCGGAAAGCGGGCGTAAACAATTATATCGTCAAGCCGTTCAACGCCCAGACGCTGAAAACCAAGATCGAGGCAGTGTTCGCCGAAGGCGAATAGATAGCACCCGCTCACCATTCGAGCCGGCGCGTGACCGCTTTCGGCGCCACGCCAGCGGCGGCGAACATGGCGTTGAGACCGGACAGATCCGGCGCCTCGCGCCCGCCGAATTCCTCGGCGTGGATGCCGGAGATGACAAACAGGCAATCCACGCCGAACGACGCCGCGCCCTTGAGGTCGGTTCTGATCGAATCGCCGATCGCCAGCACCCGGTTGAGCGCCGGCACCTCGCCGCCGCGATAGGCGGCGGCTTTGCCCAACGCCGCTTCATAGATCGGCGCATGCGGTTTGCCGCAATAGAGCGCCTCGCCGCCAAGCTCCACATAGGCGTCGGCCAGCGCGCCGGCGCAGTAGAGAAGCGTGTCGCCGCGCTCGACGACGATGTCGGGATTGGCGCAGACCATGAACAGCGAACGAGCGCGCAGCGCCGCCAGCAGCTCGCGATAGTCTTCCGGCGTCTCGGTGGCATCGTCGAACAGGCCGGAGCACACCACGTAATCGGCGGTCTCGGGCGGCGCAAAGGTGACATCGAGTCCGGCAAAGATCGGCAGGTCCCGCCGCGGTCCGAGATGAAACACGCGTTCGCTGAGCCGGCGCTCGATGATGCCGCGAGTGACGTCGCCGGATGTGGTGATCGCGTCATAGGCGTCATGCGGCACGCCGAAGCGGTCGAGTATCTTTTGCACGGCGGCGCCGGGCCGCGGCGCATTAGTGATGAGGATCACGGTACCGCCGCCGGCGCGAAAGCGCGTGAGCGCCTCGCAGGCGGCGGCGAAAGCCGCGACACCGTTGTGAACCACGCCCCAGACATCGCACAAGAGCACGTCATAGTCGCGCGCCAGCGGGGCAAATCGCTCAATGATATGGGGCAAGCTCTTTGGCGACATCAGCACGTCAAATGGGCGAGCAAGCTGATCGGGAATCAGTTGTGTGCGCTGCCGGCGTGAACGAGTTGGGCGGCGCCGCCTCCCGGCGCGGCGGGAGCGGCGTCGCCGGCAACGCCTTGCAGCGCATCCGGACGCACCGGGCGCGGCGGCGAGAATAAAAATCCTTGGCCGAAGCGGACGTCGCAATCCAGGAGATCGACTACGATGGGTTCGCTCTCGATCCGCTCGGCGATGAGATCGATGCCGAAGCTACCGAGCAGATTGGAGAATTCGGCGGCTTGGACGTCGGTCGAAGCGGCGGCCCGGTTGAGCAACAGCGCCGCCGGCACCTTGGTGAAGCGAAAGCCGCGCTCGGTCAATTCGCGCGGCTCGATGCGCAGATCGGAGAGGTTATCCATCGAGAAATGAAATCCCCGCCCGGCGAGTGCCGCAAGGCCGGCGTGCTCGGCCGGTCCCATGGCGCGGACCTCGCTCTGGGCGAACTCGAAGATCAGCGACGGCGCAATCGCGCGGTTGGCGTCGATGAATTCGAGCAACTGCGGGAAACTCGCATCGGTCAGCGTCGCGGCGGAGAGATTGCAGAACAAGCCGATGTCGCGGCTCTTGAGCAACAGCCGCCGCACCACCTGCACGCATCGCGACACGGCAAGACCGTCGAGCTTCGGCAGGAGCGAACCGGCTTCGGCATAGGGCAGGAAATCGCCCGCCGCCACGATCTCGCCGTTCTCAGCATTGAGCCGGGACATCGCCTCGTAATAGCGCACCTTGCGCTGCGGCAAGGTGACGATGGGTTGCAAGTAGAGATCGATCCTGCCGCCCTCGATGGCGCCGCGGACGGCGGCGATGATGGCGTCGCGGTCGAGCCCGCTGAAGGCGGCAATTTCGCGAACGACAGGCGTCGAGGCCGGGTCAGCTGGCTTGGCGGCGGCGATGGTCGCGGCCGGCGAGGTCTCTGCGGCCGCATGCGGGGCGCCCTGACCATCGGCGCGGGGACGTGCGAGCATAACGTCGTGCGCCGCGGCCAGGTCGGCAAGCTGCTTGACCAGCCGCGAAAGCTCCTCGACCTCGCCGGCCAGCGGCGCGGTTGCCGCCAGCGCCTTGTCGAGGACCGTTTCGACCTTGCCCTCCGCCGCGCCAAGCCGCTGGTCGAATTCCGCAAGCTGACGCGCGAGATCGGTTGAGCCGCGTGCAAGCTCGGACACCTGCTGGCTCACCGCTGCGCGCTCGCGCTTGTCGGCGGCGACGGCGTTATAGACCGCGGCCGCCGCCGGCAAACAGAGCGCAACCAGGACCGCGTCAGTGGAGGAGAACCCCAAGCGAAGATAGAGCACACCGCCGAGCGCGGCGGCGATGAGTACGATACAGGCGGCCATGAAGATGACGCGGATGCGCACCATGCGGACCCCGTTATCGCTTGCGCCGGACCATTTCCCGAACGCCAAAGCGGGCTTCTAGAACTCTCGGATTCAAGACCCGGAATGATTCGCTCGCCGAGGCTACCAGTGGCCACAAGCGCCGCGCACCCGCAAGCCCGGCTTTTACGTAAATCTCGGGCAGGGAATTAGTTGACCGCCCGGATGACGCGCGCGAGCTTCTCGAAAATCTCGGCGATCTGCGCCTCGCTCACGATCAACGGCGGAGCGATTGCGATGGTCTCGCCGCCGACCCGGATCACGAGGTCTTCGTCGTGGAACGCGCGCTCCATGGCCTCGTAGGCGCGCAAGCCGACGGCGCCGGGACGCGAGGCGAGGTCGATGCCGGCGGCGACCCCGACGGTGCGCACGTCCAGCACGCCCGGCAGGCCTTTGAGCGTCATCGCCGCGTCGGCCATGACCGGTTCCAGCTTCTTCGCCCGTTCGAACAGGTCTTCGTCGCGGTAGAGATCGAGCGCCGCGAGGCCGGCGGCGCAGGCCAGCGGGTGCGCCGAATAGGTATAGCCGTGAAACAGCTCGATGACGTGCTCGGGCCCGCGCATGAAAGCGTCATAGAGGCTTTCGCGCGCGATCACCCCGCCCATGGGCACCGCGCCGGAGGTGACGCCCTTGGCAAAGCAGATCAGATCGGGCGTCACGCCATAGCGCTCGGCGGCAAAGGCATGACCGAGGCGGCCGAAGCCGGTGATGACCTCGTCGAAGATCAGCAGGATGCCGTATTTGTCGCAGATCGCGCGTAGACGTTGCAGGTAACCCTTGGGCGGTGGCAGTACGCCGGTCGAGCCGGCCATCGGCTCGACGATGACGGCAGCGATGGTCGAAGCGTCGTGCAGTGCGACAATACGTTCGAGCTCGTCGGCGAGATGGGCGCCCCATTCCGGCTCGCCCTTGGTGAACGCCTGGTGCTCGCGGCTATAGGTCGCTGGCAGATGGTCGACGCCGGCCAACAGCGTGCCGAAGAACTTGCGGTTATTGACCATGCCGCCGACCGAAATGCCGCCGAAACCGACGCCGTGATAGCCGCGCTCGCGGCCGATCAATCGCGTGCGGGAACCCTCCCCGCGCACATGATGGTAGGCGAGCGCGATCTTGAGCGCGGTGTCACACGCCTCGGACCCTGAATTGCAGAAGAACACGCGATTGAGATCGCCCGGCGCCAACGCGGCGATCCGGCTCGCCAGCGCGAAGGCCTTGGGATGGGCAAACTGGAAGGCCGGTGAGAAGTCGAGTTCCGCCGCCTGGCGCTGGATGGCGGCGACGATCGGGTCGCGGTTATGGCCGGCATTGCTGCACCACAGCCCGGCAAGGCCGTCGAGCACGGCGCGGCCGTCGGGCGTAAAATAATGCATGTCCTTGGCGCGCGAGATCAGGCGCGGCGCCCGCTTAAAGGCGCGGTTTGGCGTAAAAGGCAGCCAAAAAGCGTCAAGATCGTTGGTCTGTCGCGCCAATACGTTGGTCTCTGTCATGACTGCTGTCCTGCGGCCTTACGCTTCGGAACCGTAACAGTGTCGCCGTTAGCCGCCGCGCCCCTCACGGACTCTAACGCAACAGCCGGGTCAGGGCACGACCCTTGGGTGTGTGGAACTCCCAATTGCTCAACGTCCCGTCGTGGTCCTTATCGGCCGCTTTGAACCGCTGCTCGACCACGGCAAGGAACTCCTCCTTGATCAGGGTCCCGTCCTTGTCGGTATCGGCGGCGGCGAATTCCTTGTGGCTCATGCGGCCGTGCAGTTCCTTGAAGGTGAGCGTGCCGTCATGGTCGACATCGAGCTTGTCAAACATGTCGCTGCCGGCCTTCTTGGCTTCGACGAGATCGACCGTACCGTCCTTGTCGGTATCGAATTGACCGACCAAACTGGAATCCTTGGCCCATGCCGGGGTCGCCGCCCCGATCAGTGCCGTGATAGCCACCGCGATGGCCTGACGTCGGGAAATCATGGCAAATCCTCGCTAAAAATACCCTCGCAAGTACTAGCCATCCGGATTTGAGTTGGCTAGGGCATAAGCGATGGCCGACAAACCCAAAACCAACAAACTCAAGGCGCGCCTGCCGCGCGGGCTCGCCGATCGCGGGCCGGCGGAGATCGCCGCGACGCGGCGGATGATGGAGACGATCCGTCAGGTCTACGAGCGCTACGGCTTCGAGCCGGTAGAGACGCCAGCGATCGAATATACCGACGCGCTCGGCAAATTCCTGCCCGACCAGGACCGGCCGAACGAGGGCGTGTTCTCGTTCCAGGACGACAACGAGCAATGGCTGTCGCTGCGCTACGATTTAACCGCGCCGCTCGCGCGCTACGTGGCGGAGAATTTCGACACGCTGCCGAAGCCGTATCGCAGCTATCGCTTTGGCTGGGTTTTCCGCAACGAGAAGCCGGGGCTGGGGCGCTATCGGCAATTCATGCAGTTCGACGCCGACACGGTGGGCAGCGCTTCGCCCGCTGCCGACGCCGAGATGTGCATGATGGCCGCGGACACGATGGAAGCGCTCGGCATTCCGCGCGGCGACTACGTGGTGAAGGTCAGTAACCGGAAAGTATTAGAGGGTCTTAGGCAAACGATTCACGTTACTAATGATTTGCAATGGCTTACGGCGCTGCGTGCGATTGACAAGCTCGATCGCGTCGGTGAGGACGGGGTAAGAGAATTACTCGGAAAAAGTCGTCGCGATGCATCGGGAGATGTCACCAGGGGTGCCGAACTCGAGAACTATCAGATTGATCGCATCTCACAGTTCATTTCTCGCAATGTTCGGCTTGTGCCTGCTGAAAATTACTCCGCCGAAATAGTGGAGCAGTCATTTTGTGTTGGTGAAACGACAAAGCTCATTGCTGAAAACGAACACACGTTGTCATATTGGAATCAATTGATACCTAACAGCATCATAGGCCAAGAAGGAATTGAAGAACTTCGATCTATTGCAAAGATTGCTTCGGCTTCGGGATATGGCACCAGCCGCATCATGCTCGACCCATCCGTCGTCCGCGGCCTTGAATATTACACCGGTCCGGTCTTCGAGGTTGAGCTGACATTCTCGACCGACAGCAACGACGGTTCGTCGCGCTTCGGCTCGGTCGGCGGCGGCGGGCGCTATGACGGGCTCGTGTCGCGGTTTCGCGGCGAGCCAGTGCCGGCGACGGGATTTTCCATCGGCGTGTCGCGGCTCGCCGCCGCGCTCCAGCATCTCGGCAAGCTCGAGAGCACGCCCGAGCCGGGTCCCGTCGTCGTCACCGTATTCGACAGGGACCGCCTCGCCGAATATCAGAAGATGGTCGCCAAGCTGCGCGCAGCGAAAATCCGCGCCGAGCTTTATCTCGGCAATCCGCGCAATCTCGGCAATCAGCTCAAATACGCCGACAAGCGCAACGCCCCTTGCGTGGTGATCCAGGGCTCCGACGAAAGGGCCAAGGGCGAAGTCACCATCAAGGACCTGGTCGTCGGCGCGGAATTGGCAAAGCTCGAAAAGGGCCGCGAAGAGCATTTGCAGAGACAAACGGAGGCGCAGTTTGCCGTCGCCGAGGAGAAACTGGTCGCCGCCGTGCGCGAAGTGCTGGCCCGCCACGGCCTTAATTCAGGTTGAGTCTTTCGATCGGCAAAGATGATACAGACAGGAACGCGGATGTTGCGGATGTTTGTGATCGTGGTGTGCGGTGTGGTTTGCTGTCACCGATGCTTGGCCCGCGCGCGCCGACCTACAGGCCGACAGAGGCTTGGGCCGCGCCGTACATCCCGCGGATCATTGCGCTCGCTTTGCTCAATCGCGTCGGGATTCACGCTTTCGACCATCTCAAAGTGCTGGCCTTCGCCATCGACCCGAAACGCGCCGATATTCTCACCGACCATTATTCGTGGCTGCTGACGCGCGGCTTTGCAACAAAGGATTACGCCGCCGATCTGCGCAATGCGTTTTGCCCGACCGCTGTGCTGGTTGGGGAAAAAGATGAGCTGTTTGATGCCGAAAAGTTTGCCCCCACTATCGCCGCGGTCAGGACCGGCATTCCGGTGACCGTCGTCCCCGGGCTCAGTCATATCGAGATGACCACGGACCCCCGCGCGGTCCCGGCGATCGTTGCGGCAGTGCGCGGCGCCGGTGCTGTTCATACCAACCCCTAAGCGTGGTCGCCGGACTGGCGGCCGGCCGTTGCGACGCGGCGGGCGCATTAACGGCTCCCACCAATCTTCATCGAATAGCGACGCTTGTCGTGCTAAAGGGCCGCGGAATTCGCCTGATCGCCGCGCGCCGTGGATCGATTAACCATACGCCGGCGCGGATATGACCTCATGTCGAGCATGGCAGCAAACGGCCCGGACCAGCGCGCGCAAAAGCTCGTCGCCTCCTATGTGCGTGCCGGCTACACCCCGATCGAGCCGCCGGTCCTGCAACCGGCCGAGCCGTTCCTCGACCTGTCCGGCGAAGACATCCGCCGGCGCATGTTTCTCACCAGCGATCCGCACGGGCGCGAATTGTGCCTGCGGCCCGACCTCACGATTCCGGTCTCGCGCACCTATCTGCAATCGCCGGCGGCCGGCAAGGCGGCCGCGTTCTGCTATCTCGGCACGGTCTTTCGCCATCGCGAGGGCGCAGCCGCCGAAATCCTCCAGGCCGGCATCGAATCCTTCGCCCGGCAGGACAAGGCGGCGGCCGACGCCGAAATGCTAGCGCTGGGGCTGGAAGCGACCACGCTCTATGGCTTGGCCGCGCCGGACATCCGGATCGGCGATGTCGGGCTGTTTTCCGCCTTCGTCGCCGCGCTCGATCTAGCGCCGGCCTGGAAGCGCCGCCTGGTCAAGGATTTCAACAGGAAATGGTCGCTGGCGCACGATCTCGATCGGCTCGCGCTTGCCGCCGCCAGCGGGCCGCCGGAGTACCAGGGCGTCCTTGCCGCGCTCGCCGGCTCCGATCCCAAGGCCGCGCATCACCTCGTCACCGATCTTTTGTCCATCGCCGGCATCGAGGCGGTCGGCGGCCGTTCCGTCGCCGAGATCGCCGAGCGCTTTCTCGAACAAGCCGCGCTCGGCGCGGGACCGCGGCTGCCGCGCGAGACTCGCGCGCTGATCGAACGCTTCCTCGCTGTGCGCGGCGATCCGGACGAGGCCGCCGGCGAGCTGCGCGCGCTCGCCGCCGACGCCAGGCTTTCGCTCGGCCCCGCGCTCGATCTGTTCGAAACCCGCACCGGCTTTCTCGCCGCGCGCGGCATCGACGTGCGCGCCATTCATTTTTCGACGGCGTTCGGCCGCGGCTTCGACTACTACACCGGCTTCGTGTTCGAGCTGCACGATGCCCGCACCAAAGGCCCGCTGATCGCCGGCGGCCGCTACGACGGCCTATTGTCGCGGCTCGGCGTGCGCGAGCCGATTCCGGCGGTCGGTTTTGCCGCCTCGATCGAAGAACTGGCGGCTTGCGAAGGCGTCGCATGAGCACGCCGCTTCTTCTCGCCATCCCGTCGAAGGGCCGCCTGCAGCAGAACGCCGAAGCCTTTTTCGCGCGGTCAGGACTGGAATTGGTCAAGCCGCGTGGGGCACGCGACTATCGCGGCGCCATCTCCGGATTCGACGGCGTCGAGATCGCCTATCTGTCGGCGGCGGAAATCACCGCGCAGCTCGCGCAAGGCGCCGTCCATCTCGGTGTCACCGGCGAGGATTTGGTGCGCGAGATGATCCCCGACGCCGACCGGCAGGTCGTGTTCATCGACCCGCTCGGTTTCGGATTCGCCAATGTCGCCGTCGCCGTGCCGCAGGCCTGGATCGACGTCCGCAGCATGGCCGACCTCGACGATGTCGCCACCGCGTTCCGGCTCAAGCACGAGCGCAAGATGCGGCTCGCCACCAAATACGCCAATCTGACGCGCGCCTTCTTCGCCGAACACGGCGTCGTCGATTACCGCATCGTGGAAAGCTCGGGCGCGACCGAAGCCGCGCCCGCGGCCGGCACCGCCGAAATGATCGTCGATATCACGACGACCGGCGCCACGCTCGCCGCCAACGGCCTCAAGGTGATCGAGGACGGGGTGATCCTGCGCTCGCAGGCAAACCTCGTCGCCGCGCGCAGTGCATCCTGGGACGCCGCGCAGCGCGAAGCCGCGCGGCTTCTCCTCGACCGCATCGCGGCGCAAAAGCGCGCCCACGCCTATCGCGAGGTGCGAACACGCTTTCCCGGTCTGAACGAGACGCTGCTCAATACCGCGCGCGAGCAATTCGGCGTTGCCGCACCGTTCGGCGGCCCCACCTCCTCCGGCATGCTCACGCTGCACTGCCCGCCCAAGCACGTCCACGCGCTCGCGAGCTTCCTGCGCGAGCACGGCGCCGCGGCAGTCTCGGTCGCCGCACTCGAATACGTCTATGCGCGCGACAATCCGTTGTTCGCCAGGCTCGCCGCCGAACTTGATGCCCGCGTCCCGCGTGGCAACTGAAATCGGGCGTGCTGGGAGACCATTGTCCTAAGCCTTAACGGGAGCGCCCGAGGAGGCCCGGATTTGGCCGCTCTCGACATTCGCGCCCGCGCTCCTTACGTAAGCTTGCTCAGGCGTGAAATCGGTCTGCCGGAATAGGAGCCCTCCGTCAGATCGATTGGAAGGTGTCAGCTCGGCGCCGCTGGAAATCGGCTCGCGCCAATCTACCAAACGAAGCGGATAAACGGCCATGGCAGACGATCAAAATGAAGATGAGGAACGGCCGTGCCTGCATTGCCTGATTGTCGACGTGATCGACAGCTTTTTTGCCGAGTATCCCGTTTCCAGCGAGGAGCCGGACGCGATCGATACCGATGAAGTCATTACCGCCATCGCCAAAACGGTGGCAGAACTCACCTATGGGCAGGATGCTGCGGGCCGTCAAACCATGATCGAACAGCTGATGCGTGACATCATGACGTACGACGCGGAATACCGGCAGCAAGACGAACTGGGCAGGCCCGGCTCCGCCGCGCGGCACTAGCATTACAGTTGCGTTTTCTTTTGACTTCTGAATCCATGGGCCACCATGATTCGGAGGATCATGGATGGCGGGAGCATCGGTCGAGACGACGCTTGAGCTTTGGGCATCGTCGTTACGG
>Ga0181532_10006220_pt1 | contig 9974 bp, 8 predicted proteins | sample PEATcosm2014_Bin_33_FD_119768 | JGI IMG/M metagenome (GOLD analysis project Ga0181532, IMG submission 119768) | Peatland microbial communities from MTU Mesocosm Facility, Houghton, MI, USA - PEATcosm2014_Bin11_30_metaG | ecosystem: Environmental > Terrestrial > Soil > Wetlands > Peat | place... | reverse complement strand
CCGGCCACCAGCGCCAGCAGCATGCCGACCGCGCCCCAGAGTCGGGCATCGTCGACATGCGAATCGCTGAGCGCATCGACCAGGTTCTTGATGCCGTATTGGGCGCCGATGGCGCAAGCTACCGCAGCCACTACGGCCAGCAGGACGATCGCATGGCTGCCGAGGCGGCGTCCGACATAATGCAGCAGGAATCTGCCGGGGCCTCGCGAGGCGTATTGGGGCAGGGACATGTTCTCTTCACCATCACCAAATAAGCAAAAGACGTCGCGGTTGTCAAAGTTGCGGGCCTGCTGCAGAGCTCCACTAGTTAATGATCACGATTTCCACGTCCCCGCAGCGGCGGATCACATGCAGGGCGACATCGTCCTCACGGCGCAGCAGCTGAAGGTCGACTTCAGCCTCACCGAGCCTCAGATCCGAGATCCGGCACTCGTCCATCCAGCCCGGCAGAATCGGTCGGGTGAAACGGATCTGGCGGGCGGCCATATCGAATGAGACGCCGAGAATGGCGCCGAGCAGACCGAACACCGCGGCGGAAGACCAGGCCTGCGGATTACAGGCAACCGGATACGCCGTCGGCGATGACCGGGGCCGTCGTTCGAACCCGCAGAACAGCTCCGGCAGCCGCCGGTCGGCGACGAACCGGGAGGCGTCGAACAGCGCCGACATCACCGTTAGCAAAGGCTCGCGCAGCCCGTAGTGCGCCAAGCCCATGCCGATCAATGCATTGTCATGGGGCCAGACCGAACCATTGTGATACGACATCGGGTTGTAGCGCCGCTCGGTTTCCTCGACCGTCCGGATGCCCCAGAGCGAGAAGGACGCCGGCGAGAGGAGCCGCTGCGCGACCCGCGCGGCCTGCTCCGGTGATGCAAGTCCGCCCATCAGCACATGACCGGCGTTGGACGCCGCGACGCGGCAGGGCTGCTTGCTCGCGTCGAGCGCGAGGGCATACGTGCCGAGTTCCTCCAGCCAGAACGCCGACTCGAAATTCCTGCGCAAGCGCTCGCCTGCGGCCGTCAGGGTGGTGCCGCGTTCGGTCTCACCCAGGCGGGTGGCGAGCTCGGCCGCGCCCAGGTAGGCGGCATATGCGTAGGCTTGAACTTCGACGAGCGCGATGGGTGCCTCCGCCAAACGGCCATCGGCGTGGAAGATCGAATCGCCACTGTCCTTCCAGCCCTGATTTATGAGGCCGTTCACAGATTTGCGGTCGTACTCGAGGAAGCTATCGCCGTCGGCATCGCCGTATTGCGCCATCCAGGCAAGTGCCGCCTCGATCTGGGGCCAGATGGCCCGGATCAGGGCAAGGTCGCCCGTCCGGCGGAAATAGGCGGCGGCCAGCACGACGAAGAGCGGCGTTGAATCGATCCCGCCGTAATAGCGCGCGAAGGGGACCTCGCCGAGGATGGCCATCTCCCCGCGGCGGGTTTCATGCAGGATCTTGCCGGGTTCGGCATCGGCCTTCGGATCGTATTCGGTCGCCTGGTTCGCCGCCAAAAAACGCAGGGTTCCCGCAGCCAGGCTCGGGTCTAGCCACAGACACTGCAATGCTGTGATGATTCCGTCGCGCCCGAAGGCAGTCGAAAACCACGGTATACCCGCGTAAGGGTACAGGCCCTGCGGAGTATCGGTGATGAGCATTTCGAGATCGGCGCGCGACCGGTTGGCCCAAACGTTGAAGCTCTCGCTGCTCGTGACGACCTTGGCGATATCGGACTGGCGGCTTACTCTGCGTTGAGCCGCGGCGGCGATGCAGCCACCGCGCGCCTGCGACTGCGCCGGCCGGCCGTTGCGCTCGCATCGGATCGTGATCTCGGCCCTGCGTGTTTCCGAGGGAGTCAAGCTCACGGACCACACCGCTTTGCGCGCAGTCGCCATCTCGGCCGGCGGATCGAAGGACAGGTGGGTGCGGCGCACGCTTGCGTCCAGACCGCGATACGCCAGTATGACGCCGTTCGGCAGGCGCTCGTCCGCAAGCATTTGGCCGCGACGCGCGCGCGCCGTTCCGCGCACTTCGAAGATATCCAGGAAATCGGCGGCGAAATTGACTTCCAGCCGGAAGCTGGCTTCCCGGGGACCGAAGTTGCGCATCGCCAGAGTCTGGAAAAGGACGTCGTTGCCGAGAACCGTCGTGCTGAGAATGTGGATTGCGTCCCTTACCACGGCAATGCCGTCCGCGGCAACGAGGTCGGGATTGGTGAGGTCGGCCGATAGCGCGCTGTTGTCCTCGGTGAGGAACGAGGACAGCAGAAGCGGCCGCATGCCATCGATGGTTAACAGCAGTTGGGCCAGATATCTCGTATCCTCGAAGAACAGTCCCTGGGCCCCTGGCCCGGTCGCCTGGGCGTTGCCGAAGTCATCGAGCACAGCAAAGGCCTCGCCCTGTTTGAGCACGCGTGGCCGCTGCGTCGCGACGGCCGCGGTCGCCGTGATGTAGAAGGGCGATATCGCCTCTTTGTCGCCGGAGGCGGTGGCGATTACCGCGCTCATCCTGTGCGCCTGCTCATCGAGTCCGCCCGCGCCTCATGCCACCTCGAGCTGCATCGGCCGACGAGCCCCGATCAGGCGCTCATAAAGGCGCAGGTAATCCTTGGCCATCCGTCGTGCCGTGAAACGCGCCTCGAAGCGACGGCGGACCTGGTTGCGATCGAGTTCGGGCAAGCGTCGGACAGCGGCGATCGCTTCCTCCTCGGTGTCGACGATAAAGCCGGTGACCCCCTCCTCTATGACCTCGGGCACCGAGCCCCGACGCATGGCGATCACGGGCGTGCCGCAGGCCATGGCCTCGATCATCGCCAAACCGAAGGGCTCGCGCCAGGCGATCGGGAACAGCAGCCCCGCCGAATTGCCCAAGAATGCGCTCTTCCGCGACTCGTCGATCTCGCCAATGAACTCGACATGGGGCAGCGACAGCGAGGGCTTTATTTGCTGCTCGAAATAGGCTTGGTCGACCGGGTCGACCTTGGCCGCGATCTTGAGCTTCATCCCTGCTGCACCGGCGATCCGGATGGCGGCGTCCGGTGCCTTTTCCGGCGAGATGCGCCCGATGAAGGCGAGATAGCCCCCCTCCCCGGATCCGGGCATCAGCAGCTGCTGCGGCAAGCCGTGATAGATCGTACCAACGTAATTCGCCTCCGGCAGCGGTTCGCGTTGGGAGTCGGAGATCGACACGACCGGAACATCGGCAAAGGCATCGTAGATCCACGGGAGCTCCGGCAAGTCGAGGCGGCCATGCAGCGTGGTGAGGAACGGCACGCCCAATCGCCGCATCAGCGGGTAGGCAAGATAATCGATATGCAGATGGATGATGTCGAAGTCGCTGGCGCGGCGCGCCAAGGTCTCCAGGAGGATGATGTGCGGCGCCAGATAATCGCGCATCTTCGTGTCAAGTCGTAGGGCGTGCGGCCACCCGGGCTCGAGATTCGCCGTGGTATGGCTGTCGCCGCTGGCGAACAGGGTTACATCATGCCCGAGCGCAACGAGCTCATCCGTTAGATAGGCAACGACCCGCTCCGTACCGCCGTACAGCTTGGGTGGCACGGCTTCCATAAGCGAAGAAACTTGAGCGATCTTCATGGGCGATCTCCCAGAATATGTGATGGGCGAAAGAACCGACCGACGCTTGCTCGCGGCGAATCTAGTTCTCGTCGGAGCCTTCCGTCGCGGGTCGATTCCCTGCCATGGATTGCGCAGCGCCGGCTCGCGGCTTACCGATGACGCGCACGTAAAGCAGCGTCCGCATAGCGGATTTGTGTACGGTGTGTCCGCCAAATGGGACTACGAAATGCGCGCAACATTTTTCGACCATCGGCACCCCTCCTTCACAAGGATTCGAGAACGCGAAGCGAGTTGTCTAGGAGTACTGCGATCTCGTCGTAACCGTTGAGATAAAACGCCGCGCGCGACTGCGCGTCGTCGCGACCGACACGCACCGTCAGCCAATCCGGCCGTGCGCGCTCGAAAACAGCCTCGTCGTTGACGTCGTCGCCGACAAACACCACCGAGCCGCAGGCGGCGCGCTGCACCAAAGACACGACCGCATCTGCCTTGTCGGGCGCATCCGCGAGGACCACGTTGACGACGAGCTTACCCCCAAAAACTCGAAGCGCCGGGTCCAGGTCGGCCAACAGGTCCTCGATGTGCGAAACCGCTAGATGCCGATCGTGCGCGAGGCGGTAATGCAGGGCAATCGAGTAGCGCTTGTCCTCGACCCGAACTCCGCTTGCGCGCAATTCGTCGGCATGCGCGGCGATGCGCGTACGCAGGGCATCTAGGGGGGCCGTGTCAAACGTCGGCGCCCGCCCCGGGTCCTCAGCGCCATGGTTTCCGACAATGAATTTGGGCGTGAAACCGAGTCGGCGCGTAACATCATCGACGGTGCGGCCAGTGACGATGGCCAGCGGTCGCAGCCGCGCCAAGCGCTCGAGGCGCTGTGCAATCGCGGCCGGCACGCACGCCTCATCCGGGCGCTCGACGATGGGCGCGAGCGTGCCGTCGAAATCGAAGGCCAGCAAGGGCTGCGCGCGCAGCGCGGCCTCGAGCGCCAGCTCGCCTCTATGACAGAAGAGGTGCTTCATCTCGGGTGATCTGGTGCCGCTGGACGCGTGCCTCGATGCGCTGGTGCAAACGCAGACGACCGGCGTCGGTCAGCATGCGCCCCGCCCATCGATAGACGTTGAATTCGCGCACCGTCATGCGCAGGCTCGCCATGCGCTCGCGCTGCTCGGCCTCCGGCATGGTCAGGGCTCGTTGCAGCTCCCCGGCACACTCTTCAACGTGGTACGGATTGACGATCAGCGCTTCGGTCAATTCGCGCGCCGCGCCGGCAAAACGGCTCAGAATCAACACTCCCCGTTCGTCGTCGCGCGCTGCGACAAACTCCTTGCATACCAGGTTCATGCCATCGTGCAAGCTGGTCACCAGGCAAACATCCGCGGCGCGATAGAGCTCGTTTAGCCATTCGTGACCGTGGTGTTCGGTCAGCAGGTGCACCGGCTTGTAGTTGGCGTTGCCGAAGCGCTGGTTGATCCGCGCGCTCACATCCTGAATGCGGGCGTGGAACAAGCGGTATTCCTCCAGTGAGCTGCGCGAGGGCGCAGCGACCTGGACGAACGCGAAGCGCCCGATCCATTCCCCGTGAGTCTGCAGCAGGTGCTCGATCGCATGCAGGCGCTCCAATATTCCTTTCGTGTAGTCGAGTCGGTCGACCCCCACGGCGATCTTTGCGCCGGGCGCGAGCCCGAGTCGCTCGACCACGTTGCGCCGGCACTGCTCGACCGGCGGCCAAGCCGCATAGATCGCGGCGCTGGGCCATTCGATCGAGATCGGATAGCTCTCGATGAAGGTGTCCTGGTCGCGATAGCAGATGGTCGAGTGCTCATGCTCGATGCGCGCCTCGAGGTAGCGGTCGACCGTATCGATGAAGTTCTTGCAATGAAAGCGTGTGTGAAAACCCAGAATTGTGCTGCCGAGCATGCCCTGGAGGATTTCGCGCCCCCAGGGACAGATGCCGAAGGACTCGGGATTGGGCCACGGGATGTGCCAGAAGGTCAGGATGGTCGCCCGTGGCAGGCGGGCGCGAATCATCGCCGGTAGCAGCGCGAAGTGGTAGTCCTGCACCAGAACCACTGGGTCTTGGCTGCGCGCCTCGCTGACGACGGCGTCGGCGAAACGGTTGTTCACCTCGCGGTAGGCCTCCCAGTCCTTCTCGCGGAACACCGGGCGCACGTGCGCGACATGGCATAACGGCCACAAGCCTTCATTGGCAAAGCCGTAGTAATAGCCCTGTTCCTCCGCCTCGCTCAACCAGATGCGCCGCAAGGTGTACTCCTGGCGTCCCGGCGGCGCCAGCAGATGGTCGTGCGCATCGACGACCTGTGCATCCGCGCTGCCGCTGCCGTGCGCGATCCAGGTGCCCGAGCACGCCCGCATGACCGGCTCGATTGCGGTCACGACCCCGCCGGCGGGTCGCTTGACGGTAATGCCGGCAGGGGCCTCTTCGTGGATGTAGGGCTCGCGGTTGGAAACCACGATAATCTCGTCGCCTCGCAGATTGGTGCGCAACAGCGTGCGCAGGCGGCCCGGACTCCATTCGGCCTCCGGGCCCTGACCGCGCCGGTATTCGTCGTCGAGTTCGCGCAGGCGCGCGCGCAGCTCGGCCGCGATCGGCGCGAGTTCGGGCTTGGGCGGGAACATCGGATTCAGCAGTCCCTCGCCGCGCAGGAGCGCACGAGCGCCCGCGATCCATCCACGCCAACTTAGTTGGGCAACGACGATCGTGACCAGCGCAATTACCGCGCCCAGCGAGGCGATCAGGATGATCAGGTACTGGCGTGTGGCCTGGCTGCGATTCTCAATGAAGCTCATGTCGTGCAGCAGCACCAGGTCCGCAGCTCGGCCGGACTCCGCGTTCATCGGATACACGCCCACGTGCACGGGCCCGCCCTCGATGGGCAGCAAGGGTTCGGAATTTAGCGCTGCCTCCTGCAACTTGCGGCAGGTCAGCGAGGCCGGAAACCCGGTGCTCCAGCGCAGGAGTCGGCCGTCCCCCGCGCACACACCAATCGCCACGAGGCGATCGTCCTTGACCGCGCGGTTAAGCAGCGTCTGCAGGCGTGCGGCGTCCCGATCCGCCAGACCTGCCGCGACGGGCTCCGACAGCGAATTCGCAACCAAGGAGCCACGCTCGTTCATATCGCGCGCGTACCAGCGCAGCATGAGCCGGTCCATCAGCGGCAGGGCAAGATAGGCCGCCGCAACAAGCGTGAGCACGAGCGGCACGAGAAAGCGCAGCTGCAGACGGAAGGTGTTCATGGGCGTACGAGCCTTTTCGGTCGTCGCCTGCGCCCGCTACCGGGGCGCACGCTGGTTAAATGGCGGGAAATTCGATAGGTATCCGTGTATTGGCTTAGCGTTTGATGTGTGAGATTTTCGTGCCTTCGAGGCTCAAGCTGGCCATCAGGCCCTGCTGGTTGAAGATGAAGGCATAGGCATCGTCCTGCAATGTCGTCGACGACAGATTCTTGGCAACGCCCGCGTTGACCAAGACCACCGTCGGCCCGACCCCAATCTCCCATCCCATCGATTTCTGCAGATAGGACAGGGCGCTGTCGTTCATCAGGAACACCACGTACCCGTATGATTCCGCGCCGGCCTGCAAGCCCCAGGACGCGCTGACCGAGTTGTAGTAATCGATGGCCTTGGAGCCTTCGAGCAACACTCCTTCGCCGTAACCGCCACCGAAAATGAAACCCGCTCGGACAATATTCGGAAATACCAGTTCGGCCTTGGCGATCTTGGAAATGTCGGCCGCCACGGGATTGCTCCGGTACAGCGTTTGCAAGGCCTGGAGAGCGTTTTGGTTGAGGTCTTCCGCCGATGCGGCATACGCGCGGTTTCCGAGCATGGCGATCGAACAAACGGTGGCGAGAACGGCGGTAAAGGAAAGCAGGCAGCGCCGCTGCAAATTCATTTGGACCTCCTCATACGGTTTTGCTGTTCCGTCCCCAAGGTAGCGAGACGCGGTTTTTGCTGAGGTTACGCAACATTTGCGCCTGCCACAAGGCGGCCTGGTACCTATTCACGGGTCGCGCGGGTCGCTGCCATTTGTGCCCGGCTCCGATATCACGATGCGGTCGACTCCAGAAGATCGGCGGACACGGGATCCTCGCCCGGCGGCCTCCTCCATTGGAGGCGCAGGGAATAATCGGCCAGCATGAATTGGCCAGTGATGTAATTGCCACGACTGCCGTCCCTGCTGCCCGTGGGAAGCTCCACCTGCGTCGATTTGGCGTTCGGCGCCCAGGCGACTTTCATGCCGACACGGTGCGCCAGGCTCCTAAGGGCCATATTGGCGCTCAAATTTCGCACAAAGAAGGTTCTTATGCCCCGTGAGCTGGCAAACAGACATGCGCGGTCCAGCAGCAAGGTCCCGATGCCCTGGCGGCGGGCCCAGCTCGACACGCTCAATCCGAGGACAGCGCCGCGATCCGTGACTTCCAGATGCGCAGCGCCGGCAATCGATGGCCAGGGTCCCATGACCACGAACACGGGGTCGCTACGCAGATAGAAGGCTTCGACGTAGGCAACGATTTCGAGGTCGCTGATCAACCGCCCGAATCGCAGTAGGCGGTCGGTGGCTGTCAACTTGAGAAAATGGTACGCCACTTCGTGAAAATCAAAGTACGTTGGGCTGATTGCGGTTCTCATGAGTGCACCTCGCCGGCGAGCGGCCTCTCATCAGGCGCTCGCAAAGTTGGTCAAAATTGTTCCGGAATTCACACGGCAATCGATGCTGTCGATTGGCCGTGTCGCCCTGCAGACAAAATCAAGCGTTGGTAAGGTCCATGTCTTGCCTCCCGATGTTTTCGCGCAATTGCCAGGGCCGCCTGACGCACTGATTCGTCATTGACCATTGGGCAAGGTGGGGAAACGTGGCTTGAACGGTTCAAGCGGCGAAACCCACAATGCGCCGGCTACGTCTGCCGTTTGCTCGCGTGTTCGCTACAAAAGGAACGACTGCGGTGTAACGATCGAAGAGGCGAGAGCGCCTGCCCGCATTCGATCTATGTCGCTCTTTTTTTCTACAGCGCTGCGAGCGATCTTTGCTTTTGCTACGGCACCAATATAAGTTCGCTGCGAGGAAAGCACAACGCGATTTTCCCCGTGAAATTGGTAAACCAAAGAGACGCCAAAGACCGCGGTCGCCTTGATGTAATAAAACCCCACATCCTTCGCGTACACGCACATTGCACGCGAGCTAGGGGGCGCCTTGCTCGCATATATGGTGACGAAGACCGCTGGTGTGTTCAGCGTTTCGCAAGCAACCTTCGCGACGAACAGATACTCGTTTCCGCTGTCGGAGCCGGCCGCTTCGCGATAGCGAACCGGGGTCGGCCGGACTTCGCTCACTGCGGCAGATGTCGCGCTGCGCTATTCTTCACGGCTATGGCGCGAGTAGGCTCAATGCACGCCCCAACCCATTGGAGCCACGTCTGCAGCAGATCGCTGCGGATGCAACGCCGCACGTTGGAGCCGTGTGCGGCTCGAATCAAATGCCATTGGATCCCGTAAAAATTCCCGACAACGCCACCACGACTGCGCAATGCGACTCTCCCAGCCGTGGGACTGCGTCATTTAACGGTCGCGCAATAGCAAATCCATGCTTTGTCATAAACGATATGTTGAACCCCCTTGCTCGCTCTTACCGTATGCCTCGCCGCGCTGGCTCAGAGCGCCGGACGAAGGATCGCGTCGTTCGTTCACTTGCATTCGCCTCACCAGCACGCACCTAAATGTGGGTGGTTTCGGTCGTACACACTAACTTGCCTAAGCACAGCTTTACATGTGGCATTGTTACCCCTTCGCTCGCACCGGTGAGCAACCGATGTGGACGTTCGACAGGGCCACTGCCAAGTTGGATGGGGCGAAGCTGTTGGTATAGGCGTTTTCCGGGTAGGTTGCGCAAAGCCGCAGCCGTCATATCGTTCGTGGTGCCAATGCGATGCGAGTCAAAACCGTTTTGTGCAACACGTCCAATACCGATGTTGCTTAACACGGCGGCTCATCATCACGTCGGTGCGTACAGCGGGGAATCGGCTGCGCAAGATCTTCGTTTCACCGCGATGAATCCCTTCACGTTTCCGGAGCGCTACGCATGAACCCGCACCTTGCCTATAGCGTCAGCACCGAACTGCCCGTCGTAAGAACCCCGCTTCCCGGGCCCAACAGCCGCGCGATCTTCGAGCGCACGGATCCGCACGTGACCCATGGCATGACCGGCCACGAGCTGGTGCCGTTCGTCGAGGCGCGCAAGCGCGGTTACCTCATCGAGGACGTGGACGGCAACACGTTCGCCGACCACATCGGCGGCTGGGGCTTTGGACGACCGAGACAAGGAGGAGGGAAAGGAGGACGGACGGAATGGAGTGAACCACAGAGAATCCGGTGACAGGCCACGTGTTTCCAATTTGGGG
>Ga0181532_10006216_pt1 | contig 9979 bp, 6 predicted proteins | sample PEATcosm2014_Bin_33_FD_119768 | JGI IMG/M metagenome (GOLD analysis project Ga0181532, IMG submission 119768) | Peatland microbial communities from MTU Mesocosm Facility, Houghton, MI, USA - PEATcosm2014_Bin11_30_metaG | ecosystem: Environmental > Terrestrial > Soil > Wetlands > Peat | place... | reverse complement strand
TGGCATTTAGCACTTGGCATTTAGCACTTGGCATTTAGCACTTGGCATTTAGCACTTGGCATTTAGCACTTGGCATTTAGCACTTGGCATTTAGCACTTGGCATTTAGCACTTGGCATTTAGCGCTTGGCATTTAGCACGGTTACCTTGATGGCTCGGCTATCGCCACTGCGATTTCATATTTCACGCGCATTTGCTAAATGCTAAGTGCCAAGTGCAAGGAGTTATCATGCCCGTTATCGATCAATTGCTGACCCAAGACTTCATCGAGCTCGAAGAGCTTTATGGCGCTCACAACTATCATCCTCTCGACGTTGTCATCGAGCGCGCCGAAGGCGTGTGGGTTTACGACGTCGAAGGCAATCGCTATCTGGATTGCCTGGCGTCGTATTCTGCCGTCAACCAGGGACATTGCCATCCCGAAATCCTGAAAGCGATGTTCGAGCAGGCGCAGAAGGTCACCCTGACCTCGCGCGCCTTTCGTAACGACCAACTGCCGCTCTTCTACCAGCAACTGCACGAGCTGACCGGCTATGAGATGGCGCTGCCGATGAACTCCGGCGCCGAGGCGGTTGAGACCGCGGTGAAAGCCGCGCGCAAGTGGGGCTACAAGGTCAAAGGCATCCCCGATGGCCAAGCCGAGATCGTGGTGTGCGCGAATAACTTTCATGGCCGCACCGTCACCGTCATCAGCTTCTCCACCGACGAGCAGTACCGCGACGGCTTCGGCCCGTTCACACCCGGCTTCAAGGTCATCCCGTTTGGCGACGCCGCGGCACTGCGCGATGCCATCACGTCCAACACTTGCGCATTCCTGGTGGAACCGATTCAAGGCGAAGCCGGAATCGTAATTCCTCCCGACGGCTTCCTGCGCGAGGCAGCCAAGATCTGTCGCCGCAACAATGTGCTTTTGATCGCGGACGAGATTCAATCCGGGCTGGGACGCACGGGCAAGCTCTTCGCCTATATGCATGAAGGCATCAGGCCCGACATGGTGATCATCGGCAAAGCGCTGTCCGGCGGCTTCTATCCCGTCTCGGCGGTGCTTTCGTCCAAGGAGATCCTCGGCGTCTTCCATCCCGGCGATCACGGCAGCACCTTCGGCGGCAATCCCTTGGGCTGCGCCGTCGCTCGGGCCGCATTGCATGTCCTCGTCGAGGAGAACCTGGTCCAGCACTCTGCCGAGCTGGGCGACTATTTCCTCCACCTTCTGCGGACACTCCGCAATCCTCACCTTCGCGAAGTCCGCGGCAAGGGCCTGTGGATCGGCATCGAGCTGGACGTTCCGGCGAGGCCTTATTGCGAGGCCCTGAAGGAACTGGGCATTCTCTGCAAAGAGACCCACGACCACGTGATCCGCATTGCCCCGCCGCTGATCATCACGCGGAAGGAGATCGACTGGGCCTTCGAGCGGATCAGGAAGGTGATCGAGGAGCAAGCCTAAGATTTACCCAGGCTGATTAGTCCCTGGGGTGCCTGTGTCGTAGCTGCAATTCGCTCTAAGCGTTGGAATAAACTATCGCATTTGGGACCGCACCAGCCGCGGGGCGTGAGCCCGCCGGTGAAGTGGAAAAAATGATTGAGCCGCGGAGCGGCGGCACAGTGTACGACACAGACACCTATAGGGCCACCGATCTCGGCGGCCCTTTTTTGTTGGGTGCGTGAGATTCGCTGTAAGACTGCCCCAAAATCTCCCTCCATCGCCTCCCAGTGCGCCAGCAGAGACTCAAGCTAAACCTCCTGCCATCATACGATTAGACCGTAATGTGAAATTAAGTTGACTCTCGGTTTGGCAGGGCTTAACAGTAGCTTCAGCGCCGGAAAGAAGCCCAGCCCCGAGTGCAACCAGTTGGCGCATTTTTTCACTTATGCCGGAGCAATCTGGAGCGGGCGTCAAGGAGAGCAGGAATGGCAAGGGAACGGAAAACTACACCTTCGGGTTTGGACAGCTTGCGTCCGGCGACATTCGTGGTCGCCTTAGCGATGATGTTAGCGACTGCCTTCCTTGCGGCACCAGCCGCAGACGCGCAGACGTATACCGTTCTGCACAGCTTTACCGGCGTAGGGGACGGCGGCGTTCCGGGAACCAACCTGGTCATGGATCGGGCCGGAAACCTCTATGGCACGACATACGACGGCGGGACCTACGGCTTGGGCGGAGTTTTCAAACTGGCCCACGGGCGATCAGGATGGGTTCTTGACCCGCTTCACGATTTCACCGCGACCGACGGCAGTAGTCCTAGCAGCCTGATCATGGGCCCGGACGGCGCCCTTTACGGTGCAAACTCGGGCGGCGGAGGCGGAGGATCCTGTGGCAGCAGTGGCTGCGGGACCGTCTTTAAACTCACCCCTCCGGCGACCGTGTGCAAGAGCGTCGATTGCCTGTGGACGGCAACCATTCTCTATCGCTTCACCGGACAGACCGACGGAGCCGCTCCTATGGGGGTGCTGACTTACCAGAACGGCAATCTCTATGGGACGACTCGTTTCGGCGGCAATGTGGCCGAATGCCATGGCGGTGCCGAGGAAGGAGGGTGCGGCGTGGTCTACCAGTTGAGTCCTTTCCACGGCGCTTGGACCGAGACCGTGCTCTACACATTTGACGGCTCGAACGACGGTGGCTATCCCTACGGAGGCGTGATTTTCGATCCTGCTGGAAATCTGTACGGCACCACCAGCGGCAGCAGCTTTTTGGGGACTGGCAACGTATTTGAACTGAGCCCATCCGGATCGGGCTGGACCGAAACCGTACTTGCCAACTTCGGCCCGTATGGAGGCACTCAGCCCTACTTTCCTTACGCAGGCCTGATTCGCGACGGCGGTGGCAATCTCTACGGCACCACAAGCCAGGGCGGGAGCTCTCATCTTGGAGCAGTTTTCTCTGTCTCTCCTTCCAACGGCGGGTGGACGCTGACGTCGCTCTACTCGTTTAACGGCGAATATGGCGACGGACGGCCTCAGTTGGCTGACTTGTTTATGGATGCGGCCGGAAATCTTTATGGCACAACTCCCGGAGGCCCGGGTTACGGGAATGTCTTCCAGATGACTCCGTCCGACGGCGGCTGGAGTTACAACAATTTGTACAGCTTTACCGACGGCTCCGACGGCGGCTACCCGCTTAGCACGGTGATCATGGACGCCAGCGGCAACCTTTATGGCACGACTTACGGGGGCGGCATCCAGAATCCTCAAGCCTGTACTGAAGGCTGTGGCGTAGTTTGGAAGATCACGCCGTAAAGCAGTTATCAGTTGCTAGTGGTCAGTTGCCTGTTAAGGCTGCAGGTGGGATATCCCACATTGTGGGACAGATTCAATCGAGACATTCCAGCGGGCGTTGTCGGCTCGCAAAGGAGATTCACCATGGCACGCGCGGGACAACATCGACTTCTTGGAACTATCTCTGGATCGGCGATCGCAGTTTTCTCCGTACTATTGGCGCTTACGATGTCCGCGGCCCCGGCGGCGCAGGCGCAGACCTTCAACGTGCTGTATACCTTCACCGGCGGCAGCGACGACGGAGGCTACCCAGCAGGCGGCCTGACCATGGATGGGAATGGCACTTTTTACGGTTCGACCTTCGGCGGACCGCCATCAGAGAGTTTTTTTGGTAATGTATTTCGCTTCCAGCGGCATGGGTCAGGCTGGGTGTTTTCGATTCTGTACAGCTTCGAAGGGGGCAATGACGGTCAACTCCCCGCCTCCCCGCCTGCGGTTGGACCCGACGGCGCGCTATATGGTGCAACGACAGGAGGAGGCTACGTCTGCTTAGGCCTGGGCATAGGCTGTGGGACGATGTACGCCGTAAGACCGCCTCCCGGGCCGTGCAAATCCGCACTATGCCGGTGGACCGAAACCGTTATCTATAGCTTCGGCGAAGAAAACACCGGCACTGATCCAGCCTACATGAAGCCGGTGTTCGACAGCCAAGGCAATCTTTACGGCGCCGCTGAGTACAGCGATGAAAGCGGCGGTTATGGCGTGGTCTTCAAGCTTACACCGCAGCAAGGAGGCTGGACGGAAAGCACGCTCTACACCTTCGCCGGCGGCACGGACGGCCAGTACCCTGAATCTGGAGTAATCTTCGACGCCGCCGGTAATCTCTACGGCGCCGTTCCCACCAGCAGTTACGGCGAGGTTTATGAACTTACACCGTCCGGTTCCGGGTGGATAAAGAACGCCCTGTATAACTTCCACGGCGGGGGAGACGGCAGCACCCCAATCGGTGGGCTGATCTTCGATTCACAGGGCAATCTTTACGGCTCGACCACCCGCGACGGCACGGGAGGCGGCACCGTCTTCCAACTTGTTCCTCAGCAGAACGGCACCTGGGCGGAGAACCGCCTCGCGAACTTGCCGGGAACCGGGACGGGGCCTTACAGCAGCCTCACCATGGATGCCCACCGCAACCTTTACGGAACGACTTTTGAAGGCGGGGCTTACGGTTATGGTTCGGTGTTTAAGTTGGCCTACTCGAACGGCGCCTGGACTTACGGGACTTTGCACGACTTCACCGGCGGAAGCGATGGGGCGTATCCCGGCGGCGGCGTCACCGTGGATGCGAGCGGCAATCTTTATGGAACCGCGGATAACGGCGGCGCGGGCCAGGGTTTCGAAGGCTATGGCGTGATTTGGGAGATCACGCCGTAAGGCAGATTACTAGTGACTGGTTGTCGGTCAGGAACCAGACAAGCATATCTCAATGTGGATGTAACGGCATATGGAAGACATCCGGGCTGGAATTGCCAGCTCACCAAAGGAGGATTGGCTATGGTCCACTCACAACAAAATCGGGATTCAGCAACCGTTGGGCTGGCAATCGCGGCCAGCGTCTTCATTGTGCTTTTGACGGCTATCGCGGCGCAGGCGCAGACCTTTCAGGTGCTGCACAACTTCACCGGCGGGCGGGATGGGGCGAATCCGCTGGATGGGCTGACCATCGACCGCGATGGCAACCTCTACGGCACGGCCTCCGCCGGCGGCAACCAAGCCTACGGTTGCCAGAACTTCTACGGGACTCATGGCTGCGGTGCGGTCTTCGAGTTGGCGCACGCCGGCACGGGATGGATCCTCAGGCCGGTTTACGATTTCCCGAGTAGTAGCAATGGGTATCCTGAATATGGTGTAGCATTTGGGCCCGATGGCGCCCTCTACGGCGTGACCAACGGCGGCAGCTGTTGCGGCGGTGTCTACCGACTGGCGCCGCCGGCGACGATCTGCACCGGCTTCACCTGTAATTGGCAGCAGACGGTGTTGCATCAGTTCACTGGCCAGCCGGATGCATCGGGACCCTCCAGCCGGGTCACTTTCGATTCCGCGGACAACCTGTATGGCCTGACTTTCGCGGGCGGCGTGTACAACGGGGGCGTTGTCTATGAGCTCTCTCGTAACGGTACAGGCTGGACCGAAAACGTCATCTATTCCTTCGGCATCAATGGGTCGAACGGCGAAGACTTCCCCAGCGGGCAATTGGCTATCGATCCAGCGGGCAATCTCTATAGCTCCGCGGAGTGCAACGTGAACATGGGCTGTTTTTATGGTGAGGTCTGGGAGCTGCAGCCCTCGCAACAGGGCTGGAACGAGAGTGTGCTATTTCAGTTCAATGGCTTCAATGGCTACGCTCCGTATTCAGGTGTGATCCGCGACTCGTCGGGCAATCTCTACGGTACAAACTCCGGCAATACCGGGGGCGGTAACGGCAGCGCTAATGTCTATGAGCTCAGCCCCTCCAACGGCGGGTGGAACTTTACCTCGCTCTATGACTACGGCGATTTCGGTGAGGACAGCACCTCCGCCCTGACGATGGACTCCGCCGGCAATCTCTACGGCGCCGACTCAATTACTGGGGACGGTTACATCTTCAAGTTGACCCACTCGGGAAATAACTGGACCTTTAGCAGGCTGCACAGCTTCAGCGGCTCGGACGGTGCAGGCGCATTAGGACAAATTGTCATCGATAGCGCCGGCAACCTGTACGGCACTACCACCGTCGGCGGCGCCTACGGCTACGGAGTGATTTGGGAGATCACGCCGTAAGGCGGTGGTCAGTTGCCAGTTAGGCAGCCGACCGGGAGGCCTCCCACAATGTGGGATGTAAACGGAATATGGAGTGTTGATCGAAGCTGTAGTTCGCGAAGGAGAATTGCTATGACGCGCCCAGAGCAACATCGGGGTTCTGGATTCGCTCGGCTGGCGGGAATTGCCGGGCTGCTCATTGTGCTGCTAGCGGCTATTGCGGCGCAGGCCCAGACATTCACCACATTGCACAGCTTCACTGGAGGCTCGGACGGGGCGATCCCCGAAGCTGGGTTGACCATGGATGCGGCGGGAAATCTCTACGGCACAACCGCGAACGGAGGACACACAGGCTGCTTCTCGAGCTGCGGCACCGTGTTCAAGCTGAAGCACGAGGCTTCCGGCTGGATCCTAAATCCGCTCTACGCCTTCAGCGGGTCCGATGGAGCCAATCCCGAGGCGAGGGTGATTGTCGGCCCGGATGGCAATCTCTACGGCACAACCGCCTATGGAGGGACTGCTGACCAGGGCACCGTTTTCAAACTCAGTCCTCCACCCTCTGCCTGCAAAGCTTTCCTCTGCCCGTGGACGGAAACCGTTTTGTATTCCTTCCAGGGCGATAGCGACGGCGAGCAGCCCCAGTACGGCGACCTGGTTTTTGACCATCAGGGCAACATCTACGGAACCACGCCATATGGCGGCGCCGGCTCGGGTTGTTATCCGACCTGCGGCGTGGTTTACGAGCTATCGCCGTCCCATGGCGGCTGGACGGAAAGCATTCTTTACCGCTTCCAGGGAGGAAATGACGGCGGAGAACCCTTTGCCGGCCTGATTTTTGACGCCGCAGGAAACCTTTACGGCACCGCCGAATATGGCGGAGCCAACTACCAAGGCGTAGTTTACAAGTTGAGCCCTTCAGAAAACGGCTGGACCGAGAGTGTCATCTACACCTTTACCTTTGGTCAACCTTATGGGGGCTTGATCTTCGATCAGGCTGGCAATCTCTATGGTGTCACCTCTGAGGGCGAGGAGCCTTTTGTGTACGAGTTGACACCTAGCGGCGGCGCTTGGACCTTCAACCAGCTTTACCAGTTTTCCAACACATATCTAGGTTCCCTAGCCAAGCTGACTATGGATCCCGCCGGGAATCTCTACGGAACGCTGGCTGATGGCGACGCGAAGGTTTTCCGATTGACTCTGTCGGATGGCCAATGGACGCAGACCGGCTTCAATGGCGGCGCTGGAGACGCGCCCTACGGCAACGTGATTCTCGACGCAAGTGGGAATGTCTACACCACGGCCAGTGGGGGCGGGACGCATGGCTACGGCGTCGTCTTCGAGATCACGCCGTAAGGCAGTCGTCAGTGGCTAGTGGTCAGACCAGGATGGTCCCACAATGTGGGACATAACCCGATCATGGAAAAATCGATCGGGAATGTTCGCTCGAAGGAGGATTTGTCATGGCACGCTCCGCGCAACATCGGTCTTCAGGATTCGCCTGGATGGCAGTGATGGCCGGTCTTTTCGTTCTGCTTGGGACGGCGATCGCATCCCAGGCTCAGACCTTCACCATACTGCACACCTTCACCGGGGGATCGGACGGCGACGAGCCGACTGCCGGCTTGAGCATGGACCGCGCCGGAAACCTCTACGGCACCGCTGCCTACGGAGGAAGCCAGAATTGCACATACGGCCGCGGCGCATGTGGAACCGTGTACAAACTGGAGCGCAAGAATTCCAGCTGGATCTTTTATACGCTGTATGAATTCACGGGGCCGGATGGGGCGAATCCCGAAGCCAGGGTAATCATCGGGCCGGACGGCAACCTCTACGGCACGACTACGAATGGAGGCGCCGCACGTAACGGCACGGTCTTCCGGCTACAGCCGCCTCCATCCACCTGCAAATCCTACTCCTGCCCTTGGACGGAGACGGTGCTGCATTCCTTCCAGGGCGGCAGCGATGGCGCCGGTCCCGCCTACGGTGACCTGACCTTCGACCAGGCTGGAAATATCTACGGCACAACTCCAGGCGGCGGCAGCCACCAGAACGGCACGGTTTATGAGCTAAGTCCTGCGGGTTCGAGCTGGAGCGAGACGGTCATTTATGACGTCGATTGCCTGAACTGCATTGCGCCCTATGCCGGCGTGATCTTCGACAATGCGGGCAATCTGTATGGCACTACCAGCGGCGGCGGAGGCGGCGATGGCACCGTTTATGAATTGACCCATTCCGCCTCCGGCTGGTCGGGACAGACCATCTACAACATTCCGTTTCCGGGTGGGGCTTATGGCGGTTTGATCTTCGACTCCTCGGGAAACCTCTATGGCATCACGGCGTTTAATCCCACGGTTTACGAGTTGTCGCCCTCCAACGGAAGCTGGACCTACAACGCGCTTTACACCTTCAGTGCCTACGGAGTGGTTACCCAGCTGGCCATGGATGCTGCCGGCAATCTCTACGGCACCCTGATTGACGGAACTCCCGAGGTCTTCAGGTTGACTCCGTCGGGCGGGCAGTGGACGCTGACCGGTTTTAATGGCAGCGCCGGAGAAAAACCGTACAGCAACGTGATCTTCGACGCCAGCGGCAACCTTTACGGAACGGCCAGTTATGATCCCAGTTGCGTCTGGGAAATCACGCCGTAAAGCAGTGGCTGGTGGTCAGTGGCCAGTAGCCAGTGGTCAGTTATGGGCGGGCGATTAGGATGTCCTACGCTGTGGGATATCCACAAGTCGTGGAAGCGTGGATCGGAAATGTTTCGTTCGGAGGAGAATTGCTATGACGCGCGTAGAACAACATCGTAGCTCACAAATCGCCCGCCTGGCGGGAACGGCCGGTCTTCTCATCCTGCTGGTAACAGCTATCGGGGCCCAGGCGCAGACCTTGACCGTGCTACACGCTTTCACCGGGGGAGCCGACGGCGCCAATCCCGGCGGGAGCGGACTCAGCATCGACCGCGCGGGTAATTTGTACGGCGGCACCGACGATGGCGGGTTGCAGGGATCGCAGTGCTACGGCGGGGGAACCTGCGGCACGATCTTCAAGCTGAGTCGCAGAAGCTCGGGGTGGACCTTCGACACGCTGTATTCCTTCCACGGTTCAGACGGGGCCACGCCGGACGCGCCAGTAGTATTCGGCCCTGATGGCGCTCTCTACGGAACGACCTTCTACGGAGGCACCGGTTGCTTTAACGGCTGCGGAAATGTCTTTCGTTTGCAGCCTGGACTCACATTTTGCGCCAGCGCATTTTGCCCGTGGACGCAAACTGTGTTGTACGAGTTCACCGGAGGTAGCGACGGCTCCCAACCCGCCTTTGGCGCGCTGAGTTTCGATGCAGCCGGCAATACTTATGGCACCAGTACCGGCAATGGCAACGGAACCTGCGGAACGGTTTTTGAGCTGGCGCACAATGGCAGCCAGTGGACCTTCAACCTTCTCTGGACGTTCACCGGCTACCTTGACGGCTGCTCCTCGTGGAGCGGGGTCACGTTTGACCAGGCAGGCAATCTCTACGGCACCACCACAGAAGGTGGCGCAGATGAGTACGGCACTGCGTTCGAATTGTCTCCTTACGGCCAGGGGTGGTCATTGACACCCCTACATCAGTTCGCGAACAGCAGCGACGGCTCGGGGCCATTCGGCAACTTGATTTTCGGCCCCTCCGGCGGTTTGCTCGGCACCAATCGCGAGGGCGGACCGGGAGACGCAGGCGGGGTGTTTGAACTAGTCCCTTCGAGTGGAGGCTGGAACTTCTCTGTTCTGCACTCGTTCGACGGCGAAAACGGGCCGCAAGCTCCACTGCTGATGGACTCCGCAGGCAATCTCTATGGTACGTCCGTCGACGGCGGCCGATATCGCTGGGGCTTCGTCTTCAAGATGACTTCAACCGGCCTGGGATACACCTATACGGATCTGTACGACTTCACCGGTGGCTCCGATGGCGGATGGCCTTACGGTCAGATTGT
>Ga0181532_10006215_pt1 | contig 9981 bp, 6 predicted proteins | sample PEATcosm2014_Bin_33_FD_119768 | JGI IMG/M metagenome (GOLD analysis project Ga0181532, IMG submission 119768) | Peatland microbial communities from MTU Mesocosm Facility, Houghton, MI, USA - PEATcosm2014_Bin11_30_metaG | ecosystem: Environmental > Terrestrial > Soil > Wetlands > Peat | place... | reverse complement strand
GGTGATCCTGATGGGTCTGTCGCTCGTCAAGGCCACGCTCATCATCGGCTATTTCATGCACATGAAGTACGAGGTGTCGCGCATGAAGTGGCTTACCATGTGTTCTCTGGTGTTTTGTCTGGCTATGATGATGGTCTTTTTTCCGGATGCGTTCCGCATTCTCTCCTTGGGGTCAAATTGAGATCTTCGGTGCCAAGCCCGGTGCGGCATGCAAAAGGACGCGCGGTGGGGCGAAGGGTTGCCGCGCTGGCCGCACTTCTGTGCCTGTGGGTGGTCCCCGCGTTTTCCCAAGGCTGCGCCATGTGCTACAGCTCGGCTTCGGCGGCGTCCAAGGATGGGCAAAGAGCCATTACCAGAGGTGTCGTAGTCCTGGTGGCTCCGCCGCTCGGAGTCATGACCTTCGGCGTGGCGCTGGCTTTTCGCTACGGCAGGAAGCGTGACCAGGAACAGAATCTCGACGACGATTCTCTCCGGCTATAAGCTCATTCGGAAATTTGAAATCAGGAAATGCGCGGAAGGACACCGCGCAGGGACATAACTGAGCAGAGAGACACTCCGACGCCGCAGTCGTGCCGATTCCTCTGGCGTCCGATTATGACCACGTCCGCCCTGAATAACTAGTGGGCGAAATACATCGAAGCGTAGTAAGCAATCACCCCGAAACACGCGATCCCACAAATCGCGTAGGCGGTGAAAATCCAGGTATTGCGATCCTCGTGCTGAACAGGCTGTGAATTCCCAGATTTACTCCCAGTGGCCGGTGCATCCATGCAAGTCTCCTGAAAATACTGAGTCTGACTTGTGCTCAAAAAGCAAAGCCCCCCACCCACGTCCCACACACGGGTGTAACGCGAGGAATTGTACTCCGGATCGCAGCCGGAAACAGATAAATATTTGCAGGGTTGGTCGGAGCGGCAGGTACCGGTGTTGGCTCCTCAGCCGGGATATCGCCCCGTAATGTACCCTTCCAGTTCCTGGATGGCCTGTGCCTGGCCGGAGATGATCCAGCGGACGAGGTCGCCGATCGACACCACACCCACAACTACGTCGTCCTCGACGACGGGAAGATGGCGGAAACGGTGGTTGGTCATAATGGACATGCATTCGTCCACCGTATTTTGGCGGGTCACGAAGACCACGGGGCTGGTCATGATCTCTCGCACAGACGTCTCTTTCGAGGAGTGCCCCTTGAGGATCACTTTGCGGGCGTAGTCGCGCTCCGACAGGATGCCAATCAACCTGCCCTCCGATATCACCAGCAGTGCGCCGATGCCCTCCACCGCCATCTTTTCAATGGCCTCGTAGACAGACTGATCAGGGGTTACGGAGAGGACCCGATGGCTATCCTTGCTCTTCAACAACGTTCCAATTGTGTCAGTGATTTTCATGAGGCACCGGAGATCGTGTCATTCACCATCAAAACCGGGGAGAAGCGATTTGCGCTGCGCCACTTTGGGCAGGGATATGGTACTCCCATCAAGTCGCCGATCCAAGAGTTTCTCTTGCGAATATGCCGGGCGAACATAGCTGATGGAATGGTCCTAGACGGGGCAAGCCCGGTCTCTACACGAGCAAGTCCGGGAATTTCAGGCGCGCTCGATACGCGGCCGGGGTGGGACGGAAGCTTCCTTCGTCGCAGCGGAGTTTGCGGTCGGCGCTTCCGGTTGCGGAGCGGTCTCGGCACACTCGCCCTGGTCGTCAAAGTCGCAGGCTCGACCAGGGTGCGACTGCTTACAGTGGGTACAAAATTCAGTGCTCATAGAAATCTCCCAGCGTATAGGAGGTACGCGGCGAACAGCTTGATGTTGCTCCCTTCGACCACATGGGGCTGTGACACGCGTCACAAGTCGCTGTGATCCATCCAGTCGGCTGGCACACGGGCTATAAGGGAACATCGACGGCACGCAAGATGCAATCCACTTGCGCACAACGCCCGCATCCTCGAAGATGTTCTGTGCCTTATGTCGCAAACCATTGCCCCACCCCCGCAACATTCCGCGCAACTCGATGCCACCGCGCTTGAAGCCGCCCTTCGCCGTCACCTGCGCGGAGAAGTCCGCTTCGATCAGGGAAGTCGCGCTCTTTACGCAACCGACGGCTCCAATTATCGCCAAGTCCCTATCGGGGTCGTGGTTCCGCGCGATAAAGAAGACGTTCTCGCCGCGGTTGCCCTTTGCCGCGACCACCACGCTCCGCTCCTCGCGCGCGGCGGCGGCACGTCCCTTGCCGGACAATGTTGTAACGCCGCCATCATTCTCGACTTCTCGAAATACATGGCGTCGATTCTTGAAATCGACCCCGAACGCCGCATTGCACGCGTCCAGCCCGGCGTGGTCCTTGACACCCTGCGTGGAGCGGCTGAAAAACACCACCTTACCTTTGCGCCCGATCCCGCGACCCACGACCGTTGCACGCTCGGAGGCATGATCGGCAACAACTCCTGCGGCGTGCACTCGATCATGGCCGGCAAGACGGACGACAACATCGAATCGCTTGAGATCGTGACCTATGGCGGCCAGCGCCTGCACGTTGGCGCGACCAGCGCTGACGACTTCGACCGCTTCATCCGCGAAGGCGGACGCCGCGCCGAAATCTACGCTGGCCTCAAGTCGCTCGCCGACCGCTACGGCGAGCAGGTTCGCCGCCAGTTTCCCAATATTCCGCGACGCGTTTCCGGATACAACCTCAACCACCTGCTCCCCGAAAGCGGCTTTCATGTGGCGCGCGCGCTGGTCGGCTCCGAAGGCACTTGCGTCACCATTCTCGAAGCCACTTGCCGGCTGGTCGAAAGTCCGCCGGCGCGGGTGCTGCTTGTCATCGGATGGCCCGACGTTTACATCTGCGCCGACCACGTCCCGCAGATCATGAAGCACCGTCCCATCGGCCTTGAAGGCTTTGACGACATCATGGTCGAAGCCAGCCGCCACAAGGGCGTGAACCTCGACGGCCTCGCGCTGTTGCCCGAAGGTGGCGGCTGGCTGATGGTGGAGTTTGGCTCCGACACCACCGCCGATGCCGAAGCCGACGCGCGGCGGCTGATGGAAGTGCTCGATCGTTCCGCCGCTCCTCCTAATATGCAGCTCTTCACCGACGCGCGGCAGATGCGCCGCATCTGGGACGTTCGCGAATCCAGCCTGGGAGTGACGGCGCACGTCCCCGGCGAACCGATACGCTGGGAAGGCTTCGAAGATTCCGCCGTCGCGCCCGAAAAACTTGGCGCCTACCTCCGCGACCTGCGCCGGCTGATGCAAGACCATCACTATGACGGCTCGTTCTACGGACACTTCGGCCACGCCTGCGTGCACACCCGCATGGACTACGATCTCGAATCCGCCGAAGGCATCCGCAAATTCCGCCAGTTCATGGAAGACGCCGCCGATCTCGTCGTCCGCTACGGCGGGTCGATCTCCGGCGAGCACGGAGACGGCCAGTCCCGCGGCGAACTGCTGCCTAAAATGTTTGGCCCCGAACTGATGCAAGCCTTCCGCGAATTCAAGTCGCTCTGGGATCCCGATTGGAAGATGAACCCGGGCAAGCTTATCGAGCCCTATCGCCTCGACGAAAATCTTCGCCTCGGCGCGGGCTACGATCCCTGGCAGCCGGAGACCCATTTCAAATTTCCCGACGACCACGGCAGCCTGGCAGCCGCGACGCTGCGCTGCGTTGGAGTCGGCAAGTGCCGCCACGATTCCGGCGGAGTCATGTGTCCCAGCTACCGCGTCACGCGCGAGGAAGAGCACTCCACCCGCGGACGCGCCCACCTGCTCTGGGAGATGACGAAACGCGACTTCATTAAAGACGGCTGGCAGAGCGAAGCGGTGAAAGATTCGCTCGACCTCTGCCTCGCCTGCAAAGGCTGCAAGAGCGATTGCCCCGTAGGCGTCGATGTCGCAACCTACAAGGCGGAATTTCTGTCGCACTACTACGAGACGAATCGGCGTCCGCTGAATGCGATGGCCCTGTCGAAAATCGACCTCTGGCTCAGAGCCGGCTCGCGCGCGCCGGGCCTGGCGAATCTCGCAACCCAACTTCCCGGTCTGCGCGACCTGGCGAAGATAGCTGCCGGAATCCCTGCCCAGCGCCACATCCCGGCGCTTGCTCCGCAGACGTTCAAAGACTGGTGGGAGGCTCGACTCGGAGCTTCGCTCCTCGGGACGGCCGAGGGCGGCCGTCCCTACGTGAGTCATGCTGGCGCCAATGCCGTTCTCCTCTGGGCCGACACGTTCAACAACCACTTCCTCCCCGCGACCGCGAAAGCCGCCGTTGAAGTCCTCGAAGCCGCGGGCTTCGAAGTCAGCGTCCCGCGTGCCCATCTCTGCTGTGGCCGCCCGCTTTACGACGTCGGCATGCTTGACCGCGCCAAGAGCCTGCTGCTCCGCATCATGGACGAACTTCTCCCCGAAATCGAAGCCGCTACGCCAATCGTTGTCCTCGAACCCAGTTGTGCGTCCGTTTTCCGCGACGAACTGACGAACCTTTTCCCCAAAGACGAGCGCGCCCAAGCCCTGTCGAAACAAGTCTTCCTGCTCAGCGAATTTCTCGAGCAGCGGGCAAAGAATGACGCCTTTCCGCTTCCCAAACTCGCGCGCAAAGCGCTTATTCACGGGCATTGCCATCACAAGGCGATCATGAAGATGACTGCCGAAGAGTCGGTGCTGAACCGCATGGGCATCCCCTTCACCGTGCCTGCTCCCGGATGCTGCGGCATGGCGGGAGCCTTCGGGTTCGAAAAAGAAAAGTACGACGTCTCGAAAGCGATCGGCGAGCTTGAACTGTTGCCCGCCGTCCGCCGGGCCCCGACCGACTGGCTCATCGTCGCCGACGGTTTTAGCTGCCGCGAGCAGATTGCCCAGGAAACTGACCGCCACGCGCTGCATCTGGCCGAAGTTCTGCAGATGGCCTTGCGTGAAGATGCCGAAACTCCCGAGGGTTTCCCGATGTTCGACCCGGCGCCGCAACACTATCCAGAAGACGCCTGGGTGCGGCCTCACCGGGCCGCGATCAGGAAATCCATGAAGCGAACCGGGTTGGCTCTGGCTGGCATCACTGCCGGAGCGGCCCTGTTGCTGGCTTTGGCCCGAAAGCGCTAGCCTTGCTGAGCTTGGTTCGAATTGGACGGGCCCGAGGCCCGTCACCACACGGTCCAGATGTAAGGTACTGATATATATAGGCTTACTTGGCCACTCCCCATCTGGCCCGGTTTCTGGGACAATAGACATAGAATAAGTAAGACAGTTGGCCTCCTCGTAGCGGCTTTCGGTCCTCCGTCGCATCGCAGATCGCGCCGTGCACATTACAAGACCAAGAAGGCTGATAGCAGAAAGCTGGACCCTATGGAAACCGTGACCGCAAATCTCCCCACTCCAACGTCCACTTCGCCGACAGTCGCGGTTGCTGCCCAGAACAAGATGCTGCAAGGGTCGGTGCTGGTGCTGATCCAGTTCGACGTTTGTGAGGAGATCAACCTCGACTCCCTGCGCGACATCTTTGGAGCTCGCCGGCAGGAGACCAGCTTCAAGCATCCTGCTCCGGGATACGTTCGCTTTCAGCGTCCTCCGGTGGTGGAGCCGGTCGAGCCGCTGATTCTGGAGAGCGGCGAACGGCTCGACGTGCAGATCAAGTACTACGATTACGGCGTGCTGAGCGTCGTCTTCGAGCTGCCGTTTTCCGGCGATTGGGACACGCTGGTCCGGTTGGCGAGCCGCTGGGTTTGGGACACCGATTTCACCAGCTTCGCGCAGAAGATCGTCAAACAGAAGATCGAACGGGCTCGGCCTGCGCTGGTCAAGCTTTACGACAGCTGGCTGCATGAAGACTACTTCGTGTTCCATGTGCGCGACATCGCGGGCAATCCTTCCGCGGCCGAACTGCTTGCGGCTGAGGGTGGACGCATCGCGCAGATCGTCCGCGGCGAAAACGTTCCGCTTTCCGACGGCGAGCAGCAGGAAATCATGCAGTCGAAGATCTCGTATTATCCGAACGATCTGGCCGTGATCAGCTGGAACGGCGCGTTCCTGTATGACTCCACGGCGGGCGCGGAAACCGTGATTCAGCTGCTGGAATATGCCAATTCGCAGCTCCTCGAATTCCGCCACTATGATGAGTTGCTGACCCGCGAACTGGCCAGCGTCTACGATTTCATGGACCACGGTTCGGGCATCTGGGCTCGCTGGCGCACGGCGAAACGCGCCAGCCGATTGCACACTGTGTTGCTCGATGTGGACGAGCTGACCGAGCGCGCCGACAACGCCATCAAATTTCTGAGCGACATGTTCTCGGCGCGCCTCTACAAAGTTGCCGCGTTGAAGATCGGAGTCACCGACTACAAGAACCTGGTCAACCAGAAAGTTCACACCGCCGAAGAACTCTACCGCTTCATGGTCGACCAATTCCATCAGAGCCGAGCATTTGTGCTGGAGTTGATGGTGGTGATTATTCTGATCATTGATTTGATCTGGTTGTTTAAGGGGAGTACGCCGATTTAGGGAGAGTTCTCAGTTCTCGGTTCTCAGTTCTCAGTAAAAGCAGAGGGGCAGTTTTTGGTTCTCCGTTTGTTCGCCTGAAAATAAATTTTTGGTGGTTGCTTGGTAAGGATAGGTTTTTCTTGCGTTTGTTGGTCTGGCAACCGGGGTACCCCCTCCCCCCTCCCATGCCGGTCTCTTGGAATCAAGACTTTAGCGTGGTTCTGCGGCCAGGTCTTTGAGGAATAAGGACTTATGCATAAAGTGTTTATTCTTCTTACACTTAGGGAGGTTCCGCGGCCGGTTCAGGCTCTGGGCCACCATTTCGTCCCGATCAAAAAGTCAAGCTTGACAAAGGCGAGGCCGCGGGAGGAGGTATTTATATAGATTGCTGGGCGCTACAAGCGCGTTAGGCTACCAGCGGCATTGCGGTGCGCCCGTGCAAAAAACGCAAGGATGGAGGGCTCCCTGTTTCGTCATGGGCAAGGAAGAACAGAGCATGGATAAGGATGGGCCGACACACCTCTGAACTGCCCCATTCAGTTTCTATTGTCGCGCAAGATGGGTTGGGCGTCTGTAATGGCGCTCACTGGTGGTTTGTGATGAAAAAAAGAGGGCGGTTCTCGGTCTCATTCAAGATCGACCCGGATCCGAAACTGTCGCGGTTCGTCTTGGTCGTCGATGGCATGTTCCTCGGGCAGCATGCGCTGATGCAAGATGCGGGAAATTACAATACCGCCGCGCTCCCGCCGATAGAACAGGACGTGCCTGCCGTGCTCATGACGGCGCAAGCCAGGGCGAACGTGGTCACAAGGTCGGCCGAGCGCCGGACTTTGGGCAAGCGTCTGGCAACAAGTCTCAAGCTCGTTGAGGTAACGGACGGCTTGGTCTTTGCCCCATTTGCGGAGGGTGTAATCGCCGATGCTCAGCAAGTCGGTTTCGGCGCGCCGCGAAAATCGAAACTTGCGCACGGTTAGCGGGATGCAGGAAGCTTGAGTGTCTTACGGACACGGCCAAAGACATTGCCCTCGGCGATCCCGCTGGCGTCGCCTTCATCAATCGCTGCCCGAAGTGCCTTAAGTTTTGCTTCGTATTGCTGCTCTTCGCGTTCCAAGGTCCGCAGTCCGGCGCGCACCACCTCGCTGGCGTTCTCGTAACGTCCACTCTTGACCTTGGTGGCTACGAAGTGGTCGAGCTCGGGGGTCAAATTGACATTACGGGTAGGCATGGAGTCGGCCCTTTCCAAGGTATCGGCATCACAATAGCACGATTGGCAAAGTTTGCCAATGGTAAGCCGGTTTGGCAGTGAGGTCCAAGGTCGTGCCAGGCTAAGCTTGGACGGGGCACCCTTCAGAGTTGGGATGGACGCGAAGTCGGGGGCCACCCGCCGACGTTACTTTCGGTATACTGCCGGGCTCTTTCTCCCTTTCTTAGGAAGTGGCCCTGGGTCATTATGCAAAATCCGGGAAAGATTTCCATGGCCAGAATCGAACCCTGCACTTGCGGTCGTGGCTGAGGCATCCGGAAGCCCGATTTTAAAACCAGAAAAAAAGAGATTTGAGGGAGAGCCATGACCAATCTAGCCATGAGCAATTTGAAGACGCGACTCGCCGTGCTTGTACTTTCCGCGGTATGTTTTTTGACCAGCGCCTCCGGGCAGATTACACCCAGCGGCGACGCTTACACGAACACTGGGTCGTCCGGCACTAACTACGGCTCCAATGCACTGCTCGATGTTGATAGCGGCTCGCAAGTGACCTACATTCAGTTCAACCTGGCGTCGATTCCCACGGGGTACACCGGCGCCAATATCTCCAAGGCCACGCTCAAGCTCTACGTTAATGCGGTGACCACGGCGGGCAACTTCAACGTCGAATACGTCTCCGGCACTTGGTCCGAAGGGACGATCACTGCCAAAAATGCCCCTGCCTTGGGAAGCACGATTGCCAGCGCGGTTCCTCTTACAACTGCTAGCGCGAACGATTACATTCTCGTGGACATCACTTCCGCGCTGCAGGCATGGGTTAACGGAACTGAGGCCAACGATGGCATCGCGCTGGTGGGCAATAGTCCGTTGAACGCGAGCTTCGACAGTAAGGAAAACACAAGTGCCAGCCATCCCGCTGAACTGGACGTTGTGTTCGTCAACAGCGGACCGCAAGGACCGGCTGGACCGCAGGGACCGGCTGGGACTCAAGGAGCCACTGGAGCGCAAGGTCCGCAGGGCGCGACAGGAGCACAGGGACCGGTCGGCGTGACGGGGGCAACGGGAGCAACCGGGGCAACCGGAGCGCAAGGTCCACAGGGAGTAACGGGCGCGCAAGGATCGACGGGCGCTACGGGGGCGCAAGGGCCTGCGGGTACAAATGGAGTTGGATTCAACTTCCGCAACGCCTTCAATCCGACTGCCACTTATGCTGTGAATGATGTGGTTACTTACAATGGCTCGACTTATGTGGCGATCGCGGCGAATGGTCCGAGTACTCAAACACCGGATCAAAACACAACTGACTGGAGCGTGATGGCGCAACAGGGCGCCGTGGGACCGCAAGGTGCTACTGGTCCGCAGGGAATGATCGGTTTGACGGGAGCCACCGGAGCGACGGGCGCACAGGGGCAGCAAGGCTTGACAGGGGCGACAGGGGCGACGGGACCACAAGGCGTCACCGGTGCGACGGGAGCGCAGGGGCCGCAAGGGCTCGCTGGTACGCAGGGACCTCAGGGTGTCCCCGGCGCTACGGGAGCACAAGGGCCTGCGGGTGCAAATGGAGTTGGATTTAATTTCCGCAATGCCTTCGATCCAACTGCCACTTATGCCGTGAATGACGTGGTTACTTACAGCGGGTCGACTTACGTGGCGATTGCGGCGAATGGTCCGAACACTCAGACTCCGGATCAAAACTCAAGTGCCTGGAGCGTAATGGCGCAACAGGGCGCCGCTGGGCCGCAAGGTCCACAGGGAATGATTGGTTTGACGGGAGCTACGGGTGCGACGGGAGCACAGGGGATAGCAGGGCCTCCCGGGCCTCAGGGTGCGCAGGGGCTAATGGGATTGCCGGGCGCGACGGGAGCAACGGGTCCACAAGGGTTGCCGGGACAGAACGGGGCGCAAGGGCCACAAGGTTTGCCGGGACAGAACGGGGCGACGGGAGCGACAGGTCCACAGGGGGTGCCGGGGCCAACTGGACCGCAAGGACCCGCCGGGCCCCCAGGGTCAATCACTCCCGGGGCAATGAATGCGGCACTCTTGCGGTGGTATAGCCAGACTTATCCGGCTGGGACCTCTCCGTTTGGGGTGGCCTTCGACGGAACCTACATTTGGGTAACGAATGATAGCAGCAACTCGGTGAGCAAAATATTGGCCAGCAGCGGCGCATATGTGGGTACGTACTCCGCGGGGAGTAATCCGATAGGAATTGCCTTCGACGGAACCAACCTTTGGGTGGCGAACAATATTGGCAACACGGTGACCGTGCTGTCGGCGAGCAGCGGCGCGATTGTGGGTACCTCCACGCTTGGG
>Ga0181532_10006213_pt1 | contig 9982 bp, 6 predicted proteins | sample PEATcosm2014_Bin_33_FD_119768 | JGI IMG/M metagenome (GOLD analysis project Ga0181532, IMG submission 119768) | Peatland microbial communities from MTU Mesocosm Facility, Houghton, MI, USA - PEATcosm2014_Bin11_30_metaG | ecosystem: Environmental > Terrestrial > Soil > Wetlands > Peat | place... | reverse complement strand
GTAGGTCGACCACGTTGGCGATCGTCGTTGCTAGGCCATCCTGGCGCGATATTTATTTGCGGAAAACCCAACTTTTGAAAAACTCACTAAATTCCGTGAGCACCTGTCTAAGAGTCGTTGACATGCGCCGGGATCAAGCAGGAAATTCCGGCTGACGTTTCTTCGCCAACGTCGCAAGGGACGAGTTATACATGGATATCTTAGTCCAGAAGGTATTCCGGCGTACGGCGTCGAAATGGAACAGTCTTTATGGCAATTGGAGAGGCTCGTGGCAGAAGATATGGACACGCTCATTGGATGTGCTTGAACTGAATCGGTATAAGTCCTCAGGTCACAAAATGCTGGCACCAGTGTCCAAGAGTAGGAAGGAGTGGTTTCAGCAGATGTATAACTCCGCGAACTCTTCGCCTGACTCGTACTACCGAAAGTGTGCAGCTTGTAGCCAAAGGCGGCCCACCGACCAATATTCAATATTCTGTGTGCACCGTCTCCAAAAGCGTTGTGGAGAGGTTCCCGAGTTCATCCTGAGTTCGCTGTAACCGATGGCTAGACTGGATTTAGAGACCCCAGTAAGACGCGCCTAGGCTTCAGTTCTTGGAGTATTCCCCTCTGTTCACAGAGGCCATTATCACAGATGGCGGTCTGCACATTTTCCTTAGACAGTTCATCCCACGATAAATCTGTGTGCAGAAGCGATATCAAGATTCCACGGCGGCCACAACTGGGGCAATCATAGTCAACTTCAACGCTCCGCACGGGACGACAAAAGGTTAATTTCTGCTTCTGAGACCCGATTTCACGAATGTCTTTGGCATCTCGGTAAAATCTCGTTTCACAGAGCGGACAGGTTATCCGAATGACGGTCTTAAGGCCAACCTGTCGAGTCCGATCTATCACCCAGAGAATTCCGAATTCCTTGCCACAATGAACACAATTGGTGACAAATTGATAGGCCATGAGGGGCTCTCCCTCCCGGACTTCCGTGGAAGCTAGAAGCCGAACGGCAACAACCCCAAAAACGGTCATTGTCTGATGCCTAAGATTTCCGCCTTGCCTAAGTCGAAATCGGAGGAGGTAGGTGGCAACGGCCAACCTTGGCTGAGGAGCTTTGCTCAGTCTTCGGGCTGCTACCAATTTGTAACAAATCAACTTTCCATCGGGCGAACAGCGTGGGTTCAAGGTGCTCATCGGCGGCCAAGTTAATTCGTAAACATTACGTTGATCGCGACTAATAGGCGCCCAGGCCCTCCGCGCATAGGCCGCTTTGATGTTCACTGCTGGGGATTGCGCGCTTACAGCGAGATGTTCATCCGGCGCAGCCGAATGCTTGGCTACCGAGTCGAACCTGCAGTGACTCCCGCCTGAGGAGAGAATTTTCGACCCTGACACCCAATGTGTCACCCGATTCTAGTGGGCAGGAAGTTATTTGTTGCAATCGGCGATTGCATTCAAAATCCCCCTGAGCATTCAGCCGGACTCTGGCTAGCGATAGCGGGCTATGAGGAAACTCGTACCTCCTTGGGCGTTGGTCACAGTTCCCACGGCCACGATGTCTCCGTTCGCCTGTAGCGCCAGGGCGGATCCTGTAGCGCTATAGCCGGGGAAATTCGTGACGGCCACTACCGAAAGGGGGACGGCATTGCCATAAACAAGCCCCGTGACGGGGCTGAAACTATAGTCAAATCCCAAGTTGTCGTTGAATCGCGTCAGAGCCAAGTCTGAAGATGATGTACTTCCCGGCAGAAACCTGCCGACCGCCACAATTTCGCCGTCGGACTGGACGGCCACAGCGGCTAAATAAGGGACGTTTTCGATGTACTGACTCGAGAGCTGCGCTACGTATTGGCCGTCCGGGTTAAGCTCTCCGAACAAGAGGCTGGTAAGCAGTCCCACCACCGTGTTGGCGACCGGACCTACCCACCCCACTGACAGGCTGTTGCCGCTCGGCAGCAGGGCAACGGCAGTTGCCGCGCCAGGGAAGGCGGTGACCCCGCTGGTGCCGAAGGTGATATCGACGCTGCCGTCAGGATTGAAACGGCCCACAGAGCCGATGAAGGCATCATTCACGTCGAGACCGCCGCCGGCGACCACGATCTTTCCATCCGCTTGCAGGGCAAGTGCGACGGCCAATGCCGGATTGCTGACACTGACATAGCCGCCGGTGCCAAAGCTGGTGTCCAAGCTGCCGTTGCTGTTATACCGGGCCAGGACAGAGTGGCCGCCTCCACCGTCGTTCCCCACTACAACGATCTGTCCATTGCTCTGAATCGCGAGCCCGGCGCCTACATCGCTTGCGCCCAGGAAGCTATTGGCCACCTTGCCGTTATCGCCAAAGCTGGGGTCCAAGGTTCCATTTGGCAGATAACGGGCCAGAGCGAACTCGGTTACGGTGCCATTCGTCGCTGTTCCCGCCACAACGATGTTTCCGTTGGCTTGAATCGCGACGCCGCTGGCCCAGTCATTGGCGCCAAAAAAGTCGGTGGAGACCTTGCCGGTCCCGGCGAAACTGGTGTCCAGCGTACCGTTCGGGAGATAACGGGCCACGGCGAAGTTGGTGCCCTGCGTACTTGCCGGGTTGGACGTGGTGCCCACCACGACGATGTCGCCGTTGCTCTGAATGGCTACTCCGGAGGCGGAGTCGTTGCCGCCGGAGAAGTTCGTCATGCCCCAGCCGCCGGAACCGAAGGCAGGGTCAAGTTCTCCTTTGGGCACGTTCACCAAGGTAGTTTCAAATCCGGGCGCCTGGGCCGGCGCCAGGTCCCACGTCGTGGGATTGTCGCCGAACAGGCGTATTCCCAGGGTGTAATTGCCGCTGGATACTCCCAAGTACTGCTCGTTCACCTCCAGTTCGACCTGGTTGCCCGAGACACAGTAAGTCACAGGCGTTACTTCGGTCCAGGCCCAGTTAGTGCCCGTGCCCGCATAACGATAAAGATTGCCGGCCTGGATAAGATACTCGGCGCCAGCCCCACCCGGCAGTCCGACGTAACCGGTGTTGGGATTGTTGTCGGTGTCCAGAAGCACGTTGTAACGGCTGCCGTTGTTGGTGAACTCGATGGGACTCGCCGTCGTGTAGCTCAGGTAAAGCGTTCTATTCTGGCTGAGAGCCCATGCCCCGGTCCAGTCGACGATATCGGTGGTATTGCCAGCGGGGATGGTTCCGAGAGGGTTTATAGCGGACCACGGGCTGAAGTCGCAGTCCAATACGACCTGGTCCCGCGGATAGGAGAAACCCGCGATGTCTTTGGGGACGAAGTCGGGGCCGACGGCATTGTTGCCCACCAGTTGGATCTTGATCCAAGTGGAGGCGGTGATACCCAGGCTGGCGCCGGGAACCGCCATTTCGAGAAGATTGCCGCTGATGGCATAAGTGGTAGTGCCGACATAGCTCCACGACCAATTGGTGCCGGTCCCGGCGTAGCGATAGATCGTACCTCCTTCGACCATATAGTCGGCGCCAAGCTTATAATTTCCGGCCGCTCCGCGATAGCCGGTAAGGGGATTGGAATCGGTGTCGAGGAGCACCTCGTAACGCCAGGCATTATTGTTGAAATCGATGTTTTGGACGGTCTGGTAGCTGAGCAACAGGTTGCCGTTCTGAAAGGTGGCCCACAAGGTCAGCCAGTCGGCCACATCGGTGGGGTTAACGTTGGCTGCGGGATCGGTGCCAATGATTTCACCCGAACTCCACTCGGAAAAGTTACCATCGATGGTCTGGGCGTTGGCGACCCCGGCAAACCAGAGGGCAGTCAGAAAACCGACTAGCAGCACGCGCATGTCGAACTCCTTTGAAAATGACGAATTCGTCCTAAGGAGACCCGGGCCTAGTCAGTGGACACTTAACCAACCTCCCCCTCGCGGAAGACGTTGATGGGCGATTCTGCGAGCTTCGCCATTAGGTGACAAGGGGCAGATCTTCCGGGCCACATGGGAAGGAATGCTCGGGGTAAAGTCTCTCTATCAGTGCGTGTCGACTTGAAGGTCCTGCGAACGCCCGCACGACATGGCGTGTAATTCTTTGACGGTCGGCTGAGGTCAATTTGATTTCTCACACCCGCGGGGTCGACTGGTGCATCATGCTCGTCGGTTGAGCTTGCGACTGGCGACGGCCCTTGAGGGAGTCACCATGTGCCTGGAGGCCGTGCGAATCTTGCCGCTTCCTTCTTAGGCGAGTTCCCGGAAGCGGGTCCTTATCGACGGATTTGCAGAGCGCATTTTGGAAGCATTGGGAAATCGTCGCTCACCTGGATCGTGAGCGAGTTCACAAACCTGCCCGCGTTGCTCACCTCAACCAAAGAGTTCCGGCAGTCGCGCGACTTTGCATCAAATCACATTCGGGCTGCCGAGCCTCCCTCTTCCCCACCTTACGGACGGATTGGGGATTGTCGTATCGAAGGCCATCAGCGAAGCATTTATAAGGGCAAAAGTGAGGGCGATTTTTTCCAAATTAGATGTGAACCAAATCGGTGCACCTATCGCCTCAAAACCTTTGGACGCCAGCGGTATAAGGGGGGAGCTTGTTGGTTTCGGGTCGCGCACGCATGCGTTTAGGTCGCAACCAATTTAAGTAGTTCAAACGTCAAGGGCTTCTGGATCTCCACCGGAAGCCCTTTTTTCTTGGTGAAGTGCGGAATGTCCGTGAATTGTCCGTGTTCTCGTCGCGTCCGCATTGTCACTCGCTGCCCTCGAGCCTTGCTCCAGACACTCAACCGGCCTTCAATTGTAGTAACGCTCATGCGAGTCCCTAACATCAGAACCGCCAGCTACATTTTCGAGTTCCTTCGCGGTGAGCGCCGCTTTTTGCTCCTCTGAGTAGGCGCGCACGTCTTCTTCGGTGATGTTGTAGCCGTGCGTGTTGCCGACTTGGACGATTACAGAAACTTCGAGTCGATTCAACAGGTCGCTCATGAGCTCTTCATTCTTACTAACCTCCGTAAAGAACCGTTCCACCTCTCTTTTACTCATAATCCGCTCCCCTCCGTGGTGAGTTCGCCAGGTCCAGAGTGAATTCCGTGTCTTGCAGAACCAGCAAGGCGGGGCTAGACTCGGCCTCGCTGCAAGGGTGTAACGACGGGTTCAGGTACACAATCAGGTTTCAACTACGGGCGGGGCAGCTTCGAGATCCCCCCGACGTCAGGTAGATCGTCGATATTATCGATCGTATCGCGCTGGGAGAGATTCCCTCCGGGTTGGCCCTGCACCGCCGGGCCTGTTGGCGGAATGGATACTCCGCCGTGCACATCATTGAGTTCGTTATCGGTAAGTTTGCCTGTGTTCTGTTGTTTCTTCTCTGCGTCAGACATTTTCTTTTCTCCCTTCTGCTTTTCGAGACTTTGGTTCAGTGTCATAACTTCTCCTTCTAGGTTCCCCCGGGACCCGACCTGGTTTTCGTGCCGTAAGACGTCATCCGGCCTCTACTGAATAAATCGGATTTGGAGATCGAAAGACGACAGCGAAGTTAAACAATTGCTTACATCGCATTTTCCTGGCCGTCTCCTGGTGAGCGCCGGATGCATATGCGCCTATCACGACAAGTGATTGACCGGGAGGGATTTACTTTCATTAAAACGATGGCAGGCCGGGTGCGATTTCATCGGCACGAAGCCCATTGTCTATTCGATCCGATAGTACGCTAACCGTAAGGGATAGCCGCCCATGATGCGAATGCCCGTCGACGTCCGCTCCTTCAACCTTTGCCGCAAGTCCCGGTAACATGGGTACTCGCCGGAACTTTGTGGAGTCGAGGTGTGGCGCGGTGGTTTAGGTGGGACCTATCGGTTGCCGACCCTTTCAGTTGCCAGTGCCTCACTATTCCCACCATGCTTCCGTTTCCACACCGCTCATCGAACCGGACGTGCGGATTTGCCGCACTGACTCACGCAATCGCCGTAGCCCTTGCCTGCGACGCCGTCTGCAACTTCTGAAAACAACTTGGGAGTTGTCAAGCTTATCGCCAATCTCCCTCTCTATCGATGCTTCTTGCGTCCGTCTTCAACTGAAGCCCCTTCCCGGCACCGGAATTACCCGGCGGACCCGAGGAGTACGTGTCGCTGGCGATTAGTTCGGCGAAGTCCCCAGACCGGCTCGTGATGTTCCGGCGCAATATGCGCGCGCGTCTGTGCCATTCTCCGGTGTGCGACGCGCAGACTTTCGCTCGACACATGGAGCGACTTTATATCCAGATGATGACCGGTGAAATCCCTAGAAAAGTTTCCAACTGTTAGACACCTTGAACTTAATTACGCCGCAAAATGGCGATGCAACGAGCAGATCGGCCCCGCACTGTATTTGACTCGACAACTATTCACTTGATTCGGAGCGGCTGCAGGTGTAGAAGGTACCACACACCGGGGACCAAACCCGGAAGTCTGAATTCGTCTGGGGCTTCCTCGAAGCTGAGCAGACCAAAATGTCGGCAAGCGATAGCGACAGTCTTGTTACTCTGGTGGCTTGTCTGGGGAATAGCGCCAAAACCTTCATTGTGATTGACGTCGCTTTTTTCTACAGCTAGAGTATTGCACTTCTGTCCTAGGTATCTCGTCAGTCCATTGGTTCGCTGGATTCGCTTATGAACCGCCCGATCTTTCGAGAAGTCGCCCTCGAACGACTTTCTTCACCGGAAGAATTGGATCGTCTCTTAAGAGTCACTGATTCCAAAGCCTGGATCGCTCAACTCACAATATTTGCGTTAACCATTGTTGCCATCGTGTGGGGCTTTGTGGGAGGGATCCCTTCCGTTGTTAGCGGACAGGGGGTTATCGTACGTCGGGGCGGGGTGCTCAATGTGGTATCTGCCGGATCGGGTGTGGTGGCGCAGCTCAAGGTGAAAGTGGGCGACAGAATTAGCGAAGGTCAGATCGTGGCGGAAGTGGCGCAGCCTGCAATGCTTGAAAAGCGCAAGAACGCGGAACAAGCCTTGGCGCAGGCTCGCCGAGAAAGGGATCGCTCACACGTGCTGCACTTGGAGCAAGCCAAGATGGAAAGCGCCGCGATTCAACGCCAACGCGCCAACGCAGAACTGGAAGCTCAACACCTCGAACAGCAGGCGGAGTTGGCCAAAGAGAACGTTGCGGCACAGAACCAACTGCTCGCTGCTGGAATTATTATCAAGCAGAAGGCAATTGAGGCCAGTCAGAATCTGGCTGAGATCGAAGATAAGATCGCAAGCGTACAAGCGCATCTCCAGGAGCTACAGGCCGAGGAATTTTCGATTCAGGCCAAAGTTCAGGAGGACGATGCTCAGAAGGAACTCGGAATCGAGGACTTAGAACGCAATCTGAGCGCCGTAGAGAAAGACCTGGAGATTGCGGGGAACGTGGTAAGCCCTTATCGCGGCGAGGTGCTGGAATTGAAAGTCTCTACTGGAGCCACTGTTGCGGCTTCCGATCCGATATTAAGCATTCAGCCAGACGTCCAAGACCTGGAAGTCCTACTCTACCTGCCGGCAGCTCGGGCGAAGGACGTACGAAGAGGGATGGAGGTGGAGATTTCTCCTTCGAATGTCAAGCCTGAGGAATACGGTTTTATCAAAGGTTATGTTACCTATGTCTCTGATTTCCCGGACACCCCAGCGGAGCTTATGCATAACTTCCAAAATGAAGTTCTCGTGAGAGCGCTCACCGGGGAAGGACCCGTCACTGGTCTCCACGTGGAAATGCAAAGAAATCCCAAAACGTTAAGCGGATATCAGTGGTCCTCATCAAATGGGCCAAACCTAACCCTGTCCGGCGGAACCTTATGTACCGCCGAGGTGGTCACTCGCTGGCAGAAACCGGTCGCATTACTACTCCCCGCGTTGCGAAAGACCCTGGGGTTGACCTAGAGACATTCATGGAACAGCGCGCTGCTTTCGAGTGGATCCGGAACAATGTGTTGCGCAGACGGCTTAGCCGTGCAAGAACTCCAACGGTGTTGCAGATGGAGGCTGTCGAGTGCGGCGCAGCGGCTCTGGCGATTGTTTTGGGCTACTTTGGGCGGAATGTACTGCTAGAAGAATTACGAATTGCCTGTGGCGTATCCCGTGATGGAACAAAGGCGAGCAATATTGTCAAAGCTGCACGGGTGTATGGTCTGTCAGCAAAGGGGTTCAAAAAAGAACCGGCGGAGTTACATGCCCTGCGTCCGCCGTTCATCGTGTTTTGGAACTTCAATCACTTCTTGGTCGTCGAAGGATTTGGTGCTCACAAAGCGTACCTGAACGACCCAGCATGCGGGCGGCGTACCGTGAGTGCAGAGGAATTCGACCAGTCGTTTACTGGAGTCGTGCTCACGTTCGAGGTAACTCCAGGATTCGTGAAAGGTGGCAGAAAGCGCTCGCCGGTTCAACTGCTCGTAAGACGCTTGCGCGGCAGCTGGGTGGGGATAACGTATTTAATTTTCGCTACGTTTGCTTTAGTCGTGCCAAATATCATTGTGGCCGGATTTTCCCGCATTTACGTTGACGGCATACTCGTCGGTGGGATGACCAAGTGGCTCAGAGCTCTATTGGTTGCGATGGCAGCAACAGCGTGCTTCAAAGCGATTTGCACATATTGGCAGCAACGCACTCTTCTTCGCCTGGAAACCAAGGTCTCGTTGACGTCTTCCAGTGCCTTCTTATGGCATGTACTCCGCTTGCCCATGGAGTTCTTCGCACAGCGGTTTGGCGGAGAAATCGGATCTCGCCTCGAGATCAACGATCGAGTCGCTGCGTTGTTGTCCGGCGAACTCGCAACCAATGTCGTAAGCGTGTTCTTGGTGGGTTTCTATGCCGCACTCATGCTGCGGTACAGCGTTACGCTAACGCTCATTAGCATCATCATCGCTGTGGTTAATTTGTGCACTGTTCAATACATATCGCGTGAGCGCGCCGACAACAACCGCAAGTTGCTTCAAGAACGAGGAAAACTGGTTGGCACCACCATGGCTGGCCTACAGACCATTGAAACCCTGAAAGCAAGCGGGCGTGAATCCGACTTTTACTCACGGTGGTCTGGTTTGCAAGCAAAGGTTATGAGTGCAGAGCAGGAATTTGGCGCTTCCTCGCAATATTTCATCATCCTGCCTTCGCTCCTGGTATCGCTCAATGTCGTTGCCGTACTGGCAATAGGAGGCCGCAAGGTTATTGATGGCTTCCTGACCATAGGCATGCTCATCATGTTCCAAACGCTGCTCTCCAGTTTCATGGATCCGGTGAATCGTGTCGTTTCTCTTGGAGGAAGAGTGCAAGAGGCCGAGGCGGATCTCACCAGGCTGGAGGACGTGCTCCAATATCCGGTTAAAACGATGGAGTCACGCCCTGGACCAGAGGTTACAACCGATAGGCTACTTGAAGGATGGATAGAAGCTACCGGGCTAACATTTGGCTACAGTCGGCTCGAAGAACCCCTGATTAAAGACCTGAGTTTTGTACTGAAGCCGGGGGGCCGCATTGCCCTTGTCGGTGCAAGTGGCAGTGGAAAATCCACCATCGCCAAACTGGTTAGCGGACTATACGAACCCTGGTCTGGAGAGATCCTTTTTGACCACAAGCCCCGAGGCACCATCCCGGGACAGATCCTGCACGAATCAGTAGCCGTTGTGGATCAGGACATTTTTCTATTGGATGGATCGGTTCGAACAAATCTTAGTTTATGGGATCCCACGATCGAAGAAAGCCAACTTGTGCAGGCGGCGAAAGATGCTGCCATCCACGACGATATTGTCGAACGCAATGGTGGCTACAATTCGTGGGTCGAGGAAGGCGGCCGCAATTTTAGTGGTGGACAGCGGCAGCGATTGGAAATCGCGCGTGCTTTAGTTCGCAGGCCACGGATATTGATTTTGGACGAAGCGACCAGTGCCCTCGACCCGCAGACCGAGGAGCTGATTAATGATAGGCTTCGGATCCGCGGCTGTTCCTGCCTGATTGTCGCCCATCGGCTCAGCACCATCCGTGACTGCGATGAGATTATCGTGTTGGACCACGGCAAAGTGGTGCAACGAGGAACTCACGAAGAGCTTT
>Ga0181532_10006212_pt1 | contig 9984 bp, 9 predicted proteins | sample PEATcosm2014_Bin_33_FD_119768 | JGI IMG/M metagenome (GOLD analysis project Ga0181532, IMG submission 119768) | Peatland microbial communities from MTU Mesocosm Facility, Houghton, MI, USA - PEATcosm2014_Bin11_30_metaG | ecosystem: Environmental > Terrestrial > Soil > Wetlands > Peat | place... | reverse complement strand
CTACCGCGACTCCCACCTGTACGAACTTCCCGACGATCTGCGCGGCCGTTTGCGGACGGCAATCATGTCGAAGTGCAAAGGCCACGAAGGCCCGTGCACATAGACCCCATCGCACCGATCACAGAACTCCCACCCGCATAATCTTCGGCTCCGCGTGGGCCTCGCTAATCGCGAAGAAATAGAAAACCAATCCTCCCCTCACGGCAATCTAAGAAAGTGGGCGCTGCCGCTACCAGTAGTGCGGCAGGCGGAGGGTTCTCATGAAGGGCCTCACGTATTTCGCAGCCATGGCCGTTCTGGCCGCCGCACTGATCTTCGCGCAAAGCTCAACCCCCAGCAGCGACGCCAGCAACTCCAGCCATTCGTCGGCACAGTCGCAGAACGGTTCTGCCGGCACCGGAGCGTCGAATCAGAACTCACGCCACGCCAACGCAGACCGGACACAGGACCCGAGCTCTCAGAATTCTTTGCCGGATGCCACCATCCGCGATCAGCAAAGCAGTACCACCTCGACGACAGGCGTAAGTGGCCAGACCAATCAGCCTTCCACCTCGACCATGGGAACAACCGGCAGCACTCCGGGAACTGCCGATCGGACTCCTGAGCGAAACATTGGCGCTGACACGCCACAGACCGGAACCTCAACCGATCAGCAGCCCAACTCTTCAACAAATCCGAGCTCTGCTCCTCCACAGGCATACCATAATCAAACGCCAGCGGTGCGAGCGGTCGCCACGCACACGCCAGATCCTGGAACTTGCATGAATCCGGCTGCCCTGCAGACGGCACAGGACGGAAGCCAACCACGCCTCGGTTCACGTTGCGACTAATGCTCCCAAGCTGCCTCAGTTAATTCCCTTCTCGCGGCCAGTAACGAACCCTTACCAGACCCCACCTACAGGCCTCGTGGCCGCACTAACGTCCGTTGCACATTAGCCGGATTTGGATATAATTCCGTCGCCCACAGATCACAGGAAGGAAAAACGGAGGTTTGCAATGAAGAAAGTCTATTTGGTCGCGATGATGGGACTGTTGCTGACGCCTTTGTTGGCGACGGCCCAAAGCGCATTTGACGGCACGTGGAAGGTCAATATGAACAAAGTTGATTTTCCTAAGAAGCCCGCGGTCTACCTGCTGCAAAACGGAATGTATCAGTGCAAGACATGCGTGCCAGCCATCGACATCAAGGCTGACGGACAGGATCAGAAGGTTACGGGCCATCCTTACTATGACAGCGTTGCAATCAAGGTTGTGAGCGACCACGAGGTACAGGAAACCGACAAGAAGGCCGGCAAGACCGTCACGACGTCCACGATGGCAGTTTCTCCTGACGGAAGCACGATGACCTTCGAATTCAGCGACAGCAGCAATACCAATGGTGCGCCTGTCACCGGAAAAGGCGAAGCCATGCGAGTGGGCGCAAAAGCTCCGACAGGAGCCAATGCGATCTCCGGTTCCTGGCGAACCACCAAGATGGAGAATCTTTCCGATAATGGGATCACTTGGACGTACAAGGTAAGTGGCGACGAGCTGACCATGACCAGTCCGACCGGTCAGTCCTACACCGCGAAGATGGACGGCAGCGAAGCTCCCATGAAAGGCGATCCCGGGGTGACAACGGTTTCCGTAAAGAGCATGGGAAAGAACACTATTGAGGAAACCGACAAACGCGACGGTAAGGTAATTGGCGTAGCCAAAACGACCATCAGCGCTGACGGAAAGACATTGAACATCGTCTACGACGACAAGCTCCAGGGATCGACGATGAAGTACATGGCCACAAAGCAATAACTGCGCCCGGCAGCTTCTTCACTCATGAACTTTAAGCAGAGCGGCCGCTTTGGCCGCTCTTTTTCATTCGTGAAGAACGCTACTGCTCCGCGATCAAGTACTGCTCAATCTTGCCGTCCGGCATTTCGTAAATGATGATGACCAGGCTCTTGTTGGGATATTTCACCCCATAGATACGCGCGGTCATCCCACCACGCAGCGACGACCGGATCTGGTTGAACTCTTGTGGCGCACCTAATTGTCCGAGACTGCTCGCGTAATCCTTCAGAGCCTGGTCGTTGAAGTAGGAGTTCGCATTATCGGTGAACAACGAGCGATCAATCTTGCCTTGCTGCAGACCGTCGTACACCTTGCGCATCAGCGCATCCTGCTTCGGGTCCTGGGGACTGGCCGCTTTAACCAGCAGCGCTCGCACCTGGTTGCCAATCTCCGACTCTGCCTCGGCGGCATCCTGATTGGTGAGCACCACGACCGCGATCTTGTCGTCCGGCATCACGATATTTTCGGCCGTGAATCCCGAGACCTCACCGTTGTGCTCCAGGACGCGGTGCCCGTTCACGCTGGTGACAAAGACGCCGAGCCCATAGCGGGTTCCCACACCATTCTTCAGCACGGTTTCGGTTTCCATTTCGCGATACGAAGCCGGCTTAAGCACGCTCTGGTTGATGATGGAGATGTCCCACTTAGCCAAGTCTTCTGCGGTCATCGCCAACTCGCCGGCGGCAAACATCCAGCCGCGGCCTTCTTTGGGAGCAGGATGCAGCGGCCCCAGCGCGTAGCGAAAATAGCCCGTGGGGTCGGTCGGCGGCAGCTTGTTAGCATTCGTGTCCGCCACGCTCTTCATCCCCAGCGGCGTGAACACCCGCTGGCTGAGGAGTTGAAGCAACGGCTGGCCGGAAACCTTTTCCACAATCGCTCCGGCAATCACATAGTTGGTGTTGCTGTATTGCCACTTCGTGCCTGGCTCGAAATCCAGCGGCTTGCGCGCCCAGCGGTCCATGATGCCTTCGGCGCTGATCGGTTGCAGCATCAGCGGCGGTACATAATCCTGCGGCCAGAAATCCTGATAGCCGGAGGTGTGCGACAGCAGTTCGCGGATGGTGATCTCGTTGCCGCTGGTCAGCCCGGGAATGTATTTCGACACGGGATCGTCGAGCGACAGCTTCCCTTCTTCCGCAAGCAGGAGGATGGCCGCAGCGGTGAACTGCTTGCTGATGGAGCCAATGCTGTAGCGCATTTGCGGCATGGCCGCAGTTTGAGGATCGAGCCGGGCGGCCCCGTACGCTTGCACGTAGACAATCTTTCCATCTTGTACGACAGCGATGGAAGCTGAAGGCACGCCCGTGGTCTTCAGTACCTGCTGTGCAATCTCGTCGATGCTACTGCGCAACGGGGGCGCCAGCGACGATTCCGTCTGCGCCTGGGGGAATGACGCGAAAGCGAGCAGGAGAAAAGCGCAAGCCATCTCTGGCTTGCGGACGATGCGATTCATGCGATGTATTGGCTGCCTCGGAAAAGAAAGCTCGAACGCACTACACTATCGCAAGGGAGTCGATGGAACAACCCAAGGGGATGGTCCACATTTACCTTGCTTGTCGAAGTGTTGGCCGGTCTATCTCAGGCGGGCCGCACCAGCCCAGGAACCAGCGCCGGAGCACTGGTAGCTGGAACCTCTTCCAGAGCGGAGCCGATCGCCTCGGGCGAATTGTCAGATGGCGGGAACGAATAGCCGTCGAGCAGCCGATGGTGCATGCTGTAAATTGCCAACTCCAGCCGATCGGCAACATGCAGCTTGTCGTAGATCTTGCGCAGGTAGTTCTTCACCACTTGTTCCGTCGTCCCCACCTCGCAAGCGATCTCTTTGTTTTTCATGCCTTGGGTGACGCCGCTGATGATCATCATTTCTTTGTCGCTCAGACGGAGCTGTTGCTGGGGAGCAGTTCCTTGCAGCGCTTGCGTCCGATAGGCCTCGATCACCCAATTGACTCCCTGTTTGTCGAGCCAGGTTTCGCCCGCCGCGACTTTGCGGACGCAGCGGACTAATAGTTCCGGGGAAACGGCCCGAGCCAGAATTCCGCGAACGCCCCGGCGAAGGAAATCCACGGTCTCCTGTTCGCCAGCGCGCTGCGTGACCACCACCAGGTTCGCTCCCGGCAAAGCGCGCGCCGCTATCTCGCTTACCGCGTCGGCTGGGCTGGCTGCCAGTCCCACCTCGAAGAGAATTACATCGGCAGGGGTTGACGCTACCGCATGTAGAGTTTGCGGCAAGGTCTCGGTCTGCGCCACCACGTCCAGATCTTCCCATTGCGCGAAGATCCGGCTCATTCCCACGCGGAAGATAGCCTCGGAGTCGGCCAGAATAATTCGGAGCGGTGGCCGATCGGCTTTCGCAGGCACGTCCGCGGGCGCCTCACGCGTCGCACCTGTGTCCTTCGTTTTGGTCCGGCTGTGCCGGTTTGTGCCCCTAGAGCCGTTTGAAGTGGTAACCATCGATCACTACCGCAATAGTTCTTCCTGAGACTTCTTCCGTGCAACGCACCACACGCCCCACACACATCACCCTCACCACGTGACGGCCACCGGGTATCTCCGACGGCATCTCAATTGAAAACTCCACCTGTGAACCGACTTCGATCGGGGAGTCGATTGCGAACGAAACGCCGCCGGCAGAGATATCTGTCGTCTCAGCGCGGTATTCTCCTGCCGTGGTCTTCAGCGTAACTCCAAGGTGCAGCGGGAACCGGATGGAGTTACGCAAGTCAGACTGGCGGCTGGCAAACATGATGGTGACGAGGACAGGATACTCCGGATGGGGCTCCGGGCGCCTGTTACCAAAGTAACCACAATCCAATGGTTACTATTTGAGCCGTCACTCGGTCCCGGAAGTTCTGAAGTGAGCAAAAGAGTACTGAAGACTTCGCTCCCCGAAGGGACTGGGATTGGTTTTCTCGCCGCGCCCGTCTCGGCGAAGATTCGCAGCCGCACTCCGGACGTAGTTGTGCCGTTAGAACTTCGTGGTCTCGGTGAAGTTGAACTCTCGAACCCTCATCGCGGGAACCACCATATCCATCGACTCCTCGCCGCTGGCGCGCACGGGCACGCCCATGGCATCGACGTTTTGCAGCATGTGAATCAGGCTTTCATTGAAGCGGAAGTTGCGGATTCCGCACTGGATCCTTCCATCCTCAACCAGAAATGTGCCGTCGCGCGTCATTCCGGTGAGTATCTTCTCGTAAGGATCAACTTCCCGGATGTACCACAAGCGGGTCACCAGGATTCCCCTCTCCGTAGAGGCGATCATTTGCTCGACGGTTTGAGATCGACCTAGCTCAGGACCGCTGAACACGATATTCATGGGCGCCTCTCCGATCTCATTGGGCAGCGCAAATCCGTGCCCTGTCGGAGTAACCCGCCCCACGTGACTGGCCATCTCGGATTGTTGCATTCGCCGCGCATCGGAGCGGGCGTAGGTAACGCCGGTAACAGTGCCATTGTCGATCAGCTTGAACCGGTGCCGTTTCATCCCTTCGCCGTCGAAAGGAACACCCGTCTGGAGCGGATGATACACGTCATCCCAGGCCGTAATGTTCTCCCCAAAAAGCTGTTTTCCGATACGATCGTTCAAGAACGAGCGCTGTTCCAGCAAGGCTGCGCCGCCGAAGTCCCAAAACATAAAGCCGACGGCGTCGAGCACCGCAGCAGGCTCCAGGATCACCGTGTATTTGCCCGGCGGAAGGTCACGCGGATTTCTCGCGGCGACGGCTTTCTGGGCGGCAATCTCTGCCAGCCATGTCGAATCTAGCTGTGCCGCATCCGGCGAGTTCGCTTTCTGCCATCCTGAGGACGTTTCGCCCAGCATGGTGATCGAAACCTCAGCCAGAGTCTGTTCGTGCCAGTCGGTTACGCCCCGGGAATTGAAGATACCTTCAGCAAGTTCCGCGGTAGAAAAAATACCCGCCGTGGTCAGACCGTTTCTGGTGGCGACATTGACCATCTGGGCGACGGCGGTGGCGCGGTCTTCCGGCGTGATACGTGCCGTACTGTCAAAATAGCGCTGGACAGTTGTCGCGCCCGACTCTTCAGCGTTCTGCGTCACTTCCTCTGGCGACGGCATCGGCAGCAAGTCAGTATCGGGCTGCTGCACTCTGGCCAGCGCCTCGGCAGATTGCACTACTCGGAGCAGGCTGTCGTCATCAGCCTTGTTGGTAGTAGCGCGGGCGGTTCGGCCGCCAAAGGAAACACGCACCGAAATCTGGTTACTCTCTTCGGCAACGTTCTGGTGAATTGTGTTGTTGGCGAAACGAGTGAGCGCGCTGCGACTGCCGGAGATGAGCAACTCAATCTCGTCAGCGGCCGTTTGCTGCCGCAGCTTGTCGAAGATGTCGGCGGCCTGATCGCGTGTGATCATCGCTAAGGACCGAGAGTCTGTTATGACTCGCCGTCGCTATCACTATATATGCCTCCGATTCTTCCGCGAAACTCGGAAAGACCGGATTCGAGAGCCTCCAACCCATTGGCGCTATCGGAACCCTCGCTGCTGGCTGCTGCTGGCCGCTTCTGATATCTTTGCTGCTTCAGTCCAATCGAGGCCGCCTGAATGTCCCTAGTCCCACCGCTGGTCGATGCCCGCCCGCAACCCAGCAAGATGTACCGCTGGCAGGTGCTGATTTTTGTCAGCGTGGCTATGTTCGGCAATTACTACATCTACGACAGCATTAACCCGTTGGAGCGGATCTTTCTCCAGCAGTTGAATTTCTCTGCTTCAATGTTCGGCTGGCTGAATGCCAGCTACAGCGTGACGGCGGTGGCGACGCTGCTGATCGGCGGCATCCTCATTGATCGCTTCGGCATCAAGAAATCTCTCCTGTTCTTTTCCGTGCTCATTCTTTTGGGAGCTCTGCTGACGTCCCTTAGTGGCAACTTCTATTTAATGGTCGCCGGCCGCGCCGTCGTTGGACTCGGCGCTGAGTCGCAGATCGTCGCTGTTACGACTGCCCTGGCGCGATGGTTCAAGGGCAAGGAACTGAGCTTCGCTTTCGGCATCAATCTCACGATTGCCCGCATAGCATCCATCGCAGCCGACAACTCGCCGACATGGGCCAAGTTCGCGTTCTTCCCTAATGGAGTCAACGCCCAGCCGAGCTGGCATCGTCCCCTCGTACTCGCCGTGGTTGTCGGCTCGACGGCCGTGATCGGCGCCCTGGTTTACTGGGCGCAGGAAACCTATGCCGAGACCCGCTACCACCTCGGTAAGTCGAGCGAGCCTGACAAGTTGAGCTTCCGCGAAGGACTGAAATTCAATCCTTCGTATTGGTACGTGGTGGCACTGTGTTTCACGTTCTACTCCGGAATTTTTCCATTCCGTACGTTTGCCATCGATCTGTTTACCAGCAAATTCCTCTCCCAGATGGGCGCGGCTGCCAGCTCGACTGCTGCCTTTGCTTCGGCGCAGCAACAGGCCGGCTGGCTGAACAGCCTGCTTCCGTTTTCTGCCATGATCGCCACGCCTCTCTTCGGCCTGCTCGCCGACCGCATTGGCAAGCGCGCCACCCTCATGGTCATCGGATCGTTCTTGATGATGCCGGTGTATCTGATGATTGCCTACAGCAGCATCTCCTTGCTGGTGCCGGTATCGCTGATGGGGATTGCTTTCTCCCTGATTCCGGCAGTGATGTGGCCTTCCGTCGCATACATCGTGGACGAGAGGCGGCTCGGTACGGCCTACGCGCTGATGAGTTTGTTGCAGCAGATTGGTTTCTTCATCTTCAATCTCGCTATCGGGAAGGCTAACGATATAAGCCACGCTGGGCCTACCAACTTCCACGGCTATGCGCTGGGAATGTGGATCTTCTCGATTCTGGGCTTTCTGGCATTGCTGTTCGCGCTATTGTTGCGTCAGCGAGAGACCGGCCCCGACGCCCACGGATTGGAAACCATCACGACGCATTCGCAGGCGTAGTTCTGGTAGAGCGGGCCTTCAGGCCCCCTTATCCACCGCTAGCCCTTGCAAGATTCGGGCGACGAGCACAACGATCTCATCGCCTGAACCGTTTTCTTCCTGCTGCTGGAGGCGGGCCTGAAGGTCCGCTCTACCACCTGCGTACGTTCGCAACCCCCTTCCACTCTTGTGGGATTCATTGCCCCTGCTCACCGAGAGTACAATCGATACATAGGAAAATGGCTGAAATCATGAGTGCAAATGTGACTGCATCCAACCTTGGCGGGGACGTGAAGCTGCCCATCTACATGGACAACCACGCCACGACGCGCACCGATCCACGGGTGTTGCAGGAAATGCTGCCGTACTTCGGCGAGAACTTTGGTAACGCTGCCAGCCGCAATCACGAATTTGGCTGGGTGGCGGAGCAGGCGGTGGAGCAAGCGCGCGAACGCATCTCCAAGCTGATCGGTGCGACCTCGAAGGAAATCATCTTCACCTCCGGCGCCACCGAGAGCGACAACCTCGCCGTCAAGGGCGTCGCCGAGATGTACAAGGAAAAGGGCAACCACATCATCACCCAGACGACCGAGCACAAGGCCGTGCTCGACAGTTGCAAGCGTCTGGAGAAACACGGCTTCCGCGTCACCTATCTGCCGGTGCAGAAGGACGGCCGCATCGATCTCGACGACCTGAAACGCGCCATGGATGACGAGACCATCCTGGTGACGATCATGGCTGCGAACAATGAGATTGGAGTGCTGCAGCCTATCCGCGAGATTGGCGCGCTGTGCCACGAGCGCGGCGTACTCTTCCACACCGACGCGGTACAGGCGATCGGCAAGGTGCCGTTCAACGTCATTCAGGACAATGTGGATCTGGCATCGATTTCCGCGCATAAGTTTTACGGACCCAAAGGCGTTGGGGCGTTGTACGTACGTCGGAAGAATCCGCGGGTGCAACTGGTGGCGCAAATCGATGGCGGGGGACACGAGCGCGGCATGCGCTCCGGCACGCTGAACGTAACTGGCATCGTAGGTCTGGGTAAGGCATGCGCGCTGGCCGGCGAAGAGATGGCGGAAGAGGCAACGAGACTCGCCGCCCTGCGCGACCGCCTAAAGGGCGCGATTATGGGCCAGCTCGACGAGTGCTACGTCAACGGCTCGATGGAGCACCGCCTGCCCGGCAATATGAACATCAGTTTCGCTTATGTCGAAGGCGAATCGCTGCTGATGGGGATCAACGACGTTGCAGTCTCCAGCGGGTCGGCATGCACCTCGGCAACGTTGGAACCATCGTATGTCTTGAAAGCTCTGGGAGCGGGCGACGATTTGGCTCACAGCTCGATCCGCTTTGGCATTGGACGTTTCAACACGGAAGCCGAAGTGGACTACGTGGCGAAGCGCGTAGTGGAAACGGTGAATCGGCTGCGCGAATTGTCGCCGTTGTACGAGATGGCCAAAGAAGGCATCGACCTGAAGAAGGTCCAGTGGGCGGCCGAGCCGACGCACTGATTTTCGAAGGGGCGCACCTTTAGGTGCGCCGAATGGGCATTATTTTGGGTAGAGTTGGCCTTCAGGCCAGCGTCAAAGCTGCACTTTTTCATGATCGAGCGGGCTTCAGCCGGCGGCAGGATTTAGGAGAACAGTATGGCTTACAGCGACAAGGTCCTTGACCACTACACCAACCCTCGCAACGTGGGCTCGCTCGACAAGAGCAGCTCCGAAGTGGGTACCGGCCTGGTCGGCGCGCCCGAGTGTGGCGACGTGATGAAATTGCAGATCAAGGTGAATCCCGAGACCAATATCATCGAGGACGCAAAATTCAAGACGTTTGGTTGCGGCTCGGCGATCGCGTCGTCATCGTTGGCAACGGAGTGGGTCAAGGGTAAGAGCGTTGACGAAGCGCTGGCCATCCGAAACACCGACATCGTGAAGGAACTGGCGCTGCCTCCGGTGAAAATTCATTGCTCGGTGCTGGCGGAAGATGCCATTCGCGCGGCTATCGGAGACTGGAAGAAGAAAAATGCGACGCCGAGCGAAGCACCGCCGAAGGACGCCGCAGTGGAGCAGCGGACATAACAGCGCGTGACGCGCTAAGGGAGATTATGAGCACAGTCAGCATTGAAAACACCGCCGGAACGCCCGCACCAGCGTCCAAAGGCATCGAGGTTACGGAAAAAGCGCTGGCCCACATCCGCTCCGTGATGGCGAAGGAAAATATCGCGCCCGCTGAAGGCGGCCTGCGTCTGGGTG
>Ga0181532_10006211_pt1 | contig 9984 bp, 8 predicted proteins | sample PEATcosm2014_Bin_33_FD_119768 | JGI IMG/M metagenome (GOLD analysis project Ga0181532, IMG submission 119768) | Peatland microbial communities from MTU Mesocosm Facility, Houghton, MI, USA - PEATcosm2014_Bin11_30_metaG | ecosystem: Environmental > Terrestrial > Soil > Wetlands > Peat | place... | reverse complement strand
GCCGAGGCGGCGCGGCAGGGCGCACAACAGGCGCTCGACGAGGGAGCCGAGATCATCCTCGGGCCGCTGTTCGCGCAGTCCGTCAGCATCGTCGGTCAAGTGGCACGCGCGCGCAACATTCCAGTCATTGCCTTCTCAACCGATACCAATGTCGCCTCACGCGGCGTCTATCTGCTCAGCTTTTTGCCGGAGTCGGATGTCCGGCGCATCGTGCAATATGCCGCGTCGACCGGGAAGCGCTCTTACGCGGCGCTTATTCCCGACAATTCCTATGGCACGGTGGTCGAAGCGGCATTCAAGCAGGATGTCGCGCGCCGCGGCGGCCAGATTGTTGCGCTCGAGCGCTATGGGCACGACAAGGCGGCCATGGCGGGTCCGGTCAAGAACGTCGCTCAGGCGACGGCTCGCGCCGATGCCATTTTCATTCCGGATGGCGGCGATGCCGTGCCGGACGTGGTCCAGGCGCTGGCCGCGAACGGCGTCAATACCAAGAAAATTCAGCTTCTCGGCACCGGGCTGTGGGACGATCCGCGCATCTTTGCCGTGCCGGCTCTTGACGGCGGCTGGTACGCGGCGCCCGATCCGGCGGGCTTCCGCGCTTTCGCGGCACGCTACCGGGCCCGCTACAAGCAGGAGCCGGTGCGCACCGCGACGCTCGCCTATGATGCAGTCGCGCTGATCGCCGCGCTGGTGAAGACGCAAGGGCCGCAGCGTTTCTCTCCGGAGGTCTTGACCAATCCGTCGGGATTTTCCGGCATCGATGGGCTGTTCCGCTTCCGCCCCGACGGGACCAACGAACGCGGGCTCGCGGTGATGCGGGTCACGCCGTCGGGAGCGCAGGTTATTTCACCCTCGCCGAAGAGCTTCGAGGCTTCGGGGATTTAGAGCATGATCCCGAAAAGTGGAAACCGGTTTTCGGATAAGATCATGCTCAAACAAAAATAGACTTTTTCTTCACGCCGCCAGATCGGCCACGACCGCGTCGAGCACGGGAAAACCCGGCATGCTGACACGCAGCCGGCCGGCAGCGGTCGTCTCGATGAGACCATGTTCGCGCAACGCCGCGATCCGCGCCGGATCGAGCGTTCGGCCGGAGAGCGCCGTGTAACGCGCCGGATCGATGCCTTCGGCGAGCCGCAGTCCCATGAGCAGGAACTCGTCCGCCATCTCCTCGCGCGTGAGCACGTCATCGGTGATAACGCCATGCCCGTCGCTCTCGACGCGGGCGAGCCATGCTTCCGGACTTTTTTCGGTCGCGACGGCATGTCGACAGCCGTCGATGGCGAGCCGGCCAATGTCTAGTCGACCATGGGCGCCCGGTCCGACGCCGGCATATTCGTGCGCGCGCCAGTAGATGAGATTGTGCCGGCTTTCGCCGCCGGGACGCGCATGATTGGAAATCTCATAGGCCGGCAGGCCGTGCGCCGCGCAGATCTCCTGCGTCGTGTCGTAAAGGGCCCGCGCGGCATCCTCGTCGGGAATTTTGAGCTTGCCCGCGGCATGCAGCGCGGCGAACGGCGTGTCCGCCTCGACGGTGAGCTGATAGAGCGACAGATGCTCCCCGGCTTCGCCAAGCGCATGCGTGAGCTCGCTCGCCCAGTCCCGCGGCGTCTGCTGCGGTCGCGCATAGATCAGATCGAACGAGTAGCGGTCGAAAACGCCACGCGCGACGGCGACGGCGTCGAGCGCCTCACGCGCCGAATGCCGGCGCCCGAGCTCGGCGAGCGCCCGATCGTCAAGCGACTGCACGCCGAGCGACACGCGGTTGACGCCGGCCGAGCGGTAGCCCCGAAAGCGCTCGGCTTCGACGCTGGTCGGATTGGCTTCGAGCGTGACTTCGACGTCGGCCGCGACATTCCAATGCCGCGCGATCGCATCGAGCACGGCAGCGACCGTCGCCGGCTGCATCAGCGAAGGCGTGCCGCCGCCGAAGAAGATCGTGGAAACGGTACGGCCGGGCACGCGCGCGGCGGTCGCGGCGATCTCGGCGGAGAAGGCGCGCACGAAACGCGCCTCGTCGATGCCGGCGTGGCGGACGTGGCTGTTGAAGTCGCAATAGGGGCATTTCGACAGGCAGAACGGCCAGTGCACATAGATGCCGAAAGCCTGATCTTTCCCGGCCCCAACCGGGGCTGGAGTCTCAACCCTAGCCAAGGCACGCCTCCGCCAGCTTGAGGAAAGCTCGCGCGCGATGAGAAAGACCTCCAAATGTTTCGTTGGACGCGCAATCCGGCCGGCTGACCGGGGGCCACTCAGCCCGATTGCGCGCCAGCGGCGGCAGTCCGTGTTTCTCTTCGCTCGGCATTTCACCGAAGGTGCGCGTGTGACCGTCCGGCAGGAACATCGGATCGTAACCAAAACCCTGATCGCCGCGCGGCGGCCAAACCAGCGTGCCGGTGACGCGGCCCTCGAATTCCTCCACATGACCATCCGGCCAGGCTACGCACAGCGCGGAGACGAAATGCGCCTGGCGGCGCTCCGGCGTCGTCGCGCTGCGCTCGCGCAGTTTTTTCTCGATCGTCTCCATGGCCCGGCCAAAATCCCGCTCGGGGCCGGCCCAGCGCGCCGACTGGATACCCGGCGCGCCGTCGAGCGCATCGACCACCAGACCGGAATCGTCGGCAAAAGCGGGTAGGCCGGTCGCCTTGGCAGCCGCTTCCGCCTTGATGTGCGCGTTGTCGCGGAACGTCATTCCGAGTTCTTCCGGCTCCTTCAGCCCAAGCTCACCCGCCGATGTGGCGTCGATACCGTAGGGTGCAAGGAGGTTGCGCATCTCGGCAAGCTTGCCCGAATTGTGGGTCGCGATGACGAGGCGGCCGCGAATCGGACGACGGAGGACGCGCGACGGACGGTCCTCGCGAATTTTAGGCGATGTGTCGTCAGCCAATCTGTCCTCTGCGTTCTGTCATCCGTCTTCTGATCCTCACATCACCGCCATCTTCTGCAAATCGATGAGCTTCCCCACCCCCTTGCGCGCCAGCGCCAAGAGCGTGGTGAGCTGCTCCTCCGAGAACGGCACTTTTTCCGCGGTCGCCTGTACCTCGACGATATTCCCCGAGCCGGTGAGGACGAAATTGGCGTCGGTCTCGGCTTGCGAGTCTTCCGCATAATCGAGGTCGAGCACCGCGACGCCCGAGCACACGCCGCAAGAGATCGCCGCGATATGGTCGCGCAAAACCTCTTGCTCGATCATCTGGCGCGTTTTCATCCAGGCGAGACAATCGTAGAGCGCGATCCAGGCGCCGGTAATGGAGGCGGTGCGGGTCCCGCCATCGGCCTGGATGACGTCGCAGTCGATGGTGATCTGCCGCTCGCCGAGCGCCTTAAGATCGACCACCGAGCGCAGGCTGCGCCCGATCAGACGCTGGATTTCGACGGTGCGGCCATTCTGCTTGCCCGCCGACGCCTCGCGGCGCGTGCGTTCGAGCGTGGCGCGCGGCAGCATACCGTATTCGGCCGTGATCCAGCCCCGCGCCTGGCCCTTGAGCCAGGGCGGCAAGCGATCCTCCAGCGTCGCGGTGACCAGCACGTGGGTATCGCCGAACCTCACGAAACACGAGCCTTCCGCGAATTTCACCACGCCGCGCTCGAGCGAGACGGGGCGCAATTCGTCGGGCTGTCGGCGGCTCGGCCGCATGCGGTCTCTCCTTCGGTGCGGCGCGCCACACCGCGCACGCTGATTGCCCGTCTTGTAGGGGTGTGAGGGGAGACCGACAAGGGCGCCGGCGTTCCGTGCCACCCCGCGGGAGCTTCCGATTGCCTCCGGTCGCGTCTTGCCGATACGGTTACGCTTGAAAGCCGGGGCTCAAGTGGACAAGTCTTGTGCAAGCGTGGGAGCTAACCTTGCCCAGCCATGACCTGCCGCTTGCCGCGAGCCAACTCAGCCTGGCTCAGCTCAACGAGCGTTCGCGCGAGATTTTTCGCCTGATTGTCGAAAGCTATCTGGCGACCGGCGAGCCGGTCGGCTCGCGCAACCTCTCCCGCATCCTGCCGATGACCTTGTCGCCGGCGTCGGTGCGCAACGTCATGTCGGATCTCGAGCAACTTGGCCTGGTTTACGCGCCGCACACCTCCGCCGGGCGGCTGCCGACCGAGACGGGCTTGCGCTTTTTCGTCGATGCCCTGATGCAGATCGGCGACCTCACCGAGCATGACCGCAAGGCGATCGAGGCGCAGGTCGCGGGCTCGGGCCAGGCGAAGTCGCTCGAAGCGGTGCTGACGGAAGCCTCGGGCCTCCTCTCGGGCTTAAGCCGCGCCGCCGGCGTCGTGCTAACCGCGAAGTCGAACCAGCGGCTCAAACACATCGAATTCGTGCGGCTCGAGCCCGAACGCGCGCTCGTGGTCCTCGTGACCGAGGATGGCCAAGTCGAAAACCGGGTGCTCGATTACCCGGTCGGCCTGCCGACATCGGCGCTGATCGAGGCCGCCAATTTCCTCAACGCTCGCATCCGCGGCCGCACCCTTGCCGAGGTCCGAGCCGAAACCGAGCAGCGGCTGAAGGAAGGTCAGGCCGAACTCGACCAGCTCACGCAAAAAATCATTGCCGCCGGTCTCGCCAGCTGGTCCGGCGGCGAAAGCGAGGAGCGCAAGCTGATCGTGCGCGGCCAAGCGCATCTGCTCGAAGACCTCAAAGCGTTCGCCGACCTGGAACGCGTGCGCTTATTGTTCGATGACCTTGAAACCCGGCGCGAAGTCATCGATTTGCTGGGCCGGGCCGAGCAGGCCGAGGGCGTGCGCATCTTCATCGGCTCGGAGAACAAGCTGTTCTCGCTTTCCGGCTCCTCGACGATCGTTGCGCCCTACCACGATGCCTCCGGCCAGATTGTCGGCGTGCTGGGCGTGATCGGTCCCACCCGGCTGAACTATGCCCGCATCGTCCCGATGGTGGATTATACGGCCAAGGTGGTGAGCAAGTTGCTGGCCGGCTGACCGCGCTGATCCCCCTCGGTAGGCCCGCTGCAGTCGGGCCCGACCCGGGCACGCGGCGTTATGCGCTTGATTTTTGCCGCCTGAACCCTGATATGCCGGGCACTAGATTTGAGCATGGTCTTTTCCGAAAACCGGGTCCCACTTTTCGGGATCATGCTCTAGATGATGGGTATGGACATGACGGATCAGACCGCTCGTGCTGAGGACGCAGCGGACCCGCCGGAGGCTGCTTCCTCCGCAAATCAGGGGGCCGCGGTACAGGCCGATGCGGCGGCGCTGGCGGCCGACCTGAAGGACAAGCTTTTGCGCACGCTTGCCGAGATGGAAAATCTCCGTAAGCGCACCGAGCGCGAAGTCACCGATGCCCGCCTCTATGGCGTCGCATCGTTTGCGCGCGACATGCTCGCCGTGGCGGACAATATGCGCCGGGCGCTCGATGCGGTTTCGCCGGAGCTGCGCGCCAGCGCCGAGCCCGGCGTAAAGGCGCTCATCGACGGCGTCGAGCTGACGGAGCGCGAGCTCCTGAAGGCGCTGGAAAAGAACGGCGTGCGCCAGTTCACCCCGCGCGGCGAGAAATTCGATCCGAACATTCATCAGGCCATGTACGAAGTACCCGACCCCTCGGTGCCGGCCGGCAGCGTGGTAGAGGTCGTACAACCCGGTTACATGATCGGCGAGCGGGTATTGCGCCCGGCGATGGTCGGCGTGTCGAAGGGCGGGCCCAAATCCGCGCCGGTTTCGCGGACCGCCAACGACAACGCCTCCGCCGCAGCGAAAGATTCCTGAGACGCGCTGAGAGTTATTTCGGTTCGACGCTGTCGCGGATCGCGCGGAGTCGTGCGAGAACGGCGGTCCAATGATCAGCCCGCGCGACGCCGGTCATTTGCAGGAACCCGCCGCTGCCGAAACGCAGCCACTGCACCACGATGACGTCGTTGCCGTTGCGCGCGTCCTTCGCTTCCGCCATGGTCTGGTATCCGGGCTGGCCGCCGATGCGCAACGGCTCGGACATCGTGATGTGGACGTCCTTGACCCCCGCGATTTCGTTGAAAGACATCCGGGCGAAATTCGCGCGGTCATCGGGTTCCGCAGGGCCGCCCGGCATGGCGGCGACCAGCATGCGGGCATTGGGGCTTCCTTCCGGCGGCGTCTTTGCCGAATCCTTGGCAGAATCCTTGGGCCCTTCGCTATGCGCGTCGCTCAAGACGAGGGCACGGCCCCGGAGCACGCCGTCGATTTGAAATCCGGCAAGCTCCCCGACGGCGAACGGCAATAGGCTGAGCTCCTCCGTCTGCGGCACGGCGGGACGTACCGCCAGCGTTGCGAGCGCCGCGCGGACGACACGATCCGAATAAGCGTTCTCCTGCTCCGGGACCTGGACGGTAACCAGCGCGGTGAGGTCGCTCGCCGCCGCCACCAGGAGCCACTTGCGGTAACGCGCCTTGTCCACGACTTGCCGGCCGATGAACAGAAAACCTTTGCCGACATTGAGCTGCATCGATTCGCGTTTGTCCAAGCTGATGCCCTGCTTTCTCAGCGCCTCAGGGTCCATCGTCTTCTCGATCTGCGAATAGGCTGCGGCGGGTAAGGCGGCGATGAGGATCGCGGCGTCCTTGTTCGCGTCCGAGAATCCAATGAACGTATCGCTCGTCACCATGCCGACAGGCGGCACCAGCCCGATGCGGGACCCGGGCGGGAAGATCGGGTCGGCCGCGCGGACCGGCGTCGCCAGGACCATAAACGCCAATACGGTGGCAAAGCCGGCGAGAGCTTTGCGAAAACGGAAAATGCTATTGCTCACCATGCAAAGCCTCTGCTGTGTGTCGGGGCCGCGCCTTTTCGCCCGCGCTCCGCGTGACTCGGCGCAAAGTCAGATTGATCCGTCCCCCTTCCGGGAGCAAGCTTGATGTGCCCGGATAGATTCGATCGACGCCATGGAAGGCAAGCCGGGTGCCGCCGCCGAGGACGAGCGCGTCGCCCGAGCTGAGGCGGAAGGCGCGGGTGGGCTTGCTGCGCTTTAGCCCGCCGACGCGGAACAGGCAGGAATCGCCAAGCGAAATCGAGACTACCGGCGCGTCGAAATCCTCCTCGTCGCGATCCTGATGCAGACCCATTTTCGCCGTCGCGCCGTAGAAGTTGATGAGACAGGCTTCCGGCGGGTCCGGATAATGGGCAAGCTCGTCCCAAATTGCCAGCAGCGTCGCGGGTATCGGCGGCCACGGCCGCCCGGTCTCGGGGTGCGTCGGCTGATATCGGTAACCGCTCTGATCCGATACCCAACCCAAAGGCCCGCAGTTCGACATGCGGACCGTGAACGGCCGTCCTGATTTCGGCATGCGCGGCGTGTAGGGTGGCGCCGCGGCGGACATAGCGCGCACAGTGGCGAGCAATTGCGCCTGTCCGTTGCGATCGAGATGTCCGGGGTAGAGGCGGAGCCCCGCAAAGCTCATCGGTAAGTTCATGCGCACGCCTTCACCCGTTATCAGCACGCCCCGGCAAGTGCCGTGTGTTCGCTCCGGCCATCCTGTCTTGCGGCTCGATCCCGCCCTCCTATATGAGCCAAGGGAAATCGCCTGGAAATAGCGCCGGGCGATGGTGAGAACTGTACGGGGGTTGGACCAAGGGCGCCTTTTTGGGCCCGCCCGACCTGCCGATAAAGAGAGGATTAACACCATGGCCAAGGTCATCGGTATCGATCTCGGGACCACGAATTCCTGCGTCGCCGTGATGGAAGGCAAGACGCCGAAGGTCATTGAGAACGCGGAGGGAATGCGCACGACACCGTCCATCGTCGCTTTTACGGACGAGGGCGAGCGGCTGGTCGGCCAGCCGGCCAAGCGACAGGCGGTCACTAATCCCGAGCGCACGATTTTTGCGGTCAAGCGCCTGATCGGCCGTCGCTACGACGACCCGATGGTGGAGAAGGACAAGAAGCTCGTTCCTTACAAGATCGTCCGCGCCTCGAACGGCGACGCCTGGGTCGAGATCGAGGGCAAGACCTACTCGCCTTCGCAGATTTCCGCCTTCATTTTGCAGAAGATGAAAGAAACCGCGGAAGCCCATCTCGGCAGCAAGGTCGAGCAGGCGGTCATCACCGTTCCCGCCTATTTCAATGACGCCCAGCGTCAGGCCACCAAAGACGCCGGCAAGATCGCCGGTCTCGAGGTGTTGCGCATCATCAACGAGCCGACGGCCGCCGCACTCGCCTACGGGCTCGACAAGAGCAAGACCGGCATGATCGCGGTCTATGACCTCGGCGGCGGCACCTTCGACATTTCGATTCTCGAGATCGGCGACGGCGTATTTGAGGTGAAGTCGACCAACGGCGACACCTTCCTCGGCGGCGAAGATTTCGACATGCGGCTGGTCAACTATCTGGCCGACGAGTTCCAGAAAGAGCAGGGCATCGATCTGCGCCGCGACAAGCTCGCTCTGCAGCGGCTCAAAGAGTCCGCGGAAAAGGCCAAGATCGAGCTGTCGTCGACGACGCAGACCGAAATCAATCTGCCGTTCATCACGGCGGATGCATCGGGGCCGAAGCATCTGACCATGAAACTCACGCGCGCCAAGTTCGAGGCGCTGGTGGATGAACTCATACAGAAGACGATCGACCCGTGCCGGCAGGCGCTCAAGGACGCCGGCCTTTCCGCGGCCGAGATCCACGAGGTAGTTCTAGTCGGCGGCATGACGCGCATGCCGAAGGTGCAGGAGATCGTCAAGCAATTGTTCGGCAAGGAGCCGCATAAGGGCGTCAATCCCGACGAGGTTGTGGCGATCGGCGCGGCGATTCAGGCCGGCGTGCTGCAGGGCGACGTCAAGGACGTGCTGCTGCTCGACGTCACGCCGCTGTCGCTCGGCATCGAGACGCTGGGCGGCGTGTTCACCCGGCTGATCGATCGCAACACCACGATCCCGACCAAGAAGAGCCAGGTGTTCTCCACCGCCGAGGACGGCCAGACCGCGGTAACGATCCGCGTGTTCCAGGGCGAGCGCGAGATGGCGGCCGACAATAAAATGCTCGGCCAATTCGATCTCATCGGCATTCCGCCGTCGCCGCGCGGCGTACCGCAGATCGAGGTCACCTTCGACATCGACGCCAACGGCATCGTCAATGTCCAGGCCAGGGACAAGGGCACCGGCAAGGAGCAGCAGATCCGCATCCAGGCGTCGGGCGGTTTAAGCGAGGTTGATATCCAGAAGATGGTCAAGGACGCCGAGGCGCACGCCGAAGAGGACAAGAAACGCAAGGCGCAGGTCGAGGCGAAGAATCACGCCGAGGCGCTGGTCCATTCGACCGAGAAAATGCTCACCGAGCATGGCGCGAAGGTCGGCGAAGCCGACCGGCGCGCGATCGAAAACGCCATCGCCGACCTCAAGGAAGCCTTGAAAGGCGACGATGCGGACACGATCACGGCGAAGACCAACGCGCTGGCGCAGGCTTCCATGAAGCTCGGCGAGGCGATGTACAAGCAGTCCGCCGAGCAGCCGGCCGGCGACGCCGGAGCGGCCGAAGGCAAGAAGGACGACGTGGTCGATGCCGAGTTCACCGAAGTCGACGACGACAAGAAGAACAAGAAATCGGCTTGATCCGGCGAGGCGCTTCATGCCGGCTTCCCTTGTCCACATCCACACCCCCGGGCCGAACTCGGGGGTGTGCGTATTCGCAATCAGGCAAAAATCCTTCGCGTCATTCCGGAAGCCGCCAACGGGTCCGGCCCGAAGTGGCCGGCCCGATGACAGGCTCAGCGTATCTGTAACCCCGGTGCTTGGGGTTATGGATTCCGGGCTCGCGCCTTTGGTGCGCTCCGGAATGACGGGGTAGGCAGACGTCATCGGGTGGGGAGTGATGGCCAAGCGCTGCTTCTACGAAGTTCTCTCGGTCGAACGCACTGCAAGCGACGCCGACATCAAGGCTGCCTTTCGCAAACAGGCGATGCAGTGCCATCCGGATCGTAATCCCGGGGATAACGACGCCGAACATCGCTTCAAGGAGATCAACGAGGCCTACGAGATTCTCAAGGATCCCGACAAGCGCGCGGCCTATGATCGTTTCGG
>Ga0181532_10006208_pt1 | contig 9990 bp, 13 predicted proteins | sample PEATcosm2014_Bin_33_FD_119768 | JGI IMG/M metagenome (GOLD analysis project Ga0181532, IMG submission 119768) | Peatland microbial communities from MTU Mesocosm Facility, Houghton, MI, USA - PEATcosm2014_Bin11_30_metaG | ecosystem: Environmental > Terrestrial > Soil > Wetlands > Peat | place... | reverse complement strand
CGCAGGTAGCCTTCGCCATGCGACCCGGAGCCGCCATCCCCCTCCTACCTGGCGGCAGTCACCGACTTCACTGAAATGGTATCTCCGGTGACTGTGCCCGTAACTTTGGCCTGCTCCCAAGCCAGACCGTTCAGTTTGTCTAGCGCGGCTTGATCCGAGGTATCGAGGGTATAAACCTTGTCGCCAACTACCAAAGCGTACTTAGCGCCTTTCTGTACGCAAACACGAACGCAGGCGGCGGGCGCAATCCCACCCTCCGTGTGTTTAGCGCCGCACATGGCATCGCTTACCTTTCCGGTAAAGGTTTGTGTGTCGCCCGCGGCCACGCCCGGCACAACAGCCAATCCGGCACACAGCACCACCGTCGCTATCCAAACTTGCAACATCCGCAAACGAGACATAAATCCTCCTCCTGTTTTCCGCTCTTGCGATTGGGGAGAGGGTTATCCCACAGGCCCCTTTCTCATCTATGGTCCCGAGAAGGGTGAATCGTAACGCGGGGCGCAGGGCGCAGTCCGTGCAATATTGCACACTTTGAGGCGGCCGTTGACGCGGCGCAACTGCTTAAGCCAGCGTTCTACCGCGACAGTTCGGACATCCCGGATGTCCAAATGGCCCCAGTGCGGTCGTATCCATCGCTTGAGAAACTCGCTGTTTACAATCTGCGTCGCGTGGGAGTGCCAGTCACTTTCATCTGAAAGCTCGGTTACGATGTAGTGGTCGATCAAATCTGCAACCGTGATCGACTGTTCGCGTTATCGATTGCGATTTTTGTTGATGGACATTCTTGAGCCGGCCACAGCGGCTTGGGTCAAATCTCTTGTCGGAAACTGTTCCACTGTCCCGATCACAGCTGTTCGTCGCGTACGATTTCCGTCCGTGTCGTTTTCGCGCCAGAAAAACTCCCAACACGACGGTCCCGTTTTGCTGTGCGTGCACCTTAAACAACCACGTTGATTGCGTATACGCATGAGCGTGGGTCTCCTTTGATCGATTTCTGCGAGATGTTTGAATCTCCCTAGACCGCAAGCAGCGGTTCGGTGCAAACCATTGGCAGCGTATGTTTGTTGAGACAATCTGAGGAGATGAGCGATTTTATACAGCCATAAGATGGTGAAGGCACTACTATGCACGCTTGCTGGGAATGTTCGTCGGGGCGCTGATGGTCTCGGGAACCCAATAGGGAGCCAGTCTTCTCGTAGTCCCTCGGCTTTGCAAACCTTGTCCGTTTTGCGAAGAATACGGAAATCGGTCGGGAGCGAATCGATATATTTTCGGACCATAGTGAAGGCACGTTGCGATGCCGTATCAGCCTATCGAAAATTACGGAATTATCGGCAACATGCGCACGGTTGCGCTGGTGGGCATGAACGGTTCGATCGACTGGTACTGCTATCCGCACTTTGATTCACCCAGCATTTTCGGGGCGATTTTGGATGATAAAAAGGGAGGCTGTTTCCGAATTTCGGCCGACTCTCACGGCGTGCGGCACAAGCAGTTTTATTGGCCCTCCACGAATGTATTGGTTACGCGCTTCTTAATGGCCGACGGAATTGCCGAACTCGAAGACTTCATGCCGGTGGGGCTACCCTCCGAGTCCCCTGCGTATCGCCATGTATACTGCCGCATCCGCTGCGTCAGGGGAAGGGTGCGCATTTCGGTTACTTGCCGCCCAGCTTTCGACTATGGACGACAGACCCATAAAACGCTGATAGACGCTAACGGCGCGACATTCAAGTCGGGCAGTTTGACCTTGGCTCTTTCGACTGCGGTGCCTCTCAAGAACGACGGGCGCGGCGGAGTGTCTGCCGACTTCGTGCTCTCGGAAGACGAAACGCAAGTCTTCGTTCTTAGTTAGGGACGACTGCGGCGAGGGCGCTGTGCCGTGTCCGCCGTGCAAAAACGAGGCAGACGAGTTGCTGCGGGGCACGGTTAAATTCTGGCAAAACTGGCTCGCTACCTGTACTTACCACGGGCGCTGGCAGGAGCAGGTGCACAGATCAGTCTTGGCTTTAAAGCTTCTTACCTTTGAGCCCACCAGAGCGATCATCGCAGCCCCCTGTACTAGCTTGCCAGAAGTTATCGGAGGCACTCGCAACTGGGATTACCGGTACACCTGGATTCGCGATGCTGCCTTCACGGTGTATGCGTTTCTGCGAATCGGCTTCAAGGACGAGGCGGCCGCCTTCATGCACTGGATCGGAGACTACGCGTCGAAGCATGCGCGTCCGAAAGCGCCCGGCGCGGTCGTCTTCACGATCGCGGGCGACAACAAGCTTCCCGAGCAGACTTTGGATCACTGGGAAGGGTATCGAGGGTCCGGACCCGTGCGCATCGGCAATGATGCGGTTTCGCAGTTCCAGGGAGACATCTACGGTGAGTTCCTCATCTTTGATCACGACGCCAAGTATGGTTGAAACGTGCCCGCGACGATTCGGTCCATGAACATCGTTTGCGAGCAAACTTCCCTCCAGAGCCCCTGGCAGAACGGGGTCGCCGAGCGCTGGGTAGGAAGCTGCCGCCGCGATCTGCTCGACCACATCATCGCTCTCAACGAACGCCATCTGAAGCGACTTCTTGCGGACTACATTCGCTATTACCACGACGACCGCACTCACCTGGGCTTGAGTAAGCAAACACCGGGCGGCAGAGTTCGTTCAGCAGCTCGGGGTCGCGTTGTTGCTCACGCGCGGGTCGGAGGCCTGCACCACCGCTACGATCAGGCTGCGTAAGACAATATCTCCGAAAACTGATTTCACAGCGGGAGGAGTCGCTGCGGCTCCGCGCGGCTCCTCGATCTTCGGGGAAGTGGCTAGCTTGTGCTGGAGTCAAACACAAGCAAAGACGCAAGGTCCTCACCACCTTATCCTCTATTCAGGCTAAAACCAGATTTGCGAACCGGCCCTTTCCCTGGTGCCGCTTGGATTGTGGCGAGGTACAGCCCGCGTTTTCTGAAAGCTTGTCGAACTTGATGAGCCTCAGAAAGCTGCGCAGAACTAGCAGTTCGGCGGCAGCCAAAATGGTCCGCAACGCAACTCCGCTCGCCGGGCTGCTCGCATATTTCGTGCTGATGGAGTGCAATGTTCGGAGCGAGTACAGATTGGAGGCTGGGCGCACGTCATGGATAGAGACGCCCGTCACCAGTTCAGGAGTGCCATCACGCGACCCCCCGTCAGCATTAATGATCACGGCCCGCTCTCGGGGAAACCCCCGCAGGATGCCGCTCTGAATGGTGTGGATGATCGGCCCGACAGTTTTGGCGTTATTGTGAGTGGGCAGGCCCACGAGGATGTCCACTTCGCCGACGTTGATCAGTTGGCGAAGAAAATCGTCCGTAAGAAAGCTCTCCTCTGCCAATTTCATCTCCGTTCGAAGTACTGCCGCGTGCCCCGGCCTAGACGCGCGTCAATGTGGCATCGTTTTCACGATCTACATTCGCTTAGATTCATCGCAGCCGAAACCAGTAAAACTGGTAGGGCCCCATCGTTAGCGGATAGGGCAGGTCGCCCACACGCGGAAACATATTCTTGCCGGACATCTCGATCAGAATATTCCCTTTGTAGCGCCGAAGATCCAGTTCAACTGCTTGCGCAGTGCTCGAAAGATTGTTGACGATCAGGACCGCCTCGTTTCCCAGTCGCCGCACATAGGCCAGTATTCTGTGATTGGCTGGATAGAGAAATTCAATCGATCCCCTGCCAAACACCCCGGTCGATCTGCGGACCGTTATGATGCGTTGCATCCAACAGAGGAGCGAATGTTCACTCGCTTCTTGCCTCAACACGTTCACGGCCGGATAACCATATACCGGATCCTGGATAAGGGGGGCATACAGCCGCTCTGGATCCGCGGTAGAAAAACCGCCGTTCGTTCCCCCGTTCCACTGCATCGGAGTCCTTACTCCGTTACGGTCACCTAGATTGATGTTATCGCCCGTTCCAATTTCATCGCCGTAATAAATGATAGGAGTGCCCGGTAACGACATCAGCATCCCATTCATTAACTCGATGCGCCTGCGGTCGTTGTCCAACAAAGGAGCGAGCCGCCTCCGAATCCCGAGGTTCAGCCGCATCGTCTTGCTTTCGGCGTAGGTGTCGTACATGTAGTCGCGTTCCATGTCGGTTACCATTTCCAGGGTCAGCTCGTCATGGTTGCGCAGGAATAGGCACCATTGGCATGAGGGCGGGATTTCCGGGGTCTGCTGCAAGATTTCAGTGATGGGCTTGCGGTCTTCCAACTTCAGCCCCATGAACATCCTGGGCATCAACGGAAAATGAAACGCCATGTGGAATTCATCTCCATCACCGAAGTATGGGCGAAGATCCGCGGGCCACTGATTGGCCTCCGCCAGAAGCATTCTGCCGGGGAATTGTTCATCGAGTTTTCGCCGCAATTCTTTCAGGACAGCGTGGGTCTCCGGCAAGTTCTCGCAATTTGTGCCCTCCCGTTCCACTAGGTACGGAACGGCGTCGAGCCGGAAGCCGTCAACCCCCATCTCCAGCCAGAACTTCATCACGTTCCACATCTGTTCCCGAACGGCAGGATTGTCGTAGTTGAGATCGGGCTGGTGACTAAAGAAGCGATGCCAATAGAAGGATTTCGAAATCGGGTCCCACGCCCAGTTGGACGTTTCTGTATCAAGAAAGATGATGCGGGCGCTCTTGTACCGGCTGTCGGTGTCACTCCAGACATACCAATCGCGGCGTGGATTGTCCCGCGAACTTCGCGACTCTTGAAACCACGGGTGCTGATCCGACGTGTGATTCGCTACCAATTCGATGATGACCCGGATTCCTCGGCCGTGGGCCGACTCCAGAAAGTTTTGGAAATCCGCCAATGTTCCATAGCTTGCATGGACTGCGTTGTAATCCGCGATGTCATAGCCATCGTCACGCAAAGGCGAGGGAAAGAATGGCATGAGCCATATTGCATTGGTCCCCAGTTCCTGAAGGTAGTCGAGCTTTCCTTCAAGCCCTTGAAAATCACCGATGCCATCCCCATTGCTGTCATGAAAAGTGCGGACGTGGACTTGATAAATGATCGCGTCCTTGTACCAAAGCACATCCCGGTTTAAGGGCAAACTGCTTCCTCCTGGACCAATTTCAGTACCTCCCTGCAAAGCAGGGCGACACACAAGTTTATATGAAGTGACAACCGTGGAATCCTGCTGTGCGCGTAACGCCCGCTTAACGCCAGGCCGGTGATCGGTTTACATTCAACCTGGACCGGGCGCCAAGCTGCCGGGATCGCTGACGACTGCTCCCTTCGTGGATTGTTCCTACCGATCGTACAGGGTGACCAAGGATCGAAGTCTCGCGCTCAACTCGCCGCTCAATGTGCCTGGGCGATAACGCCATTTCCAGTTCCCGCTGACTGTGCCGGGAAGATTCATGCGCGCTGCGCTCCCAAGACCCAGCACATCCTGCATCGGGACAATCGCAACATCAGCGACCGAAGCCAGCACAGCCCGGATCATGACCCAGTTGATCTCGGAATCGTCGCGTAAGTTGAGATACGCACGAGCGAAGTCGTGCTCTTTACGAACCTCTTCCGGAGTGCGCGTGCTGTCGCCGGCGCCCGAACTCAGCCACCAGCCCACCGTAGTGTCATTGTCGTGCCCGCCGGTGTAGGCCACCAGGTCGCGACTGTAATTGTGCGGACGAAACGATGGCCCCTGCGGATCATTGCCGAACGCGAATTGCAAAAGACTCATGCCCGGCAGACCGAACTGCTGCCGCAGTTTCTCCACCGGCGGAGTGATCACGCCCAGGTTCTCCGCCACAAGCGGAAGGTCGCCAAATACGTTCTGCATTGCCGACAGAAACTCTTCTCCCGGTCCTTTGACCCAGCGCCCGTGAATGCCTGTCGTTTCGCCGGCGGGAACCTCCCAGTAAGACTCAAAGCCGCGGAAATGGTCGAGTCGCGCCATATCGAAAAGCGCGAGCGAAGCGCGGAAGCGCTCGATCCACCACTTGTATCCCCTGGCGGCCAGTAAGTCCCAGCGATAAATCGGGTTCCCCCAAAGCTGTCCGGTGGCGCTGAAATAATCCGGCGGCACTCCGGAGACCACGGTCGGGCGGCACTGATCGTCGAGATAGAAAAGATCGGGATGAGCCCACACGTCCGCGCTGTCGTGCGCAACATAGATCGGGACGTCGCCCATGAAACGGATGCCGCGCTGCTGGCAATAAATCTTGAGATGCTCCCACTGCTGGAAGAATTCGAATTGCCAATACTTGTAAGCTTTCAGTTCCGGCCCCAGCTTCCTCGACCACTCGCTCACGGCATGCGCGTCTCGCTTACGAATCTGCGCGTTCCACAAAGTCCACACCGTTCCGTGGTGCGCATCTTTGCAGGCCATGAAGAGCGCGTAGTCGTCGAGCCATGAACCGGCGCTTGCGCAAAAGTGGTCGAACGCCGCATGATCGGTGCGGGAACCGTCGGCGAAGAAAACCTGCGCTGCCCGGCGTAAAGTCGCCATCCTGTATTCGATCACCGGCCCGTAGTCGACGAAGTCTTCAGGAAACGCCGGCGACTGAGCCAAGTTCAAATCTGACGATTGGAGCAGACCCTGATCGCGCAAGCGCTCAAGACTCAGCAACAGCGGGTTGCCGGCAAAAGCGGAGAAGCACTGGTACGGAGAATCGCCGTATCCGGTGGGATTCAGCGGCAGCACTTGCCACAACTTCTGTCCAGCGGCGAAGAGGAAGTCTGCGAATTCGTAGGCGCAGGGGCCGAGATCGCCGATACCGAAGCGGCCGGGCAGAGAAGTGAAGTGGAGCAGAATTCCACTACATCGCGGACATTTCACTCCGTAACAATACGCAGGTCTGCGGCGTTAGGGCAAGGCGCTTGCCATGCCTATTGATCTCTGCATAAATAATGTAATGCTTTACCGCAAAAAAGAAGGGAGATCGGATTGCACTATGCAGCCGCGTAGCTTCCGGGGCGATGTGCGGATGCCGTTGATGGAGCGGATGATATCTTCCATTAGTTCATCCACGTGATCCGGGCAACTATTGGCCAGTTCGCGCTTGGCCAGAGACCAGACCCCTTCGTCGGGGTTGAGCTCCGGAGCATAGGAAGGAAAGTGCTCCCGATGGAGACGCGGGTGCCGGTCCAGGAGCTTCTGCAGGGGTTCCCCTTGGTGAGTGGAGGAATTGTCCAGCAGAACAATCACCGGGCCACGTAAGTGCCACAGTAACTCCTGCAGAAACCTACAAACCTCCTCCTGTCCGATGTTATCTAGGAAGAGTAGATGGTAGAGGCCCAGGTGGTGTCGTTTGGGGCTTACCGAAATCCCGGAAATGACAGAGATCTTGTCCCGCCCTGCGGCATCCTGAATGTCTTGGGGTATTACGCTCCCTTGCTGGCGACGTTCGACCATGCGGTGGAGGAGCGATTTCTAAAGACGGAGAACCGAGGGCTAGTGCTGGCGAGGGAGTCGGCTGCGGACTTGTTGCGGGCACTGGAACAGTGGCGTCCGGCGCGGGTAGAGAAATGGCTGGATCGGGACACGCGGTGAAGGTATTCCGGGCTCCGGCAAGAAGTACAAGCGGTGCTGCGGCGGGGCGACGGTGAACTGAACCTTCAGCCCGAGAACACATCATCAATCTTCCGCTTGATCTGCTCGGCCCATTGGATTGATGCTGCGATCAGCTTGTCTGTCCGTGGGCTCCCCTGTGGAGTCCCGAACAGGTCGTCTGCCGTCTGCATGTGCAGGCTCGCAAGAATCGCTGCCATGATTCCGATCACCCGTTTTCGGCCTTCGTCCATGGGGCTTAACACCAGACCATGATTAGAGTGGAACCTCACGCAAAGTTGCGTGAGGTTGCGAATATGAATTTAGCATGTTCGTCTTTTGTTCGCCATATCGTTTGAAGCCAGCAATTTCGGCCTGACGAGCGGGGCATTCAACGGGTGAGCCCTGACGCGGACGTGCCCGCCAGACTGGTCACAAAACCCTGCAATGCGCTTGAGACACCTGATTGGGGCTGAGCCCTACCCGCAGCCGAAGCTCCGCAGAATCGGCCCGCTGATCGAGAGGCAACTACGGGCGGACGACATTGCGTGGAAAACGCTCGTTGCTTTCCTTGCTCCGGTGCCTTTTTATCCGCGCGCTAATCTACGTCACTACCGCTTTCTCGCCTCCGGAATTCCGGACATCGAAGAGGGACTCTCCAAGCGCAATGTCGGCCTTGTCCTGCGGACGTGCCCTGATCACAGCCTAACAAAGTTTTGCGAACAGGTCCGCCCGGCGATCGTAATTGGCGACGAAAATCCCTTGCGCGAAGCTGAGCTCTGGCGAGTTCGCGCCGCTCAGGATTTGAAAGTACCTCTCTGGACCGTTGATGCCGATGTCGTCGTGCCCTCGCGGCTGCTCGGTAAGGAGCATTTTGGTGCCCGCACGATCCGACCGCGACTCCAGGAACTCTTGCCGCAGTTCCTCGTTCCAACAAAAGTCATCAAAGCACGAATACCCTGGTACAAGCCCCGAACTCTGCAGTCACTTTCGGCGCGTGAGGATTTCACCGCCGGCTGGTCCCTCGATCGCTCGGTTTCGCCGGTCGAGAACTGGCAGGGCGGAACCAAGCGTGCGCTGAGCGTTCTGGCTGACTTCGTCAACCACGGGTTGCGAGACTATTTCAAGGACCGGAATCATCCGGAACTTTCCGGAACCAGCCGCCTCTCGCCCTATCTTCACTTTGGCCATATCGGTCCTCTCACCATTGCGCACGCCGTGCAGGCGTCATCTGCGCCGGCGGCTGCGAAACAGGCATTTCTGGAGCAAGTCATTGTCCGGCGCGAGCTCTCGGTGAATTTCGTCCGCTACAACTCGTACTATGATTCCTTCGAATGCCTCGAGCCCTGGGCGGATCGCTCTTTTGCCCAACACTCGGGCGACCGTCGTCCAATTGTTTACAGCGAGGCGCGACTGGAGCAGGCCGAAACTCATGATCCTCTATGGAACGCTGCTCAGAAACAGATGGTATTGACCGGCTGGATGCACAACTACGTGCGGATGTACTGGGCCAAGAAAATCCTGGAGTGGAGTCCATCGATTGCTGAGGCCTACCGACGGGCCGTCTGGCTCAATGACCGCTATGAACTCGACGGCCGCGACCCCAACGGCTACGCGGGGATTGCCTGGGCCATCGTCGGCAAGCACGACCGGCCCTGGTTCGAGAGACCTATTTTCGGACAAGTTCGCTATATGTCATACGCCAGCACCTCAAAGAAGTTCGATTCCCATCAGTACATCCAGAATGTGCGACAACTGGAGATTGGCCATGTCTGACAACCGCTGGCTCATGCTTATCTTCTTTCTGTTGTTGTGCTACAGCGGGGCAGGGCTTGGATCCATCTGGACGTCGTCCTCGGTCGGTACGTGGTACGCAGAGCTCAGAAAGCCTTCCGTCAACCCACCTAACTGGATATTCGCCCCGGTTTGGTCGGCTCTGTATTTGTTGATGGCGACGAGTGCCTGGCTGGTTTGGCGAAAAGAGGGGTGGAGCGGTGCAAGATTTGCTCTGGCTCTGTTCTTCGGCCAATTGGCGCTGAATGTGTCGCCTGGTCAGGGCTGTTCTTTGCACTACGCCGGCCGGGAATGGCGCTGATTGAGATTGTTTTCCTGCTCGGTACGATTGTCGCAACTGCCGTGGCGTTCCGGCCCGTTTCCGGCCTCGCCTTCTGGCTCATGGTGCCCTACGCTCTGTGGGTCGCTTTTGCAGCGCTGCTGAACTTCAAAATCTGGCGACTGAACTTGGGAGCAACATGAGAATTCTGGTCAGTGGTGCGACCGGATATGTAGGCAGCAGGCTGATCCCGTGTCTGGTGGCTTCCGGACACGAAGTCTCGTGTATGGTACGGGACGCCTCGCGCGTGGACCCGCGAGTGGCCGAGAGCACTCGCATTGTGGTTGCCGACGCACTGCAACCGGAGAGCGTTGCCGCAGCAATGCAAGAAATCGACGTTGCCTACTATCTGATT
>Ga0181532_10006204_pt1 | contig 9992 bp, 8 predicted proteins | sample PEATcosm2014_Bin_33_FD_119768 | JGI IMG/M metagenome (GOLD analysis project Ga0181532, IMG submission 119768) | Peatland microbial communities from MTU Mesocosm Facility, Houghton, MI, USA - PEATcosm2014_Bin11_30_metaG | ecosystem: Environmental > Terrestrial > Soil > Wetlands > Peat | place... | reverse complement strand
GCTGCACTTTCCATCGATGGTCACGTCGTCTCCAATGATCAACTCACCGCGGCCCTGTATCCAATGTAAGAACACGCCGGTATGCAGGTTCCGGCCGTAAGCAGCACAGTAAGACTTGAAGAAGGGCTCGCACACGAACACCCGCGCCACGAAGTAGTACACCGAACGAACCGCCAGAATAATGCTGACGAGCGGGATCGTCAGAACCCGAGGAGCCGGCAGGCTGAAGTTTTGCACTCCTCGCCGGACCGAACGTAACATCCGCGGGAACCAATGGTCCGATGTGGCGAGGGTCTTGTAAATCATTTCGAGCCCTCGCAAGATTCACCTTCCAACCCAGGCTGATTGGCCTTGCGCATCTTTTTGAAACGCTCGCTGTATTGCGCTTCGTCTGCGATTTCCACCTTGGCGGGGACCTTGTAGGCTGCCAGGCGAGACGCACAAAAATCGCGCATGCGCCGGCGAAAGGCCGGGAGCTCTTCGAGTTCGAAGAGGTTAAAGCGCGCCATCACAACCTGCCCGGTTATGGGATTTGACATTGCGCTCACTGTGACATCCTTGACATTAGGCATGTCGAGCAGAACATTCTCAACTTCCACTGGGTAGACCTTCTCGCCGCCGACATTGATGACTTCACTCTTGCGGCCGAGAATGCGCAGGTACTCGCCATCAACCTCGACGGTGTCGCCGGTATTGAACCAGCCCTCCTCATCGAAGGGCGAAGGAGCATTGAGGTAGCCCAGCATTGCCGAGCGCGTGCGTATCCAGAGCGTGCCTTGCTGCACCTTGGTCTCGACTCCTTCACCTCCGACCCTCACCCAGAGTGAATCGGAGCTGCGCGATTTGGAACGCAGGATGCCGAGCTCGGAAAGGCCGTAGGTCTGCAGCAATTCGACTTTGGGCACGATCTCGTGAAGACGCTGGAGCGTACGCGACGGCATGACTTCCGTGCCGTAGGTGACGCGGCGCAGCGAAGAAAGATCGTTTAGCTTCCACGCTTCGGAAATGAGAAGCAGGTTGAGAAACGTGGGCGACGTGGGGAGCAGCTCGACTCGATGACGCGCTATCGCCGAACAAACCGCATCCGGGTCGCGATTATCGACAGCCACGACCGTCCCAGCGTTGGAGAGCACATAGAAAAGCGTGTTAAGGCCGCCGATGTGGTCGAGCAACAGCATGGTCAGAGTGACCATGCTGTTGCGACGGACCTGAAATTTTTCGAGTAGCAACGCAAAATTGTGCAGCGCGGCCTTGCTCTTCCCGGTGGATCCGGACGAAAAGAGTACGAGCCCGGGATCGCCAAGCGCAATCAGCTTCTGCGTCACCGGATTACCAACCGCCCGAGGATACTGGGTGATGGTGAAGCTATCTCCCTCGGAGAAACAGATGCCAGCCTGCACTTCGGCAATAGACTTGAATTCTTCGCGTTGCGGCGCGTTACTGGCGGCGAGTGGCACCACAATACAACCGGCGTCGATCAGCGCCAGCAGAATGGCCACGACCTCGGGGGAATAATCGCCTTCGACGGCAACAACGGTGCCGCGCGTGATCGTCGAGGCGGCGAGCCGCGCTTGCCAAGCGGCAATATGATCGCGGAGCCAGCCGTATGAGTACTTCTGTTCCCGCCAGACGATGAAATCTCCATCGAGATTTTCATCGAACACGCGGTAGAGCCAGTTCAGGCGAGACATGACGAACTATGCTCCCCCCAGGTAAATGACCTGTCCCGTAATGCAGTCACTTTTGCGATCGATCAGGAACTGGAGCACGTGAAAGACATCCTCAGCGCGGCACATGCGATGGATGGACAGCCGGGAAAGCAGTGCCTGAATGGCCGCCTCGGGCACGTTCCGGATAAGCTCGGTTTCGATTGGGCCTGGTCCGATGGCGTTGACGGTGATACCCAGTTCGGCGAATTCGCGGCTCATCACTCGAGTCAGCCCTTCGACCGCGCTCTTCGATGCGACGTAAGCGGCCTCGCCTTCTAAACTCAGCGGCACGGCGACGGTGGAGAGATTCACGATGCGTCCCCACCGGTTTTGCCGCATGAGCTTGGCGCTTTCGCGAGAGACCAGAAACGTGCCGCGAACGTTGATGCTCATGATGTGGTCCAGCGTGGCCACGGGCATCAGAAGGCTATGATTCATGCTGGCTACGCCGGCATTGTTGAAGGCAACATCCAGACGTTTGTACTTTCGGCGGATGTTGGCGAACATGTCCTTCACCTGAGACTCGTCAGCGACGTCTGCTTCGAAGTGCGTATAGCCTTCGAGCGTCCAGTCAGCAGGCTGGCGGCTGCAGCCAACTACCTGGTATCCGGTGGCGACAAGTTGTTCAGCGACGTAACGACCGATTCCAGTGCGAGAGCCCGTAACGAGCGCGACAGGTTGTTCGCTCACGGTCAAGCCTGGGGTTGCTCAGCGGCGACCGCAAGAACATAGTCGGCCAGCGAGGCAACAGAACGGAAAGGACTGCGCGTCTGGGAGACGCTGCGGTCGTCGGCGAGGGAGATGGCGAGGTTGTAGCTGTCGTTGATTTGCTGTTCCGTGTCGAGGACGACATTGACCAGCTTGAGCGAATCCAGAAAGCCTTCCGACCCGAAGAGACGGGTATTTTCGTCAATTGTTCCAGGCGCGCCGGGGACCTCCCTGACGATTTGGCAAATAATATCGACCACTTCGCGACGTTCCATTAGCGGGATTCTCGTTCTTGTTGCTTATCCATATGAGCACGCTACTCGTTACTAATTTCCTAAGGCCAGATTGCGTCCCGAACAAGAAACAGACTAACCTGGAAGTCATCCCATACATGCTTTGTGTCAGGGCACGACTTCAGTCGTGCCTATGAGGCGTTTATTCTTGTCATCCCGAGCAGCCTTCAGGCCGCGAGGGATCCGCTGTTCCGACTTTTTCAGCGGCCTGTGAAGTCGTGCCTGACACAACACCAGAACGATTTATGAGATGACTCTACGATCCGCATTCCGTCCCAGCCGTCAGCGATTATGCTTCCGTTCCCCTTGGAAAACAACCCATTTCTTACCGCTCTCCAGCGGCCCTCGAACTTCGCCGGTGAAACTGTTACCATCAATTTACAACACTACAACTCCTCATCAATGCACGCTCCGTGGTTTTTGAACTCCACTTCCCGAGCCCCCCACCTGCGCATTGGTCTTTTACTGGATGGCCCCAGCCCGACACTGCCGGCTTACCTGGCAGAAGCTCTCGAACACATTGCGAGCAGCAATTTTGCGCGGCTGGAGTTGGTGGTTTACAACGCCGGTGCGCCGCGAACCACGGATGAAACGCACACCGGGCTGTTCGCGCGGTATGTGGCTTGGGACACCAAGCGGATTTCCGAATCTCCAGATCCGCTGCTCGAGGTCGATTGCGCACGCTATTTCCAAGACGTCGAGTCCTTCTCTGTGACGCCCATCGCCGACCAGGATTTCCACCGCTTTCCGGACGATGCCGTCACCCGCATCCGCGAGAAGAATCTCGACGTGCTGGTCAGCTTTGGCTCCCGTCTTCTTCGTGGAGACATTCTCGATGCCGCCCGATATGGCGTGTGGTCCTATCGGCACGGAGATCCCGAACAGTACCGCGGCGGCCCGCCATATTTCTGGGAGGTCTACGAGGACAATCTGCTCTCCTGCGCCGCTCTGGAGCGGCTCGCCGGGAACCCGGACGAGAACCAGGTCCTCTACAAGGGCTTCTTTGCCACGATTCCGGGAAGCTCCTGGGCCCGCAATCGCGTGCAGCCGTACTGGGGCTCGACCACGTTCCTCATCCAGAAGCTTCATCAACTGCACGAATCGGGTTGGGCGAGCATAGAAGCTGAGATTCCGCCTGCCGATCGAGGGCGGAAGAAACGCCACACCACTCCAACCAACGCCCAGATGTTGCCGTGGCTCAGCAAGATTCTCCTCCACACCTGTGTTCAGCGCGCGCGGCATTCGATAGTCGGCGAAGAACTCCCGCATTGGATGCTGGGAGTGAAGACGGAAAATAGTTCGCTGCGCCAACGCGGCCCATCAAACCTGCGCGATGTTCGCTGGATTCAGTCTCCCCGCGGCCACTTCTACGCCGATCCATTTGTCATCGAGCACGACGGCAAGCCCTGGGTCTTCTTCGAAGATCTTCCGTACAGCACGCAAAAGGGCATCATCGCCTGCGCTGAGATCAATGGCGATGGCACCCTCTCGCCGACGATACCTGTCTTGGAGAGGCCTTACCATCTCTCCTACCCGTGCATTTTTCACGACAACGGACAGCTTTACATGGTTCCGGAGAGTGTGGCTGACGAGACGGTGCAATTGTATCGCTGCGAGCGCTTCCCCGATGTTTGGGAGCCGGTGAAGGTTCTGCTGAAAGCGCCGGCGGTGGACACCACAGTCTGGATCGAGAACGGCCTGTACTGGTTTTTCGTAACGCTACAAGAGCCACGCGGCGGCGGCTTGCAGCTTTGGCTCTTCTATTCCCGCTCCCTGACGGGGGAACTGATCCGCCATCCGCGGAATCCCATCTCCACCGACATCCGCTTCAGCCGCGGCGCCGGCGCAATTTTTCGCGAAGATGGGAAGCTGATTCGGCCGTCTCAGGATTGCAGCGGCAGCTACGGCCGCCTCATCGTGTTCAACGAGGTTACGGTTTTGAATGAGCGCGAGTTCTCGGAGCGTCCCGGCGCTGTGCTCGACACCCGCGGAGTCAGAAACATGATTGGGACTCATTCCTACGGCCGCGTGAACGACGTTGTGGTAGTCGACGGCTGCATGACGCTGCCCGCGAAGCGGGTTTGCTAGCTCTCGGCATTCCGAGCGCCGCCTCACGGCTACGGGGTGATTTGGGAGATCACGCCGTAGATCCGCCAACCGTCGGTAGGCATAACGGGACATGTAAAACCGCGACCGGGCCCGTGCAATGGCTGTGCGATGTCGCGGCTTCGCGCCACTGAGAATGTTCTCAACGCCCGGCGTTTTCGTACAGGCGGACAGCGGCCGACTATGGCTCATCGCCGATTGTGGAAGGATGGCGACCTGATCCCATCGGCGGTCTCACCCAGCCGCGTGGTGCGTCATCAGACGGGAACTCCGGCTCCTGCACATCTTGCCGCCTGGTCATCATCACGACCCACTGGTGTCCTCTTACCCAGGGAGGAATGATTGCGCAAATCCTCAAGCCTGCAGCATGGGCAGTATCTTTTACCCACTGCTTATCGAACAGCACCGCGGCGCCGGGGTGCTGATAGGAGAGGTACAGCGCGTTGTGATGCTCATGCATCATAGGATGGTCCTGCTTGTCGAAGAGGAACCAGGAGGCGTGCAGCACACCGTCAGAAGTCAGAATTCGGACACATTCTCGCAGATAATATGGTGCCTGCTCTTCCGTCAAATGGGTAAAGACGGAATGCGCGTTTACCAAAGTGAATTGCGAATCGCCTACTGGGAACGGCGCCACCGACGGGCTGCCCGGTATGGGATTGAACATCACATCGAAAACATCATGGTGCAGAAAGGAGAAATGCGGCGCAACGGGCTGAAGGTTTCGCTGGCACCAGCGGATCATTCCCGCATGAAGGTCGATGCCGACGTACATCTTTGGAGCGGGACGCTGTTGCAGCAACTGTCGCGCAACCCGTCCGCAGCCGCAGCCGAAGTCGAACACCTTCTCGTAGAGGTTCGAGTCGATATAGTCATACACCAGGCTTCCGGACGGATTATCGAATGCCGCAAGATCTGCGGTGCCGATGAGCTCGCGCATCTCCAATGGCGGGAACGGAAGTGCGTCAAGCGAGATTGGTGGCTCGCTGGCCGGCACTTCCTCGCGGCGACTGGACAAGTCCTGGGGTTTTGCGGCGCTCGACGAGGTCGCACCTTGCTCCGTCGGCACAGTTTGCACAGTTTTCGGTTCGCTCGTCGCGGCCGGCTCTGCTCTTTGTGCGATCGCCTTTCCAGCTGAGACCCGCTCAAAAGCAGACTTCAAAGTGCGGTGAAATCGCGGAAGGAACCTCAACCGGTCGTTGACGAAGTCAGCCAATCGATAGCGCAGTTCCGTCGGCCTCGGCTGTGTGTGATTTTTCTCGACTACTCTGTCCAAGGACCCTTCTTTCCCTGCCGTCACAATCGAAATATAACGTATTCTGATTCAATCGTCAGAAGCGACCCTGTCGCCGAGGAACCTGCAAGGCTATGCGCGCACCAATGCTGTGCGGCAGTTGCTCGACAATCGATCAAACCAGCCGCGAAGCGGCGGCAGTGCAGTTAGCTCGGCGCGTGAGCGCCGGGTAAAGTGGGAAATTGAGCTGAGCCGCAGAGCGGCGACACGGTCGCTACGGGTCACGCCGTAGCCAATCCGAAGCCGAGGCCAATCGCGTCGGCGTTGACGGATCATCGCGCAGCCATTCTCTATTGCGGAGTCGGCGAATCAGGGCAAACGGGAACTGGGACTATGCGACTCACACCACGAAGTTATGTCCGGTAAACCATCCCCAGATCATGAACGACGCCATCCCTGAGGCAAAAGCCGTGTATATCGGCCACCAGGCAGGGTACCGTTTGAGTGCGTAATTAATGGCGTACAGGAATGGCGGCTGCCACCAGATGTAACGTGCCATCCCCCAGTAGGCCGTTGAGAAGGGGATGAGTATCGAGAGTGCGAGGTAGACTCCGAGTTCCGGCTTCCGCAACGTGCACAGCCATACGCTGGCGGCGAGGCCAACAAGAACCATTACGCCCCACACGCGAGGCCAGTGGTGGGTCGTTAAGGAAAGCGAGAGCACGTCGAGAGGGTTACCAGGAGTCTTGTGCCAAGCCGCCTGGATGTGGATGTGCGCGAGTGGGTCGCCATTGAGGCGATACATATACAGCATGAAGAGCGCGGTACCCAATGGGCACAATAGAAGTCCGATAATCTTGGTCAGGCCGTACTTGCGCCAACCGGACTCTTTCAGCGACATGATTGCGTAGGAAAACACGAACAGGGACCCGATGAAGCGGGTTAGCGAAAGTAATACCCCCACGATGCCCGAAGCGATCCACTGTTTCCGCCCGGCGAGAATGAAAGCGAAGGCCGCGAGCGCAAAGTAGAGCGGTTCGGCGTAGCCTGCATGAGCATAGATCAGATAGGGATTGAACGCTACCAGCGAACCTGCCCTGACATGGTCGGCCGTGGAATCCAACGGCTGGCCTGCCAGCAAGATAAATCCGTAGATCGCGAACAGCAGCGCCGCCTTGCTGGCGAAAACCATGCTCAGCCCTAGGGGAAGTTTCAACCAATTGCGGAACGGGTAGGCGGTTGCCGGGAAGGCTGGATGAAATGGCCAATTGGCCGTGCCGTCGGCGTGAGCGGCATGGTCGTAGCCACCTTCCACGACCGAGCCGTACCAACCGCAATCCCACTGACAAAGATCGGCCGCGCTGTGGTACTTTGCCCCGCCTTCCCAGGTCGCTAATTTTGCGATGCCGGTAACGAAAACATTACTGGCAAGCCACAACACAATGGCCACCCAGATTTCCGGATTTCTCCTCAAGAGCGGCGCGATCTTCCGGACGACACCACGACCATGCGCGGTCTCCGCGACTGGTGCCGTAGCGGTACCCGACATCAGCCTCTCCGCCGCAAGGATTCTTCAGCACAATGGCACGTCCCAGTCATTTACCCGTTGGCCCCTCTGGCAATTTTATCCAGCCGTTTGCTCCTCCCACCAGATTGCGGGCGATAAAAAGGTAGTAGTCTTTTTCGCCCGACGTCTTCACTGCCACGAATGTTCCGCGCTCTCCGTTGCGGCGTGTGGCTACACAGGTGAGATTGTTTTCCTGCAGCATCGCCCTGGCGCATTGTTCCGTCATGCCCCAATAGTTGGTGCGGTCATCACCTTTACTCGACCCGGGATAGAACTCCATCAGCGGCCGGTTCGACAGTTCTGCGGGCAATTGGTCGTCGATGACCACAGTTTCCATGTACAGCGTCGCATTCAGGTTCATCATGTCATGGATGACGTCCAAGCAGCGCATGGGATCCGGCAAATGGTACATAACGCCGAGGAATAGAACCACATCGAAACGACCGTACTTCGCTGGTGTGAGGTTGTAAACGTTGTCATGAACGAGGTTTAATTTCGATCCCAAAATCTGTTTCGCAACAGGAAACCCAGTCTGTTCCGCAGGAATATAGTCAATCGGGATGACTTCGGCAGCGCCGCGACGCTCGCATTCGAACGAAAAGAAACCGTCGCGCGCGCCGATGTCCAACACGCGAAGGCCGGAGAGGTCTTCCGGTAGCTCCAGCGCCGCAAGAGCGGCAGTTGAGTCGTTCACGCCCGGGGTCGTTACACCTGGAGAAAACTCAAATCGGTGATACCAGAAAGGAACGGAATCGATCTTCTCGCGGATATTCATCCGAGGCCCTTGTGGTAGCTCCACAAATTGTTACACCAAACCATCCAGAAGCCATCTCGTAGATGCTTTGTATCAGGACACGGCTTCACAGGCTGCTGAAAAAGTCGCTTTTGGAGTGCTTTGTAACAGGGCACGACTTCAGTCGTGCCGATAAGCCGTTTATATTTCTTCCCAGCCGGCTTAAGCCGGCGGCACGCGACTAACAAACCGCAACTTTTTCAGCAGTCTCTAAAGATCGTGCCCTGATACGCCCCGGAACATTTTATGAAATAACCACTAGTACTACCCTCCAGCCTCTACGAGCGTTTTCGGCGCAAAGGGCCAGCCAAAAGATGTTAGCGGGGAATGCCCCGCTAAAGCAACGAAGGCTGCAACGGGTAGTGGTTCAAACCGCACCACTACCTGCAACGAAGCATCGTGCGATGGTAGTTGGGGCCAGGTTATTCGTTCACGCAGCGGTCCTCAGTGCATGTCATTCATGCCGCCGCCTGTCCCGCCGGATTGCGAAAGCATCTTGACGCTGGCTATGTGTAGCGAGCCGTCGCTGGTCATGTTGCCGGTGACCTGCACGTGATGTCCGACGTGGTCCTTAACCGCATCGGGGTTTTCCACGGCAATTACTTTTTGGTCCTTGTCGCTGACGAAGACCGGCTTCTCGCCGGCGCCAATACACTTCTTCGCACAAGCCGCGTGAGAGGCGTTCGCGCCCTGGGCGCCGCACTTGGAGTCGCTGATCCATCCGTCCCAATTCTGGTCTTTGGCAACGGCTAGCATGGTCATGGTGCAGAGATAGAGCCCGATCACTAGCAGAACTCGCTTCATTTTCGATCTCCTTAATTGATTTGGCCGCTTGGTGGCCGGCGTTCTGGAAACACGCTCCGGTCCGAAGCCCTGTCCGTGGAGGGCAAGTTAGGCTTGCGCCCATCCGCCATTCCTTCATCTCTGGATACGTCGCAGGCCACCCCACAGATTGCCTTGGGGAGAAGTTTATTCCTTTATTAACCCTTTGCAAAACGGATGCAGCGGGCCGAGGACGCGATGCCGACCGGTGGCGCACACTCGGTCATCGCCAGCCGCGCGACGCGACAGTAGTCTGAAGCGTTTCTTAGCAGGCTGCGGGCAAAATCGTTGTCTTGGGGTTTTGAGGAAGGAGTCGGGAAGGGGCGCAGCTTTAGCTGCGCCGAGACGGTACTCTATTTATTCTTGTCATCACGAGCCGACTTCAGTCGGCGAGGGATCTGCTTTTCCGACCTTCCGCAGTCTCCTAGCGGCCTTCATGCGCCCGCCAACTGGCCCGCAACTCCTTCACAATCTCCTCCGCAGCCTTCCGGCCCTGCTCGAACATATTTGGCGGAAACGAGATCGCTCCCACCCGCGCGTGTCCGCCTCCGCCGTAGCGCTCGCAAATCTTCGCCAGGTTCTCCATGTACGTCGCCGTCGTCCAGGGATTCGACCCCACCGAAACCTTCGTGCGGAAGCTGCTCTTGCTCAGCCCAACACTGTACACGCAATCCGGATGCAGATAGTACGGGATGAATTTGTTGTAGCCCTCGAGATCGTGATCGGTAATGTCAAAAAAGACGGTGCCATCGCTGCATTG
>Ga0181532_10006199_pt1 | contig 9996 bp, 7 predicted proteins | sample PEATcosm2014_Bin_33_FD_119768 | JGI IMG/M metagenome (GOLD analysis project Ga0181532, IMG submission 119768) | Peatland microbial communities from MTU Mesocosm Facility, Houghton, MI, USA - PEATcosm2014_Bin11_30_metaG | ecosystem: Environmental > Terrestrial > Soil > Wetlands > Peat | place... | reverse complement strand
GATGCCTTCCTGAGCGAGGATCGCAGCCGCACGTTCTTTCATTCAAGTTCCTATACGGCCAATCCGGTCGCGTGTGCGGCCGCCAAGGCTAACCTCGATCTGTGGCAGGACCCGGCGGTTCGCACACGCGTCACCTCTGTCGCCGCGATGCAGGAGAAGGCGCTGGCCCCTTTTCGCGCCGACGAGCGATTCAAGAATGTCCGCCGGACCGGCACGATCACCGCGCTCGAACTGGAGGCGCGCGATGCCGGCTATCTCGCCGGCATTGGTCCGGGGCTTGTTGCGTTCTTTCGCACTCGAAACCTGCTGCTGCGTCCGCTCGGCAACACCATCTATGTGATGCCGCCTTATTGCGTTACGGAGCGCGATCTCGACGAGATCTATGCAGCGATCATGGAAGCCGCTAGCCTTTAGTTAAGAAGTGAAAACGAGGCTTCGCGTGGGCTCGCGGGGGGAAGCATTTGCAGCAACAGGCGGAAAGTCCGGTGATTGCGGCTGACGACGACGAACGCCGTCTCTACCGCAAGGTGATTTATCGGATCATCCCGTTTATCTTCGTCTGCTACGTTCTGAATTACATCGATCGCGTCAATGTCAGTTTCGCCAAGTTGCAGTTTCAGGGCGATCTGAGCTTGAGCGATGCGAGCTATGGCCTGGGTGTTGGCCTTTTCTACGTTGGCTACATCCTGTTCGAAGTGCCGAGCAATCTCGTCCTGCAAAAGATCGGTGCGCGCAAGACCATCACCAGGATCATGTGCCTGTGGGGCTTGATCTCGATGGCCATGGCTTTCGTTGCAAGCCCGTTGCAGTTCTACCTCGCGCGTATCCTGCTCGGCGCCGCTGAAGCCGGTTTCTTCCCCGGTGTCATCCTCTATCTCACGCTCTGGTTCCCGAACCGGATGCGCGGGCGGGTGATGTCGTTCTTCGTCCTTGCCATCGCGGTGTCGGGCATCGTGGGGGGTCCAGTTTCGGGAGTGATCATGCAGCACCTCGGGGGCTTCCTCGGATTTGCGAATTGGCGATGGCTTTTCCTGATCGAGGGAATGCTGCCGGTGGCGATGGGGATTGCCGCGTTCTTCGTGCTGAATGATCGTCCGCATGATGCAAGCTGGCTGTCGGGGCGCGAGAAGGATTTGCTCATAGCCAACTTGTTGGTCGAAGGTCGGCCGGAAGACCGATCCGGTGTCCAGGCCTTCCTGTCAGCGCTGCGCAAGCCGATACTGTGGGTCGCGACGTTCGGCTATTTCTCCGTGACTTGGGCCGGAATGGTTCTCAATTTCTGGGCGCCGACGATCATCCAGCGCTCAGGGGTGACGAACGTTCTGCATGTCGGTCTGTTGTCGGCGGTCCCTTACGCAATTGGTGCTGCCGGCATGCTCGCGCTTTGCCATCACTCGGATCGCCGGCTCGAACGGCACTGGCATTTCTTCGCCGCGGTCCTTGCGGCCGGTTGCGCGGCGATCGCCATTGCCCTTGCCTCGCGGAATTCGGCCCTTGCGATCGCCTGTCTGGCATTGCTGGCGATCGGCTATCTGTCGGCCATTGCCTTGTTCTGGACGATTCCGACCAGCTTTCTCTCCGAGAAGGAATCCGCAGGCTGCATTGCCTTCATCAGCAGCGCAGGTCAGATCGGAAGCCTGATCGCCCCGGTGCTGTTCGGATATGTTTCCGACCGGACAGGAAATCTCACACTGGGCGCTTGTCTTGTCGCGCTCGTCCTCTTTGCGGGCGGAGGCGCGATCGTAAGCCTTAAAGTTGTAGCGAAGCGATGAAGCTACGCTGACTTGTGAAGCGAGATGTTCAGGGACTTTTACCCTTATTAGGGGCTGTTTCATTAATTTGAGCTAACCATGACTTGCGTCCGGACCGTCCTATTTGCGTCCGGGGTCGCTTCGGCGGCCTTCCTCAGCGATCAGGTGCTCAATGCTCGGTAATCTGCGAATTTCTTATAAGCTATTGGCGATGATAGGTGTTTCCGTTCTAAGCATCGCCGCAATGGCGGGCGTGGGCCTCTCAGCGCTGTGGGGCAACCTGATCGAAGATCGCCAGCACAAGCTTCAGGACGTCGTCCTGATGGCCCGCCAGGCGCTGGACCTTAATTATCAGGCCTCTCGTCAGGCGGGACTTTCGGAGGCCGAGGCCGTCGAGCGGGGCAAGGTGCTGCTGCGCACATTCCGCTTCGGTAAGGATGACTATTTCTATGCCATTGACCCCCATGGTGTGGCGGTGGCGAACCCCAATCCCAAGGTTGAAGGCAAGAACCTCTACGACGCTGCGGATTCCGACGGCGTCTTCTTCGTGCGCCGACAGCTTGAGATCGCCGCCAATGGCGGAGGTTTTCTGTCCTACCGCTTTCCTCGCGCGGCCGGCGGCGATCCGCTGCCGAAAACTTCCTATGCCACCGAGTTCAAACCCTTTGGCTGGGTCGTCGGCGGCGGCGTTTATCTCGATGACGTCTATGCGATCTTCTGGAATCAGGTCCGAAACATGGCGATCATGGTCGCCGTCGCGCTGCTCCTGGTCGGTGGCCTCTTTCTCATGCTCAGCCGCAGCATCGTGAATCCGATCGACGCGATGACGATGGCGATGCGAAAGATCGCCGAGGGTGACACCTCGACTTCCATTCCGGCGCTCGATCGCGGCGATGAAGTGGGCGCGATGGCGCAATCGGTGAAGATCTTCAGAGACAACATGATTGAAGCAAACCGGCTGCGCAGCGAGCAGGATATGCTGAAGGCGCAGGCGGATTCCGAACGAAAGCTTCTCCTCGTCCGCATGGCCGATGAGTTCGAAGGCGGCGTTCGCGCTTCGCTCGATAGTCTTGCAAGCGCCGCATCCGAGATGCAGGCGACCTCCAGGAGCATGTCTTCGACCGCGAGCGAAGCCAGCCAGCAGGCGACTTCGGTAGCGGCCGTAGCCGAGCAGGCCTCGGTCAATGTGCAGACGGTGGCGGCTGCGACCGAAGAATTGTCTTCTTCGGTTTCTGAAATCGGCCGGCAGGTCACCCAATCGACCGAGGTCGCCGGACGGGCGGTTGCCGAAGCCAACCGCACCAACGTGACGGTTCAAGGCCTGTCGGCGGCGGCCCAGAAAATCGGCGACGTCGTCAAGCTCATCAGCGATATCGCCAGCCAGACCAACCTCCTGGCGCTCAACGCCACGATCGAGGCCGCGCGTGCCGGCGAAGCGGGCAGGGGTTTTGCGGTGGTCGCCAACGAGGTCAAGTCGCTCGCCAGTCAAACCGCCAAGGCGACCGACGAAATATCGGCACAGGTCGGCGCCATGCAGGACGCGACGACCGAAGCGGTACAGGCCATCGAAAGTATCGGCCGCACCATCGGCGCCATCAACGAGACCACCTCCGCAATCTCGGTTGCAGTCGAACAACAGGGCTCGGCCACCCAGGAGATCGCCCGCAACGTGCAGGAAGCCGCGCTCGGAACCGGTCAGGTGTCGAGCAACATCGCAGCCGTCAACTATGCGGCGGAAAAGACAGGATCGGCCTCAAGCGGCGTCCTGGCCTCAGCGGAGCAGTTGAGCAAGCAGGCGGCAAACCTGCGCGCCGACGTCGACCGGTTCCTCGGCAACATCCGCGCGGCCTGATCGGCCGCGCCTCCTTCAGCACGCCCGCCCCTGGAAACTAGAGCTGGGCGATGTGATCGGTGACTTTGATCGGTTCGGGCAAGACCTTGCGCGCAGCCAGCCAATCGGCCGCTCGCTGCAATTCCGACAGGAATCTTTCGTCGTTCACCGGGAAGTAGCGATACTGCCGCTTCAAGGCAATCAACTGGTCCCGAACTTCGTCGCTGTACTTTCCCGCCTTCTGCGCGATGTGTTCCGCTTCACTGGTGTTCTCGGAAATCCATTTGCCCTCAGCGCGAAAGGCATCGTTGACCGCGCGCACCAGCGCAGGATTTTCGGCCGCGAATTTGCGGGTGGTCAGATAGGAGGAGTAGTCGATCTGGAATTCGAGATCGCGTCCCTCTAGGAAGATGTCGTGGGCCTTGTATTCCAGCCGAGCGATGTCGACGCCAGGGCTCCACATCGACCAGGCGTCGACCTTTCCGGATGCAAGCGCGGGTGCCGCGTCCGGCGGATTGAGGTAGACGAATTTCACCGCCGAGCGTTCGACCTTGTGTTTCTCCAGCGCCGCCACCAGCAGGAACTCGCCAAGGCCCGAGCGATTCACCGCGACGGACTTGCCGACGAGATCCTCGACCCTGTTGATGCCGGAGTCATCCCTGGCGATGATGGCGGTGGTGCGCGGCTCGTAGGCAGCGAATTGGGTGAAGACCAAGGGCGAACCAGCGATGAGTGCCGCCAGCGCCGGCGTCGTGCTGCCACCGAAGCTGAAATCAGCGCTGCCTCCGACAACTGCCTGCATGGTTGGGGCATGGTTCGGGAACGGTCCGAGCCATTCGACCCTGATGCCGTCCTTGGCGAGCAGCTTCTCGAATTCCCCACGTTCCCTGGCGACGAGATTGAGGCCGCTGAGACCCCAAGTCAGACGCACCAGATTGGTGGTGCGTCCGCTCGCCGACCGGGCACTTTCGCCGAGACCTATTCCGGCAAGCGCACCAATGCCGAAGACGGCAGTACCCAAAAGGCGGCGTCGGGATGATGAGAAGTCGGACATCGCTCAAGTCCTTCCGTTTTATCTAAGCAGCGAGGTGAGAAGCCACACCGAGTTCGGCCAGCAGGTCGCCACGAGAGATCGTTGAACCGGCGGTGTTGGTTCGGTGCTCGAACGCAATCGCGCCATGGCGCATCACGAGGATTCGGTCGGCGAGCGCGATCGCCTCATCGACGTCATGCGTTACCAGCAAGACGCCCGGCCTGTGCCTGGCGACCAGCTCACGCACGAGATCATGCATGCGAATGCGCGTCAGCGCATCAAGTGCGGCGAAAGGTTCGTCCAGCAGCAGAAGCTCAGGCTCCTGCACCAAAGCCCGCGCCAGCGCGACGCGCTGAGCCTGTCCGCCGGAGAGATTGCGCGGCCAGTCGTTGAGGCGCTCGCTGAGACCGACCTCGGCAAGCGCGGCGGCAGCTCGGGCCTGCGCGTCAGGTGCGGTGAGTCCAAGAGCAACATTGCGCCACAGATTGTCCCATGGAAGCAGGCGATGTTCCTGAAACACCACCGCCGGCCGTCGCGGCGCTACAATGCGTCCAGCCTGGATCGGATCGAGACCGGCGAGCGCCCGCAGCAGTGTAGTCTTGCCGCAGCCGCTTTCCCCGAGCAGTGCGACGAACTCGCCGCGCTCGATGCGCAAGTTGAGATTCCGGATGATGACGCGATTTCCGTACGCGCGGCTGAGATTGCTCACCACCACAGCCGGCGGGTCGATCGCCAGCGAAGAAGGCGGTCTCGAGACATGGGCAATCATCGCGACCTTCCATAGTTGGGGTGCCAGGCCAACAGCCGCCTTTCCAAAAGGCGGGCGATTGCATCGGCAACGACGCCGATCAGGGCGTAGATCGCGATGGTGAGGACAATGACGTCGGTCCGCAGGAATTCGCGCGCATCCATGGCGAGGAAGCCTATTCCCGACTGCGCGCCGATGGTTTCGGCAACGACCAGCGCAAGCCATGCGGTTGCCAGCGCGTAGCGGACACCTGTGAGGATCGAGGGCAGGGCGCCCGGAAGTACGATGCGCCGGATGAGTTCGAACGGACCGAGCCCCTGGATGCGCCCGAGCTCGATCAGCTTGGGATCGACCTGCCTGATGCCTAAGGTGGTGTTGATGTAGATCGGAAAGGTCACGCCAAGCGCCACCAGAAATATCTTCTCGGCCTCACCCACGCCGAGCCACACGATCACGAGCGGAACGAGCGCGAGGAAGGGGATCGCGCGGATCATCTGGACGCTGCGGTCGATGGCCGCCTCCGCAATCCGCGAGAACCCCACTAGAATGCCGAGCGCAAAGCCGATGCTGCCGCCAAGGACGAAGCCGGTGGCAGCTCGTAACAGGCTGACCCGGAGGTCGTCCAACAAGCTGCCTGCGGTAGCAAGCTTGATCGCGGTGTTCAGGACCTTGCTCGGCGCGGGCAGCACTTGCGGTGAAATCCATCCCGCCTTCGCCGCGAGCTCCCAGATGATGACGAGCGTGACCGGCGCGAGCCAGGAGAGCAATAACAAGCCACGCTTGCCGATGAGTGGAACCAACCCGTGGTGCGAAGCGGAAGATGCATTGGTGATACCGGCGCGATCGAATTCGGACGCCGATGCGGTTTGCTCAAAGTTGCTCAAGATAAGTTGATCTTTCGTCGTCGCCGGTAACGAATAATCAGCAAAGCGCGCAAGCAACATCCCCAAGGGGAACCGAATACTGCTCTTGCTCTGCCGGTCTGCAGCGTGATTTCTGCGATGCAGAACCTTCCACGAAATCGCGCAAACAGAAATAGAGCGATTTTTCAATTGTTGTTCGTCTCGGAGGTTTCTGATTTCGCCGCGGGTCATCGATCGATAAAGATCATCTTTTGATGCGAGAGCTGCTTGAACTCTGGGCATGCATTGACGAAAATGCACAGCCTTCGTCGCCGCGCCGCGGCTGAACTTCCGGAGTGAGGGGTGCGAATGACGACATCATTCCCGCGTTTTGGCATCTGGGCGCTGGTGCATGGTTCGCGCGGCGCCTATCAGGACCCCGACGAGCCGTATAACGCATCCTGGGAGCGTAACCGCGATCTGGTGCTGGCGGCGGAAGAGCTCGGCTTCGACTCGACCCTGATCGCGCAGCACACCGTCAACCCACACATCGAGGACTTCGATCAGCTGGAGGCGTGGAGCGCCGCGGCAGCCTTGGCGGCGCTGACGAGCCGGATCGAGATCATCACGGCGATCAAGCCCTATCTCTATCATCCCGTCGTTCTGGCCAAGCTGGCGCTCGGGATCGAGAACATCAGCCGCGGACGGTTTGCGATCAATCTCGTCAATGCCTGGAACAAACCGGAGCTGGAAAAGGCTGGAATAGGCTTTGCCGAACATGACGACCGCTACGCCTATGGCCGTGAATGGATCTCGATCGTGTCGCGCCTGCTGGAGGGCGAACGCGTCACCTTCAAGGGGACGCATTTCGACGTGCGCGACTATATGCTTCGTCCGGCAGATCTCTACCGCAAGCGCCCGACGATCTATGTCGGCGGTGAATCCGAGCCGGCTCGCGCGTTGGTCGCCGACCACGGCGATGTCTGGTTTATCAACGGCCAGCCGCTGGATGACGTCGCCGGACTGATTGCCAACGTGTCGGCCCGCCCTCGCACAGGGGCGCCGTTGCGTTTCGGTTTGTCGGCCTTCGTCGTGGCGCGCGAGACCAGTGCGAGGGCGCAAGCCGAGCATGAGCGGTTGTTGAGCCTCTCGGCCAAGGATGCGCCGATCAAAGAAATCCAGAAGCGCAATACCGACCCGAGAGTCGTGATGATGCAGACCATGCAGAAGACCGCTCGTGTCGGCACCAACGGCGGCACGGCCGCGGGGCTCGTCGGCAGCTATGATGAAGTTGCTGAACGCATCCGCGCATTTCATGCCGCAGGTATCGAACTGTTCATGCTGCAATTCCAGCCGTTTGAGGTCGAGATGCAGCGTTTTGCGGAGGAAGTGATTCCGCGCGCGCGGCAGGCGCGGACCGGCCCCTTCGCATCGACGCCAGAACGCAAGGCGCTTCCTTAATACGTGATTTGCGAAGGCAGACGAGCCGCCTGTTCGCACGCCGGGCTGCTGGCGGAACTGAAAAGCCTTTCATGACCACCCATAAAGGTGGAGACATTTATTCGTTGCCGTCCAACATTCGAAATTCCATTTCATTGACGGCCTTATCGCCACACCCCATCATTTACGCTTCGAAATTGAGCGGCGAGAGGCAACAATGGTGAGGGTACTCGGAACAATCGCCGTTAACGAGAACACCCCACCGGGAGGTTCCGATCCCGTCGAGCGCGCCTTGGTGCTGGCGCCGCGCTTTGCGGCTCGCGCCGAGCTGCACGATCGCGAGGCGAGTTTTCCGTTCGAGAATTTCAATGAGCTGTCGGAATCCGGATTACTGGGATTGACGGTGCCGGCTGCGTTTGGCGGCGGAGGAGCCGGCGCGCGCGATACCGCGCGCGTGCTTGGTGTCCTTGGCAAAGCCGATCCTTCGACGGCACTCGTGCTGTCGATGCATTACATCCAGCATCTGGCCATGGCGCGAAGCCAACGCTGGCCGGGGCGCCTTGCGCGCAAGCTCGCCAAGGAAACAGTGGAGGGGATCGCCCTGATCAATGCGCTGCGGGTTGAGCCGGAACTCGGCTCGCCTGCGCGTGGCGGTCTTCCCGCAACCATTATGCGGCGTACGGAAACCGGATGGCTTCTGACCGGGCGGAAGATCTATTCGACCGGAGCGCCGATCCTGAAATGGTATGCGGTCTGGGCCAAAACTGATGAGCCGGAGACGCGGGTCGGATTGTTCCTGGTACCCGCCGGCCTTCCAGGCACGCGGATCGAAGAGACGTGGAACCATCTCGGGCTTCGCGCCAGCGGCAGCCACGACGTGATCTTTGAGAACGTCGCCCTTCCCCTCGATTGCGAGATCGACGTCAGAAGGCCGGAGGACTGGGCGACGCCGGATTTCACGCAGCCGAGCCTCAGCGCGATCCTGGTCGCGTCGATCTATGACGGCGTCGCGCGTGCCGCGCGGGACTGGTTGATTAAATTCCTGCACGAGCGCGTTCCGGCCAATCTCGGCGCGCCGCTCGCGACATTGCCGCGCGCCCAGGAGGTCGTGGGAGGGATCGAGGCGCGGCTGAACGCCAATGCCCGCCTGATCGACAGCTTTGCGCGGGATTTTGACGATGGCCTTCAGCTCGACGCGACCGAGTCCAGCACCATCAAGCTGACGGTGACCAATAACGCCCTGGCTGCGGTGGAAGATGCGCTGACGCTCGCCGGCAATCATGGCCTGTCGCGAACCAACCCCTTGGAGCGGCATTATCGCGATGTGCTGTGCGGCCGCATCCACACCCCGCAGGACGATGCCACGCGTGTTGCCGCCGGGCGGATTGCGCTCGGCGTTTGAACAATAGTTGACCAAAACGGAGCTTGCGATGTCGATCGAGTTCATTGGCTATATCAGCAACAACAATTCCTCCGAGACGATCGTCAAACAGGGGCCGGTGCTGGATCCCGTTCATATCGAGACGGTTGCGAAAGCGCACGAGAATGCCGGCTTCGATCGTGTGCTGCACGCGTTTCATTCCACCACGCCCGACGCGCTACAAGTCGCCCAGCATGTGTTGCAAATCACGAAGTCGCTGAAGGTGATGATCGCGCAGCGGCCGGGATTTACCGCGCCGACGCTGCTGGCACGTCAGCTCGCAACTCTCGACCAGCTTTACAACGGCCGCGTATCGCTCCACGTCATCACCGGCGGCAACGCCACCGAGTTGCGCCAGGACGGCAACACGCTCGATGACAAGGATGAGCGTTATGCGCGCACCAGCGAGTTTCTCGACGTGATGCGGCTCGAATGGACTAGCGAGAAGCCGTTCGACTACAGCGGAAGATATTACAAGGTCGAGAAGGGGTTTTCGCAAGTGAAGCCGGCGCAGAAGGGCGGCATCTACACCTTTGTCGGCGGCGGCTCCGACGCGGCGATCGAGGTCGCGGGCAGGCATGCCGACACCTTTGCGCTATGGGGTGAGTCCTACGCCCAAGTGCGCGATGTCACCGCGCGGGTGCGGGCGGCTGCGGCAAGGCATGGCCGGCCGACGCCCCGCTTCAGCCTGTCTGTGCGTCCGATCCTCGCCGACACCGAGGAGAAGGCGTGGAAGAAAGCGGACGCCATTCTGGAGCGCGCCACCGCGTTGCAGGACAAGACCGGCTACCGCAAGCCCGCGGACGGCCACGCCACCGCCGGCGCCAGGCGTCTGCTCGCGCTGGCGGATCAAGGCACCCGTATCGACAAGCGCCTGTGGACCGAGATCGCCAAACTCACCGGCGCCAACAGCAACACGACGGCTCTTGTT
>Ga0181532_10006198_pt1 | contig 9996 bp, 7 predicted proteins | sample PEATcosm2014_Bin_33_FD_119768 | JGI IMG/M metagenome (GOLD analysis project Ga0181532, IMG submission 119768) | Peatland microbial communities from MTU Mesocosm Facility, Houghton, MI, USA - PEATcosm2014_Bin11_30_metaG | ecosystem: Environmental > Terrestrial > Soil > Wetlands > Peat | place... | reverse complement strand
GGGTTGTACGCGGCTTTCGGCTTCGTGCGATCGACTATTGGCGATATCGTCTAGGGGTCTAGGACGCCGCCCTCTCACGGCGGAAACCCGGGTTCGAATCCCGGTATCGCTACCAACCCTTCCTAAGTGATTCATTAGAGCACGGTTGATAGCCTTCCTTGGGCTTGTCCCAAATTTGTCCCAAACAATCGAGACTCTTGCCCTGAAACGAGTATTACAGGGTATGGCGAACACGACTGTAGGCATCCGAGAACGAATCAAAAGCCCCGAAGGGCGCTGGAGTTGGAGTTGCAATCTCCGACCCTCGGACGAGAAGCTGGCACCATCCGAAGCAGAGCGTACGGGCAAGTTCTACTTGGTGTGGACGGAGGGCGGCAAGAAGCGCGAGCAGCGGGTCAAGGGAAATTTTGAGGCTGCCGTAAAGGCTGCAAGGGCGAAAGAGCGGCACCTTGAAGACTCCGCAGATGGCTTCGAGCGACCCGATCCGCTGAAGAAGAAGGCTGAACGAGTCACGATTGCTGATGCTATCGAGAGACGGCTGCACAGCGTAGAGGTCACGTTTGAGCCGGACACGTTGAAGTCGCACAGACAGGCCCTCCGGCAGTTTGAGAAATGGACAACTCGGCGCTTCGTGGATGAAATCGACCACGACCACTTGATGGAATTCCGCAACTGGCTGATGAAGCATGGGAATGAGCATAGATTCATAAAGAACCCCGGCAACGACAAGCGTACGTCAAACCGGAAAGCCTCACACGTAAACCAAATGGTTAGGATCACCCTCGGTCTGCCCGAAGGAAAAGGACCAATCACGAAGTCAGAACTCGGGAAGATTAGACGGGTTGGCCCTGTGAAGATTTACTCGAATGCGCAAAAGGAATCGTTCTACAAGAATTGCGATCCATACGAAGAGTTGCGTTTCAAGACGCTCTACGAACCTGCGTTCCGCAAGAAGGAATTGGTGTATCTGGAGAAAGAGGACGTGCTCAGGGATCGGCAGATGCTCCGGGTGAAATCCAAGACTCGCTACGATGAGAACGGAAATCTCCTTTACAAGTTCAAGGCAAAAGCGAACTCAGAGCGAGAAGTCCCGATTTCCAAAGAGCTAATGGACCGGATCGTGGCGCACATGAACGATCCGGCTCACCCGAACTCACGGCTTGTCTTTTGCACCAACACAGGTCGTCCGGACACCCATCTGTGGGACAAGATTCAGACCATCGCCAAGAGGGCTGGAATGGACGGTTTTGACGTAAAGACATTCAGGGCCACACGTGCGACTGAGTGGTTGCGCCCCAAATGGCTGGGTGGATGTGGTTATGACGTCCCGACCGTTCGAAACTTGCTGGGCCATGACGAAGAATCAGAGAGCATTTGGTCGTACGTCAGTTCGATAGAGAAGGAAGTCCTGATTGCGGAGATGAACAAAAAAGATGATGAGCAAAAATCCGCGACGAGCAAGCCAGCCGCGTCGATGTCAGCACGAGTGATCCTCAACGACACGGACGCTGTTGTCGTGACGGGCACTCCGTCGCTCTGATCTGGAGCATTCATTTTCACAAAGGACAGTAATATCCAAATTGGGATTCCTCCCAACCATCCGCGCAACTGAGGCTTAAACCTCCTCCAATTACACAACAGGGCCTCGAAAAACCTCAATTAGCTGCTCGGCTGTAATTCGAGGCCAAAAAAGGTCGAATTACAGAACCGCGCCCCGAAAAGCCTCGAATTAGCTGCCCGCATGAGACGCCGCTCCCACCTCGTCCCGGAATAATTTCAGACCTAACCTGCATCTAAGCTTATGACAACCAAAACTAGCGCTGATTGTTTAGGGCCTGCGGGTATACGGACAAGTCCAAGACGCGGGAGAAAAGTGGCCCATCGGCGCGGTCATCCAGCGAGTGACCCACGATCTCTGGCCCACGCAACTTGTGGCTCTCGCAATGATCCGAAAGGATCATTGTGCTCGCAATTCCCGAAGGAAACGTCGTCTCAAGCCACCAGCGCAACCCAGCCGCACCCAAGTCAGAGGGTTACGAGGTTACGACCTCTAGCGCCCAAGCAGGTACTGCCGCTGGCGGTACGCTGATCGCTGAACTCGAATCGTACATCCGGTCGTATGTAAGCCTAGCCGAAAGCAGCTACGCGCTCGTCATCGCGCTGTGGCTCGTGGCTACGCATGTATGGACCGCCTTCGATGCTTTTCCTTATTTAGTCATCACGTCGGCAACAAAGCGCAGCGGTAAGACTCGCCTGCTGGAGCTTGCTTCTTTCGTGGCGTCGAACTCACGACTAGTCGCCAACATCTCCCCGGCGGCGCTCTACCGTACGATTGATGCAGAGAAACCCACCCTCCTCTTTGACGAGGCTGAGATGTTCTCCTCAGCCAAATCGGAATACCGCCCACTGCTGAACACCGGATACCGCCGTGGCCAAACCGTGAAGCGTCACGACGGCGATTATGAGACCTATTGTCCGAAGGCATTCGCGCTGATCGGCGATGTTCATGACACTCTCCGCGACCGCAGCATCGTCATCGAGATGATCCGAGGCGAAGCCACATGTCGCTTCGTCTATGCCGCTGCAAAGGAAGAAGGTTCCGCCCTCCGCGAACTGACTAATGCAACCGTCTCTTCGCAAGCAGAGGAGATCACGGAAGCGCTGCGCAGCTTCGAAGGACTACCGTGGCTCATAAACGACCGCGACGAGGAGATATGGACACCGCTTTTCGTCCTGTGCCAACTGCTCTGTCCAGATCGCCTGCCGGAACTGGGCCGCGCAGCAGCCGACATTTCCGCCGCGAAGACTGCTAAGCCCAGAAAGTACTTGGACCTCGGAGCAGAAGAGGAGAGAGTGCAGGAAGGGGAATACGCACTTCAACTTCTGCATGACATGCTTCGCGTCATCGGAGATCGGAAGCAGATCACCACACAAGAAGCCATCGCAAAGTTGCGGGATATTCCGACATCGCCGTGGCGGCGTTTTCGCGGCGACGGTCTTAAGGATGGAATAGAGGGAGCGATGATTGTGGCTGGACTGCTTTCACGGTTCGGAGTCAAGTCCTCCACGATCCGCATAGCTGCGAAGAACGTTGGCACAGGCTCGACCGCTAAGGGCTACAAACGTCATGCCTTGCTGAACGCTCTTGCAGGAATCAACGGCAGCGTAACGGTTCGTCCTCCCGCCGACACAGAGCGCGTTCCCATCGCCGGCCCCCAGATTTCGCCGGAACCCCTCACGGTCCTCAACAACCGACCGACATTCACGGAGGACTGCGGGGGATGCTTCGAGATGCACCGTGGGATTTTGGAGTTCAAACTCAAGAACCCGAGAATGCCTAATGAAGAAATCGCAAAGCAATGCGGCGTCAGTCAACTCATCGTGCGGCAAGCGCTGACCAGATTTTCGGTCCAACTGGGAAACTCGCTCGGGGTTTCTGACAATGAATGACACAGTGATCGAAGTGAATCTTCTCAAGGAAGATGAAATTCCGGTGGCCAGCCAAATGATTGCCGACTACTACTGGAATGAAGGCTTTCCCATTTTCAGTCTCAAACGCGACGAGAAATGGACCGAGTTGGACAAGCTGCTGAAGTACAACCACACCCGGTTGATCCGCAAAGATGAGCTGGGCACGACCATGATCGGGCAGTCAATGCAAGGACTGGCTCTGGCGTGGAACTATCACCCGCATGCTTGGAATGTCAAATGCGCCGACCGTCGAACGCCTTTGGAGAATTTCTGCGACAAGAGTGTATTAGAAGCGGTGATACACAAAATCCTTAGGCGGATCCTCAAACGCAAAGGCAGCGTAACCGACAATCTTCTCCGCAAGTACCTCCGCATATTCACTGGTTCGCAGGGTGTGAGCAACTTTCGTCCAACCGCTGCGGCTGCAATCTATCGCTACCTGCTTCCCGAAACGGGCGGCGTGACTTGGGACATGTCGTCTGGATTTGGTGGTCGGTTATTGGGTGCCATCGCTTGCAAAAACGTCAAAAAATACATCGGGAGTGAGCCTGCAAGTGAAACCATGGCTGGTCTCAAGGAAATGGAATTCGAACTGTTGCCCATTGCGCGTCAAATGCATCGCAGTTTGGAAGTCGAACTACATCCACTAGGTAGCGAGAAGATGCGCTTGCCCGCTAACTCAGTTGATCTCTGCTTCACAAGCCCGCCTTACTTCGACCGCGAGAAGTATTCCGAAGAGGAAACGCAAAGCTGGAAGAAGTACCAGAGGGACTCCGAAGTCGAAACGAAAGAAGCATGGATAACGGAGTTTATGGGCGACACACTCGACAATTGCGAGCATTGCCTCAAGCCGGACGGTTTGCTTGCCGTCAACATCGCGGACGTGGATACGTACAAAGGCATGGAAGCACGGTTCAAGGACTTCGCCGTACGTCAAAAGGGCTGGAAGCTCGTGGAAGAAATGAAGCTGACTCTCAGCAGCATATGGGGCCGCACGAAGTACAAGAGTTGCCAGGAGTGCCAACGCCTCACCGGGGAAGCGAACGGCATCGAGGCTGTCATTCCGACCTTCGATGGCAACTGGAAAAAGTGCCCGGAGCACAAGTACAAGTACGAACCGATCTACGTATTCAGGAGGAAACAATGAAGACCGTCATCTGCGCCAACTCATTTGAGTGGCTCCCGGCGAACCGCGACCAAGGCTCGATCCTCACCAGCCTGCCGGACGCGTCGGAGATAGGGATCAAGGACTTGAACGAGTACGAGAAGTGGGTCCGCCACGCCGCCACGGAAATCTTCCTGTCCGCCAGCGAGGGCTGCCCGGTGATCTTCATTCAGACCGACCGTCGCAAGGGTGGACGCCAATTCTCAAAGGCAAGTCTCCTGATGAACATCGCTCAGGAGCAGGGCTGGTTCCTGCTCTGGCACAAGATCGAGCTAACAGCCGAGGTTGGCAAGTCAAACCTCTACCGCCCCACGTTCCGCAACATGCTGTGTTTCGGCAAGGGTAAAATGAGCGCCGGACAAGCAACCGCCGACGTGATCCCGAAATCCAAGCGGCTTTACGACATGGCGTTCGGCTTCGACGCGGCCCGTGCCTGCCTTGAGTTCTGCAAGGAGCACTCGAATCGGGTGCTAGACCCGTTCTGCGGTCACGGCACAACCCTGCACGTCGCCGAGGAGCTTGGCATGGACAGCGTCGGCGTAGACGTTGACGAGAAGTGCTGCGAAGCTGCCCGGAACTTCAAGGTCGAAAGCCAGTAGATCAGCCCGCTGAAGGCGAAGCTGCGCTTAAAAACCGCGTGAGGTACCTCGCCGGGTCAGAATCCCCTGCGCCCGTTGGCCCGTCCCGTCCGCAGCGCCTTGGCTCGTTGCTCGTCCTCCCAACGCGACTGGCACGAGTCGCACCACGCGCCCTTGTAAGGCGCAGGGTTCCCACATTCGGGATCGACGCAGGTCGCCTCCAGCGGTTCGTCATCAGATTCGCTAAAAGACCTCCCTTCTTCTGTCGCGGCAAGCTCGTGTGAGCGCGAAGGCTGGTTATTCGCAAAGGTTTCGAACTTCGTCACTGCGTAGCTGCGGTTGCCGCCAAAGCTAAACCGATGATCCGCGCACGACCATTTGACGACAGGGCCGCTCGGCAGGCTCCAAATCAACAGGTACGCGGGTACGGCGAGATGGGGCAGGCATCCCTTGTATTCGCAGGTCGGCGTTTCTGGGTTGTTCTTCTGTTTCATGATGATCTCTTGAACGGCGGGCGGTTGAAATTGCGAGCGGTCACCGTCTGCTTCTTCCGGTGGCTCATTGCCGCATCCGCCTACATAGGCATCCCGTAGCTGCAATTTCGAAAGCAGCAATCGCTGCAAAACCGTCTACGGCGACCTTAGGTATGAAGTCAGACGTAATACGGCAGTTGTTCTGCGAGCGCTACGCGGCGGGAGTTCCGTACAGGGACATCTGCCGGGAGCTTGGAATCTGTAAGCGCACGGCAGGCAACTGGGCACGGGAGATGGGATTGACTCGCCGAAGTGGCGGACCACGCCGCGACAGGTGGGTACCGAATCATAAGCCGAAAGTCGGCTGACTTTCAGTATCTCTTTATGCTGGGTCTTTGGTCGCGGATCAGAGATCGACCGGGGGCAGGCTCCTTATCGCCCGCCTGCCCCGGAACGGTTCCCAGCCGCCTTCAGCAAGCGATCAGGGCGATTCACAAAGAGGCGATATGACGCAATCAGCTACAACAACAATTTGGGCACTTGATGAGGCACTGAAGTATGCGCAGATGGGGCTGCGCGTCTTCCCCTTGCAGCCGGGAACCAAGATACCGATGACCGCCCACGGCGTGAAGGATGCGACCGATGACCCGCTCGTCATCAAGGACTGGTGGACAAGAACGCCGGACGCGGGCATTGGACTTTCGGCTCGGGCCGATAAAGTCGGTGACCCGTGCTTCCTAGAGTTCGACCAGCGACCGTGGCTCCCCTCGTGGGCACGCGAATTGAATCAGACCAAACCTATCACCCGCCTGCATAAGTCGGGCGGCAAGGAATCCCCGCACTATATCTTCAGGCATACGGAGAAATCTCTGGCGCTAGGCAACTGCGATGGCGCGAGGGACGGGCACGAATGGTTCTCGTTCCGCGCTGCAAACCGCTACATCGTCGCACCGCCGTCCATCCATCCCGACAGCGGCAAGCCCTATACCGTGGAACTTGATGTCGAGCCAGTCCCGATCCCTGATTGGCTGGTCGATACTATCGCTGCCAAGGGAATCAGGGAGCGCGAGTTTGCCAACGACATGCCCGAGTTGGACGAGGATTTCGACTTCGAAGCGTTTTGCGACTGGATTCCGGCGAAGCTTGGCGACGAGGATGGCTCGTGGTACGCGTTCGAAGAATGCCCGGTTGCTGGCAGACGCCACAAAGGTCAAGACGTGCGTGGCTGCGCTCTTTACTACGACGGCGGCAAGCTGGGCTTCAAGTGCCACGCCGCCGAATGCCCTTCCAACGCCGACCGCAGACCCGGTCAGTCCGGCATCAGCTACTTGGTCGGCTTCCTGTCCGAGGAGCACGGCGCGTACCCCGCAGTGATTTGGCCCGAGAAAAGCGCCGAAGAGCTTGCATCCGAAGTGTTCGGCGCCGTCATGGAAGACCCCGAGCCTGTGCTCCTCGATGAGTCTAGGAAGATCAGCAAGTCGAAACCCCCCGATAAATTCTGCAAGACTAAGGGCTGCACCAACTTTGAGCCAGACGCGAACTGCCTCTGCAAGCACTGCGAGAAGAACGTCGGGCGCATGTGCGAGGAGTGCGGGAAAGAGATTCCCCTGAGCCAAGCGACCAGTGGCATGTGCATGACGTGCATGGACGCGGTCATCGCCAAGGCGGACAAGCTGAAAGCGACGACGTCAGACGGTGCTGCGGTCGCACCAGCCAAGGAGCCTGAGAAGCCGACGAAGGAAAAGACGCAACATGAACTGTGGGACTTTCCCGAGGACGCGAAGTACGGATGGCTGGGAGAAATCGCGGCAGCCTTGAACGCGCCGATGAGTCTCGCGTATCCGACCATGCTTTGTGTGTTCGCGGGGCAGGGATTTTACAGGTCGGGCAGCGTTCGCGGCAATCTGTACGCTTGCATGATCGGGCCGAAAGGTACGGGGAAGACGCGCACCATCGACCGTGCGCTGCACAAGCTGAAGTACGAGTATCCGTGGCTGATCAAAAAACGCTATCCCGGCTCAGAGCACGGCTTGATGCTGATTCTTGAGGGCAAAAAGCCGAAAGATATGACTGAAGTCGAGTTGATAACGTCCAAGCCGTTCCTGCTCGTCCAAGACGAATTCCGCAGTACCTTCGGCAAAATGGGCATCGACAACAGTGCTTTGCCATTCATGTTCAACCACCTCTTCAACGATAGCGAGTACGAGACCGCAAGCCAAAAAGGCTCCATGCAATGCCGTGCCGAGCTTTCAATCATCGGTGGGCTTACAGCCGAAAACGCAGAAGAGTTTGCTGAGGTGTTCGGCAAGGCGACGACCACAGGCTTGTACGACCGTTTCATCTACGGCGTAGCACCGCCGTCATGGGACTGGGACGACCAGTGGGAAGAGACAGCCGAGACGGTCGAGCACAAGACCAAGAGCGTCAGCTTCTCGGACAGAATCTACCAGATGAAGAAGCATTGGCAGCAGCGAGACCGTGAAGCCCGTAGGCGCCTGGGCGAACTCGCGCTGCGCGTAGCAATGATCACGGCGTCAGCCAATCGCGAGGCGAGCGTCAACGAAGAGTGCATGGCTGCGGCCCTGCGGTTCATGGAATGGCAGCAGGCGATCCGTGCTTGGTACCGACCATCGGAGATGGACGATAAGGACGGAATTTGCCAAGAGGCGATCTGCCGGGTGCTCGAACGCTTGGGCAAGGACGACCCGGACGGCTGGGTATCGTGGAAGAAAGCAAAGCGTGCTGGAAACCTGTCGCGACACACCGCGCCGAGGGTCATCCGAATCTACAAAGGCATGGTTGAACTCGGCATGATCGAAGAGGAACGCGAGACGGACAATCAGGGCAAGGAGTTGAAAACGAAGACCGGAATGGTGAGATTGAAAACGTGATGCAGGCTGATGCGGGCATTGCGGAATCTTGCATCAATTTTTCTTAGGTATTCTTACAACAACAATAATTTTACACATTATAAAGAACTTATCGTTTTCATGACTGGGTTTTGCATCACTCTGCATCAGTAACCTGTACGTTCGCGTGATGCATGATGCAAAATTGCGAACCGTCCTTTCCGAGGAGTTGATGAGACTACCTGCTGCGCACCCGCCCTTTCGAACCTGAACCGTGCTGTTTCATCGTTCCTCATCGACATTCATCGCATGTTCGCCGACTTTCACAATCCATCTATTAGAGAGGAAATTCTAGGGCTGCTGGAAGCAAGTTCGTTTTTTTCACCAGAGCGTTACTCGATTTTTTGCTCAACTCGGGTGCACAGCCCATCGTGAAGAAACTTTACGAAATGAACGTGAGACCTACCCTAAGGGAAGCCGCGCTCCTCCAGCGTATGAGATTTTGGCGGCTCCGCGCTCTGTATGGGCCGCTTGGAGACTGCTCAAAATCTAGAGGCGTCAAAAATTATTTGGCTCTGATACGAAAGCATGCAGCGCTTGCGGAAAAAGCTGGTTTCCGTGAGACGGACATCTATCGTTGAGGCACACCGTGAACAACTCGGATAAGCCGGAGGTGCTTGCCGTCCCGTTTCTGTCAGCGCTGGGGCGCAGGCGAAATTCCCGCTCGAAAGGAAGAACAGAATGTTCGGAATAGACCTTGCAGTTAGCATTATGGACGGCCCCGAACTCTCGGAAAAGAGACGCAAAGAGCTTGCCCTGGCGCGGCTGATGGCTGAGACAATCGGCGTCATACTGTATACAGGCGAGTACGACTCGGATATCCGAATCGACGCTGCGAAGGATATGGTTCGGGAGTTCAGGCACGTTTACCCGGAGATTGCGGAGGTTTAAAGCGGAACCCGACCGACTTTGCAGGCCGCCGCTTGTCGCAGTGCTTGAACCCCAAGACTTTCTTGATGTGCAGCCTACATTCGCCCGCCCCGCGGTCCTTTGTGATCCGGTGGATCAGCACTGTCACTTCGATACCGGAGAAGTCATGCCGTTCAGGTCGCTCAAAACTCCAACCGAAGTTGGAAGGCAATCATCCGAGGCGTGCTGCCTCCACCCAAGCCGACTCCGAGCAGTCCAGTTGGAGACGACGTTGTATAGGTGAGGGCACCGAACCCTGTTTGCGTGGATGGTTTACCGGGGATTCCGGCGAGGACCAACGGTTGAATCTTGATCATCCACGTGCCCACCCCTCTAAAATCGAACAATTTTCAACCTGCAGAAGTATTCTTAGCCTGAAATCCGAAGTTGAAGGCGGTTTCATATAGATTTCTTGATCGATTTTGGGTTCATGTCGCGGGTCCAGGATGCAACTTCGGCGAAGTTGGAACGCCATAGGTTAAGACGTTTTC
>Ga0181532_10006196_pt1 | contig 9999 bp, 13 predicted proteins | sample PEATcosm2014_Bin_33_FD_119768 | JGI IMG/M metagenome (GOLD analysis project Ga0181532, IMG submission 119768) | Peatland microbial communities from MTU Mesocosm Facility, Houghton, MI, USA - PEATcosm2014_Bin11_30_metaG | ecosystem: Environmental > Terrestrial > Soil > Wetlands > Peat | place... | reverse complement strand
CGGCCTCATTGCACAGTTTGAATTGTCGCCGGAAGTGACCGAAGAAAAGGACGAGACTGACGATGACCAAAAGTTGTTGATTCGTTCTCACAAGGAACTGAATCTCTCCAAGGTGGAAGGCTTCGCAGAACATGTCCAGCCGGTACTCATGAAAATCACAGAGCTTTCGGTGGGCAAGTACCAATCGGAACTGCCGGTGCGAACCTTCCCGGCGCAGATCGGTTGTGAAACATTTCGTGTGAAGAAGTATCGTGGTGGCGCAGAATCGAAAGACTACTTTGCCTATCACGTTGATGTCAATAGTCACTCCAGCGCCCGCCGTTACTTGGCTTTATGTTGGTACTTGAATGATGTTGAGAAGGGCGGTGAGACATTCTTTCCGCATCCTAACGTGCGTGTGAAGCCGAAGCGTGGCCGTCTTGTCATGTATCCTTCGTTGTGGATCTATCCGTACTCGGAAGAACATCCGCAGTCTGGCGACAAGTACGTACTACGGACCTATCTACACTACCTCTAAATTATGGACGAACTAATCAGACCAAGATGCAAAGGAACATGTGGTGATGCTGAGTGTGAAGAGATGGAAAATGCTTGGCGTCAGGCACACGGGATGGACTCTCTGGTAGTTGATGAGACGCCACTGTTCAATGCCGCCGAATACACACCAGGGAAGGAAGAGCCTTACGTGCCCATTGTCATGATCGAAAGTCCGTATGCCGGTGATGTCGAGCGCAATCTCGCCTACCTGCGTGCGGCCCTGCATGATTGTCTGATGCGTGGTGAGGCTCCCTTTGCCAGCCACGGTCTCTATACGCAAGTCCTGGACGATACGGTACCAGAAGAGCGAGATCATGGCATCCAGGCCGGATTCGCATTTCGAGAAGTCAGCAACTATACCGTAGTCTACACCGACTTAGGTATTAGTCCAGGAATGCAACTTGGTATCGACCACTCTCATAGTAAGTCTATTCCGGTGAAGTTCAGGACTCTTCCAGGATGGGGAAAGGATGAAGCCTCAACTAAATAGTTGTAGGCGACATAATGAAGACTTATCTCCAGTTCATAACTGAATCAAGTTCTGGTCTATACACATTCCGACGATTGAATCAGCAAAGCTCTGAATTTTTGTACGAGTGGATGAAGGAGAACCGTGTCCCGAATCCAAATTCGATGAGTGAACTTCATTGTACTGTGATTTGTTCTGATGTAGAGATCCCAGGTTACACCGTTGATCCCGCCTTGGTAATGCTCAACCCGGCGACGTACAAGATTGCCATCATGAACGAAGCTCTGGTCGTCCAATTCAAGTCGGACCCTTTGGTAGAACAATGGCAGAAAGCGATGAACCTTGGTGGGAAGAGTAAATTTCCTACGTTCATTCCGCACATCACCCTGTCGTATAAGGTACCAGAAGATTACGACTATGCCGAATTGAAACCACCACCAACTTTCATTGTCCTTGAGGGCGAAGAGAGTAAGGTGATGGCCGAACCAGGACAGACCTCGATCAACGAATACTCCGTGGGCGACATGACGCTTGGTGGTGGTCCCAAAATTTATGTGCCGCAGACCAGCCTCAACATGCCTCGTGAACAGATGCCACAAATCACCCAGGCGAATACAATGGAGTTCATAGACTGGCTGGAAGGGCAGGGAATCACAGTCCAGTTTGTAGCGATGCCGGTGGCTCTACTGCGGTGTGTTCAAGGGGCCGATGCTGTCGATCCAAAGAAGGTGACGGCACTACAAAATTCTCAGACGATCTCAACTAAGCCATTCATTGTGTCCAAAGACAACTACGTGTTCGACGGCCACCATCGCTGGCTGGCGCTATTGAATCGTGATCCTCACTTCTCTGTCGATACGTATAGAGTCAACTTGCCTATCAGAGATCTTCTGGACATGGCAAGCAAATACAGCAAGACGATGTACGTCTCTTAATCGTCCCACACGCTATCAACACCAGCATGTTTGTATCCGTGCTTTTTTAAGTACCCATGCATCTTATTGGCATCGTCTTCGGTGTGATGCCATGACATAATGCCCCTTGGGGTGACGATAGACTTTAGCTGTGTCTTCTTTGCCGTGATAAACATGAGCAGCATTCTGCCCTGGCTTCAAACCAATAAGATGATTCTCTTCTTCAGTGAGGAAAGCATTGAATGTGTCAAACGATTTCATTACGCAGACTCCTTGTTGGCGGTGTCGTAAAGCCAATGACTGAATGTCTTCACTGACGGATCTTTCTCCGCTTCGTTGCTGGTGTACGTTGCGTGGTTGCGTTCTTTGTAGATCCACAAAGTTTCTGGCATCACTTGAATTTCGCAAATCATGTCGGCAAGTTTGATCTTGATGTGCCAAGAACCGTAGTATCCGCTGGCGACGTGCTCCGGGTCATTCTTAGAGTCGTATTCAACAACGTTCAGAGCTTTGAGCTTGTGAGCTACGTCTTTGGCTTCATCTTTGGTCTGAGTGAGGATTGCCGCCCGGAGAACATCGTGGACCGTCCGCACAGACTTCCGATTTGCTTTACGGACGAATGAAGAAAGGCTTTTGATGTTCGTTAGGAGACGGCTGTCCGCTGGAACGTAGGGTTCCAGAAGCGATTGAAAGCGTGGCAGAAGCTCATTGGCACGCTGGTGTGCTTTTTGATAGATCTTCTCTATTGACAGATCTTTGGTTGCTTCAGGCCACGGCTGGAGTAGGTTTTGTGCGGCCATCACGTTGACTATTTATTTCCTTTCGTACCAAGGCTCTACAAAGCTGCATAAAGGTCTCATGAGAGACGTTTTGTTTTCCGGCGTGGTACATCCAAATTACCACTTTCACGTTCGATTTCAAGTACCCCTTGTGTATCATTGTTCGATCTAGTGTCGGCCCGAATGGATTCTGACTACCGACGCCGCCCCGCTTGGTATTGAGCGATTTGAAGGCAAATGGAATCTCGGAGACCTCACATACACCGGCAATGAGCTTCTTTTCGATCCACTCTACGTCAAGATCGAATGGCTCGTTGTTCTTTTTTGCCGCCCTCTGCGCTGACATGAACATGCGTTGCGCCCGGTAGTGCGGAGTTATGTGACGTTTTTTGTGGGCAATCATAAGAATTATCTATACTTGGTGTGTCACTGTTGTACACCCTCAAGTTTTCAACGGTATAAATAACTTTCATGAACATCCAAGATTTACCAGCATCACTTTTGCAAGCGACTCAGAAAGTTGTCGAGACACAAGATGTTCTGGAATCCTGTCCATCCTGCGGCGCAGTTGTCGGTAGTTGTTTTCACACCGAAGGCCAGGAAGATTTGGTATCAGAAGATGCTGTCTCAGCAATGAATGTGCCAAATGAAGATGAACCGGAAGAGAAGTTATCCGGCGAGAAAGAAGAAGTAGTCATCAACCCGGAATACAAGACGTTCTCAACACGTCGTCCGTAATTGAGTATAGGAGAAAAATAAATGTCACTTTGGACCGATCAAACACCGCCAGTTCTTTATCCTAATGCGGTTGCCACCGAAGCAGGTTGGGCAGATCCAGTAACGGGCGAGTTGTACGTCGCTGTAACTGGTCTCTCTACTTTCAAAGGTGGAACTGCTGAACTGACGAACTTAGGAATCTATAACGACAAGAGTCGCTATACAACCAATCAAGAGCTTGGCAATTCGATGGTATACGGCTATAACGACTACATCGTATTGGAAGCTGTCTTCAGCGAACCAGTAACGTGGAGTGGTGGCCCGCCATCAATCGCAGGAACAATCAACACAACTCCGGTCACATTCGCTTACTTCCAGGACACGACAGATCTTTTGTCTGACACTGTGGGTAAGGTTATGTCGATCACAATTGGCAGCGCCGGATCTCACTACCAAGTTGGTGACTTGCTCACTTTCACTGGTGGCGGCGGAACTCAAGTATTCCCGACTGATGCAAACCTGTCTGGCGTCTATGACGACCTTCCGGGTACTGCTAAGGGCTATGTCTCAGCAGTCAATGGCAGCGGCGGAATTACGGGCATCGTGCTCACAAACAATGGCGCAAGCTATGCAAGCGCACCGACAGTTGGCGTCTCTACCGGCTATGTAGTCAGCATCACGGTCTCTGGATCGGGAACTGGTTACCTCAATGGCGACACTTTGGTGTTCTCTGGTGGTGGCGGATCAGGCGCAGCCGGTTACATCGTTGTCAACGCTGCTGGTAACGTAACAGAAGCAGTTGTCACCAATCAAGGTTCCGGTTATACATCAGCCCCGACAGTAGCTACGGCAACTTCTCATGGATCTGGCAATAGCTTTATAGTCAACACTTCGTTTGGTTCTGCCGCATCACTTACAGCAGTGCTTGGCACCGTGGCAAATGGCAAGGGAACAAATCGCATTCTGTTCCGTTATCAGGTTGCTTCAGACTTGACCGCAACATCTAGCCAAATCACTTTTACCAGCCCGATCAGTGGTGGTACTTGGACAACGGTAGATAGTGGTTCTGGTTCTGGCGCAGCAGCATCGGGCGTCGTATCTAGTGGTGTTACAAGCTATACCATGACCAACAATGGTTCTGGTTATACTTCAGCACCGTTGGTCACAATCACATCTCTCACAGGTACGGGCGCAACCGCAGTAGCAGTGCTCGACCAGGGTGTAAACACAGTCACTCCAGTCATCGCTGGTGTCGGCTACAGATCGGCTCCTTTGGTGTCTCAATCTGGCGGTGGTAGCACCAATGCAACCATCACGCCGGTCTTGGCAACGGCTGGTATCGTCTGCGACGTGAACATTGGCGGCACAGCGGATAGCGGCATCGTCAATGGCGCTTCTCTGATCGTCAACAATACAGGTCATGGCGGAACAGGATTTGCTGGCACAGTAGTTGTTACTGGTGGCGACATCACGGGCATCACAATCACGAACGTTGGTTCTGGTTATACAAGTGCTCCTACACTATCGGTCACTGGTCTGACTAACAGAACGCTTACCGCAGTCCTTGGTTTCCCAATTGCGTCTTACACAGTTTCCGGTACGAATACTGGTTACACAGCAGCCCCATCGCTTACAGTGGGCAATCCTACTGCAAAGAATGTGACGACATCTTTGGGCGCTGGCGTCGTGGTCAATACAACTGCAACCGCAACCGCAACATTGAAGAATAACTCAACCGTCGCATCGGTCCAGCCAGTAGCAGAAGGTTCTGGATATGCTGATGCAACAGTCGTGTTCAACAATACAGGCACGGGCGGATCGAACGCAGCAGCAACCGCAGTCTACAGTGGAGAAATTAGCTCCTTCGTGGTAACCAATCCAGGAAGCGGTTATTATTCTGCTCCAACCGTGTCCATTGGTTCTGGTGATGGAACTGGCGCAGCAGCAACCGCTACAGTTGATGATCGTGGTCACGTAGTCGCAGTCACAACGAACGGCTATGTATCAGGCATTGCTGTAGGTGGTGTTGCAACCAACTTCTTGTATGTCGATGGCGAACCGTTGTCCATCCAGGGCGGCGCAACCGGACATATTCATGTTGTCAACACAACCACAACTAATCCGGCCAATGGCTTTGAAACTATCACAGGCCAAACGGTCACAGCAGTGGTTGACAATGCTGGTTCTGGTTATACCAACGTTCCGGTTGTAACTTATCCTCTTCCGGGTCGTGGCGCTGGCTTGACATTCACAGCTTCGATTGCGGGTGTTTCTTCTGGTTCTGGCTACACAGCCACATTGCCAGTAGCTCCAGCAACTCCTATCTACACGGCTGCGGTGGTTTCTTTCACCCCGGCGACGGAAACTCCTACTCTGACATTCAACGCTACAATTGTTGGAACTTGCACTGTTGACGGTGTGGTACCGACTGTTTCTTCCACCGACATCACACATGATCGCTTCGGTGATGTCATTACGCAGACTACCTTCAACACGGGCGACTTCTTCACGGTCTCGTTCACGTGCTCGAAGCCGGTATTTGTTGTCAATGGCAGCGGCGCTACGGTTCCGTTGGTCATGACAAGTGGCACCGTCCAGGCAACATACTTCAGTGGAAGTGGATCTACCAAGTTGCGCTTTGCTTATCAAGTCGCTTCTACCGACAGTTCCGCTCCTACCACGTTCAGTGTAACCAACACGATTACATTGGCTTCCGGTACAACCATCGAAGATGCTGCCGGAAATCCGCTCACGCTCACTGGCTGGACAGCACCAACCACAAGCGGCGTCACCATCAACTAACAAAGAACAAAGAGGTTTCAATTCACAGGGCGTCCAGCAGCATTCGGACGCCCTTCTTTTTTGTCTAAATATGTGAAGATGAAGCTCTATTCCAGTTTTTTGAGGGAGTACCAGCAGGACAATTCGTCGCAAGGATCTGATCGTCCGGTGACGTGGCAAGAGTTGTCCGAACTGAGAAATCACCTTGATGCGTTATGGGGCAAGTTAGGAGTGGATGTCACATTCACGAATCACTTTTTTGATCGTGTAAATGATCCACGGAATAGAAAGCAGATTACGATTGGTGAGCTTTCAAAGTTGTTCAGCGAGACCTATGCCAAGCACGGCCAAAACATTTCGGTGCGTGTAAAGCCTGGGAGCGACCATGAGTTTGAAGCAGTCATCACGGATCTGAGTACGAAGGTGAACCTCCCGTTTGTATTGGAGTGGAACCGACAGATGAGGGAATTGCGCTTGGTCGCAAAGACTGTCATGCGGAAACATGATTTCAAGATTCCGCCGACTGAGAAACGATTTGTAGTTCAGCAGTACGAACCGGAGAAGAAAATGAAGACTTACAAAGACCTTACGGAGTGGGTTGGTTGGAACACACCAGAAGTCGCTCCAATAGCAACACCCCAGGCAGTTGATGACGTGGACTCTGCCGCATTCTCCGTCGAGAAGCCAGAAATCCTTGAAAAGCTCAATGCTTATTGCCACGACATCGCCAATCACCAGTACATCAACCCGTACTATCCGTTGAATGCTTTGTGGAAGAAGCTCATGCTCATCGGTCTCAACTTTGATCTGAAGAAGCTCATGATGACCGGCGAACAAGGCAGAGTGGAAGTGCCAATCAACCAATTCGGTGGACGCTTTGGTGTGCTTGGCGACCCGGCTACGTACATGAGCCACGATGATGGCACACGTGTGGCTGGTGGCCTGAACCTCGTAGTCACTTACCAGAAGACTGGCGGCGTCTATACGCTGGACGCAACTATCGAACGTGGCTTCACTCCAGGCGCTATCGGATTCGGTGAAGAAGCTGCTGAAGAAGTAAAAAAAAAGTAACTGAAGTCGAGACCTTTGTTCGTGGAAGCGGCGCTGGTATGGATCGCCAGTTGCCAACATTGAAGCGCAAGAAAATCATCGAAGCCGATAAACCTGAAGTAGCTGACTTTTCGTCTCGTAGTAATCCCAAAGGATACTTTCATCAAGAGATTCGTAAGCCAGATGGCACAGTTGTGAAGATCACTGCATCACAACGTTCCGGGCCGTTCTATGTCCGCAAGTATACCGATCACGGCAACAAAGCGACAGAAGAAAATTCCAAACTCACTACTCTAGCTGGCGCATACAAGTGGGCTAAGAAGCATCTTGAGACTCCTACCTTCTCAAAACTGCGTCAAAAACTAACGAAAGAAGAAGATATAGATACAGCAGGAGTTCCAGACGCAGTACCGGATTACGATATGGCTGAAGTGGATAGTGGACATGAATTAGTCCCGAACATAGGGTTGGATGACAGACTCTACACGGAAGATGGTGGTGATGAAGATAGTAAGAAGATTGTCCCTTCAGATGTAGTCGGCAGCGGACGCCTCTATACAACGTAAATGGAGTTTACCAATCTCAATAACGACAACATCATTCTGTACGCCATCAAGCATTACGACAACCCGGCTTGTCGTGGCGTGCATGAGTTCAATGAAGATCTGGACAGGATCAAGTACATCAAACGTTTGTTCAAACGTTATCAGACGAAAGGCGTCTTGAAGGAGAGACTGATACTCAACCACATCATCATTTTGTACAATGTGTTTGGCGTCGAAGCAGCCACACGCATTTTGTTTTTCAGGCTGGAGCCGGATCTCTGGCCGATACTGAAAACGTTTCTTGTCTTTCTCAGCTTCATGCCGGAACGAGTGCTTGGTATTGATGGTACAGACATCATTTCATCTGACATCACGCTCGACACACGACTGATTGCAGTGTTACGGAGTATCTAATGGGACCGTTTGATGCATGGATTGTGTACCGCTTTATCAGAACGTTGGTAACGCCGTGGGATGAAACTGAGGCGTTCAAATTGGGCGTGATTGACTCTAACGGCAAGCTCAAGATCAAATCGGACAAGATGACCGATGAACAGCAGAAGTCGTACACGTTGTTCTACCGGCTTGTGTTCAACATCAAGCGCCTGATCGAAAAGATCCCAGGCGGCAAATCGAAAATTGGAACCTACGCTGCCGCATTGTTTCTGCTGCGAGAACAGATAGGTGATGAAGAGGGCATACTGATTATGGAACGGAGTTTCATGAGTTACTTGAAAGAGAACGATGCGTTGGAGGACACCTACCTACAGGAGCAATATCTTGAAGAGTCTATGTTGCCACAAGGTAAGTATACGCTCATAAATAACATGTTGGACACGAAGGGTGATGAGTTACGGAAAGGAACCGTTGTCATCGCAACCAAGAACTTGAAACCAGTTACGAAGATCCTGGGAATCGAAGTGTTCCAATTGGTAGTTCAAAATTACCCGAAAAAGGTAGTGGTGGTGAGCCGTGAAGACATTCGAGAAGTTTAGACAAGATTCGGCAGCGCAGTTGAATGAGCGTTTTCTGACAAGAGCGGAATGCCTACAAGCATACCACGAAGGCGTCCGTGATGGTACAATAGGGAAGTGCTCCAATTGTGGATCGCCCAACCTGAGTGAAATCCAAGAGAACGATTGCCGTGAATGTGTTGACTGCGGCAACAAAGATTCCAACTGGCGCATCAACGAGGACGAACTTGAAGAGGATGGTGGTACGGCGGCTGCTCCCGCTGGAATGGGTGGCCTGAGTGCCGGTGCAACTAGCGCAGGGACAGGCAACATCGCTGGCATTGGAGTAGGCCCACAAGGTGAACCCGGCGTATCGCCAGAATACCAGCGCAAGCGTCACCAGCTTGAATTAGTCGGCCCGCCAGCAGTGGACCCACGAATGTTTGCCGACAAAATTTTTGGGCACTCCAAAACATCGCCGGTACCAGGAAAGTAGATACACCTATGGCGTTTAACGTTGAATCGTTTCGTGCTGCTTTGAAAACAAGTTACTTCAATCAACCAGGACGTGACGAATTGTGTACTTGTGGTCATTTCTACAAAGACCACCAGATTGCCGATTGGGGTTGCTTTGGCCCGGAATGCACGCATGAGGATTGCGACTGCATGGGGTACGACGGCCTTGTCATATCCAAATTCCATGCTCTAATGAAGGAGGCGAAATGTCTCTCTTCAACGACGAAAAATTCCTTAACAACATTGGACACATGTTGCGGAACTTCCGAAAAAAGCAAGACTACCTCTGGAACTTCTCCTGTCCCATCTGCGGTGACTCTAGGAAAAAGAAAATCAGAGCCAGAGGATACGTCTACCGCTATCGAGACAGCCTAAAATTCAAGTGTCATAACTGCGGCGAAACAATGCCGTTGTCTGAATTGATCCGCCGCCTTGATACAACTCTGTACAAGGAGTACATCTTTGAAGCCTACCTCGAAAAAGGGCAAGGTCAGCCGCCGTCAGGAGAAGAAGATGCTAAAAAGGCCGTATTCAAAAAGAAGAAAGAGTACAAGCCAGCAAAGCCCACGGCGCTGATCGGATGCCCATCGCTCAACACGCTTGGCCCGGACCATCCCGCTCGTGCGTACATGGAATGGCGCAAGCTGCCGCCGAAGGCATTGGAAGAGCTTTATTGGACAGACCACTTCCCGGCCACCGTGGACAAGTTTCTGCCCGAACATCAATACGCCCTGGTCG
>Ga0181532_10006195_pt1 | contig 10002 bp, 6 predicted proteins | sample PEATcosm2014_Bin_33_FD_119768 | JGI IMG/M metagenome (GOLD analysis project Ga0181532, IMG submission 119768) | Peatland microbial communities from MTU Mesocosm Facility, Houghton, MI, USA - PEATcosm2014_Bin11_30_metaG | ecosystem: Environmental > Terrestrial > Soil > Wetlands > Peat | place... | reverse complement strand
TTTCTTCTCAGCTGCCTTATTCTCATTCGCGTGTGTCGCCACTGCCTTACTCTCGGCCTTATTGTTCTCGGCTGATTTCTTCTCAGCTGCCTTATTCTCATTCGCGTGTGTCGCCACTGCCTTCTCGGTGGCCTTGGTCTCACCCTTCGTAACACCCTTAGCTGCCACCGCACCTTTGCCGATAAACTCTCCAGGTTTGGATGTTGCAGCGATAGGTGGCTTGCCATGATTCACGGAAGCCAAGAGTTCGTGGTTCCCACTGGCGGATCTTTCATGCCCTGTTTGTGCGGCCGTAGCTGGAGTGTGGCGCTCACGAGCCGCGGTCTCTTCTGCAGCGCTCGCTCGAGCGGTTGTTCCGCTCGATCCGCCGTTGTAGCTGACGCCGTTTCCCGCCCTTCCATTGAATACGGACTTTTGATAGGTGTTGCGAAAGTTCCTTGAATCGATGTTATTCACCGATCGGTTGTAGTTGAACTGGTTGTTTCTCCAGTACCCACCTTCATAGCCGGAACCACCGTAGCCATAACCATAGTTAATGCCGCCGTAAAATCCGACGGTGGGACCCCAGTAGCCCTCGTTCCAAAGGTAGGCGTCATTACCCCAACCCCAGTAACCAGGGGTCCAGAGCAGGCCAACGGTGGGCGGCTCGACCCATGTGCCAGGTACCCAGAAATAACCGTCGCGCCCGTAAGCCCAGTAACCAGGTGTCCACAGATAGCCTTGCTGAGGACAAATCGGTTGCGAGTACGCTACCAACTCGGGAGGAGCGACCGTGATAGAGACGCCGATCTGTGCGAATGAGGTTGCCGGTATGGCCAACAGCACGAAAAGGAATAACAGAAAATGAACAGAGCGCTGCATACGCATCTTTATTACCTTGCCAGATCATCCTTCGATTGCCCGATCTTGCTTTACATTTGCGGGTTGCGCGGATTAGGAGGCTGCGAGACACACATAAAATGGCACATGAACATTCCGAAAGCTGTCCAATAAGACTCACTTTTTGCAAATGCCCAAAAAAAGGATAAGAAATCGTCAGGCAGGTGCGATGAAGCAGTGCTGCGCGTTGCCAGTCTTCAGTCGCTCAGGTCCGATTCGGAGTGTGTGAGCAGGCTGCCCGCTGCACCGGTTGATTGGACGAGACAAAATTTTCCAGTTTCCGATTAGCCCAGGTCACGCGACTGCTGCGAACAGCCACCCGACCCCTGCAGTGAGCGCCATGGCCAGCGCACCCCAGAACGTGACGCGTATCGCGCCAATGGTTACGCCTGCGCCGCCGGCGCGAGCGGCCAGCCCACCGAGAAGTGCAAGGAAAACCAGTGAAGTTCCAGAGACAAACGGAATCAACCTAACCGCCGGAGCTATGGCCGTCACCAGCAGCGGCATGGCTGCCCCGGCAGCGAAGCTCCCGGCCGAAGTCAACGCAGCCTGAATGGGACGAGCACGGAACGTCTCGGAAATGCCGAGTTCGTCGCGCGCATGAGCGCCTAAAGCATCATGGGCCATCAACTGCTCGGCAACCTGTTTCGCGAGCGAATGATCGAGACCGCGAGCGATGTAGATTGCCGTGAGTTCATTGTGTTCGCCCTTGTTGTCTGATTTCAGTTCGGCGCGTTCTAGATTCAGTTCAGCCTGTTCGGTGTCCGCCTGCGAGTGGACAGAGACGTACTCACCCGCGGCCATAGACATCGCCCCAGCTACCAGGCCGGCGACGCCTGCGACGACGACGCTACCATGAGTGGCATGAGCAGCTGCGACGCCGAGCACCAAACTCGACGTAGAAAGGATGCCGTCGTTCGCGCCCAGCACTGCAGCGCGCAGCCAGCCGATGCGTCCCGTGTGGTGGAATTCCTTGTTGCCTATAGGCATATTGCGACCTCCTTGATGTGGGAACCGCCGGCAACAATGAAACACCTTTGGCTTTAGCAGCCGGTCCTCGGATTCCCAACCAACAGCCTTAGCCTAAATTCATCTCCGCGTTGACTGCCCCTATAAAGACGGACGGTCCCGGGCCGCTGCCCGTCACTGCCATCCCGGAACCAGCGGGTTAGATCCATTGCCTTCGCAGCAGCCACGCTTTGATGATTTGCGTAAGGCCCATGTAGCCGAGCAGCGTGAGCATCAGGATTGGCCAGTACATCTGCGGCAAATGCGTGAAGCCCAGCGCAGAGGCCAAAGGCGAATACGGCAGCCACATTCCAAGAGCCATGATAGATACTGTCGTGGCCGTCAGCGCCCAACTCGCACGGCTCTGCAGGAAGGGAATCTTATTTGTGCGAATGACGTGGATGATGAGCGTCTGCGTCATTAAAGACTCGACAAACCAGCCAGTCTGAAATAGTGACGCCCGGGATGGGTCCCAGCACTTAAAGACCAAGAGCATGACGAAGAAAGTTGTATAGTCGAAAATCGAGCTGATGGGACCAATAAATAGAATGAACCGCTTGATCTCTGCGATGTTCCAGGGCCGCGGGCGTGCAACTTGTTCCTCGTCCACAGCGTCCGCTGGGATGGGCACCTGCGAAAAATCATACAGTAGGTTGTTCGTCAGCACCTGAATGGGAGCCATCGGCAGGAAGGGGAGGAAGGCGCTCGCCCCAAGCACACTGAACATGTTCCCGAAGTTAGAACTCGCTCCCATGCGGATGTACTTGACGATGTTCGCAAACACCTTACGGCCCTCGATAACTCCCCCTTCCAGCACCATGAGATCCTTCTCAAGCAAGATCAGGTCCGCCGACTCTTTGGCGATGTCAGTGGCGGTGTCCACGGAGATACCCACATCCGAAGCGCGCAACGCAGGAGCGTCATTGATTCCGTCGCCCAGAAATCCGACGACATGCCCCTTGCTTCGAAGAACGCGAATGACCCGCTCTTTGTGCGCGGGAGAGAGGCGGGCGAACAGCGCGGCTTTCTCCGCTGCCTCGGCCAGTGTGGCATCGGACATTTTCTCCACGTCGCCGCCTACCAGCATGGGGTCGGCTGAGAGGCCGACGTCCGTACACACCTTGCGGCTGATAAGGTGGTTATCCCCTGTGAGAATTTTTACAGTCACACCATGCTTGTGGAGGGCCGCCAGGGCATGGGCTGCTGTATCCTTGGGCGGGTCCAGAAATGCGACGTAACCCCTAAGCACGAGATCGCACTCGTCCTCTTTTGCACAAACTTGCTTTTCAGGCAGCCCCTTTGCTGCTACCGCCAGCACGCGGAAGCCATCGTTGCTAAGGCTGTCGTATTCTTGCTTTAGTCCGACCACCAGGTCTGGGTCCATTGCAGACAACTTGCCATCGAGTTCAAAATGCGAGCAGCGGAGGAACACCTCTTCCGGCGCCCCCTTCGTTAGGAGGATTGCCTTACCCTCGGGGTCAGCGACCATGACCGACATCATTCGTCGAGTGAAGTCGAACGGGATCTCGTCCAGCTTTTTATATTTTTCAATAACTGCTTTCGCGTGGAAGTCGGGACTATCCAGAATCGCCCGGTCGAGCAGGTTTTTGAGACCGGTCTGGAAGTAGCTGATCAGGTATCCGTCCAGGAGTACCTCCTCCGATTCGCGCCCCGCGACGTTGCAATGTCGCATGAGGACGACCCGGTCTTCGGTCAGCGTACCTGTCTTGTCGGTGCACAAGACATCCATGGCTCCGAAGTTCTGGATTGAGTTAATCCGCTTTACGATTACCTTTTTGCGGCTCATGGCGAGCGCACCGTTGGAGAGGCAGACGGAGACAATCATCGGAAGCATCTCAGGAGTGAGGCCCACGGCCACGGCCAATGCGAAGAAGAAAGCTCCCTTCCAATCGTGCTTGGTGAAACCGTTGATGAAAAAAACCAGGGGCACCATCACAGTCATAAACTGCATCATCAGCCATGTAAACCTGTTGAGGCCCTGGTCGAAGCTGGTTTGCACTCGTTCCCCAGTTATTGAGTGCGCCATACTGCCGAGGTAGGTTTGCACACCCGTCACGACCACAACTGCCGTCGCGGTGCCGCTCTCGACGCTCGTGCCCATAAAGCATGTGTTCTTAAGTTCCGTTGGGGAGCTTTCCAGATTGGTTTCGGGGTCGTGGAACTTCTCGACTGGGAGTGATTCACCGGTAAGGCTGCCTTGGCTCACGAAGAGGTCTTTCGAAGACAAAAGGCGGACGTCACCCGGAATCATATCGCCGGCAGCGAGCTTAATGATCTCACCGGGCACCAAGTCCCGGAGCGGTAACTCCCTCGCAACACCGTCCCGAACGACGGTAGCGGTCACGTGGATCATCGCCTTTAACTTTTGTGCAGCGGAGTCCGCCCGGGCCTCCTGCCAGAAGCGGAGCCCCACACTCAACGCCACCATACCCGCCATCACGGAACCGGCGCGCACGTCGCCCGTAAGGTAGGAGATTGCCGACAGAGTCGTCAGCAAGATAACCAATGGGTTGCGGATGATTTTCAGGGCGCGGATCAGCCAACCTTGCTTGCGCTCTTGTGCCACCTCATTCGGACCGGTCGTCCGCGCCCGTTCCTCGGCCTCCGTTTGGGTTAGGCCACTCAAAGATGTTCGCAAGTCTCGGAGTAGAGCTTCGCCGTCTTTCCTGGCGGCCTCCAGGACAGCAGACGAAACATGAATATGCTGGTCTTTTGTCTTCGTCGGAGTCGAGGGCTCGTTCGGGCGAGCCTGCGAAACGGCGAGTTTTGAACCTGATGAACCAGCGCCGTTAGTCAAAGCCCCTGCCGCGCTATCCGTATCCGGTGTCGTCATCGTTTCATTAACCGCTCTGCGGGTGAACCTGTTAATCGATGAACCGCTCAGCCGATTCAGCAATCTTACTCATTTACAAAAACCGATCGGCCTCTTTCATTCTTAACAGCAAAGATGGTATCCCGCGGGCTGTGTGGTAGTTCGCACCTGTGTGTCGAGGAGAAGACCAGCTTTGGCGAACAGTCTTCTTCTCCACTATCAACGAGTCGCGGCACGCCGAGCGGACTCATGGATCCCGTCGCATCTTTCGGCGGGAGATCCCCTCTCAGATAGGCGTCAATGTTCGCTTCCATCTCTGCAGGAAATCGCGGAGTGGGACCGACTAAGTGCTCATTGTAGACCTTCAAAATGATTTCTCGGAACACCGGGAGCGCGACCAGCGCGCCGGTTTCCCGTGGGCCCAACGAGCGGGTATCGTCAAAGCCGATGCGCACCGCCACAGTAATACCGTTCGGTCCGAATGTGGAGCCCACAAATAAAGCATCTCGATAGCTGTTCGTGGTGCCGGTCTTGCCCATCACTGGAATGGGGAAAGAATGGGAATCAAGGGCGTGCGCGGTGCCGGATGGAATGCGCACGACGCCGCGCAATCCTTCCTGGATCTGGGATAGCTCCAGTTCGTTCTCGTTGCTTGAGCAACAGAGTGAGTGGTGGCTGTAAAGAACCTCTCCTCCATTGTGCTCGATCTTTGCGATTATGTAAGGCTTTGCATATATGCCGCTAGCCATGACTCGGTAAGCGTTCGCAAGCTCCAATAAAGTGACTTCCGATGCGCCGAGAGCCGTCGTCTCATAGTGATGTAATGGAGTTCGGATGCCGACGTCCCTGGCAGTTTTCAAGACAGAATCGATCCCAATCTGTTGAGCAATCCAAATGGCGACGGCATTTCGCGATTCCGCCAGCGCCTGGCGGGCCGGGATGATGCCCTTAAATCGATTATCGAAATTGGAGATCCACTTGAGCGGGCGGTCTCCCGATGTCGTCACCGCGATGGGCTCGTCGGGCACAGGAGTGTCGAGATTGATGGCGCCCTCGCGAAAAGCCGCTAGATAAACAATCGGCTTCATGGCCGAACCAGGCTGGCGCAGAGACTGAGTTGCCCGGTTGTAGTCGCTGTACGCGGCATTGTGACCTTTATATGTGCGCCGCCCGCCTGCCTCGGCGAGAATGGCGGAGTCGCTGTTCCGCAGAACCACGACAGAGCCCTGAATCAGGCCGGCACTCTGCGGATGTCGTTTTTCATAAAGGCTCAGGCCGTTTTCGAGCGCGGCGTTCACGAATCGCTGGATCTGATCGTCAATCGTTGAATCAATCTGGATGTGGCCTTCCAGCAGTTGGTTAACTCCGATATCGGGGGCGAGGGTGGCGTCAAGCCCTTTGAGCTCATCGAGAACACTTCCCACGGCTGCGGGCGCTTCGATTGGGCCAGGGAAATGCGTAGCCAAACGAATTGGAGCCTGTTGGCAGCGTCCAGCTGTCTGTGCGGAAAGAAAATGGTTTTTAACCATGAGGGTTAAGATCTGGTTTCGTCTCCGAAGTGGTTTTTGATTGTCTGCCAGGGTGGGTGCATACTCACCCGGCGACTTGGTGATGCCAGCCAAAAGTGCCGCCTTGTCAGCATCCTCCGCAGTGAGATCTGTCACCGGTATGCCGAAATAATACTGCGAGGCGGCGGCGAAACCGTACCGGCCGTTTCCCAGGTAAATGAAGCTGGCGTAACGAGCGAATAGTTCTTCCTTGGCCCTGCGCTTGGATCCAAAGTGCTCCCGCATCCTTCCTTCAATCCACAAGGAAAGCCGCATTTCTTCCACTTTGAGCAAACACCTGTTGGTGGCGGGTACCCCGAAAACCAAGGCGAGAACATACGGGAAGAGACCCTTGTGTTGAAGTACTTTTCCATTTTTCGTGCTTGTGAGTTTTTGCAGGAAGTATCCACGCACAAGCTGCTGCGTAATCGTCGAGCCACCTTGGGGAAACAACGACACGCGATCCGCGGTATTTTCGCCGTCTGAACCGCCCTGGCGGCCCATCAAAGCGCGAACGTTCATCTTGGCGAACAATCGGGGGAAGACAGAATAATCCACTCCTGGATGCGAGAAAAAGTTCTCGTCCTCGGCCGAAAGGATAGCTTGCCGCAGAACGTCGGGAATGTTCGAATATTGGACAATTTCCCGACGCTCTCTTCCTAAATCGATGAGGATGTGGCCATTCGCATCGTAGATGTGACCAGAAGAGGGAGGCTCAAAGCGGATGAACGCGTCTAGATCAGGCAAATCTGCCCGATTGCAAGTAACGTAGATAATCCCACAGACCACGATCACAAATACGATGGCTGCGAATAGAGAAGCAATGCGGAGCACCCCACTCTTCTTGTAAGCCTTCTCTATTCCAAGGAGCAGCCTGTGAAAAGTGCGACGGAACCATAGAAACATTGGCTGCGTTTCAAGTAGTACTTCGCGCACTTTTCCGCCACCTTCCTGTCCAAGGCACTCAGCCTCTCACAGCAAGGGCTTGGATTCTGTTCGATATGGGTCACATCCAAGTGTTCACAAGTGTACAGATTGCAAACGCGAGTGGTTCCAAGATGAAGGAAGAACCCAAGGATGGAAAATACCATGCCAAACGAATCGCACCGAAGAGCTGCTGAATTCCACGAACTCGCCGCACATGCACATCGAACTGCCGCCATGCATCACGGAAAAGAGGATCACCAGACTGGGCACGAGCATTCGAAGCAAGCAATGGAACATTCCAATAAAGCTTTGCAATGGTCGCAAGAAGCTCATCGAAAATCTGAAGAGTCAACGGGAAAGCCATAAAGATACGCGGTCCCTCCGTGGGAATGGTGCAATTATGCGACGAAGGAACAAAGTGGCTTCCCACCTCAGTCGGTTCTCTTCTGGAGCCAGTCTGGGCGGGAAAGTCTCGCACTATCGAAACAAACAAAACATCTACACCCAAGGTGCGCCTGCCTACACCCTTTTCTACATTCAAGAAGGAGGGGTGCGGCTCACCACCCGAACGAAACATCAACCATCGGCAGTCACTGCCATTCTTGGCGCGCATGATTTTTTTGGCGAGCTTTGCCTCGCAGGCTATCCCCTTCGCATGTCCACGGCTGTCGCGTTGACCGCCAGCTCGATACGGACTATCAAGAAAGCGAAGATGCTTCAGATCCTTCGCAGAAAAAACAAGACCTCGAATTCCCTCGTGGCCTACCTTCTGTCCAGTGTCAAGAACTACCAGGATCACGTCGCGCACCTGCTGACTTCCTCCGCGGAACAACGGCTCGCGCGCGTGCTACTGCGGCTAGCGCACCTGGACAGAAAAGGTCCAGCAGTTGTTGAAATTCCCGTTTTAAGTCATCAGGTTCTGGCCGAGATGATCGGGACGACGCGCCCGAGAGTCAATCTCTTCATGAATCGATTTAGAATGAAGGGCTACATTGACTACGACGGGGGATTGGAAGTGCACCAATCACTGCGAAAAGTGCTCCGAACCGGCTGAGAATCGACTGTAATTTACTGATGTCCCAAGGCTTATCGGAGTTCCGGCCGCAAATTGCAAGAATGCGTCAATTGACACAAAGTGTTCAATATTGAACATTCAGCCGGCTCGGCCCTTTGCTAGTGTTTGGCTATCATGGTGTCGTCGGCAGCACCTATACGTGTATCCGTCAACGCCCTTCGCCCTACCAAAAAAGCGAATCCGACTACGCCTGTTTTCGAGGTGAAGTTGTTTCTCGACTCCGCCGGTCTGGGAAGAAGGGTAGAGAAGTTCCGATCAAAACAGACCATCTTCACGCAGGGCCATCCCGCGAGGAATGTCATATACATCCGAGAAGGTGGCGTGAAGCTTTCTGTTGTCAATAAAATCGGCAAAGAAGCGGTTGTGGCAGTCCTTGGACCTGGCGATTTTCTGGGGGAAGGATCCCTTGCGGGGCAGAGCATTTGCATGGCGACCGCGACGGCCATTGCGCCAACGACCGTACTAGTGATTGAGAAAAGCGAGATGATTCGGGTACTCCACCGGGAACATGAGTTCTCCGATCGCTTCATCGCATATATGCTGGCACGAAACATCCGGGTCGAGGCAGACCTGGTAGACCAACTCTTTAACTCCAGTGAGAAAAGGCTAGCGCGCACTCTATTATTGCTCGCGCGCTATGGCTCGCCGGGGCAGACTCAAAAGGCACTTCCGAAAGTATCACAAGAGATGCTGGCGGAGATGATTGGCACGACGCGGTCCCGAGTCAATTTTTTCATGAACAAATTCAGGAAACTGGGTTTTATCCAATACGACGGCGAGATTCGCGTCAACGATTCCCTTTTGAGCGTGGTGCTGCACGAATAGGCTCGTTTACAGCCCCCGCGATGTCTGCTTGCATTTCATTGGGGCTGCTAAGCCTCGTCTTGTCTGAGTCCCTCCGGCGACGACACTTTCTTCTGCACCTCTGGTGGAGACAACGATCTCAGGTCGTCCTTGGCACCGGGCCTCGACCGCTGTTTTGATTGGGGAGCCTTGGGTTGTTCGGCCACGGGTTTCATTTGGGATTGCTCCACTTCCAGTTGCGGACTTCCGGCAGATCTTGACCATGCATGTCGATGTAGAGTTTGTGCTCGATCAGCTTGTCCTGCATCTGCTGCTTCAGGTATGCCCCCTTGGAGCCCAAGTGGGGTAGCCGATCCACCACGTCTTGCACCAAGTGGAACCGATCCAGGTCGTTCTGCACTCTTATATCAAAGGCTGTCGTGATAGTGCCCTCTTCCTTGTAGCCCCGGACGTGAAGGTTGCTGTTGGTGCGGCGGTAGGTTAGCCGGTGGACCAATTGCGGATACCCATGAAAGCCGAAGATGATGTGTTTATCTTTAGTGAAAAGCGAATCGTAGTCCGTGTCGCTGAGTCCGTGCGGATGCTCGCTTTTCGATTGCAGTTTCATCAGATCAACAACATTGATTACCCGGATTTTGAGGTCGGGCAGATGTTGGCGAAGGATGGAAACAGCGGCCAGAATCTCTAGCGTGGGCGTATCGCCGCAACAGGCCATGACCACGTCCGGCTCCGCGCCCTGGTCGTTGCTCGCCCATTGCCAGATGCCAATTCCTTCTGTGCAATGCACGACTGCCGCATCCATGGTGAGCCATTGCGGAAGGGCGTGCTTGCCCGCAACCACCACGTTGACGTAATTCCGGCTGCGCAGACAGTGATCAAAAACCGACAACAGACAGTTGGCGTCGGGCGGGAGGTAAACGCGCACGATA
>Ga0181532_10006194_pt1 | contig 10003 bp, 4 predicted proteins | sample PEATcosm2014_Bin_33_FD_119768 | JGI IMG/M metagenome (GOLD analysis project Ga0181532, IMG submission 119768) | Peatland microbial communities from MTU Mesocosm Facility, Houghton, MI, USA - PEATcosm2014_Bin11_30_metaG | ecosystem: Environmental > Terrestrial > Soil > Wetlands > Peat | place... | reverse complement strand
GAAGGCCTGGGTCAGCATCGAGAACCTGCGGAAGTCGGCCATCGTCGAGTCCCGGCGGAGGTTCCCCTCCCTCACGAACGGCGGTCCGTACACCGAGGAGAAGACCATGTGGTCGCCTCCGATGTGAACCGAGTGCTCGGGGTTGCGGGCCTGCACGTCGAACTCGTGCGGGGCCTTGCGGACCTGTTCCAGCACGAACTCCGGATCCAGCCGGACGGTCTCGCCCTCGACGCTCTGGCCCGACTGGCGGAAGAGCTCCACTGCCTCGGGTTTGGCGAACTGCACCCCGATCTCGGAGACGATGCGGCGCCAGCCGCGCTCGATGACCTCGATCGCGTCGGGAGTCAGAAGCTCGTACCGTGCCATCTTGTTGACGAACATCGCCACCTCGTTCCACTCGCCTGACGTTTGTACACGTCTTAGAGTCACACAGTAGAACTGTGTCTCACATGGCCGCGTTGCTGCGCAGTCCCTCGGGATCGCATCACCGGGGTCGGTGCCCTGTCGTTGTCGCTCGGCTGGCGACCAGAGAGAAGGTGCAGCATGAACGAAGACGAGCTGCTCAAACAGATGCACGACGCCGCTCTGGCGGGCGAGCCTGCCGCAGTGCTCGAGCTCACGAATGCCGGTCTCGAGATGGGCATCAAGCCGGAGACGATGTTGTTCGGGGCTCTCATCCCCGCCCTCGAGGAGGCGGGGGAGCGCTTCGAACGCGGTGACTTCTACGTCCCGGAGATGCTCGTAGCCGGGCGGGCGATGGCCGGGGCTCTTGAAGTGCTCAGGCCGCTGTTGGCCGCCACGGGCGTGGAGCCGGTCGGGACCTTCGTGATGGGCACAGTGAAGGGCGATGTGCACGACATCGGCAAGAACCTCGTGAACATCATGCTCGAGGGCGCCGGGTTCGAGGTCGTCGATCTCGGCGTGCAGGTTGCCCCTGAGCGCTTCGTGGAAGCAGTGCGCGAGCACCGCGCGGACGTCGTTGGTTTTTCGGCGTTCCTTACCACGACCATGCCGATGTTCAAAGAGAACATCAAAGCGCTCGACAGGGCCGGACTGCGAGACCAAGTGATCGTCGTCGTAGGCGGCGCCCCTGTGACCCAGGACTATGCAGACGCCGTTGGCGCGGACGCCTACGCCTCCGACGCCTCCGGCGCTGTGAGCCGCGTGAGGGAGCTGCTCGCTCGCAGACGTGCCGTCACCTCGGCCTAGCAGGTTGGGGCCGGGCCGCCCGGATGTGTCCGGTCCGGCCTTCGGCTCACTCTTGCAGCGCGGCTCTCGGCCATGACCGGCCGACGAGCCGGACAGGCCGTTCCGAGCCTGGACGAGATGGCCGTCCCCCGCTCGTTCGAGAGCGACCAGTCCGCCACCAGGGGTCGGGGCCGTTTCGATGTCGTCTTCGAGCCGAGCGGGCTCAGGGTCCGGATCCCTTCGGGTGTCATGCTGTTCGACGCGGCAAGCTGGAACGGCATCGCCATCGACTCCACATGCGGAGGTCACGGGACCTGCCGCAAGTGCAAGGTCAAAGTGCTCGACCCCGTTGCTGTATCGGAGTCGGACACGCGGGCGTTCTCGGCCGACGAGCTCGGTGCCGGATGGAGGCTGGCTTGCTCTGTCCAGGTCTTGACCGACCTCCGGGTCGAGGTGCCAGCGCTCGAGCGCCGACCGAAGGCGGCGACGGTCGGCGTGAAGCGGAACGTGATGCTCCGCCCGGCGGTGCAGAAGCGCTACGTGGAGCTGGACGAACCGAGCTTGTCGGACCAGACGACCGATATCGAGCGCCTGTGTTCCGCGCTCGAAGACCTCGAGGTGCGAGCGGATCTGTACGTGTTGCGCAAGTTGGGCCGCGCACTGCGGGCGAGCGACTTCAAGGTGACTGCGGTAATCGTCGACGACGTGTTGATCGACGTCGAGCCAGGAGATACGAGCGACCGCATCTTCGCCATCGCCTTCGACCTCGGAACGACGACTGTCGTCGCGACGCTTCTCGATCTCACGACGGGCGAGTCGCTCGCGGTGCAGTCGATGCTCAACAAGCAGCAGAGCTTCGGAGCCGACGTGATCACCCGTATCAGTGCTGTCATGACCGACGACAGGAACCTCGAACGGCTCTGCCGGCTGGCCCAGGATTCGCTTGACGAGCTGGCGCTCGCGGTGTGCGAAGAGGCCGGCGCGACGCGCGGTGAGGTCTATGAGATCGCCCTTGCCGGCAACGCGACCATGACCCATATCGTGTTGGGCATCGACCCCGGACCACTCGGTGTGGCCCCGTTCATCTTGTCGACGCGAACCTTTCCCGAGATCCTCGCGAGGCAAGTCGGCGTGGAAGTGCACGAGCGTGCTCGCGCAGTGATTTTTCCCTCCGTCGGCGCTTATGTGGGCGGCGACATTGTCGCCGGTCTTTGCGCTTCGGGGATGGACCGTGACTCACAGGTGCGGTTGTTCCTGGACGTAGGCACGAATTGCGAGCTCGTGGTCGGCAACTGCGATCGCCTGATAGCTACGGCCGCGCCTGCCGGTCCGGCGTTCGAGGCAGCGACGATCCGCTGCGGCATGCGCGCTGCGCCGGGGGCGATCGAGATCGTGAAGATGACCCCCGATAATCTCGAGCTAGTTGTGATCGGCGACGTTGAGCCGCAGGGCATCTGCGGGTCCGGTCTCGTCGACGCCGTGGCCGGACTCGTCGAGCTCCAGCTGATCGACTCTTCCGGGCGGTTCGTCTCTGAGGAGGAGGCGGTCCGGTCGGCGCCGGGTCTGTCCAACAGGCTCACTCACCTGGGCGAGGAGCGGATCTTCGTGCTTCACTGGCCTGGTGAGCAGGGCGACGTTGCTCGCTCGATATATGTGTCGCAAAGGGACGTGCGCGAGCTCCAGTCCGCCAAGGCGGCCATCGCGACCGGTTGGCAGATCCTGCTCGAGGAGGCCGGTTACGCCGTCGCGGACCTGCACCAGGTCCTGCTGGCCGGTTCGTTCGGGAGCTACCTCTCGCCCGAGAGCGCCATTCGTCTCGGTCTTGTTCCGCCCCTTTCTGCGCGCCGGGTGCTGAGCGCGGGCAACGTGGCCGGAGAAGGCGCAAAGATGGCCCTGCTCTCGATGCGAGAGCGCGCGGGAGCCATGGCACTGCTCGGTGAGGTGGAGTACGTGGAGCTTTCCGATCGGGCAGACTTCAACGACCGGTTCGTCCGGCAACTGCCGTTCCCGACCTGAGCCATGCCGACCTGACGGTGCAAGCTACTCGGGCAAAATGGTGCGTCGGGAGGTCCGTCCACTAACGAGGAGCCGAGGAACAATGCCGCCAAGACGAGGATTTGTCCCCGAGGACCTCTGGCTCTTGCGGATGGTGAGCGATCCCCAGGTGTCGCCTGACGGCGCCAGGGTGGCTTTCGTGGTCGCCAGCCCCGACAGGGGCACCGACAAACCGTCCACCACGATCTGGGTCGCGCCGGCTGACGGTTCAACCGAGGCCAGACAGTTCACCTCAGGCCGGGAGGACAGCTCTCCCAGGTGGTCTCCTGACGGGCGTTGGCTGGCCTTCGTCGCTGAGCGCGGTAAGGGCCCACAGCTTCACCTCTCGTCCTTGGACGGTGGCGACGCGGTCGCCATAACCGAGATGACTCATGGTGTTTCCCAACCGGCCTGGTCGCCGGACGGCACCGAGCTCGCCTTCGTGGCCCGCACCGGGGAGTGGAAGAAGCCGGAGGACCGCGACGCCCTGGAGCGCTCAGCTCCCCGGGTTGTCACGGGTCTCTACTCCCGCTACGACGGCGTCGGGTGGTTCGACGCCCGTCGCAGCCACCTGTTCGTCGTCCCGGTGCAAGGAGGAGAGCCGCGACAGATCACGCGCGGGGACTGGGACGACACAGACCCGGCGTGGTCGCCGAAGGGCGACATGCTCGCCTTTGTCTCTGACAGGTCGGCGACGCGCCTCGACAGGATTCACCGAGACGTCTGGGTGGTCCCAGTGGGCGGCAAGCGGCAGCCGCGTCGCCTCACGCGCGGGCGCGGAACCTCGGCCTCACCGCGTTGGTCACCAGATGGGGCGACAATCGCCTACATCGGTCACGAAAATGAGGACGGGGACTCCGCTTCGAACGTCCACCTGCTCGTGGTCCCGGTCGCCGAGGCGAAGGCGCCCCGGTCGCTCAGTAGCTCGCTCGACCGAACGGTATGGGGGATCATGGGTGCTCCCGGAGCCACCCATTCGTGGACGCCCGATGGCAAGGCGGTCCTCTTCGTGGCCGCTGATCGTGGCACCCTCGCCCTCTACCGCAGTGCCCTCGGCGATCCACGCGCTGAGCTAGTCGTCGGTGGCGACCGGCAGATCACCGCAGTGCACCTGTCCGGCCCGACGGTCGCCTTCAGTTCCCAATGGCCGTCCGCACCACCTGAGATCTTCTGCGTCGACGCTAAGGGCCTAGGTGAAAGGCGTGTCAGCAATGCCAACGCTGAAGTGCGCGCCCTTCGTCTTGTGCCCTTGAAGCGGGCCAGCCACAAAGCGCGCGACGGTCGCCGTATCGAGTCGTTCGTCCTGTACCCGCCCAGCCGCGTGAAGGGTCGCCCCGCTCCAACGGTGCTCGAGATCCACGGAGGCCCCCACAGTTGGCACCCTCAGACCGGCCTGCTCGGCCTCTACCAGGCGCTCGCGAACGCCGGATTCGTCGTGGTGCTCCCGAACCCTCGAGGCAGCCACGGCTACGGGGAGGAGTTCTCCAGCGCCTGTGTCGGTGACTGGGGCGGGGCCGACTTCGACGACCTGATGGGCGTACTCGACAGGCTGGTCGAAGAAGGCGTTTCCGATCCGAAACGTCTCTATGTTTCCGGATACTCCTACGGTGGTTTCATGTCGAGCTGGGCAGTCGGGCACACCGACCGGTTCGCCGCCGCATGCGTGGCGGCGCCGGTCACCAGTTTGGCGAGCCTTTGGGGAACGACGGACATTCCCGACTTCGCCGAGCGCGAGCTCGGAGGTCTGCCTTGGGAGCGGCCGGAGGTCTACGCGGAACGCTCACCGCTCAGTTTCGTCTCCAAAGTGACCACGCCCGTGCAGCTCTTCCACTGGGAGGGCGATCTGCGTTGTCCGGTCGGCCAGGGCGAGGAGTTCTTCCAAGGCCTGCGCAGGCTCGGGCGAGAAGTCGTCATGATCCGCTACCCAGGCGGCTTTCACATCGTGCGGTCCCCATCTCAGATGGTCGACTACCTCGCCCGTCACATCGACTGGTTCGACACACACTGACCCCTCGGTGTTCGCGGTCCGACAGGGGCTGTGACTCAGAGCTGTTCACCACGGATCGGCGCACCTTGCCTCCGTCTTGACATCCACCGAGAGGGCGCGATCGGAGGGGTGAACGGTCGCTTCGGCCATATGATTAGGTTCGGGGTGGAAGATGTGAGCTTTGCCGGCGAGACGAGCATCCTCGTGGCTCTTTTTCCAAGGCACACCCGGCGGCGAGGGTACTGGGGCCGGCGTTGTCGGGGAGGAACGCGACTGTGGGCTCGATGAGAGTCAGCGACCTCGACTGCTACCTGCCCAGACCGGCTGTCGAATGGGACCTCACCGCGCACGGCAAGCTTTGGCGCGAGCTCCATGCGTCACTTTGTTTCGTTGACATTTCCGGCTTTACCGCCCTATCCGAGCGCCTCGCGCGACGCGGCCGTGTCGGTACTGAGCAGCTGACCGAGGTCCTGAGCCACGTCTTTTCTCGAATGCTCGCCATTGCCGCCCAGCAGGGGGGCAGCTTGCTCAAGTTTGGTGGCGACGCCCTCTTACTGCTGTTTCCGGGCGACAACCATCAGCTGTGCGCCGTCAGGGCCGCCGTGGCGATGCGATCCGCGCTTAGACAAGCCCAAAGCGATCAACTGGCTGCCGGTCGCCTGAACCTGCGGATGTCCGTCGGCATCCACAGTGGCACGGTGAACCTGTTCATGGTGGGCGCCTCCCACCGTGAGCTTCTCATCTCCGGACCGGCGGCTTCACAGACCGTGAAGATGGAGCAGACGGCCGAGGCCGGGGAGATCGTCGTCAGCCAGGCGACGGCCAGTGCGCTTGGGCCGGACGTCGTGGGCAGTGCGAAGGGAGCCGGTTTCCTTGTGCGCACACGCCGTGTCGTCACCGAGGGCCCCGGGCCGCTGCCCATGATTCCGGTGCCCCGCGAGGAAGTCGCGATGCGGCTGCCGAAGGCCCTGCGAAGCTATCTCGGGTCGGCATCGGCCAGCTCCGAGCATCGCCTGGCCACGGTCGCATTCCTCAAGTACAAAGGAGTCGACGACCTGTTGGCTCGCGAAGGCCCGCAAGCGACGGCTCTCGTTCTCGACGAGGCCGTCACAGTCGTCCAGACGGCCGTCGACGCGGAAAAGGTGACCTTCCTCGCCAGCGACCTCGATGAAAATGGCGGCAAGATCATCCTCGTCACCGGTGTGCCCACCGCCGGCGACGACGACGAGGGACGCATGTTGCGAGCGCTTCGGCACGTCGCCGACCATCCCCTCCGCCTGGGCCTGCAGATCGGTGTGAACCGGGGCCATGTCTTCGCGGGCGAGATCGGAGCCGAGTTCCGGCGGACGTTCACGATCATGGGCGACACCGTCAATCTCGCCGCCCGCTTGATGGCAGCGGCACCCAAAGGCGCGATTCTTTCCACCGCTGCTGTTCTGGACCGTTCCCACACGCTGTTTCACACCGAGGTCGTGCCGCCGTTCAAAGTCAAGGGCAAGACCGCACCGGTGCAGGCATACGCTGTCGGGCCCGCCGAGGGGATCAACCCGGAAGTAAGGTCCACCCTGCCCTTTGTCGGCCGGCGAGACGAGATAGACAAGCTCGAGACCGCCCTGTCCTCAGCTGAGAACGGCATGGGCCGCGTCGTTCTCGTAGAGGCCAACCGGGGACTCGGTAAGAGCCGCCTCGTGGACGAGCTGCGCGCTCGGCACCCGGACGTGCTCGTCCTCTTGTTGCAGGGCGAGCCGTACGGCCAGGGCACGCCTTACCTGCCGTTCCAACGACCGCTTCGCGCTCTGCTCGGGTTGTCCACCGACGAAGCTGAGCTCGCAGCCAAGCAGCTTACCGAGCTCGTCGCCGCCCTCGGACCGGAAACAGAGCCGCTTGCGCCGCTGCTTGCACCGCTCACCGGCCTCGATCTGACCGACACGCCCGAGAGCGCCGCCATCTCGCCCGAGTTCCGCAGGGACAGGACCGCCGACCTCCTCCTACAGCTCTATGACACATTCGTGAACCGGACGCTGCTCGTCCTCGTCGAGGACGCCCATTGGTTTGACGACACCACCTCCGCACTCGCCGAAAGACTCTTTGGGGCCGCATCGAGCCGTCGATGGCTGGTCGTCGTCAACCGTCGGCCCGTTCCCGGAGGTCTGCGTCCGGCGGCCGACGAGATCATCGAGCTGTATCCGCTCGAAAACGAGCCAGCACATCAGTTGATAGAAGCCGCGACGGCCGCCGCTCCGCTTAAGCCACATGAGAAGGACGTCATCGCGGCGCGGTCAGGGGGTAGTCCGCTGTTCTTGGAAGAGCTTGTGCGCGTTGCTCGCTCTAGTGGCACAGAGTCGCTCCCCGAGTCGCTCGATGCCGTGGCCAACAGCGACATAGACACCCTCGGGCCTATCGCCCGGCAAGTGCTCCGTCACGCGGCAGTGCTCGGTCACAGCTTCGAAGAGAAACTGCTGGCCGAGCTGCTCGCGAATGCGAACCTCGAATTCGACTCGTCGATGCGACGTGACTTGGGCGACTACCTCGTGAGCTCGGGGGAGGGACGACTGCACTTTCGTCATGCCCTGCTCCGCGAGGCTGCCTACGAGGGACTTCCCTACAAACGCCGAAGAGAGCTGCACAGCTCGGCGGGCCGAGTCATCGAGCGGCGAGCAAGGTCCGAGGCGGCGAGCCAGGCCGACGCCCTTTCGCTGCATTTTTCCCGCGCCCAGGTGTGGGACAAGACTTGGCTCTATGCGCGCCTGGCCGGAGACCAGGCCAAGCGGATCTACGCTCACGGCGAGGTCGCCCTGCACCTGGAACGCGCCGTCGAAGCCGCGCGGTTCCTTCCCGCACTCGCTGCGGCAGATGTCGCTTCGGTGTGGCACGAGCTTGGTGACGCACGCCTCAAGGTCGGCTACTACCGTCGGTCGGAGGACGCTTACCGACAAGCCGCATCCCTGGTCGTCAGTGACCCGGTGGCCTGGGCCATGAACATGGAGAAGCAGGCGCACGTGCTCGGCGAATTCGAGCACCGGTACCGGTCGTCAATCCGGCTCCTGCACCGTGCCCTGGCCCGGCTGGCGCAAGAGGCCGGGAAGGAAGCTGAAGCGGTGAACGTGCGGCTCTTGGTGAGGGAAGCGGAGACCCGCGCCCGCCAGGGTCGCTTCCAAGACGCGCTGAGCATCGGCCGCCGGGTGGTCGAGCGCGCGGAAGCGATCGGCGAGCTGCGCCCGATGGCGCTCGCCTACGCTCTCATCGACGAGGCGCTCCTCTTCCTCGGACGCATAGACGAGGCCAAGCATTTCGCGCTCGCCCTTGAGATCGCGGAAGGTCTCGGCGACCGACCGCTCATCGGCGTGGCGCTGCGCAATCTCGGCGTCGTGGCTTATTTCGAGGGCCGCTGGGACGACGCCGTGAGTCTGTGGCGTCGCGGTTCAGACGTCGCCCTCCATTCCGGAGACGTCGCCGGGGCGGCCACGAGTGAGATGAACATCGGTGAGGTTTACGCAAACCAGGGGCGCCTCGACGAGGCCTACGCCGTGCTCCGCCGCGCAACGAGGACCTTCCAGGCACTCGGTTATGCGACCTTGGAGCTCGTGGCTGTCACACAGCTCGGCCGGGTGGCGGCCGGCCTCGGTTCGGACGCCGAAGCTCTCGAGCTTCTCCGAAGGGCTCTCGACACGGACGACACGGGCGGCCCGCTCTCGGGCATGGAGGCAAGGGGTTTTCTTGCCGAAGCGCACGTTCTCGGCGACCGGCCATCAGAGGCGCTGCAGGTCGTGGCCAGTGCACGCGCCAGAGCGGGCTCCGCCCTTGACGGCACACCTGCCGGCGCGCTGCTCGATCGAGTCGAGGCCAGCGCTCTGGCTGCGATGGGCGAGCGCGCCGGACTCATCGAGCGGATCGACCGGGCCCTTCCCGGCGCCCGCGCGGCGGGGACATATTTCGATCTGGTCGTTCTCCTCGCGCTGCGCTGCTCACTTGAGCGGGGAACCGAGACGCCGGGGCTGATCGAGGAGCGTGACGGGCTCCTCGATCAGCTCGGCATCGTCGCCATTCCTGCTCTTGCCAAGGTTTCCTAGGAGAGCAGGTCCGTCGACCGGGGTCGTTTAGAGATGGGTCTATGTGCCATGGGACACCGTAATGTCGCCGTCGCCCCACAGGACCTCGGCGATGTCGGTCTGAAGCCCGCTGCCGGTGTTCACATAGGTGTAGGTCTCACTGAGCGAGCACCAGCCCACACCCGAAGCCGGAAGGCTGGCCGCGGTTTGGCCTTGGGTGCAAGGCTCCACGACTTGGCCGGGCGGGGTCAGCTGGTCGCCTGCGCCGCCTTCGTCCGCTGGGACCATCACGTACGTCGGTGGGCATGTCGGCTCGCCGCCCGGGTCTGCGAACGGAGTGCAGTAGCCGAGGCCGTCCCATCCGATGTTCAAGGTTGCCGTGAAGGTCTCGGTCATCGGGCCTATGGTGTCGAACTCCACGGTGCCTTCTTCGCCGGCACTAGAAGTGGTGAAGTTCTCGAAGCTCTTGGACCCCGAGTCCAGGACTAGGCCCGCGGTGACAGGAGTGCCGTTCTCGGGCGTCGCCGTGAGGACGGGAGGCGCCCCGGGCGCTGTCACGTACAGCGTGAAGACCTGGGTTGCATCCGGTGCCACGCCGTTGGAGGCGTCGAGGCACACGGTGTAGACACCGCCGTCGCTGAAAGAAGGTGTACCTGAGATCGTCGCCGTGCCGGTACCGGGAGTGAAGGTGATGTCGTTGCTCGTCGGCAAGCTCGTGGTGCAGCCGTCTGCGCTCCCGTCACTG
>Ga0181532_10006193_pt1 | contig 10004 bp, 8 predicted proteins | sample PEATcosm2014_Bin_33_FD_119768 | JGI IMG/M metagenome (GOLD analysis project Ga0181532, IMG submission 119768) | Peatland microbial communities from MTU Mesocosm Facility, Houghton, MI, USA - PEATcosm2014_Bin11_30_metaG | ecosystem: Environmental > Terrestrial > Soil > Wetlands > Peat | place... | reverse complement strand
GTGTCGAAGCGCCAACAGCCGATGCGTAGCAGCGTGTTCTTTGCGGGTAGTACCAACTGCCTTCGAGGGACACGATGCAGAGCGCACCGGGCAAGCCGGCAAGATGTAGCGAATGAAAGAGTCGTACGGTGAGGGCCTAGCAAGCCACACCGGCTCCGAGTCATGCGGGCACGGTCGCAAGGCCGGATACGAAGCGTTGACAGGAGGAACTACGGGCCAGGTTATTGAGCCGCGAAATACCCCGAACTTCAGGACGCCGACGCCCTGACACAACGCGGAAGGCAACATTCGGTGAAGCGTAAATGCGAGTTTCACCGGGGTCCTGCGCGGTCTGTGACCCTGGCACGTAGGGACACATCTTGCACGGAAGTTGGGAGATCCCGGGTTTACCCGAGAGCAGCCAGTGCGCTCGGGACGCATCGGGAAGTCCAAGGACAGAAGCCGATGATGAACAAACACGGGAAGTCGGACAGACTCATAGTACCGGGGAAGTCTCCGAACAAAACCAGAACACCGGCGGCGGAGGAGATGGAGGGAAGGGGTCTGGCCAAGGGGAATCTGGGCCAGCAAAACGCGTTCCGGACTCAGAGCCGGGTGGACGTGCAAAGTGAGCTGGCGCAGATACGACAAACGGCAAAATCGAACAAGGATGTGAAGTTCACTGCTCTGATGCATCACATCTACCGGATCGACACTCTGCGGTTCGCCTATTCGCAGTTGAAGAGGCACGCAGCAGCCGGTGTGGATGGTGAGACGTGGCGGCACTACGGCGAGGCTCTTGAGGAAAATCTCCAGCACCTCTCCCATAGACTGAAGCGCGGAGCGTACCGGGCCAAGCCGGTGCGTAGGGTGTACATCCCCAAGGCGGACGGGCGGCAGCGACCGCTCGGCGTCACGGCGCTTGAGGACAAGCTTGTCCAAAGAGCGACGGTGGAGGTGCTCAACACTATCTACGAGACCGACTTCCTCGGCTTCTCTTATGGGTTCCGGCCGGGACGCAGCCAGCATAGAGCGCTGGACGCCCTGTACTGCGGACTCGATAAGCGACGTGTGAACTGGGTGCTGGACCTGGACGTGCGCAGCTTTTTCGATCGGCTGTCGCACGAGTGGCTGGTCCGGTTCCTCCAGCATCGGATAGCGGACCGGCGCGTCGTGCGGCTCATCCAGAAATGGTTGAACGCAGGCGTGCTGGAAAAGGGAGTGCGAACGTTCGCGGAGGCAGGCTCGCCGCAGGGCGGCAGTGCATCGCCGCTGCTGGCGAATATCTACCTCCATTACGTCTTCGATCTCTGGGTCCAGGCATGGCGACGGAAGTGTGCGCACGGCGATGTGATCGTGGTGCGCTACGCGGACGACGCTGTGATCGGATTCGAGTTCAAGGACGATGCTGAAAGGTTCTGGGCGGAACTGAAGGAAAGAATGCAGAAGTTCCAACTGGAACTGCACCCGGAGAAGACGCGGCTGATCGAGTTCGGACGCCATGCGGCGGAGAACAGAAAGCGCGTTGGACTGGGCAAGCCTGAAACCTTCGATTTCCTCGGCTTCAAGCACATCTGCGGGAAGACGAAGAAGGGCAGGTTCATGGTGCTTCGGCAGACGATTCGCAAACGTATGCAGGCGACGTTGCAACGAGTCAAGATCGAGTTGCGGCGGCGTATGCATGATCCTGTTCCTGAAGTCGGCAAGTGGTTGAAGTCCGTTGTGGGTGGGCACTTCCGATACTTCGGAGTGCCGGGCAACCGGTACGCACTGGCCCACTTCCGCTTCACGGTCAGTCGCCTCTGGCATCATGCACTCGAACGACGGAGCCAGAAGGGACGCGTGCTGTGGGAGCGTATGCAACGGCTCATCCGCCGATGGCTTCCTCCGGCCCATATCTGCCATCCTTATCCCTCGCGCCGTCTGCGCGTCACCACCTGAGGCAAGAGCCGGATGCGGGAAATCCGCCAGTCCGGATCTGTGCGGGGGGTACGGCTACAGCCGTATCCCTACCGCGACCCCCTACTCCCGATGCCGTAGGCAGCGTGCCCTTTGCTGGATGTGCCGACGAGGTCGGGCAGAACCGCACTCCATTCTCAAATCATCAACTCGTGAGCAACAGAAGCGCCTCATCACCATAGCCCTCCAAATCAGAGGAAATCCAGTTCTCACTAGGGCGGCATTGGTGAAATCGCACAGTGCAGGTTCCATCCGCGATGGAGACTATGGTAAGAAACTCTCTTTGTTCGTTGATTCTTCCCAACGCGTCGCGCACACCGATCGCAAATCCGAGACTGTCTATGAGGGATTGTCTGGTCCCTTGATACGGTAGGTGGGCATGATTGATAAAACATTCGAACCCTGTGCGATCCGGAAAATCTGTTACTTTCACGTGTCGATTGCGTTCGTATTCGTCCGTGATGACGACACACCCATCGACAGTACTGATGGCCGGAGTCGGCTCCGCGGCTCGGAACTGGCCAATGTCCGAGACCGCGATATTCATTTGCATCAGCAGACTCGACATCTTGCCGTTCATCTTCATTCTGAACCTCCACAAGTCGATTTGGTCCTAAGGCTCCCCGAGGGTGCGCATTCCCTGTGCTATGGCGTCCTGCACCTTGGGATCGTTTAGAAGTTCTTTGCTTTGGTTAGCTGAAAGCCCAGAAAACTGTCCCGTATTCGTGTCATAGAGGTATTTAGTGTCGTTAGCATCGTGATAGTGTATTTGACCAGGGCGCTTCCCAGGTGCAGGATTCTCTACGTCAATTCGCTCCGTTTTTCCGTTCTGCCACAGTGTTTTGCTTGTCACTTGTGCGCCGTTCGCGCCAAGCATACTCGCGACTGTCACTGCGGGCGGATACAACGCATCCATTTTTTCGCGGAAGCTTTCGTTGGTTATATACTTGTACGCCAGGTTCACTTGCTTATCTGAAGCGGCAAGTGCCCAGTCGGTGCCCGCTTGGTTTGTCGTGTGAAATATGATTACTGCCCTTCGATATTCAATCATTTCAGCATTTGTTTTCCACTGATGGGTACGATCAAATAAAAGGTTCTTTAACTTCTGGCACCAATCGCAGTGACCGTCGGGATCAGTAACGTTGAGCGGGTTGTTCCCGACATAGGCGTAGAGATTAAGACTCTGCGGATTGTCCAGCTTCGCGTACGGCACAGGCTCAGCTTTTGCGCTCCAGTCGGGCGACATAAATCGTCCCATCGCACTGCTGTAGTACCTTGCCCCGAAGTAGTCGTTTCCTGATTCGGAGTCCCGTTCTTTGCCGGTACAACGTGACCCAGCATCGCTGTCGTACAACGATTCCGATAAGCCCAGCGTGTTGCTGGAGATAACGAAGCCCGAAGCCCAGTGCATTGTGCTGGCAACAGCTCCGAAGCCCTGACGCGAGTTTCCGGCTAGCTGCGGGATCGCAGCTAACGCGGGAACGCCCGTAGAGAACGTGCTGGAAGCCTGTTCCATGTGTGGCTCGATTGTAAGGCTTTCGGGCGGCGGGAACGGTGACGATTTCGCAGGCGATTGCACATGCGATTCTGTGCGGGAAGCTCGGCGGATCGGCGGCAGGATCGGGGCCGGATTGCGGCCCCGATTGGCAGCCAAGAACGGCAGCTAAAGAAAAAAGCATCAGAGGGCGATTCCGGCTCCGAACGGCTTCCTCTGAAAAACCCTGTCAAGAGGGCGGAGGGATATTTTTTTGCTGCAAGGAATACGCCTCTATGTATTATTCTGCGGCTCCTGGCCATGCCGGAACTCCGGCCCTTGCCGAAAATCCTGTCAAGCATTTTCTTGGGTCCGGAGCCGATTTTTGAGTGTGCCGCTGGATATACGCCGGGCGTATATTGCAGCTCGGGACGGGCTTTTTTGAAAACCCTGTCAAGAGCTATTTTGAGGATTTTTCCCTCCGAGAGATCGTGCTTAAAAATATAGTGATTCACTGTATTTTTCTTTAGCTGCCCGGCTCTTCGTCGTCGTTTTCCTCGGCTGCTAGAGCTGCCAGCAAGCCCTCCCGCTCGGCTGCCGTACGCGCTGCCTGGATCGTGCTGCGGGTCTCTGCCGGATGCGTGGCGGCGTGGATCTGCTGCAAGGCGCGGACCGCCACCTGGGTATAGATCTGCGTGGTCCTGATGTCCTCGTGACCGAGGATGGCCTGGATGTGGCGGATGTCCGCGCCGTTCTCGTGCATCAGCGTGGCCATCGTGTGGCGGAACAGATGGCACGCTCCGCCCTTGCCCAGCTTCGCCGCCTCGATGCGGCCCCTGACCACGAAGGTCAGATGGTCGCGGCTGAACGGCTCGCCCTGCGCCGTAAGGAACGCCGTGAAGTCGTCGGGCTCTGAGACGAGCTGCGGACGGCCCTCGCGGAGATACTTCTCAAGCCACGCCGCGGCACGTGCGCCGATGGGCACGTAACGGTCCTTGCTGCCCTTGCCCTGGTTGACCAGGATCAGCCCACGGTCCAGTTGCAGATCGAACAGCTTCAGCCGCACGATTTCGAGACGGCGCATTCCTGTCGAGTAGAGAACCTCCAACAGCGCCCGGTCGCGCAGGCCGATTGGCTCCTCGATGTCGCACAGCGTCATGATCTGCTCGACCTCCTGGGCCGAGAGGATGACCTTGGGTAGCGAGCGGCCGAGTCGCGGAAGATCGATCTCCGAGGCCGGGTTATGCAGGATGTGGTTCTGCCTGGTCATCCAGCGGAACCACACGCGCAAGGGCACAAGCCGCGCGTGCTGCGAGCGGAAGCTCAACGGCTCGCCGTTCTTCTTGCGCGAGTAGAACAGGTGCCGCTGATAGCGTTCGAGCACGGGCCGCGTGACTTCGACCGGATCGGTAATGCCGCGTTCTTTCAACCAGTCGAGGAAAAACTGGATGTGCCCGGCGCGGCCCTTCACCGTGAACTCGGAGTAGTTCCGCACTTCAAGCGAGCGCAGATGCTCGCGCATCAGCGCCTCCAGGGGCGTTGCGGGCGGGGCGGCGGGTTTACGCTTCTTCGCTACGCGGGCCATTGTGCGCCTCCCGCATGGCCTGCGCCGTTGAGGCTGCCGTTCACACGCGGCGGTACGGCTACGACCGGATTATCTTCTGTTGTTTCCTTAGTAGTGCTTTTCAGCACATTTCCGTAAAAAGAGCCTCCGGGCCGCATGGATACTGGCGATTTCGCACCCGCACTACCCCCGGACATCCCCCGAACCTGGGCCGGACCTCCCCCGGACTTCTGCCCTTCAAGGCCGGACTTCTTGCCGTCGTAGCTGTATTCCAAGCCCGGCAGAGTGGCCCTGGCCGCATCCGCCGCGCCCTCGAAGAACAGCTCATAGACGAAGCTCTGGCCACGCCCGCCGCGATGCACGATCAGGTATTCGAGGTCTTCAAGCCGCGCCAGATGCCGCTTCAGTTGCGAGTCGCTCCATTGCGTGCTGGCCCGCACGTCGCGCCGCGAGAAGCGGTACTCCGTGCGCTCGATCTTCTCCCGCTCGCAGGCCGCCGCAACCATGCCGTCGATCAACAGCAGCAAGCGCCGCGTCTGCGCGGGCATCTCATCGAGCGAGCGGCCCAGCACTTCATGGATGATTTTCTTCGCCAGCTCCACGTCGGCCCCGGTCGCTTCGATGTACTCGAAGGGCTTGCCGCGATACTCGCCCGTCTTCACTTCGCGCTGCCATTGGTGAAGAAGAGCGATGCTGCGGATCAGCGTCAGGTACTTGGTATGATCGCGCCGCGTGCGCGTCATCGAGTCGGGGAAGCTCAGCTCCGGCGCTAGCTCGTTGACCACCTCCAGAGGCCGCAAGAGCCGCTGTGCGTTCTGATGCAGCCGCCGCAACTCGTCGCGGTCCTTCCTGCGCATGAGGCCGTCAAGCGTCTGCGACTCTCTTTGTATCCGGTGGATGGCCTGCGTCTGTTCCCGGTCCTCGTTGACCGTGAGCACGATGCAGCGGTTCAGCAGCTCCTCGTCGATGTCGATCGCCGTGGTCGTGAGGAAGATCATCACCGGCCCCTCGACCTTGTACTCGTGCGTAACGTGCTTGCCGCTCACCGGGTCTTTGCCTGTCGATGCGATGCTCAGCTTGTGCTCGCTCTGCAACAGCTTCAACGCATACGCCGCGCGTGCCGCGCCCTCTTCCTCCACGATGGCCAGAACCTTGTGCTTCAGGTCCGTCTCGCCCATGTAAAACAACGACTGGCCAGTCATGGCGGAGTATTGCACCTTCTGCCCTTCGGGCACGAAGGCCAGCACCGCATCCATCAGCGAACTTTTGCCAGCAGCCGACGACGACTGCATCATCACCGCAAGCGGATCGGAGAGATGCCGCGACACTACGCCCAGATAGCCGACGAGCTTGTTGGTCTCCTCGCCCACGACGCCGCACCTGGCGAAGTCCTCGACGATCCGCTCGATCAGGCGCGGATCGCGCAACAGCTCCATCGCTGCGGCCCGTTCCTCGACGGTCATCGTCTCCACCGGGTCTTTCGGCGCAAGCATCCTGGCGATCTGCTCGTCGCGCAGGATTTCCAGCTTCAGGATCAACTGCGCCACATCATGGCGGATGATCTCTTCCTTGACGTGCAGCTCCTCCGCCGCCTGCTTGCAGAACGCCATGCGGGGCCGCGCGGCCTGCAGCTCCAGCTTGTCCACGTGCAGCGCCATGTCGCCGTGCGCATTGACGCCCAGCACGCGAAGATTCACGCAGAGCGCATCCGGGCTTGTGTTCTTCTGTAGCCCGCGCACACGATACTCGCGGTCGCCGTAACGCTGCACTACATCCTCGCCGCGCATCTCCATCGGCGTTTCGATTGCATTGCTCCTCGGCGGCATCGGCGCAGCCGGAACAGCTTCGGCGGCTAAGGAAAAAACTCTCTGCTGCTCTTCGTCCGGCTCATCGGTCGCTGCCTCTGACGCGGATTTCTGGTTTGGCTCCGGCGTTTCTTCGAGGATGTTTTTTTCTTTAGCTGCCGGTTCTTCTTCTGCCGGCGCCGCCGGCAACGGCGGCGCTGCAACCGGCTCCGGCACGAGCGCCGGAACCTCGACGCGGCCCGCAGGACGTGGCCCCTTGCCCAGCCACACCGCGCGGTTCAACAGCACGCCCAGACTCTTCGTTGCGGGCCTCACGCTGAGCGCGTATCCGTTCGCATCCATGCCCTTGGGGAACTCCACGCGGAAGCATTCGACGCCCTTCCGCATCAGCTCCTCGGCCAGCTTCACGGCGGCTTTGTCGCCCGCCTCGTCGCGGTCATAAGCGATGTACACGCGCTCGATGCCGTGCCGCTCGAAGGCCGCGCGATGATCGGCTGTGAAGCCGTTCGTTCCATAGCTGGCCGTCACCTGGCGATAGCCCGCGCACCAAAAACTCATCGCGTCGATCAACGCTTCGCACAGGATGATTTCTTTCGATGCGATGAGGGCTTCTTCGTTCCACACGCCCCGATGCGGACCCGGAAGATACAGGTGGTCCGGCGTGCCCGCGCGAAGATTGTCGTTGATCTTCCGCCCATAAAGTTGCACCACCTCGCCGTCAAGATTGAAGACCGGCACCACGATGGAGCCGGGCAGATGCTCGTGCCCGCTCTTCTTCCGGAAGATGCCCAGCCGCACCAACTGCTCGCGTATCTCCGCTCCCGCGCGGCGGTTCTTGTCCGGCAGTGACGGCCCCAACATGCGATTGCTGAACCCCAGCTTGAACCGCTCGACCAGCTCCGAAGATTTCAGGCCGCGCTTCTCCAGATACCGCATCGCGTCCGGCGTCTCGATGAGCGTCCGGTGGTAGTAGCGGACCACCTCCTGCATCACCGTCCGGTCGTCGGCTCCCAGCGTCAACGGGCAGGGCAGCTTCGGCACGGTGCATTGCTTCACGACTGGCCCGGCAGATGGAACGTAATCCTTCCTCAGCAGTTCCACCGCCTGACGGAAACCCACCCCCTCGGCCCGCATCACCCACAGGATCACGTCGCCGCCCTCGCCGCACGCGCCCTTGCAGTTCCACACATTCTCCGCCGGGTCGATGTTCAGGCTGGGATTGTGGTCGTCGTGGAACGGGCACAGGCCGATCAGCTCCTTGCCCGAGCGATGCAGCTTGATCCCCCGCGCCTCGGCAAGACGCTGGATCGACACCTCGCGCTTCAACCGCTCTTTCACCTCATCGGGGACTAGCGCCATAAACCCTCCGTTTCCAGACCCCCTGCCGAAAACCTGTCAAGAGGCTTTTCTGAGAACATCAGCTAGTACACAACTAGCATATATGCGATTATAGGGTCAACGGAGTTGTTGGGAGACGAACATGCTGGCTTACGCTACACCCGTGCCTGTCAACCACCACTGGAGAGTGAACTTCCCCGAGCACCTGGCCTTGCTTCGCAAGGATAAGGGCCTGACACAGCCGCTGCTCGCCGAAAAGATCGGCGTCCACGTCGCCCAGGTCCGCCGCTACGAGGCCGGAACCTCACAGCCCACGCTCGATGTCATCCGCAACATGGCAGTCGCACTCGGCGTAAGCGCAGATGAGCTACTTTTTGCCAAGGACGAACGCGGCCCGGATGATGCCCTCAAGCTCCAGTTTGAGGCCGTCTGCCGCTTCGATCCGGAGTCCAAGAAGGTCGTCCAGCAAGTGCTCGATTCGATGATTCTCCAGCAGGAAGCCCGCCGCTGGTCCGCCGAACGGTAGTCTAATGAAGAGAGGATTTCCCGATGGCTCTAGCCGCAACCAACTCGAAGCAGCAGGCCCACGAACTCATCAACCGCCTCTCCACCGGGCAGGCCTCCGCCGCCGTCATCTTCATCAACGCGATGCTCGATCCGGTGGACCGCGCCATTGCTAAGGCGCCCTTCGAGGACGAAGAGATCAGCGAGGAAGAGACCCGCGCCGTCGCCGCTTCCAAGGCGTGGCTCAAGGATCACGAACCCATCCCCAACGAAGATGTCCTGGCCGAGTTCGGCCTTACCGCCGAAGACTTCGAGCGCATGGGCCGCACCCCGCTCGAACCTGAACCGCACCACCCCGGACAGTGAGCATGGATAAGAAAAGCGTTGCCTGGACCGACCAGGCCAAGGCCGACCTGCGCGCCATCGACCAGCCCACGGCGCTGCGCATCCTGCACACCGTCGCTCGCTATCTGGCCAGCGGCGAAGGCGACGTGAAGCGCCTCCAGGACATCGAGCCGCCCGAGATGCGGCTGCGCGTCGGCGACTACCGTGTGCGCTTCCACGACCACGGCGATTCCATCCTCGTCCTGGCCGTCAAGCACCGCCGCGAAGTCTACCGCTGACACCGATCAGACCTCGAACCCATCACGAACAAGGCCGGACAGCGTCCGGCCTTCGTTCGTTCCGCGTTCGATCTTCGGGCCGCTGTCGGCCTCGCTAAGCCGTCAGGCTTAGGGATGGTGTCTGGCCCGCCCAACACTGCCGGACGCGCCACGGAACCACGAAAGCGCCCCGGCGCTGCGCGCTTCGTTGCTGGGCCTCACCGCGCCGCCGATGGCCGGGAGTCGTCGCCCTGGTCATGTGGAACATGAAAAGAAGACATTCTTCTCATAGCTGAAAAACAGCCGCAGCGGAGGCGTCAGTCAAGGCCGTGCGCAGCACGCCGCGCAGCGGGCGGAGCGAAGCGGAGAGCCTTTACGGACGACCGGAGCGGAGGCTATCGCGCGTCAGCGCGACGGGACGACCATTCCGCATCGATCCTTTGCTTTCAACACGTTAACGCGCGTCAACCGCAAGGTTGCCATATAGCAACCTCGATTCCATGACTTTTACCCTTAGTCGCTTGTTTTCAACACGTTTACCTGCGTAAACCTGTAAACACCTTATATTTTGCGGTTTCTGGCTGTAGACTGCTCATTCCATTCAGGTTGCTATATAGCAACCTGAAGTTGCTCTACAGCACCCTTTTAGGGGTGATGTGTCGAAGCGCCAACAGCCGATGCGTAGCAGCGTGTTCTTTGCGGGTAGTACCAACTGCCTTCGAGGGACACGATGCAGAGCGCACCGGGCAAGCCGGCAAGATGTAGCGAATGAAAGAGTC
>Ga0181532_10006189_pt1 | contig 10005 bp, 9 predicted proteins | sample PEATcosm2014_Bin_33_FD_119768 | JGI IMG/M metagenome (GOLD analysis project Ga0181532, IMG submission 119768) | Peatland microbial communities from MTU Mesocosm Facility, Houghton, MI, USA - PEATcosm2014_Bin11_30_metaG | ecosystem: Environmental > Terrestrial > Soil > Wetlands > Peat | place... | reverse complement strand
CTCGCCCGCCGCCATTGAATGGCGCAAGCGCGACAAAAAACCGTTCAGCCGCAAAAGTCTGGCTTCCGATCGAGACATTTTCGATCGAGCCTGACTGTTGTAAGATGGCTCCCGACGCGCCGGGATAAGCGCCGCGCACCATGGGGGTACTCATGCGAGAGTCATCGTTGCGAATCGTGGCCGGAACCTTGCTGGCGGCGATGCTGTGCTCATTGCCGCGTGCCCAAGCCGACGTCAAACCCGGCGACGTGATCACCAAGGACAATGCATCCAAGGTCGCCGACCTGGTCAGCCCCGGCAACTACGTGCTGGTCCGCGAGGGCATGCAACTCAGGATCGTGCCGGCCGACAAGCTCGAATGGCCGCCGCCGTTCAGAGCCGCCACCGAGAAGTACTCGGGCCAGGTCCAGCTCGGGGCCGACGGCACCCTCAAGAATTACGTCTCCGGCCAGCCGTTTCCGCTGGTTGATCCGAACGATCCGCAAGTGGCGACCAAGGTAATGTGGAATTTCAGCTACCGGCCGCTCTACAGCGACGATATCGATATGCGCTATCCCGAGGTTGCCGCCTTCGACAAGAACCCCACCGGCTCACCGTTGAGCTACTACACGGTGGGGCACTTCGCTTTCTACAACAACATCGGGCGCATCGAGGTGCCTCCGATACCAACCGATCCCGACGGCGTGACCAGTGGCATCCGTTATCGCTTCGGCTTCTATCCGTTCATGGAACCGTCCTCGCTGCGCGGCTACGGGATGGTGCGGCAGCGGCATATCGATCCCTCGGTCGAGGACAACACCTGGGTGTTCAGCCCTGCCGCGCGCAGGCTGCGCCGTGAATCCCCGGCGGTGCTCTCAGACGCCATCGGTGCTTTGCCGGGATTCGGCGGCGGCGGCGGAGGAGGCAGCGGAGGCTACGGGGGCGGTGCTGGTGGCGCGGGAGGAGCCGGCGGTGGCAGCGCTTTCGCTAACACGCTCGATCCGGACTCTTACTTCGGCTTCTCGGCGAAGATCGAAGATTTCAACTACCGCTTCCTGGGCGAGAAGCAGATGCTCGCGTCGGTCCACGCCGCACATTCGCCCGAACCGCAATGCCCGTTCGACGGCGGCAAAACCATTTGCCCCGAAGACTGGGAGATGCGCCATCTGTACGTGATCGAAGCGGACTCGAAGCCGGGCCATGACGCGACGATTCCGAAGCGAATCTTCTACATTGATTCGGAAGGATGGTTCATCACGGCGTCGGATCAGTACGATCGCGACGGCAAGCTGTGGAAGACCATCGCGACCTTCAATACTTACCGCGACCGGCCGGTGCCGGACGCGACAGTCGCCATTTATCCATACAAGCGGATGTTCCAACTGGGTCTGGTCGATGAGGATCTCGACACCGGCTACACTTCGGTCGTCTATATGCCCGGAGCGACCGCGCCCGATCGCGAATGCTGGTATATCGATATGGGAACCGTGGACAACGCAATGCTGGCGCCTCAGGCGCTCGAGCGAGCCGGCCACTGATCGGGAAGAATCGAGTTACAGCTGCAACACGAACCGGATGTCGCCCAGGCGCAGCCGGCTGCCGGCGCTCACGAACGCCGAGCCATGTATCTGGCGATCGTCAACGTAGCTGCCGTTAGTCGAATTCAGATCCGTCAGTTCGAATCCACCGTCGCGGCGGATCAAGCGCGCGTGCTGGCGCGACACGCTGGCGTGCGGTTCGCGATTTGACGCGGGCCAATTTCTTTGTACACTGAAGGTGATGAGCAAGCCCCACAAGGAACTACTGCACGGCACCGCCTACCGCTACACGGTACTGTTTGAGCGCGCGCCGGAAGGCGGCTATGTCGCTACGATTCCGGTCCTCGCAATCGCGACGCAGGGCGAGACTCTGCGCGAGGCCCGGGCCATGGCGCGCGATGCGATTCGCGGACTCATCGAATCCCTGGCTAAAGATGGCGAGGAAATTCCAATCGAGCAGCCTGCCGCTACGACCGAACGGCTGGCGGTGAGACTGCTGGCTCGTGCATGAGACTTCCCGCGCTCAAGGCGCGAGAGGTCATCCGCGTCCTTGAGCAGCTCGGGTTCCGGCTCCACCACAGCACCTGCTCCCATCGCATCTACAAGAATCCCACCACCGGGCGGCGCGCCGTCATTCCTTTCCACGGGAGCCGCGACCTCAATGTGAATGTGCTGCGGTCCATTTTGAGGCAGGCCGACCTCACTGAGGACGAGTTTGTGAAGCTGCTGTGATGTTGACGGTTGCAGAGGGTAGTTCCTGCGGAAACCCGGACTACAGCTGCAACACGAACCGGATGTCGCCCAGGCGCAGCCGGCTGCCGGCGCTCACGAACGCCGAGCCATGTATCTGGCGATCGTCAACGTAGCTGCCGTTAGTCGAATTCAGATCCATCAGTTCGAATCCACCGTCGCGGCGGATCAAGCGCGCGTGCTGACGCGACACGCTGGCGTGCGGAATGACAACATCGTTGTCCTCGCCGCGGCCGATCGATATCTCGTCTTTCATCAGCGAGTATTCCGCCGGCACCGGATCGATGCGATCGACTGACACCAGCCGCGCACCCTGCGTATTTCCCGCGCCGCGGGGCGCTGTGATCGGTGCTTGCGACGCTCTCGCGGGCGCGCGCTGGACCGCGCGGGCCGCTGGCGGCGGCGCCGACGGCATCCTGAGTGAGGGTGCGCCCTGCGCCTCGACGATGGCCTTGAGTTCATCGGCCGGAAGCCCGAATCTCATTCGCGACAAACCGAACAGCCCGATGATGGCGATCAGCGGTACCGCTCCGTTCCACCAGTTGAACGAGAATTGCGCAAGCCCCGTGCCGGTCGAGTTTCCACCGGCCGTGCCCGTGTCCTCCGGCACGTTAATCGCGGCGCCGCCGAGCCCCCGCACCTGGTACGCGGTCTGAGCCGTGCCCGCTTCGCCGTTATAATCGATCTTCAGTTCGACGCTGCGATTGGTGCCGTCTTCAATCGGCCGCGGGGTTCGATAGGTCAGCGAATACTCCGTCGCGATCGAATGGCCGATCTCGCGCACCAGCGACGGGAAGCGGCTTTCTTCCGTGATGATATTGTACGAACGGCCGTGCGTCGCATCGACGATTTCCTGGTACTCGGGCGCGATGAACGGCGGCGGAACCACCCCATACATGGTGAGCCCATTTTTCTTGAGCAAGGCGGCGACTTTGGTCCCGGTCAGATCCGTCACCTGCACGCCGCGAGTATGATGGTCCCAGAAGGCCTGATCGTGCGCCGTGTCGGCCGAGCCGTCGCCGTCATGATGAGACGGCGCGTCGGTGACTATGATGATGATGCCTTCGGCCTCGGGGCGGAATGGAAACTTCGCCGCATAGGCGAGCGCGTCGAGCTGATCCTCGGGGATGTCGCCGCCGCCGCCGGCGTGCAGAGTGCCTACCCACTCGGTGAACTGCTTGACGTCCGAAGTAAACGAGTTGCGATAGGCGCAGTTGCAGTCGGGGTACGCCGAGACCACGTAGTCCTCGAAGGTCACCAGCCCGAGCCGGTAGTCGCGGCTGTTGGATTGCAGGTCCTGCGCAAACGCGATCACGTTCTGCTTGACCGCATCGATGTAAGGCTGCATCGATTCCGTGACGTCCAACACGAACACGATATCGACGGGACGGCCCTGACCGACTCCGCGAAAATCGAGGATCTTGGCTTCCTTGCCGTCTTCAAATACTTTCACGTTGTCGGGACGAAGGTTGCCCACCGGATTGCCGTTCTGATCGGTCAGACCGAAGTCGAGCTGCACGCCGCCGTCGGCGTCGAAATGCTCCAGACCCGGGTTTCCGGTCGTGATTTTCAAGCTCGTATCCGCCGCGGTCACTCGAACCCCGACGCCAAGCAGAAAGAAAAGTGCGAACAGAGCGCAGCAGGCGTTTCGATTCGACAAGCTCATCGCTGGGATTGATTCTCCGGATCGGTAAGGCGATCAGTCAAGCTCCGTTATCAATTTGACGTTCATGCAGGCGATTGTATTCTTGCGTTCGCACCACGGTTAGGTTATCCCAAACGCTGACCCAATTCTTCTTCGATGGAATCCGTGTGAAACATTTTTTTGTACATCGCACCGCTGGCGGTCTGATAGTACCTTTCGTCATCGTGATTGGCGTGCTGCTGGCCGGCGTCGGGTCGGCCCGGGCGGCCAAAAATGCGATGGTCGAGGTAGGATTTGTAGGCGTCCCGCCGCCGAACTTTCAGAATGTTCTCCTCAATGTTCAGTCGGTTCGCATCAATCCCGACGTAAGCGCCGCCCCCGGCAACGGCAAATGGCAGACGATTCCGGTGCCTCCGGGGATTGGAAACGCCGGCCGGAACGCAGACCTGCAGATCGATCTCAACGCTTCGCAGAACACACCCCAGATCTTCAACACCGCGGGTGTGCAGGCCGGCACCTACCGCATTGTCGAGCTCCGGCTCGATTCGAACAATCCCGGCACGTTGGTCCCCGACTGTCCCAACGGGCCGGGCACGATCGCCAACCCCAGCAACACCGCCGACGGATGCATCAGTTACCCCATCCAGTTGACTAACGACACCAACGTCATCACTTTCTCGAATGCCGACGGGCTGATCTTTCCGGCAAATAAGATAATGACGCCGTTGATCCTTCAAGTATCAATGTCGGCCCCTGTGCCGCCTACGGTGCCCGGCGGTGCATATACGGTTACGGTCACGTTGACGACGCCACCCACGAATGCGGCCGAGACGGGCATAGTCACAGGGTCCGTGAATGTCAACGGCAGTAAGGGCTCGGGGAGTTCGCCGTCGGGAAAGGTCCGCAAGCTGGCGGTGACAGCCGAAGCGATCGGAACCAATACCGCGATCGCGAGCACTCCGGTCAAAAACGGGCAATATACGCTGATACTTCCGGCGGCCTCCACTTTCGGAACTCTCTATGACATCGCGGTGGCTGGCGGAGCAGATACTTACGCCGCACAGCGGCTACTGCCGCTATACCAGGGACAACAGATAAACGCTGAATTCACCGGATCAAATAGCCTCACCGGGAGCCAGACGCTGGGCAATATCACGGGAACGATCAGCGACAATTGCGTCGCCACAAAGCCCATTGTCGGTGCGACGCTGCAGTTGCTGATTCCGCCTGATAACATCTCCTCGCCACCGTCAACCTTCTGCTATGACTCCCCGGACCAATGTGTCGCTGTCGCGACGGCGAACACCGACAACACAGGTTACTTCCCGCTGCCCGGGACGATCACCATTCCCGCCGAGTTCGAAAACGTTCCGGTGGTACCGAAAAAAACACCCTATGTGATGCAGGTCACCGCGCCGGGTTATGATCCTTTAGTCGTCTACGCAGTTCCGACTTCGAACAGTAAAGCTGGCACTTGCAGCACCGACGGTACTACTTTCACCACGTGCGACCTGGCCCTGAACACGGGATACATCACCGGTGCAATACCGATAAAACAGCCCGTTCCGGGGCAGACCATTCTGGTCCAGGTATTCGCCGAGGACGCCGGAACCAACAATATTGAAAGTGCGCTCCCGATGCCGATTACCGTCACCAGCTCGAACGGCGGCACTATCGGATATACGCTTAACGTTCCGCCCTCGGTTTCCACCTTCGATTTGTTCGCGACGACGATCGATACCTATCAGGGTGTCACCGATCCGTATCCGGGCCATACCATCGTGGTGAAGTCAGGCGTTACGGGACCCGCGGAGCCCTCCAAGCCGGGAGCATGCAGTACCGCGACCCCGACTCCTTTCGACCAATCGATCGACTGCATCGGTCACGGCAGCGTGACGGGCATTGTCGGCAACGCCAACCTCGGCACCTCGGTAGTCTTGTCGAAGCAAGATACGTATTCGGGCGATTTCGTGGCGATAACGAATACTCTCGTGCAGAATCAGCTGCCGAATTTGACTCCGAGCAACAATTACTCCTTCTGCGCTCCGGCCGACACTTATCAGGTACAAGAGTGGCAACTCCCGACACCCGATGCCAACGCAACGCCGTCGTCGTCGCCTACAGCTTCACCGGTTCCTGACACCGCCGCGATTGTCATGATCCCGCTGCCTCCGTCAGCCGGCGGCCCGAGTCCGACTCCGACGCCAGCGATCAGGTGCCCGACCACCTGCGAGAATCCCGACGGCACATGCCCCGGCATCTGCAGCAACGTAATCCAGCCGCTACCGCCGGCGCCGTCACCGACTCCGACACCGTGATCGCGATGGGAGGTCGGGGCATGCGGAATCTCGTGCGGACTTTGTCGATGAGCGCGCTCGGCGCCGCGATGGCCTTGTCAGTCGCGGCCTGCAACAACCAGACTGGATTTTCCGGGAGCGTCGGTAATACGCCCAACGGTCCGCCGCTGGCTGCGTACGACATTCTCGGCACCGTCGGCACGCCATTTGTCGCGACCGTATCGGACTCGCGATCGTCGTGGACGCTTCAGGGGGTCGTCCCACTTGACGTCATAATCGTCAACAACATCCTGCCGGCCGCGATCATCGCGACCAAAACCACCAGCAACAGCAACCTGCTGAGTGTCGAAATAATCAGTGGCTTTCGCGTCGCCAATGTCCAGTCCACCAGCGCACCTTTTGGCACCGTGTCGCTGCAGATCGGGGGTACCCTCAGCTCGATCTCGCCGCCGGCGGACCCGGACCTGCGGATTTTCGATTCCGGTCCCCTCAATGAGCGCTACTCGGCGCTGGTCGAGGACGTCAGCACTGGATGGGTGATCGACGGCCGCGCCCCGACTTTGATTTTGTTCGACAACCCGGACGGAAAAGTGGATGCCACCTTTTTCGGAGGTCAGGACTACGGCAGTTTCACTCTCAACATGACGCTCGGCGGCGCCGTGGTGGCAACCGTCGTTCATGGCCCGGACGCGACGATTCGCGAGCCATGACTGGCGCCCCATCTTGAGTCAGCGCCCGCGGTAGCTGTGCAATTCGCGCGCATGCCTGATGCTGCGTCGAAGTTGCGCTCGATCGTCCCGGTTCGTTTGACAGCCTCCCCCATTCGTCATACTTAGCCTTTGTAACAAGTGAGCGAGCCATTCGATAACGCGCCTGGATCTTCCCGCCTCTGAAATCATTCTATGAATTCGCAGCTCGTACGCCGGGTCCTTTTGGCAGTGGCAATCATTGTCGCCCTTGCCGCGGCGATTCCCGGCTTTCGCTACTATCGCTACATCGAAAGCCACGTCAGCACCGACGACGCCTACGTCGACGGCACTGTCGCGCTGGTTTCCTCGCGGGTTGCCGGCACCGTCACCAACGTTTATGTCGAGGACAACTGGACGGTTACGGAAGGCCAGTTGTTGTTGACCCTGGATCCACGCGACTTCGACGTCCGTGTCGAGCAGGCCCAGGCTCAGCTCGAGCGCGCCAGGCAATCCGTCGATGAGCTCTACGCGCTGGTGGATGCGGCGCGGTCGGGCGTGTCGCTCACCGTGTCGCAGCTCAAGCAGGCGAAGATCGATTTCATGCGCGCCAAGGCGCTGAAGGAAGAAGGCGTCAACTCCATTCAGCAATACGATCAGGCCAACACCGCGCTGGGCATCGCGATGGCCGATGAAGCGCTCGCGGAGCATCAATTGACCCAGGCCAAGGCCGCCCTCGGCGCGCGCAACGACGGCCATTCGCGCTATGCACTCCCGGTCGTACAGCAGGCTGAAGCCGCTCTGGAAGCCGCCAAGCTCGATCTCGGCTACACCAAGCTGACCGCGCCGTTCACCGGCATCGTAACTCATAAGACCGCCCACGTTGGCAATCGTGTCCAGGTCGGAGAGCCTCTGCTCGCGATCGTACCGCTGGGCAGGCTCTACATCACGGCTAACTTCAAGGAGACCCAGCTCACCGACGTGCGCGTCGGTCAAAAGGCGGAGGTCGTCGCCGACATCTATCCCAACTACACCTACAATGGACACGTCGATTCGATCAGCATGGGCACCGGCGCGGCCTTCTCGATCCTGCCGCCCGAGAACGCGACCGGCAACTGGGTCAAAGTCGTGCAGCGCGTGCCGGTCAAGATTGTTATCGAAGGGCCCGAGCCTCAGGACAAACCGCTGCGGCTGGGACTGTCGGTCGAGGTTACGATCGATCTCGCCGATCGCAGCGGACCCTTGCTCACGTCGATCGTGCAGCAGCGTTTCCAGCAAGGCGATCAGACTCTCCCCAACGAGACGCTCAAGATGGCGCCGACGTCCCGGACGCCGGTCGAACATCCGCCGCGCGCAGCAACGCCGCAACATTTCATGCCGCGTTCGATGCCTTGATCCCGCGCCCCAACCAGGGTGTCGCTCTCTTTTCGCGATTGTTCCCCCTTCACCTGTTCTAACCGGCCGTCAGGCCGCATCTTCTCTCTTCTCACTGGCCCCTGCCACCTGACACGCGTGTCAGTTCGGTTGCGACTTTTCCGCGCCTGTACTACGCTCCAGTTTGCGTGGATTCTCCGCCCGCGCGTCATCTGATGCTCGACTCTTGCGACATTGAGCAACGCCTTGCCCGTTATCTTTGCGCACCGATCGCGCGCCTGAACGTCCTTGCCAGCGGATGGGAAACCACGGTCTTCGAGTTCTCGCTCCAATCGGCGTCGAAGTCGTTCACCGCCATCCCGGCCGGCCAATCGATGGTTTTGCGCGTCTATCAAGGTTCCGAGGCCGACGCCAAAGGCACCCGCGAATACACCACCATCGCTCGCCTGTTCTCCGCCGGCTACTGCGTCCCGCGCCCCTACGCCTTCGAGGCCGATCATCGCGCACTGGGCGCACCGTTCCTCATCATGCAGCGGCTGGCGGGCGGTCCGCTGTTCACGATCAGCAGCTTCCCGAATTCGTTAAAGACTTTCTCGATGGCATTTTTTTCCTTCGTCCGCGCGCAGGCGAAGCTCCACAAGCTCGATCCGGCAAGCGCGGGCCTGCGCGAGATTCCGCGCGCATATGTGCCAATAGCAGGCACCGGCGCTGACGCCGGCGCTCCTCTGCTGGATCGCGTGCTCGCGATCATCGCCAATCGCGTCGAGACCGGCCCGCTGCCCGGCCTGCGCGAGGCGCTCAATCTGGTTGCCGAACGCGCGTCGAGGTTTCGCTACAGCCCCAATTCGCTGCTGCACATGGACTATCACCCGCTCAACGTGATGGTGAATGGGCTGCGTGTGACCGGGGTCATCGACTGGGTAAACGCCGACGTCGGCGATCGCCATCTCGACGCTGCGATGACGTCGGTGATTCTGTCATCGTCCGCGCTGGAGAACCCGCGATGGGTGCGCGACAACATCGTCGGCAACTCGCTTCGCGCGACCTTCGCGGGGTTGTACTTGCCGCTATACCATGCGATGGCGCCGATCGACTTCGAGCGCTTTCGTTACTGCCAGGCGGTCGCAGCGCTGCTGCGGCTCTCGATGCTTGGGATGATGCGGGCGCACGGTCCGGAAGTCGTGGGCTTCCGCCGCGAAGCTATCCACGAAGTCACGCCCGCGGTCGTGAGATTGCTCAGCCGCTACGCCACCCGCAAGAGCGGCGCGGCAGTCGGGCTCGACGCGCCCGCCCCCCAGCCCGCCTGATCCGCGCCGGCGCGCGCCTCTCGCATTCGCCTGAAAAAATCGGTAACAACTTGGGCATGCGAAAGTGTTATGCAACTGCGATGCTGTTGGTTAGCTGGTACCTGATGCTGCCGCCGCCGGTTTTTCCGCCAGTGCAGGACGCAGCGGGAAATTACAAAATGAACTCCGCGGCGCCGATGTCCCAATGGCTCAAGTTCAAAACGCTTGAGTCCGAAGCTGCCTGCAAGGCGCAATTGAAGAAGGTGCAGCCTTTCTACAAATGCGTCAGAAGCGACGACCCCGCGCTGACGGCTTCCGCCCCGGCCGCGGCTGGCGGACCAAGCACCTCGACGGTCTCCGGCGCCGCCGCCAGTCACATGCAATAGGCTACTGGCGCGCGCCGCGATTGTTCCCCCTTCACCTGTTCTAACAGGCCGAAGCCCGCATCTT
>Ga0181532_10006182_pt1 | contig 10011 bp, 6 predicted proteins | sample PEATcosm2014_Bin_33_FD_119768 | JGI IMG/M metagenome (GOLD analysis project Ga0181532, IMG submission 119768) | Peatland microbial communities from MTU Mesocosm Facility, Houghton, MI, USA - PEATcosm2014_Bin11_30_metaG | ecosystem: Environmental > Terrestrial > Soil > Wetlands > Peat | place... | reverse complement strand
GCCTCGCGCTTGAACTCGCGTGTAAACTTCCGTCTCTCCATGACACACCTCCGATTCCATCAAAACACCTAACTCGGTGTCCGTGGAACCGGGTGCAGGCCAAGATGGCTCTCTACAGGGGATATTTAATGCAGGGAAATCCCAGAGAGGATTATCTTACTGGGAAATCCCGGCATTTGATTGAAGACACAGAAGCCACTGAAGATGGCTCTCTACAGGGCTCAAGCGACCTGAGATAGCATCAGCGGCGTTCGTTCAAACCGTGACCCCGAGCGTCCTCTACCGGGCATGTAACGCCACCCTAGCGCCCCTACGGCTCTAGTGAACTCTGGCGTCAACACGTCGCCCGACAAAGTGCGCCACGGTTTCCCTAGGTAATCTCCAATATCCTTAGTGGTGGTAACTGTAGATAGTCTAGGCTTGCTCAAGTATTCTATCACCCTGTCAATCCACGTAGCATCTTCCGTGCAGTCACCAGCTATGCGGATGTTTGCTCCAGGGAACAGTCTGCTGGCGTTCGCCATGAAGCTCTTAAGTTCACTACCGACCACCAAGCGTTGCTTGCCGCAGACGCCGTGTGCATCGTAAAAACGGCCACGGCCCCTCAACGCTAGTTGTTTGGTCCACCGCAGTCTGTGCCCTTCAGCGATGCAGTCTACTCCGGGGGCTTTACTCCTGAGCGTCTTCATCGACGCCAAGTCACCTTGATTGACCTTATGTTCTCTAAGGCCCTGAAGCGTGGCAACGGCAACCCTCCGGGGGATGATGAACTCATCGAATAGAAATACAACATCAGCATACTTCCAATCATTGCTGCCGATGCCGGTCCCCCAATGGGTGGCGCACAGTTTTCTTCCATCAATGTCCCACTCGTAGCGCTTCGTGTAGCTTTCCGGGTCCTTGAACCTCACGTCACCATCAGGCCACTGTGGCACGCGTTCAGCATCAAAGAGCATTTTCTTGCAGATGACCAAGCCCCGCTCGCCGGGCACCATGTGCTCCTTGATGGTCTTCGCCATCCAATTCACGTAAGCGCGCTGGTTTGATGCTTTCTTCAGATACTCACGCAGACGGGTCTTCGTGTGCTGCCGAACATGGACTATCTCAAGATTGTCATAGCGAGCCTTTGGCATTTCCGCCTGGACCCGCCATGGCACCACATGGGATACGCCGTCAATGTCTGCTGTAGCATCAAGCAGGATAGTCCCGGCGCTCAGGTTAATCGTGAGCTTCGACTTATATCCCACGAAACGCACAAGCTGTGCACCAGTAACTACGTACCCGTAGCCACCCACCATCGCCTTTGCAAACGCGAACAAACGGTCTGCGCCGGCAATGGTGTTTGACGAGTTTGCCAGTCGCGTTGTTACCTCTGTGTTGAACCACCACAGTTGCTCCGCGACTGTCGCGCTATCCAAGTCAACGCCAGGACGGTAGAGCCGGTTTGCTGGTTCATAGCTGTATGGCTCCATGAAACGGAAGAGCACGTCCAGGTGTTCTTTGGTTTCTGGGTGCGCCTCAATTAACGTTTCACGGGCGTGTTGTGCTTCGGAAAGCAGAATGTCGAATGTCTCGACCTCCTCGGGGCGCTCGTCCACCACCGTGAGCGCCCGGTGCAAGAAGCGGCCGTCTCGAACAATCGATCGTGCATTGCGCCCTTTGGCGCCCAGATAGAACTTGTGGGTAACTACGACGACCGGGAAGTGACGAAGCTGCTCCCGAGAGAATTGCGCGGCTGGCTTCTCGATCCGCTCAGGCTTCTTACAGTCAACGTCGTGGTCTGTGGTCCAGATCGCTACCTTACCCGGAAGTAGTGCGTTCAGGTCGCGATAGACCTCATCGGCCTTCGTGATCTGGTCAACCACGAAGACGCAGCCATACGGTGCGTCCGACCTGTTCTCCGCATGCCGCGTGACAGCGGCGATCAGCGCATATGAGAACGAGGTCTTGCCGCCTCCTGCAGGAGCGGAGACGGTGTGCATCCTGCGAGTGTTGGTGAGGTGGTCGGACAGCGCCAGGTAGCCCGCGTTGAACACTGCGTCGCCTGTCTTTGCGTAGAACTCGGTGGTCAGTCTGTTGTCGCGTGAAGTGTTGATTTCGTTGACTGCCACGTCATAGAGCGCTCTGAGCGCTTCACGATTGGGGACAGTCGGCAGCACTTGCGTTTTCATCAATAACCTTGCTGGCGCACAGCAGTGCGCGTGATGTTTTCGATTGTGGAATGCTGGTAAGCTTGGCTGAACGACGAAGCATGTCACGGAGACTTGCTTAGGAACGGGGACCACCATCGCAGAACGCGAAAGGTGACCCCCTAAATTTCATGCCTCAGCGATTAATTTGGTCCCTTTAGGACGTAAATGTTTCCGTTCGGGATGTGACCGCCAATGTAAATGCGTCAGGTCCTCTTTGCTCATGAGCACCTCTAATGACATGCGGGCAAGATCAGCCGAGTACCAAGCGGCGACCAGTAGGCTAGGTCTAGAGATGTTATCTTCAGTTTCCATAAATGGTTTCCAAGCACGCGCCGATAGTCGTGCTAATTGATGTGATGGTTGGAGGGTCAGATCGGCGGGAGACCCTTCAATAAAGGAAATAACGGCGGTGCAGGTGACAACGCTCACGGCCACACAGGCGGCGCTTCCACCCGCAGCGGTGCGTTGGGGCTAGTGAGGGAGGCTTAGGGAGCCTGAAGGGGCCTGCTGTGTCGCGCAGGACGCCGGGCGGACATCACCTGTAGGCACGGCCCCGCGTTGTCACGGGGGGAAAGCGCCATCTTCCGTTAAGTTGACACCTTTGCTATTAACCTATTGTGAAACATTGCAAATCACGTATTCTGCCTGCGGGCGCTTATAGTGCCCAGCGGGGAGCAAAGGCGTCAAATCGAAACAACATCCGGCGGCGCCGGCCAGTCCCAATATACGGCGCACTTAGCTTGGTCCCCAAAGACCGCGTAACGGGCAAGATCACCATGAAAGAGCGGGTCGGGATCAACAGTTACGGTTACATAGGCCGTCAGATATCCTCGGGTTTCCTCGACAGTCACGCTGTGCTTTGAAAAGCATCCCTTCGCTCTCTGCCAGATATAATCTATGCGTCGCTGTTGGTCCGACCCTGGACTGATTGCAAACACAATCATCATTGCCGATCACTTTGACGTTCGATCCACCAGTTCCTCTTGCGACCATACCCGATCAGTCACGTTCGCGGCCATGGCCGAGCGCTCACCCCGAAAGGCACAACACAATGATCCGTATCATGCAAACCAGTGCAGTGGTCGCTGCATTGCTGTGGCCAGTGCTAGCGTTTGGACTAACCAGCGAAGAACTCTACGGAGCATGCTTGGGTGTTGGCAGTCCCGGAAAGGAAGCGCAGAGCATCTTTTGCACGGCTTACGTGAGCGGCGTCATCGACGGCATCGACCTGGAGCATCAAGGATCGCCACGTTGGTGCATACCGAAGGGGACGACCGTCCAACAAGTTGCGGCGGTGGTGCTAACATGGCTGGCCGCGCAGCCGCAGGAGAGCCGCCAGAAGTACCCAGCGGAAGCGGATGTTATGTCGGCCATCGAAAGGGCTTGGCCTTGCACCCCCGCGCCGGCGCCTCCTCGGAACCTGAAAGACTAATGCCGAAATCTCAAATTAGGATACTACTCAACACCCGCGTGGAAGCGCCCGCTGGCCTCCCCGAGGAACTAGCGCGTGCGGCTGAGAAATTTGCGCCCCAGCAAGAACGCGCGGCCATCCATGCCATCACTCAGAAATGGTTACCTGAACTGACGAAGGGCATCCAAGGCGCCCTAGATGGCCGCAACCGCTCTCCGCTGTACCGGGAGTTACTAGCTGTCATTCGTGATCTTCACCCTGACGTCCTAGCCCTGTGTTTCCTCCAAACCGCACTTCACAGCATCGGACAAAAGGAGACGTATCGTAACACTGCGCTCGCCATAGGCGCGGCGATTGGAGGAGAGTGCTGGGCGGCGGGGCTAACTAAGCACGACCCCTCCTTGGCCAAGCGTATTGAGAAACGCGTTCGGCAAGAGCACGCCTCGTCGAAACGCCGACAACAGGATGCACGCGCACGCGCCGCTCGTGCTGGCTACAAGACTAACGACTGGGACATCGAACTACGCCTCCAAGCAGGTAGCTGGGCCATAGATCAGCTTCTCACGCTTTTGCCGGATGTGTTTGGGGTGGCCGACAAGATCACCGAGAAAGGATCAGAAAAAGCTCTAACAGTCACCGAGCAGGCACTAGCGCATGCGGACGCCGTCATTGCTGATCTGATCCGCCGTTACCCTGTGTGGCTCCCGAAAACTCAAGAGCCTCCTCCTTGGACGGATTTGAACAAGGGAGGTACTACGGACAAACGGCTTTCGTTAGCTCTCTGCGTGGTGCGCAGCCACCACAAGCGTACTACCGAGGCTGTGCGTAAGGCAATTCTCGATGGCACAATGCGGCCCGCGCTCACTGCGCTGAACGCATTGCAGTCAGTGCCTTGGAAGATAAATGCGCGTGTCCTTGGTGTCATGCGCGAGTGTGCCGCAAAGGGCATTGACGTTCCCGGTGTTCCAACAAAAGCCGTGCCAATTCCTGAGAAACCTGCGGCTTGGGGTGACATGACCCCTGACCAACGAAAAGCATTGATGAGCGAGGCGCGTCAGGTCCGAAAGGCAAATCTCAACTTTGTGGGTGCCTGTACATTGTTCTCTGAGGATATACGGACTGCCGAGTTGATGGCAGAGCATGAGCGCTTCTGGTCGCCCATGAACCTCGATTGGCGGGGGCGTGTCTATGGCGTGCCTAGCTTTAACTTCCAACGCGAAGACCGAGTGCGGGCGTTGTTCCTTTTTGCAGATGGAGAACCCATCGGTGAGGAAGGACTGTACTGGCTCAAGGTGCATCTTTCGAACTGCGGAGACTTCGGCCGGATCAGCAGGCGGCCTTTCAGTGAACGAGTGGAATGGGTGGATGACCACCTGACGGAAATCGAAAACGTAGCGGCCGCGCCCCTGAAGGAGCTTTGGTGGACCGAGGCAGACAATCCGTTCCTGTTCTTAGCTGCCTGTTTCGAGTTGTCCTCAGCCCTAGCGGCCGGGCTAGCATTCGTCTCGCGGTTGCCGATTAACTTCGATGGAAGCTGTAGTGGCCTTCAGCACCTGAGCGCGATGACGAGGGACGAGGAGACCGCCAAGAGAGTTAATCTGACGCCGCAGGTGCTTCCGCAGGACATCTATCAGACCGTAGCTGATCATGTGAAAGAGAGCATCGAGCGTGACCTAAAGAACGAGGGAAGACGGCAACTGGCGCAAATGTGTCTTAATTACATTTGGAACCCAGATGCTCCGTCACGCCCGCGAAGTACAGTGAAGCGTAATGTCATGACATACTCGTATGGCAGCAACGCCTATGGAATGACCGATCAGCTACGTGAGGACATGATGCGCCCGCTGTCGCTGAAGGCACTGAAGGATGGCAAAGAGCACCCGTTCGGCACGGACGGCGGATACGAGGCAAGCAGGTACCTCGCACAACACACATACGCTGCAATCGAGGAAATAGTTCACCGACCGGCTCAAGCAATGGCGTTCCTACAGACCCTCGTTAGGGCTGCGGCGCGCGAGAACAAGCTTTTGCGCTGGAGGACGCCTGCCGGCGTGCCTTGGATCAATCTCTATTATAAGCCGGACTACAAACAGATAAAGCTTTGGCTGCACAACGATGGTGTAAAGGTTCGTTACACAACGAAGGTCGCGGTGGGAAATAGCGCTGAGATTGACAAGAACAAAGCGGTCAACGGCGTGTCTCCCAACTTTGTCCATGCTTGTGACGCCGCGCACCTACTTCGCACGGTCAATGCGGCTGTAGCCGAGGGTGTCCGTTCAATCGCAACCGTCCATGACAGCTTCGGTTGTCTTCCTTCAAGAGCGGCGCGCTTCAGGCGCCTGATCCGCGAGGAATTCGTTCGGATGTATCAGGAGCACGATGTCTTGCAGGAAGTGTTGGAGCGGGCACGCGTGGACCTAAGTGAGCCGGATACGAAGCAGATGCCTGTGGCACCACAGAAAGGGGCGCTGGATATTAAGGAGGTTCTGGACGCAGACTTTGCCTTCGCCTGAGGTGCTGGCGTCCGAGCACTCATCCATTGCGCCGATCCGCGAGCATAACCCAAGCTATTGGTCTAGGATGGGCTTTCAATTTCGCTTGGTCTATTCTCCGACTGGGTGAGAACGAACCTGGGTGGGGAAGATGGCAACCGACTTGCAGGAGTTTTCCCGGACGCTCTTCGCGGCCGCGGATCAACTATGGACCAACAGCGCACTGCGCCCTGACCAGTATGCCCAGCCCGTGCTGGCTCTCATCGCGTTGCGTCAGATGGAAGCCAAGTTCGCGGCTGTCCACGCCGAACTAGCTCCCCTCTACAAGGGACGGCTGAAGCCGAAGCCAAGCGACTACCAAGCACGCGGCGCTGTCTTCCTGCCGGAGCACGCGCGCTTCTCGCGGCTTCTGTCATTACCCGGCACGGCGAACCTCGGCGCTGAGCTGAACGCTGCGATGAAGGGCATTGCAGACGCCAATCCAGACCTCGCTGGAGCACTCCCGCAAGGCTACGCAGGACTGCCGAACGATGTGCTCCAGGAACTGCTGCGGCTGCTCGCGCCTCTGAAAATTGAAGGTGACGCCTACGGCCTAGTGTTCGAGTACTTCATGGGCCAATTCGCCGCCGCCTTTATGCAGAAGGGCGGGGAGTACTACACGCCCTCCTCCATCGTGAAGTTGATTGTCGAGATTATTGAGCCGTATCACGGAACCATTTTCGATCCGGCCTGCGGTTCGGGCGGCATGTTTGTTCATTCGGCAGAGTTCGTGCGCCGACACCACAAGTCTCCGACGCGAGAAATCGGCATCTATGGCGTCGAGAAGATGACCGACACACTGCGCGTCTGCAGGATGAACCTCGCGGTGCACGGTCTTTCAGGCGATCTTCGCGAGGCAAATATCTATTACGACGATCCGTTTAAGCTCATCGGTCGCTTTGATTTCGTGATGGCCAATCCTCCGTTCAACCAGTCAGAGGTTGATCGTGCCAAGCTCGTCAACGAAGCCGGCAAGGTCGATCCTCGCTTTCCTCTCGGCCTGCCCACAGTCAACAACGCGAACTATATCTGGATCAACCTGTTCTATGCTGCGCTGAACCCCACAGGACGCGCTGGCTTTGTGATGGCGAACAGCGCCTCTGATGCGGGCGGAAGCGAGCGCGATCTGCGGCGGAAGCTGATCGAGACCGGCGCCGTGGACTGCATCGTCGCCGTCGGCCCAAACATGTTCTTCACCGTGACCCTGCCAGTGACGCTTTGGTTCCTCGATAAGGGCAAGGCGAAGGGGCCGCGCGATAACAAGGTGTTGTTCGTCGATGCGCGTCATCTGTTCCGGCAAGTGACGCGGGCCAACCGGGTGTTCGACCCGGACCACATTGAGTTCCTAGGTAACATTGTCAGGCTCTGGCGCGGCGAAAAGATTGAGTTGACCGCAGGCAGTGAGGCCCGAATGATCGAAGCGTTCCCTGAGCATCGCTACAAAGACATACCGGGTCTTTGCAAGGTCGCAACGCGGGCCGACATCAAAGCTGAGGATTGGAGCCTAAACCCCGGCCGTTATGTCGGCGCTGCATTGGGGCAGCAGCCGGACGAGGATCAGTTCCGAGAGAAACTAGAGGCATTGCAGGAGGAACTTGACGGGCTGAACGTTGAGGCGACGAAGTTGCAAGCAGAAATTGCGCAGAACGTGGCGGAGATGTTGGACACATGACAATCAAGTGGCCGCAGTTTGAGCTTGGCACTTTGGCCGAGTTCCGGAATGGTCTGAACTATACGCAAGCAGCACGCGCACACGGCGGACTGCCGATTGTTGGCGTAAAGGATTTCCAATCGCGATCTGTCGTGGAGTTCAACGGTCTCGAAGAGTTGGACCCAAGTGCCGTGGATTGTGGCGACATCACCCTTCGGCAAGGCGACATACTGTTCGTGCGGTCCAATGGGAACCGTGACCTCATTGGCCGATCTCTGCTCGTAACGCGGCCACCCCTTCGAACGACCACCTTTTCTGGGTTCACAATCCGACTACGCTTTAAGGATGATCGGTGTGATCCTCGATTTTTTGCGTACGTTCTCCGAGGTCCCTTGATCAGGAGCCTCTTATCGAGCCAAGGCGGCGGCACAAACATCAACAACCTGAACCAGGGTATTCTCTCTCGATTACGCGTCCCTCTCCCACCGCTTCAAACTCAACTACGCGTAGCCTCCATACTTGGTGCCTATGACGACCTGATCGGCATCAACCAGCGGCGGATTAAGCTATTGGAGGAGACGGCCGATAGGCTCTACGAGGAATGGTTCGTTCGCTTTCGCTTCCCCGGCCATGAACGCCACAAAATAATCGAGTACACTAATGGCCGATGCCCGCAGGGATGGCAATTTCGGCGAATTGGCGAGTTGACCTCATTTCTCTCGCGAGGCATCCCTCCAAAATACGATGAGGCTGCGTCGACCCTTGTCATCAGCCAAAAGTGCATCCGAGACAGACGACTGTCGCTTGCACTGGCGAGGAAGCAGAGCAGAGCCGTGCCGAGCGAGAAGCTCATTCGTCCGGGCGACGTTCTGATCAATTCGACGGGCGTTGGTACCTTGGGGCGTGTTGCTCAAGTAGAAGCAACAGCTGAAGGCCTAACTGTCGATAGTCACGTCACCATCGCGAGGCCTCGAACCGACGTCGACCGCGATTTTTTCGGTATTTCGATGCTTCGGCTTGAGCCCATGTTTGAGCGCCTCGGTGCGGGCGCCACTAATCAAACGGAACTTAATCGGAGCCGCATTGCTCAACTCCCTCTGCTGGAGCCTCCGGTAGAGCTTCGTTCTGCATTCGGTCGCCATGCGCGACCTATCCGTGCGTTGGCCTTTCAATTGGACAAGCAGAACGGAACCCTCGCCATTTCCCGCGACCTCCTTCTTCCGCGCCTCATTTCAGGACTGCTAACAATCTCTCCAGCCGAGCGTGAACTGGAGAGCGCTGCCTGATGTCTTCGGCGACGTCCCAAAAATCTATCTCGTCCGCTATCACGAGCGAGGGTGGGCTGATCGAGAGGCCGGGGCTCGACTTGCTGGAGGAGCTAGGCTGGACACACGTCAACCTGATGCAGGAGGAGCCTGGGCCAGCCAACCCTACCGGGCGCCTCACGTTCCGCGAGTTGATCCTCCCGGCCCGCTTCCGCACAGCACTACTTAAGCTCAATCCATCGCTTTCTCACGAGGCCTTTCAAGAAGCCGAACTTGCGGTCACGGCGAACCGTTCTGCAATGCTGCCCATTGCCGCGAACCGCGATGTCTACCGGCTGCTGCGCGAAGGCGTGCCTGTCCAGATACGACAAGAGGACGGCTCGACCAAGCCCGAGCGTGTTGCCCTCATCGACTGGGCAAACCCCGCTGCGAACGATTTCCTCATCGGCTCACAGTTCTGGATCGCCAGCGAACTGTACAAGCGGCGCCCTGATGCTGTGGGTTTCGTCAACGGCATTCCGCTGCTGCTGATCGAGTGGAAGGACCTCACCCAGCCGGTGCAGGAAGCCTACGACGACAATCTGCGGGACTACCGCGACACCATCCCGCGCCTATTCGATTTCAACGGGTTCGCCATCCTGTCGAATGGGCTCGAAGCGCTCATGGGACCGAGCCACGCGCCGTTCGAGGCCTTCGCACCCTGGAAGCGATTGGAGGAGGATGGCCCCGAGAGCGTGGCGCTAGAGACGATGCTACGGGCGACCTGTGAGCCTAGTCGCTTCCTCGATCTTATTGAGAGCTTCCTCATGTTCGAGGACGCGCGCGGTGGGCTTCGCAAGGTTCTCGCAAAGTATCATCAGGTGCTTGGCGTCAACCGTGCCATCGAAGCCGTCAAGCATATCACGGCGAACAGGGGCCGCCTTGGTGTCTTCTGGCACACGCAGGGGAGCGGCAAGAGCCT
>Ga0181532_10006181_pt1 | contig 10013 bp, 6 predicted proteins | sample PEATcosm2014_Bin_33_FD_119768 | JGI IMG/M metagenome (GOLD analysis project Ga0181532, IMG submission 119768) | Peatland microbial communities from MTU Mesocosm Facility, Houghton, MI, USA - PEATcosm2014_Bin11_30_metaG | ecosystem: Environmental > Terrestrial > Soil > Wetlands > Peat | place... | reverse complement strand
ACTTCGCCGCCGTCGGCGACGGCCGGTTCCATTTTGTACATGCCTTTGCCGCCCGTCCAAAGATCGTCGTAGAGGCGCGGCATAACCGAGAGGACGCGCCGGAAGGGTTTCTTTACGTAAACGATGTGCTTCTGCGCGGAGAGGGCGGAAGCTTCCTTCCACGCCTCTTGCGGCGAACCGAAGAAAAGCCCCGCCAGGCCTTCGTGCGTGACGACCAGGGCAAAGCAGGCGGCGGGCCGGTCGATCAGCGAGGCGCCACGATCGATGATGGCGCGCACGGGCGTATAACCGGCGCCGATGATTCTGTAGTTCGTCATCAGGGCCCCAAACCAGTGGGTGAGGTTGATGATTTCGGGACCGGCAATCCCGGGGAAGAAATATTTGTTGCCGCCGGAGAAGCCGACAACTTCATGGGGGAACACGGGGCCGCAGATAATGATCTGGTCGTAATCCAGGATCAGCTTGTTGAGGCGGACTGGCACCTCCTGGGCCAGCAGTCCGCCGGTCATCTCGGCAATTTCCTGAGCGGGGATGACACCCAACTCTAAGAAGTTCGCAGGGTCTTCCCAGTGGTGATTGAAGATGCGACTCCGGCCCGCTCGTCCGTTCGTTACCGGCCGCCCCACTAACTTGCTCAATTGCTCGTCGCTCATGGCCGGGTGTGTGCCGAGTGCCACCAGGAAGTCCAAAGCGGCGACGCGCGGAGCCAGTTGAGCCTCGAACAGCTCGAACATCAGGGGCATCGGCATCGTGCGCGTGCCGTCCGGGATGATAATCAGCACGCGTTTGCCGTCCACCGCGAGAGAGCTCAGGGCCTGCTGCGTGACGGCGCTGATTTCCTCGCGGGTCAGATAGCGGTCTGCGAAGCCTTTTCCAATGACCATGGCTGCTATTCCTTTCCGAGTGCGGTCGCACCTACAAGCCCCAAAGGGGCGAACTAACGCAGCCCAGGCCAACGGCCTGGGTTCGAGAACCGATCGGGGTTGCAAGCCCTGAAAGGGCGGAACATCTGAACGCGCGGGTTTAGTACGCCCCTTCAGGGCTCCCCAATTCTGGTCAGCCAGACTGTTCACCCAGGCCGATGGCCTGGGCTGAGTTATTCCGCCCCTATGGGGCTTTCAGACCCCGCTGAAGGCGGAGAAGCCGCCGTCTATGGGCACGACGATTCCGGTGACAAATGCCGAAGCCGGCGACAGGAGCCAGAGGATTGTCCCAAACAGATCCTCCGCCTGGCCGAAGCGCGCCATGGGCGTGTGGTCGATGATTGACTTGCCGCGCGCGGTCAGTTCACCTGACTTCTCATCGGTTAAGAGAAACCTGTTCTGATTGGTCAGGAAGAAGCCCGGCGCAATAGCATTGACGCGAATGCGCGGCGAATAAACCTGGGCCATGTGGACGGCGAGCCACTGGGTGAAGTTGCTGACGCCTGCTTTAGCGGCCGAATAGGCGGGGATTCGAGTCAAAGGCCGGAAGGCGTTCATGGAGGAGACATTGAGGATGATGCCGTCGCCTTTCTCCGCCATGGCTTTGCCGAACACCTGGCAGGGAAGCATGGTTCCCAGGATGTTCAAATCGAACACCCAGCGCAAAGCCTCTGCGGGAAGGTCGAAGAAGGAGAGATTTGGAGTGGTGGTCGCCCGAGGGTTGTTGCCTCCTGCGGCGTTCACCAGGCAGTGAACGACGCCGAACTTATCCAGAATAGTCTTGGAGGCCTCCTGCAAGCTTTCCACGTTCAGTACGTCCGCGCGAACCGCCACGGCGTGATTCGCCTTCGGTTCCATAAGTTCCAGGAGGTGCTGGGCGGGGTCCAGATTGCGGTCCAGGATAGCCACATTGGCGCCGCATCCTACCAGCGCGCAGGCAATTTCGCCTCCCAGGGTTCCCGTCCCGCCCGTGATCACAATCGTTTGCCCGCTGAAATCATACAGTCGAGTTAGTTCCGATGAGTCCATTCAAAGCTGACCTCGCGTAGAGTTTCCAACATTCGTCGCGATAATCCTAACATGTTTCGGGCGCAAGTGAATGTGGTACGCTGGTGGTTGGCATCCCAAAAACGCGAGGGCAACAAAAGTGAGTGACTACAAAGGGCTGAGTTTGGAAGGCAAGCGGGCACTGGTGTTTGGCGGCACGAGTGGGCTGGGCCGGTCGATCGCCCTGGGTTTTGCGCAGGCAGGGGCCGATGTGGCGGCGGTCAGCCGCCGGGGCGGGGAAGTGGCGAAGACGGCCGCGGAAATCCGCGCCTTGGGCCGCCGGACCGTGGAAGTTGCCGCCGATGTTACGAATCGCAGTGACATTCAGGGTGTTATTGACTTGATGATTGCGCAACTGGGGGGAATTGACATCCTGGTGAATTCCGCCGGAACTACCAAGCGAGTTGCATCGCTCGAAATGGCCGACGAGGATTGGGACCGCATCCTGAACACAAACTTGAAAGGCACCTGGCTGGCTTGTCAATTGGTGGGCCGAGTGATGAAGGAGCAGGGGAAGGGGCGCATCGTCAACATCTCTTCCCTGGGCGGACTGGTGGGGAACTACGAAGCCACGGCGTATTGCGCCAGCAAGGGCGCGGTGGTGTTGTTGACGCGCTGCCTGGCTGCGGAATGGGCACGCTACAACATAACGGTGAATGCGATAGCGCCGGGAGTATTCGAGACGCCGCTCAATGTCAACATCGTCAATGAGCCGGGCCGTAAGTCTGCTATTCTCACCCGCACACCCATGAGGCGATTCGGGAATCTGGACGAAATTCAGGGCGCCGCTATTTTCCTGGCGTCTGACAGCGCCAGCTTTGTAACAGGCGAAATCCTTGCAGTGGACGGGGGATTTCTGGCGGCCGGAATCGGGGACCGAGTGGTTAATGCATAGCGAAGCGCGGGGGAGTCGCGACTCAACGGACTTTTCCGTGTACTCTGTTCCTCCAAAAGCACTAACACAGAGCACGCGGAGAGGCTCTGTGATCTCTGTGTTTCATCTCTTCGTTGGCACAGAGAGCACGGAGAAAAATCTTCGCACTTCAAAACCGTGAGTCCGTCGACAGAATAACGCCGTTTCCGCGGATCACGCCCAGGCTCTGCGCGTAGTTGTAATGGGTGTAACCGAGCTTCAGGGAGAAGCGGCGATTAAGTTTATACGAGAAAGTGGGCGTCAGATTCAGAGCTTGTGTGAAAGGCTGGTTCGAGTTGATCTGTTGGACGCCCACGCCGCCCGAGAAATCGTAGCCCAGCGGGCCGCGGATGACGCCGTAGAGATGGGCTGTGACCTGGTGCACCTGGTAGAAGGGGGGGTTAAAGATCCCCATATACTCCTGCGGCTGAGACCCGGAAAAAGCAAACGCCCGGCCGGAGTATCCGATGTCGAGCGCGGCGCGTTCGAGGCGCACGATATTTCGCACCAGAGTCGCCGAGCCGCCGCGCGCCGGCTGGCGGATGGCGCCGATTCCGGCCATGGCCGAGTTTCCGTTCGACAGGCCAAGCTGCTGGAATCGGATGGAGGAGTAGCTGGCCGCATAACCATCCAACCAGAGATCAGTGTGCGAAGCAAAGGAGTACCTCAACCCGCCTTCCACGCGGTCTTCCATGACGCCCATGCGCACCGCGAGGGGAGTGTAGGGAACCGGGTCGCGAGCCACAGTAACATCAAGATTGAGATTCTTCTTGAGAGCGTAACTCGCGCTCACGAATCCCAGCGGGCGGTAGGTGGCCACCGAGACGGGTTGGGTATCCTCGGGTATGCTTCGCAGGCCGCCTGGTCCGAATCGTATGGCGCCCACACCGGCGCGCAAAGTGAGGTTCGAGGAGATCGTTGTGGTCTGGCGGTAAGCAACCTGTGAAGGGGCAACCGCTCCGCCGAAGGCGCCGGCGTTTGTCGCCGGCATGGCATCGACGGCGACGGTGGAGCGTGTGCGCGGCAAGGCCGAGAAGTCGAGTGCGGATTCGTACACAAACCGGCGCAGGTCCTGACCAGCGAATCCGATCAGGTTCGGAGAGCTGTTCCCGGAACTGATTTCACGCGCGTAGGAGGCCGAGGTGTGCAGGGCCACCCCTTTTTCCCGGCGAATCGTCCGCTCGAGTTCGAGCGTCTCGGGATTGCCGGGGCTCAGTTGATCCGCCCGGGCGAGCAGTTCGAGAGCCTTTTTCGGATGTTGGCGGGCGCGCTCGAGATTGGCCATGAGGAAGACAGCGTCGTAGTCGTTGGGGCGATCTTCGACCAGCTTACTCGCCAGCCGATAGGCGTACGTAATATTCCCGCGAAAATAATGAACGCGCGCGTTGCCGAGCAAGGCGTCGAAGTCCGTCGGGTCGGCCTTCAGCATTCGGGCGAAGTCCGCCAGCGCCACCGTGTACCTGCGTTGATAGAGCCTGACGTAAGCGAGTTGCAGTTGCGCATCGCGCTCATGGGGGTGGAAAGCAAGGACCGCCGTCAAGAGCTCGCGAGCGTGATTGTAGTTGCCCAAACGAGTCTCAGCCCGCGCCAAGTCGATCTTATACTCAGGATTCCCAGGGTGCCTTGCTGACAGGCGCTCAAAGACAGCGCGCGCCTCGAAGGGCTGATCGGAACGGAGAAAAGTGGTCCCCAAGCCTTCCAGCGCGTCAGCGTTATCGGGGGCTTTTGACAGGATCTGCTGGTAGACGCCTTTCGACTCCTCGTGGCGCCCGCCCAGGCTGAGCGCGCGCGCCAGGCCGAGCTTCAGGTCGGAATCATCGGGGGCAAGATTCAAGGCTTGCTTGTAGGCTTCAATCGCGGCCGTGAACTCGCCGCGCCGCATCGAATCAATGGCGGATTGTCTGAGGGAAAGAGACTCTGCCGGTGGGGGCGCGCCGAGGCGCTCCCTCACCGGTCGCGCGGAGGCGGGACGGACAGCTTGTTTTGACGAATCTTCCGAAACCAGGGCCTGACCTCTTAGGCCGATCGAGCCCGGCTGAAGGAGCAGCACGAGCAGGAAGAGAATGGGCCGTGGGAAGGCTCGGAAAGGTCGAAGTGACTGTGACTCGAACTGACGAGGGTCCATATTTCCGCCTCGAGCAAAGGTTTTTCGAACGGCGGGTTTCGATGGGCGCGAAGCCGCCTCTATTTCCCTGCGCTCCCTTGAACGGCGGCTGGACTCAATTCCGCAGGACCCGAAGTGAGAGACTGTCCGTCGTGCATGACCTTTTCCCAGCGATGCGATCCCACAAGGAATTTCAGTATCCCTTGAACACGGAAGAAAAGAATAAGTTGACGATAGCCGACGTTCTCGAGCATCGCGAAAGCTAGCAATACCAAAAGATCGCTGAGCCTGGGGTAGCGTCGGTAGGTCATTTCCTCGAGGAGTACGGCCCCCACCGACAGAAAACCGCCGTAAGCAAGGCCCAGTAGAATGAATAAGCCCAACAGGGCCGGTGAGATAAGTCCGCCGAAGAAGGAAAGCGGCACCAGAAGGTAACCGAGGAACTCAACAATGGTGCCGAGCGCTTCGATATAAAGATGGAACGGCAAGCTGAACATGCCGACGATCCCGTAACGGGGCCGGAAGAGCATGGCGCGGTGTTTCCGCAAGCACTGGCATAGCCCTAACTGCCAACGACGCCGTTGGCGGTTCAGCATTCTATAAGTGGATGGGCACTCGGTCCAGCACACCGGATCGGAAGTGAAAGAGAATCCCGCGCCGGCATTGTTCCTGGCTGCGTGCTCGCGCAGGGTGATGACGAGATCCATGTCCTCGGTGACGGTATCCGCGCTGAACCCGCCCACCTCTACGACGGCTTTATGCTGAAAGAGGGCGAGGGCCCCCGAAACAATGACCGTGCCTCCCAGGAGCGACCAGCCGTTGCGGCCTGTAAGGAAGCTGCGCAGGTACTCGACCACCTGAAAGCGCTCAAGGAAAGTCCGGGGCAATCCCAATTTTACTATTTGGCCATTGCTTCCGGTACTTCCATTAATAATCCTCACGACACCGCCGCTGACGATGATCTCCCGGGGCGAGGTAAGGATGGGTTCCATCAACTGCAAAAGAGAGTCGCGCTCCAGGATGCAGTCCGCGTCGAGGCAGCAGAAATAAGGCGAACGGCAGAGATTGATGCCCGTATTCAGCGCGTCCGGTTTGCCGCCTCGCTGTTTGTGGACGACCAGGAGATTTGGAAGGTGAGGACTAAAGTAGAAGCCTAGCACGGGCGAGGTGGGAAGAACGGGGTTGTAGTTCAGGGAAGTCGGGGCCAGCATAAAAGCGGTCGTCAGGCGCTTCAGAGTCGAATCGGTGGATCCGTCATCGACCACGATGACCGCGTGCTGCGGGTAGTCCACCCCCAGAGCGGAACGAACCGTTTCGACGATGATGCGTTCCTCATTCCAGGCCGGCACGATGATGGTGACCGCGGGGGTCAATGGAGATTCCCGCAAGTCGGTCAACCCTTGATACGCCTGTCGCCTTGAATGAAACCAGATGGCCCTGATGGATATGACCATCAGGGCGGTATAAACCCCATTCCCTACCACGAAATAGGAGAGGATGAGAAGATTGAAGAAGACGAGGGCGTGATCGAAATATGCTCCCCACATGTCCATGGGGGAAATCCTTTCAGGCGGCCACAGGAGCTTGGCCGCGATTGGCCGGATCCGTTTGCCGGGATGCTTTGAGAGCAGCGCAGACTCCGAGCCATGCATCAATCTTCTGCGGGCTGTGGTCCTCGAGTTTCTCAAACAGAACTTTAAGCAGATGATGGCCGTAGATGTTGGTGAGGGCGGCTTGGAGATAGCGGGTGGCTCCCATGCTTACGATCACTTCCACCACCCGCGTTTCCAGTTTGCCGGCGCTGCCGTCGAGGTTCTGCAAGAGATTCTGAAGCAGGCCGGCGCGGTCGAGTTCTTCGAGGATCTGGTCCCTGAGGCCTCTGTCCTCTGTCTTCAGGAATTCCTCGTAGAGTCTCGACTGACCCTCGCGCCCCAGGGCGAGGAGCGCTCGCAACGTGGCTTGCCGGACCGTTCGTCGAGGATCGCCGAGAAGCCGCGTGAGCTCGGCCAAGGGAAGAGCTTCAAGGTCTTGTGGCGAGGTCCCCGGCGAGGCAGTCCGAACCGAGTCTCGAGCTCGGTCAAGCTCCCGAGGCGCGGTCGGCCGGCGGTTCGCAGAATCGAGAAGCGCCGCTACCTCGAAAGCAATCGCCCTGACCCGAGGGTCAACATCGGAAGTGAGCGTCGCGATCTCGCGATCGAGAACGCTCTTGAACTGAATGGGGGCTGGCGCATCCGGGGTTTCCCGCTTCGCGATTGCATGCAGAATCTCCGCTGCGGCGGCGCGGACGCGTGGGTTCGGGTGGCGCATGGCAGGAAGAAGTTGCAGGGCATCGGAAAGAGGGAACCTGGCTAAGGCGGTTTTCAAAGAATGAAGAGAGAGGCCGCAGCGGTTATCCGTAACCGCCTTGTCCATTTGAATGACGAGCGCCGGCAGGCTGAGGGGTTCCGAGAGCGCCGCCAGCGCGCGCAGCGCCGCCCGCTGAACATCGGGATGCGGATCGTCCAGAGCCCTGGCAAGAATGGGCCAACTCGCCCGGTGGCGGAGCAGACCAAGGCTCCTGGCGCTGCGGGCACGGAGCAGGAAGTGCAGGCGGCGGAAGAAGTGGAGAGCGCCATCGGGAATCGAGAACGCTTGGCGCAGAGTAACGGTCGCGAATTGACCGAGAATGCGGCGCTGCCAAACATCGATTAATCCAAGCTCCAAGCAGATTTCCTGTAACACGCCTGCGAGCGGCGGAGCGGAGGCGCATTTGAGGAGCAAAGGCTCGAGTAGGAATTCCAAAGTAGACGAAGGAAGCGCGAGCAACTTGGCCAGGCATTGCGGCGAAAATTTCCCCTGTAACAAGGCGGCCGGAGTGAGCCCCAACTGAGTGCACAGAGACTTGACCCGGAAATCAAAGCGGTCGTGATGCCAGCGGCGGAGCATTGCCAACGCAGCCAAAGCCAGCGTTCCGAGGCTGACAGTAGCCAAGACAGAGCTCGCGAAGCTCGTCAGAAATGAGAGGTTTGGAAAAGGCAAAACCATTGCATGCTCCCGAATCTGCCTCGAGGCATTCTTCGATCGGTGCCTCTAATAAGATGATACATCCTTAGAAACTATATTATTACGTAACATATAACTATCGCCAGACTCCTGAACGCGCATTTTGGGGAGGGGGCATAGTTAGTACATAGATAACGCGCTTACGTCGGGGGGATTCTAAAAGAGGAGAAGTGAGAAGTCAATATAAGATAATTTACTCAGCACGGGTTTGTATACTCCGATTGTAATAGCACACCGATAACGCCGTCGGACTAAATATCCTCTTTTCGTTATCTATTAAGTTAGCCCGCTAACTCGCCCGCGTCGGCCCGTGACCGGTGTGTCGGTCCGAGCCGGGCATGCGCGCCAGGATTCTTCGGGGCGCAAATTCGATTGAAAGCACGCCCTTTGCAGGTTGCCGAACCGTGTTAACAGGGGTAGCCGGGTTTTCGCGAGCGCGACGTACCGCTCCCGTGATGGCAGGGCCTTCGTGACGAGATTCATACCCGGTCAGCGGGACTTCGCCAGAAGCGCCTCGCCGATGACCTTGTCCCATGCGGACTCCGTCTGCAGGCCGATGACGATCTTGCCGTTAACGAAAGACGTGGGAGTTCTGTTAACCGCGAGGTCGTTTCCCTCCTGTCGGCCGGCATCAACCCGCGGCTGCGAGGCCTTGGAGTCCATACAGGTGGCCAGTTTGACGGCGTCAACTCCGGCCTGTTCGCCGAGGCTCAGGAGGCGTTCCCGCACATTGGAAGCATTGATGGTGGTTTGATTGGCAAAAATAAGAGTCCGATAACCCGAAAACGCCGAGGGGTTGATCTCATAGGCGCACTCATTGGCCACTGCGGCGGTGGGAGACCAGTCGTGACCGGGGATCGGAAATTCTTTGAAAACGACTCGAACTTTGTCGCCATACTTAGGCAGCAGTTGTTTCTCCAGGAATTCCTGGAGCCGGGCGCACGTGGGACACTGAAGATCGGCGTACTCGACCACGGTTACGGGAGCGTTGGCGGGGCCCTGGCTCGGCATATCCTTGGTGTTGATCATGTTGCGCACCACATCGTCCCGAAACGGCAGTACGATGCCCAGGATGCCGGTTCGCCGGTCCTTCGTCATGAAGACGTCTCCCGACTGTGTGTGCTTTGCGTCAGTGGCCGTCACCACGGATTTGTAGAACTCGGGATATGGCGTCTTGTCGAAGGCGCCGACTTTTAGATCAGTTTCGGCCGGGATCTTGGCAGCCTCGCGCAGGCAGCGGATGAGATCCGCCGTCGAGCCATCGTGCAGGGCAAAGACGTTCCCCAGCACGAGACACCGCCCGTCCTTGGTGATGAAAACATTGTTGGTGCGTTTTTGCTTGCCGTCGTCCGAGGTAACGACCGTTTGAAAGAACATGGGGAATTGCGACTTGTCCAGCGGTTCCGCCGTCAGCTTAACATTCTCCGGCACCTCGAAGCGGTCTCTCACAAACTGTGCGATCTGATCGGGACTAGCGACTTCAGCGGGAGGAGTGGTGCGGGAGTTATCCTTGGTCTTGCCTGGCATCGATCCCACGCCGATGAGGAGCATGCAAACGCCGCACGCCAGGAGGCCGTTACGAAGCGATATGATTGACATCGAAGACTCCTTTGCCGCTGTTGAGTTGTCCGTTGCCCATTGTCCGTGGCGAGGGGCCAGGATTCCGGTCGACAAGAGCCTGGGCCTGCAACCAGAGAACTGCGGGCAACTGACCACGGACGACGGACGTCGGACCCTTGGCCCTCACTCATGTTGGACCGGCTGGCCGGCTTTCCGCCAACCCGCCAGCCCCTCCTGGTAGACCTTCACTTGCTCAAAAGCGAAGCCATGCTCAAGCAAGGCGCGCCCTGCGGCACGGCTGGCAGCGCAGATATCGCCGCCCGAGGATTGCCCTCCCTCGTAAAGCACAATTGTTTTGTCTTTGGGCAGCTTGCTCATATCCTGAACGAAGTTGTCCGCAGGCATGTTCATGGCGCCCGGGATT
>Ga0181532_10006180_pt1 | contig 10014 bp, 7 predicted proteins | sample PEATcosm2014_Bin_33_FD_119768 | JGI IMG/M metagenome (GOLD analysis project Ga0181532, IMG submission 119768) | Peatland microbial communities from MTU Mesocosm Facility, Houghton, MI, USA - PEATcosm2014_Bin11_30_metaG | ecosystem: Environmental > Terrestrial > Soil > Wetlands > Peat | place... | reverse complement strand
TCCCACTTTCCCACAGCTCCGGCGACTACGGGACAGTAACTAAAACTCGGACACTCCCTTGGCTACGAAAAGGGGACACTTCTAATGTCGTAACAAGGGGGACATTTCTATTGTCGGTTGACACGCGTGCTTTTTCGCGTTGACAAGTTCGCGGAACGGGCACAAACTTTCAGACGCTTTTGCTTCGACACCCGCTGAACCGAGCTTGGGCAAAGGGTTTTCACCCTGGTTTTCATCCTAAATGAGGAGGATTCCATGTCGAATCTCACCAGCCGCATTCTCTTGTCCGCCCTAACCGCCATTCTGATTGCCGTGCTCTGCGGAAGCGCAACCGCGCAGCAGCACATCACCGGCACCTTGGCGGATGGCGCAACCTACGTGATCGACCTTCCACCGATCTGGAACGGCACTCTGCTTCTTTACAGTCATGGCTATGTTGTACCCGGAACGGCAAACCCCGCGCTCGACGTGGGCGATCCCCTCACGGGCGGTTATATGCTGGCGGCAGGTTACGCGCTGGCGGGTTCATCGTACGCGACCACCGGCTGGGCAGTTCAGCAGGCGATCCCGGATCAGATTGCAACCCTTGATGCTTTTGAAACTGCGGTCGGAACTCCAATCCAAACCATCGCCTGGGGACACTCTCTCGGCGGCATGATCACCGCCGGACTGGTGCAGGAATACCCGAGTCGCTTCAACGCGGCGCTTCCCATGTGCGGAGTCCTGAGCGGTGGTGTGGGCACTTGGAACGGGTCGCTCGATGTTGCATTCGCCTTCAACACGCTGGTGGCAGGCGGGTCTTTGCAAGTCGTCGACATCACCGACCCGGACGGGAATTTGACCAACGCCGAAGGAATACTGGCCGGGGCTTCGACCACTGCGCAAGGGCAAGCGCGGGTGGCTTTGGCGGCAGCCCTTGGAGACTTGCCCGGCTGGTTCGATCCGGTATATCCGGAACCGGCGCGCACCGACTACGCGGACCAGATCGCCAACCAGTTTTTGTGGCTGTCTGAAGTGGATTTCCCGTTCATCTTTGCTCTGCGCGCTGAACTGGAGGCCCGCGCCGGAGGCAATCCGTCATGGAACACGGGCGTGGATTACGAAGAACACCTGAAGCACTCGGTCAACTATGCGGAGGTGCGGGCACTGTATGCCGCGGCCGGGTTGAGCCTGGAGGCCGATCTTGCGACGCTCAAGAACGCCAAGCGAATTAAGGCCGACCCTGGGGCTTTGGCTTACTTGAGCGAGTACATCATCTACAACGGCCAGCTGCCGTTTCCAGTGCTGAGCATGCATACGACTGGCGACGGACTCGTGCCGGTGGAAAACGAGCGCGCCTATCGCGAGGTGGTCGGCCAGGCGCATGACGGCGCCATGCTGCAACAAATATTCGTGCACCGCGCCGGCCACTGCGCATTTACTCCAGCGGAAACAATTACCGCGCTCGAAACCCTCGACCTGCGTCTGACGACAGGGAAGTGGACAGACCTCACGGTTCACGACTTGAACAATGACGCGGATCTCCTCGGCTCCGGGTACAACGTCTACATCAATGGCGATTCGTTGGTGCCCACGCCACCGGCTTTTCTGAAATTTGAACCCTTCCCGTTCCTTAGGGTTTATGACACGTTTACCCCGTAGAAGGTCGAGGAGAAACGCGGCACAGGGCCAAAACAATAAAACGGCACGGAGTTTCTCATTCCCTCCGTGCCGTTTGTTTCCGTGGCATAAGAATCTCTACACCGGCACGGCCGTCTTCCGCTTCGGATTGAAGAATGGTAACGACACAGCTGTCGCCGTGGTCTTCATCCGCTGCGCTTCGATGGTCAACTCCATTTGCAGTTTGGTGCCAGGCTTTGAATATTCGGTGCCCACGCTGGCCAGTGCGATCAGCTTCTTCAGCAGCGGAGAGAAAGCCGTAGTCGTAGCCTTTCCCACATGCTTGTCGCCAGAATAGACGGGCACCGCAACGCGCGACGCCTGGCTGGGTGCCGCCGGAGAGAGCCCGAACTTGTCGAACTGTTCCTCCACTTCCACCCAATCGATTTCGAGCCCAACCAACTGCCGCGCCACGCCCTGCTTGCTGTCTCGCGCCAGCGCGCGCTTGCCGATGAAATTCTCCTTATCGAGATGCACCATCTTCCCGAAGCCCAACTCATACGGAGAGAATTTCTGTGACGGAATCAGCGCCTTCTTCGAGCTCGTGTAGTCGACCTCGATGAGCAGCAGTCCCGCCTCCACCCGCGCCACATCGAGCGCCAACATTCCCGCGGCGTGAATATCGAACTGCTTGCCTTTCTCCATCAGCGCGTCCCAGACTTTGACCGCTTCATTCCACGGCATCCAGATTTCGTAACCGAGGTCGCCCGTGTATCCGGTGCGCGAAATATCCACGGGCACACCGGCAATCTTGCCGCTCGTTTTTCGAAAATATTTCAGGTTGGCAATGTCAGCTTCCGCAACCGTCTTCAAAAGTTTCGCCGAGGCCGGCCCCTGCAGCGCCAGAGCCGCCGTTTGCTCGGAGATGTCGTCGATCTGAACGTCCATGTTCAGCCCGTTCTGCCGGAACCAGCGCAGGCTCGGATCGGCGGCCGTCCAGCGATATTTGTTTTCTTCCAGTCGCGTGATCGTGCCGTCGTCAATGACCTTGCCGTCTTCATCACACCAGCACGCGTAAATCACCTGCCCCACGGCGACTTTGCGGACGTCGCGCGTGATCACGCGGTTCACCAGTCTGGTCGCATCTTTGCCCGTGACCAGATACTTGTAGAGCGGAGAAATATCAATCAGCGCGCACGCGTTGCGGATCGCGTTGTACTCGTGCTCGTGGTGCACCTCATACACGCTGACCGTGTAGTATCCCGACCACTCGCGGTAATTCAGACTGTGGCAGAGGGCGAAAGTTCTCTCGTGAAACGCAGTTCCAATCGGCAAGTCGGCCTCGTGAGATTTCCCTGTGTATTCCTCCCCGTGAACCCCTGGGGTTGAGAAAAATCCTTACCACAGGGGTTCACGGGGGAAATCTAGGAGAAACTCCAACGCCGGATTATATGCACGCCGACGCACCTGCTGCAAGCGCCTTAGTGGACTGACCGCCGGTCATTAATCACGCGTAAACAGCGACAAACAGCTACTTTCTCGATAGAATGGCGAGTCACATTTTCAGACGGGAGCGTTCAATCTATGTCTTCTGTTGCGCGCGCTACGAAGTACGATGTGATCGTGGTTGGCGGAGGTCACAACGGCCTCACCAACGCCGCCTATCTGGCGAAAGCAGGAAAGAAAGTGCTGGTGCTCGAGCGCCGCCACGTCCTCGGTGGGGCGGCTTGCACGGAAGAAGTCTTTCCTGGATTCAGGTTTTCGGTTTGCTCTTATGTGGTTTCGCTGCTGCGGCCCGAGATCATTCGCGACCTCGATCTTCCCCGCCACGGACTTGAGATCCTCCCGCTCGACGGCACTTTCACTCCCATGCCCAACGGCGACCATCTATGGCGTGTGAACGATCATGGCAAGACGCATCGTGAAATTGCCCGCCACTCGCGGGTTGACGCAGAAGCCTACGACGAATTCGGCAAAGCGATGCAGGCGATGTGCCGCTTCGTGAAGCCGATCCTCAGCATGATTCCGCCCGATCCGGCGACGCTGAATCCGAAAGAATTGATGAAGCTGCTCTTCATCGGCCGCCGCTTCCAGGGCATGTCGAGCGAGGACAAGTACAACCAGGTCCAGCTCATGACCATGAGCGCCATCGATTTTCTCGATCAGTGGTTCGAGACCGACGTGCTGAAAGCAACGATGTCAGCGTCGGGCATTATCGGAACTTTTCTCGGCGTGCGCTCACCGGGCACAGCCTACGTTCTGCTGCATCACTACATGGGCGAGATTGACGGCGCGTTCCGTGCCTGGGGATTCGCGCGCGGCGGCACCGGTGCCATCTCGAACGCGATCGCCGACGCGGCTCGCGAAGCTGGAGTCGAAATTCGCACCGAGGCTCCGATTGCGAAGATTATGGTCCAGAACGGACGCGCTAGCGGAGTTGTGCTCGGTAACGGCGACGAGATTTATGCCGACGTAATTTCCTCCAGCGTCGATCCGCGGCTCACGTTTACCAAGATGATCGAGCCCGGCAATCTGCCCGATGAATTCATGGAAGGCGTGAATCGCTATAAGTTTCGCGGCTCTTCGGGCAAAGTGAATATGGCGCTCGACGGCCTGCCCGATTTCAAGTGCATGCCGGGAGTGGGCGCGCATTTGCGCGGCGCGATGTCGATCTCGCCCAGCGTCGAGTACATGGAGAAGGCATACGACGAAGCGAAATACGGGCACTGGTCGTCGCACCCATACATTGACATGGTGATTCCGACGCTCACCGACACGTCGCTCGCGCCGCCGGGCAAACACATCCTCTCCTGCTTCGTGCAATACGCGCCCTACAAGCTGGCGCCCGGTCTCGACTGGGATACGGAAAAAGAAAAATTCGGCGACAACGTGGTCAACACCATCGCCGAATACGCACCGAACATCAAGAACATCATCCTGCACCGCCAGGTTGTTACCCCGCTCGACCTGGAGCGCGAGTGGGGATTGACTGAAGGCAACATCTTCCAGGGCGAACTTTCGCTCGAACAGTTGTTTTTCCTGCGTCCAGTTGCCGGATGGGCGCAATTCCGCTCGCCGATCAAGAATCTATACATGTGCGGATCGGCCACTCATCCCGGCGGCGGCATCATGGGCGCGCCCGGACGCCTGGCGGCGCTCGAAATCCTGAAAGACGGAGCGGCATAGACATGGCCGAAACTCGCGATGTCATCATCGTCGGCGGCGGACACAACGGTCTGGTCACTGCCTTCTATCTCGCCAAAGCCGGCTTCAAGCCGCTGGTGCTCGAACGCCGCGCCCAGGTGGGCGGTGCAGCCATTACCGAAGAATTTCATCCCGGCTTTCGTTGTTCCACGCTGGCACACAACACCGGCCCGCTCCGCGCCGATATTGTTCGCGACATGCAACTGGAGAAGCACGGCCTCAAGCTAACGACTCCCGATGTGAGCACCGTCTCGCTGCTGCCCGACGGGCGCGCCCTTGTCCTCTATTCCGACAAAACAAAAGCGGCGCAGGAAATCGCACAGTGGTCGCAGAAAGACGCTGCCTCCTACGTGGACTTCGGCGCCACCCTCGGCAAGATCGGCAAGGTCATCGGCGAAGCGCTTTTGCTCACACCGCCAAACATTGACAGCCCCAACAGTGGCGATCTATGGGGGATGCTGAAGACGGGACGGTCTATTCGAAATCTTGGGAAGAAAGATTTATATCGTGTCCTGCGCTGGGGACCGATGGCGGCCGCCGATCTGGTCGCTGAGTTCTTCGACACCGAACCGCTGCGCGCGACCATCGCCTCCCGCGGCATCTTCGGAACATTTCTGGGGCCGTGGTCGGCGGGCAGCGCGCTCGTGTTGATGCTGCGCGCCGCGGCCGATCCCAGCCCTGCGGGAAGCGTTCAGTTCGCTAATGGTGGCGCCGGCGCCATCACTCTGGCCATGGCGGCGGCGGCGAAACAGGCGGGTGCGGAAATTCGCACCGGCGCTGACATCGTCGAGATTCGCGTGAAAGCCGGCGTCGCCACTGGGGTCGTGCTTACATCCGGCGAGGAAATTTCCGCACGCGCCGTCGTTTCGAACGCCGACCCCAAGCGCACTCTCATGCGCCTGGTCGATTCCACGCACCTCAGCCCCGACTTCGTTCAGAAAATCAAGAATTACCGCTCCCTGGGGACCGTCGCGAAAATCAATCTCGCGCTCTCCGCACTCCCGGAATTCACTGCGCTCAAGGCAAAAGGTAACGGCAACTTGCTTCAGGGCCGCATCCAGACCAGTCCCGAGATCGATTACCTCGAGCGCGCCTTCGATGAATCGAAGTACGGCGACTTCTCACGTCAGCCGTACATGGAAATTACGTTTCCGTCGCTTGCGGATCCGTCGCTCGCCCCGGCAGGCGAACACGTCATGTCCATCTACATGCAGTACGCACCGTACCAACTGAAAAATAGCGACTGGGAGAGCCAGCGCATCGCACTCGGCGAAACCGTGGTGAAGACGATTGCGCAGTACGCGCCGAATCTGCCGCAGACCATCCTGCGCCACCAGATCATCACGCCCAAGGATCTCGAAGAAACTTACGGCCTCACCGGAGGCCACATCTTCCACGGTGAGCTTGCGCTCGATCAATGCTTCACCATGCGCCCGCTGCTTGACTGGGCCCGCTATCGGACGCCGATCGAACGCCTGTATCTGTGCGGCAGTGGAACGCATCCCGGGACCGGGCTCACGGGCGGCTCCGGAGCCAACGCCGCGCGCGAGATTGCGAAGGCGCTGAAGAAGTAGCATGGGTTGCCTCTGTGTCCTCTGCGGTAAAAGAAGTTCTTGAACCACAGGAGCCACCGAGTTACACAGGGGACACCGACCGAGTCTTTTTATGCAACTCTCCGCCATCCTTCTCGTCTCCTGCCCCGACCGCAAGGGGGTTGTGGCTTCGATTGCCGAATTCATCTTTCGCCACAACGGCAACATCCTGTTCGCCGATGAGCATGGGGACGAGGAATCCAATCTTTTCCTGACGCGCGTCGAGTTCGATCCGGCGGATTTTGATTTTGACCTTGCCGAGTTTCCCGAGCGCTTCGCTCCCGTCGCCCGCGACTTCCAGATGGACTGGCGGCTCGCCCACTCTAGCAACCGCCCTCGCGCCGCCATTTTCGTTTCGAAGTACGACCATTGCTTGCAGGACCTGCTCTATCGCCACCAGAGCGGCGAACTCCACTGTGAGATCCCATTGATTATTTCCAACCATCCCGACAACCAGCGCATCGCCGACTTCTACCATGTCCCGTACTTCGTCGTGCCCGTCACGAAGGAAAACAAGCAAGACGCGGAACAGGAGCAAATCGCTCTCGTCCGCGAACACAAATGCAGTCTCGTCGTCCTCGCGCGCTACATGCAGGTGCTCTCGAACGAGTTCATCGCCACGTTCGGCTCGCAGAACGTCATCAACATTCACCACTCTTTCTTGCCGGCGTTCGTCGGCTCCAAGCCCTACCACCAGGCGTTTCAGCGGGGCGTCAAGCTGATCGGCGCCACTGCACACTACGTTACCAAAGTGCTCGACGATGGCCCCATCATCGAGCAGGACACCGTCCGCATCTACCACCGCGACACCATCGACGATCTGGTGCAGAAAGGCCGCGACATCGAAAAAGTCGTCCTCTCACGAGCCGTCCGTTGGCACGTCGAGAACCGCATCCTGCTGTATGGGAATAAAGCCGTGGTCTTTCAGTAGTCCGGGCAATGCACGGGGTAATAGTGCAGTCACTTCCGTAACCGGGTAACCATTGCGTTGCCGTTCCCTTTCGGTTTAACTAAAGGACGGTACCCATTTGAAAACACTGCCCCGCGATCTCGAAGGAGCTGACTTTGGTTGAGGATCCCAAATGGGAACTCGCGCTGCTGGCCACCGTGCAGAGCTTCTACCAGCGGCTGCTAAGCGACCAGCTCGGCGGAAAGCTGCCCGCACCAGGCGAACTCGCTCCCGACGTCATCAGCCATGCCGACGACGTGCGCTCCACCCTCAATCAAATGCAGCTCTGGATCCAGCTTCTCGACATGGCCATCACTCCCGCCATGCTGCGGCTTGGAGTGCAATCTGATCTTGATCCCGAGGTCGCCGAGGCGTTGCTGCGCTACTTTGCGCGCCATCGCGACGATTCCGGCGCCAACCGGGACAAAACCGATCTGGTCGCAACTTTTCTGTTTCGTCATCCCCGCGTTCCTGGGCAGTGGCAGCAACGTGGCTATGGCCTCGATGGTTCGATTCCTCTATCTCCGTTTGAAATCGCGCTGCTTGAAATTCTGTCGGAGTCCGATGTTCCCACACTCCCGGAAAGTCACGTGCAACTACTGCGCGAATTCGGCCCCTTGCTCGACCAGGCGAATCGCTTTCAGGATTTCAGCACGCTCATGGACTCCGGTATTATTCCGCGGGTTCGGGAATTGAAATCCTCTCTCGGCGAATCGATTTATCACCCCGGAGTGCTGGCCACGCTCGCGCCCTACAATGCCGCATTCGGCGATCGTTTCCATGCGCTGTTCGCCGCCGCCACACAGGAAATCAAGGATTTCGCCAACCGCCTGGAAGAACTCGGCGGGAGCATTCTGAGTACAGTCGACGGCGTCGAAGTGACGGTTGAGGACGTCGCCGCTCTGAACCAGGAAGCCTTGCTGAAGACCGACTACAGTTCGGCCCTGGATAAATTCCGTCGCGTCTCCCGACTGAAAAAAGAATTGGAGCGCAGGCCGCCGATCCGGCGTGCCACAAACCAGACGCCCGCGGCTCACGCGGCAGCGGTGGGCGGTGCGGCGGCCGCTCCTGCTCCGGCGCTCGTTCTGCCGTATGTGCCCGCCGCCATCACACCGCAGGCGCTCTCGGCCGAAGAAGCAAAGTTGCGCAGAGTGGAAGAATCGATTCGCGTTTTCGTACGCGTCGCCGATCCCAAATTCCGCCAGATCGTGCCCATGCGCTATTTCAACCTGATGCTCAGTCCCGCCGAGATTGAGGCCTACACCGCCGATTATCTCGAACAGGTGGGTCCGCGGGCTGATGCTGCCCGAATGCTGCTCCGCCTTGTCGCCGTAACCGCGCGCATTACCACTGAAGTAGAGGAGCTCAAGCGCTCGCAGAATTCGCGCTCCGTCTGGAAGCTGCACGCCGATTCTCTGGTAGTCCTCGTCGACCTGGCCAAACACCTCGCCGAAGCCGTAGACCGGCTCGCCTTGACCGTAGGCCAGCAGTCGGAAACACACGCCAACAACGAGCCTCTTCGCAACTCGCTCGAAAGGCTGCGCGAGCGCACCACCGAAGCCGCCAAGCTCATCGTCGCGGCGTAGGAACCCAGAAGGTTAAGTTGGAATCGAACGACGGAAACTTCAACGAACAATACAACACAACGATCGCTCTTACGGAGTTCGGACCTTTGCTGCGATTTCAGCCCCGAGCATTCGAAAGTGACTAACATTCCAGGTGTAGATATTCGTAGCGCGCGCCTTTAAGGCACATCGGCCTAATAGGGCATCGTAAATTGTCCCGCCGACGATGCCTCCGCTTGCGGCCTGCCGAATCGCATGCTGAAACTCGGGCACATCCAGCGGTATCAACTCTAAACGCTCCGCGACTGAATCGAGAGACAACAGCGCCTGGTCCACGGTCAGGCCGAATTTGCGCGGTAACCGTGTAAGGGTCGCATACAGTTCCGCGAGACTATGTGCTGCACAGCACGCATTTTTGCGGCTGGCATCGGCAAGAACAGCAAAGCTGCGTTCATGATGCTCATGACCCACCAAAAACGATGCGACAAGAACCGATGTGTCGAAAAAGGATCTCACCGCTTCGCGCCCAGTATTTGCTCTTCCCGTTCCTTGCGCACCTTACGGATGGTGTCGTCAACAACCGATGCCTTCAACGGAGCTCCGGTTTGAAAAACCCAGATGCCCTGTTTCTTATACGCCTTTGAGTTGCCTCGGACCGGACGCAAAATGATATGGTCCTCGAACGACTCCAATTCCAGGGACTCCCCGGGCTCTAGCTGCAGTTGCTGGCGAACTGGTTTGGGAAGAACCAAACGGCCTGCTCGGTCGATGCTTACTGTGGCATTCATAATGGCATTATACCATGGCAGTTTCTATACCCATGGTATGTACCATTAGTTCTGCCATTTCAGAGAGGGGTGCGTGCGCTAAAGGGCCGCAGAAAACGATGGGGACGGGCGAACTGCCCGTCCCCAAAAGTCCAAAACCGATCAACAATGTGTGCTCGACTGGAAGCAACCAGCCCGCAACTCAGTGAATATCAAACTGCTCCTGGTGCAGCGCCGGATCCGACTTCACGATGATCGTCTTCTTGGTGAGCTCTTCCATCTCATTCAGCAGACGCGCGTTGTCCGCCTTCAGCGCTTTCGCCACCTCCGGATTCACT
>Ga0181532_10006177_pt1 | contig 10016 bp, 8 predicted proteins | sample PEATcosm2014_Bin_33_FD_119768 | JGI IMG/M metagenome (GOLD analysis project Ga0181532, IMG submission 119768) | Peatland microbial communities from MTU Mesocosm Facility, Houghton, MI, USA - PEATcosm2014_Bin11_30_metaG | ecosystem: Environmental > Terrestrial > Soil > Wetlands > Peat | place... | reverse complement strand
CGACGCATATTTCACCCCCAGCCTGCTGTATCCCCATACCCAAGGAACGGACCCTGTTTCCGGCATGACCACTTTGGAGTACAATCTGCCTTTCGCGGGCACTGCCGGTGATGTTCTGATGGAGCAGAGTGCGAGCGGTCCCGTCACTGACTTGCTCCGTTTTGATGGGAGTGGCGACGTTTATTTCTTCTCGACTGACGGTGTTGGCACGCCGGCTTACGTGCCGACATTGCCTCCCGTGATTAGCCCGAGTCAGGGTCCTTTGCTTCCCCAGAGTATGGGAGTGCAGTCTTTTATGTTCTCTTATAGCCCAACACCAGGTCAGCCGGGTTACAATTCAGAGACCATCTATGACATCACCGTCAATGTTCCCGAGCCAAGCGTGTTGGCACTCGGAACTCTGGGCGGCGGGTTACTGCTGCTATTAAACTCGAGGCGCCGGGCCAAGTATGGCTAACAGCGTCCATTGAATTTTTACAACGATTACTCGGAAAACATAATCGGCGGATCGAATTCAAAGTCGGTTCGCCGATTTGCTTTTGGTGTTTTCCCGGCACCAGGGCGAACAATTTTGGACACAAGTACATTTTCCCCCGCCATAGCCCAATGATGAGAGCGTGGCGTTGAGCTGCTTTCTTCGACTATCGATGATTTGTACAGAGAAGCTGAGACGCCATGGGCACTGGCGCCTTAATGACAGCGGCGCCGCCGGATAAGCCGGTGGAAATGGCATGACAACTTGAAATTGCCAGCTTAACTGCGGAACGACCGGCCGGATTGAAAGTCCAACACGGGGCGGCTGACCTTCGTCTTCCCTCCTGTGGCCTTGTTATCTTGGGGTTGCGTGATCTCGCGCCCGCCTCCACGTCCCAAAAGTGATTCAAGATGTCCCGCCAGGGCATAGACGGACATGTGCGTATGTGAGATAAGAGAATGGTACAGGAATAAGAATTAGAACAAAAAAACAAAGTCGTTCAACTAAGGGACGAAGACGAAAACAACGATACTAAAAACTTTAGGCGCAGGGCTGGTAACGGTTGCGCTGTTGTTTGTCCCAGCCAACGGTGTGCGTGCGAGTATCGTCGCCATTGGCCCTCCTGTTGTGGGTAGCAGTTGGGCAGAATTATTCAATGACAGCGGCGTGGGCACGTTCAACTCGATTGTCGGCGTTTTCCAGAGTGGTGGACCATTCGATTCGATCACTGAGACGTTCAGTGTTTATGGCTCTCTTCCCCCAGGCCTTAGTGCTGGTGGTTGGTCTTCAAGCCTGAGTGCTGACTATAAGACCGCCACTATAAGCGGCGCCCCTACCACAGACCTCAATTTCTATGGCACCTTCGCTGCCAGTGTGTCAGACCCGCTCAGTTTTACTTTTTATACTTATGATGGAAGTCAGCTCGTAGATGAGACTCTCATGAATTGGAGCGGCACGACTTGGACCTCCTCAACCGTTCCCGTAACCGAGCCCACGACGGTGATTGCGGGCGCCTTGTTGTTGCTGCCGTTTGGTGCGAGCGCGTTCCGGATTCTGCGCAAGAACCGGGCGGCATAAAAGTCGGTCAAGTCAGATTTTCGAATCCTTCTCTCGCCTGAACGGGTATCACCGGTTTTCGTTGAACCTGGCCACGTGTTTGCAACCAGTTACATCATGGTTGACCAGGACCCACTCAGACTGATTTGCTTTCAAAGCGCGACAAATTTGGAGTGCGGCGACGTGTCGCCGCTTTCCTCGACGCGACAGGTCGCGTCGTCCCAAAGCGCAGACGTGTCTGCGCAGTCCAAATTATGGCACCGCCCATCCCGCCGATTTGTGGCATTTTGAACGCAATCCGGTATCAGACGAAGAGGAAGCGGTGACATGAATTTCAGTCCGCGCCCCTTTCGGGCCATCGGTTACGGCACGGAGCGGATGCGCCAGAAATTGTTCGTGGTTGGAACCGGCATGTTGGTGAACAGCACCACCCCTCCCGCGTCAGCGGGATTCGTCGCCAGCGGCACCCAGTTGGCTGGTGACAGGCTGAACGAGCGGACCAGCACGTAATTCGCTCCATCGATGCCCAAATAGGACAAACGCACGTCGCCCACGCCCAAAAGCTGGACGGAGATTTTATTGTAGCCGGGGGGACCGGGCACAATCTCCTCGGGGCGGTTGGTACTGTAGTTGGAAGTGCCGTCACCCAACTGGCCATCGTTGTTCAAGCCCATGGCCCAGAGACTGCCGTCGCTCTTGAGAAACAGGCTGTGGCCGCCTCCTGCGGCAATCCCCGTGACGTTGCCGGGCACAATCTGCTCGGGAAGGTCGGTGTTGTTGGTTGTAGCATCACCCAACTGGCCATCGTAGTTCGCACCCACGGCCCAGAGACTGCTGCCGCTCTCGAGAAACAGACTGTGCCAGTATCCTGCGGCAATCGCCGTGACGCCACCAGGCACAATCTGCTCAGGGCGGTTGGTCTGGTTGTAGGTGCCGTCGCCTAACTGGCCAAAATTGTTCTCGCCCATGGCCCACAGACTGCCGTCGCTCTTCAGAAACAGGCTGTGGTTCTCTCCTGCGGCAATCGCCGTAACGTTGCCGGGCACAATTTGCTCGGGAAGGTTTGTGTTGTTGGTTGTGCCGTCGCCCAACTGGCCATAGCCGTTGTAGCCCATAGCCCACAGACTGCCGTCGCTTTTGAGAAACAGGCTGTGGCCGCCTCCTGCGGCAATCGCCGTGACGTTGCCGGGCACAATCTGTTCGGGGCGGTTGGTCTGGTTGTAAGTGTTGTCGCCCAACTGGCCATAGGCATTGTAGCCCATGGCCCACAGACTGCCGTCGCTCTTAAGAAACAGGCTGTGAAAGTCTCCTGCGGCAATCGTCGTGATGTTGCCGGGCACAATCTGCTCGGGCAGGTTCGTTTGGTTGTAGGTGCCGTCGCCCAACTGGCCATCGCCGTTATAGCCCATGGCCCACAGACTGCCGTCGCTCTTGAGGAACAGACTGTGGAACTCTCCAGCCGCAATCGCTGTGACGTTGCTCGCCATCATCGGCTCGGGCCGGTTGGTGTTGTTCTGGGTGCCGTCGCCCAATTGGCCATAGAAGTTGCCGCCCATGGCCCACAGACTGCCGTCGCCCTTGAGAAACAGGCTGTGGAAGCCTCCTGCGGCAACTTTGGTTACGGGTTGCGCCCCGCTGGTGACAGCTTGCAGCACCGCCGCAAAAAGCAGCCAGATTTGAATCGGGTTTCGTTTGATTTGCATGGCATTACTTTTGGTTGTGATCTTAGAGCTGCCTCTAGCTGACTGGTCTAAGTCTCAACTGCACTCTGAGCGTCCGTGGCTTAAGATCGTAACCCGTAGCCCTTGGTCCGCGCACCCGGCAAGCCTAGACTTTTATCCGTCCCTGGTCAAGCCAAAATGCATCAGTCGCGCAATTCCTGGTCATCCTTGTCGCGGACAAAGCCCTCATCAAACAGGCCGGACTTCTCAAATTCGCCGAACATGGGACGATAATTGATTGAATTTAAGGACTGGCTGCTGATTTTAACGTCGCCGCAAATCGTGGGAGCAACACTTCTTTGGAAAATCTCTTCGCCAATGGCCTGCCGCACTCCTGATTCGGTTGAGCCAACCTCTTTTTGGATGCCTCGACATGTTTAATCACATCGTCAAATTTCAGGTCTCATCCGTCATCCTTCTTCCCTTCTACCAAGTCCCAAAAGCGATCAAAGCATGTCCCTTTCAAGTATCGCGGAGGGTCCGGGCCGCTCAGAATTCATGTCCCTATAGTGAATTAGAATGTCCCCAAATGGGATAGATGTAATTCCTTCATTCATGGAAAATGGCTGGCGAGCAAACTGAATTTGCAGAGTATCAAACCCTTAGCGTGAAGGAAAGAGTTGTGGCTTGGACGTGGAGCCATAAGACGACTTCCGCGATGGTAAAAAGCAGAAAGAGAACGTGAACAAATTACAAGTAGCAATATTGGCGGGTGCCTTGGCTGTAGCGGGCAGCGCGAGCGCTCAAATAACGCTCACCCTTGATGAGGTTGGACAAGTAGGGAATGGTAACTATGAAACTGTAACTCTCCAATCTAGCGCCCTCGGCATCAATGAATCAGGCGTGGAGGCAGGAGTATACAATCTGACGGTCAATGGAGTGGCGACCCCCTCCTTCTGCGTTGATATAGTTACCGATGAACATGAAGGTCTACCACCGTACACCGACTACAGTTATGCTCCTCTCTCATCAGCTCCGATCACTGCGGCTGGTCCCATGGGCGCTTCGGGCGCAGCCGCTATCGAGAAGCTATGGGCAGCATACTACTCTCCCACCATCTCTCAAGTGAACGCCGCGGCATTGCAGGTGGCCATATGGGAGGAAATAGCTCTGAGTAAGGGTACATACACTCTCACCGTGAGTGGTTACAGTGATCCGGCTGTAAGCAGCGAAGTCACCACCATGTTAGATGCGCTCAATGCTGGCGACCTCACTACGGAGGCAGATCTTATTGCTTTAGTAAGCCCGACCGGACAGGGCTACGTTGTGGCCGTTCCCGAAACTACGACCGTGATCGCGGGCGCATTGTTGTTGCTGCCGTTTGGGGTGACCACGCTCCGGATTCTACGCAAGACCCGCAAGCCTTAGAAGGTGGTCAATTCGGATTTGCGAACCCTTGTTTAGTGATCAGGCCGGTCTTCAAGACCGGCCTGATTGTTTATCGAGGCCGGGGCCGTTGTCCACAAAGCTTTCAACGCCGTTTGTTGCTGCCGTTGATGCAAGCAACGAGCTTGAAGCAACAGGCTGGCGTGTCCGGCGCTTCCGCTCGCACCTTGCTTTCAACCTTCAGAGAATCCGTGAAATCCGCGTTCATCCGCGGTTAAAAATTCAGTTCCGGCTTCAACGCCGAGAACTCGAAGGACTCAAAGCGCGACTTGAAAGTCGCGGCTACAAACAATCCGCCTGTCGCGTGTAAATTTGCGCGGTTGTGACCGTCCCGCACATGGCGGGACGGAACTCCAAACGCTCAGCAAGCAACTTCAGATTGACATCGGGAGCCTGCTCCCGAATGATTCGCCGCGTGTCCGAATTGCTTTGGTTCGTGGCCCATGCCAAACCGCGAAGGGAGAAAAAGCTTGCGGAGTATTGCCGGAGGCAAGGCATCACAGTGACACTCCCCTGCTACAACTCCGCGCACAAGTACCGCGGCAAAACCGTTGTATTCGAGAAGCCCCTTTTCCCGGGCTACGTGTTCCTTCAACTCCAACCCGGGCAAAAGGATGTCGTGCGCCAGAACGACCATATCGCGAAGCTCCTCGAGGTGTTCGATCAGGAAACATTTCAGCGCCAGTTACAGGATATCCTCTTAGCTTTGGAAACGAACCTGGAGGTGCGCCTGGCGCCGTCCATTGGCCAGGGCATGCGTGTGCGCATCAAATCCGGCCCGTTGCAGGGCCTCGAGGGCTGGGTCGAGCGGCGTCAGGGCATGACGACCGTGTTGCTGCGCCTGGATTTCATCAACCGGGCCGCCGCTGTCAAAATTGACGCGGATCAGTTGACTCCCACCTGAACCCAAAAAAGGCCGGCGGAGGCCGGCCTGCGCATTCATACGCTGTCAGGTTCAAGTATTTACCAATCGGCAGACCTTCCTGACACGTGGCGAGTGACGCGTGACACAAAAAGATTAGCTCCTTGCCAGACCATCTCATGCCCGACCTCCGTCCGCTGCCTTCTGCGTTCTGTGTTCCTTTTCTGAACATCAGATATTGGACGTTCGATGTTGAATGTTGAATGTTTCCCGGTCCATTGTCAACATTTCTGGTTTCTACTTTCTGCTTTGACAACGTTCCCCAACTCCGTTTTTTACCGTTCAGAGTCCGGCTTTTGCGTCGTCAAAGAGCTTCTTTTCTTCCGGCAGCAGACGGGCTTTGGAGCTCAAATCCAGGTATGCCCTTGCCTCAGCACGGTCGCCCGTCGCTTTCAAAATAAGGCCGTAATAACCTGCCCAGGAAGGGTCCCGAAGCTCCTGTAGTGTGAGCGTTTTCATGATCTTGAGCGCCTCGGCGTTTTTTCCCTGCAAGTACAGTGAGAAGGCGTAGGTAGAAACATAGAACGCATTGGTCGGAGACTTTTGGTACACTTCGCGGGCCAGGTCGTATGGTTTGAGTTCCTGCGCGTCCAGGAGCAGGGCGGTCATGGCCAGATTGTTTTTCGCTGAGAGATCCGAGGGGATCCTTTTGGCCTCCTGGCCGAAAAGCTGCATCAGAGACCGTGTCCGGCCGCCCGCGTACAACGCCTGACTGAGTCCTTGTACTGCCCAGTGCTCGCCAGGATACCGATTGACGATGGTCCACAGGATGTCCTCGCCTTCACTCTGCCAGTTCCATTGCGCCGCCAAGCGCAGGAGCATGATCAGGCCTGCCTTCTGGCCATTGGCGGCTTGCAACGCCAGTTCCCACTCCGCTTTTGAGGAATCGGCCAATTCCTGCCCGCGCAGTGCCCGGCTCAGAAATGCGTGGCGAAGAAACTCCAACTCGGCCCAATTCTGCCGTTCGATGGACGACTGAAGTCCGTGCCAGTCTCGAAGCATGGTGCAGCACTCGGCGACCAGAAGTTCCACCGATTGATTGGTCTGCGTGTTCGAGGGCAGGGTTCGCAGCCACGTCAGTGCGTCTTGCGGCGAAGTGTTTGCCATTTGCCAGGTAGCCAGCGCGGAGATTTTGCCCGGATCACCCCCCGCTTCGTGTTGAAAGGCCGCCAACGCCGCCCTGAACCCGGCAGGTTGGGCTTGTTGCAGCACGTCGAGCCGCAGGAGCCGGTCTTGAAAAGTGGAATTTGTTTCCTGTAACAACTGCTTCGACAACAACAGAGCTTCGTCCGCCTGCCGGTGGCGTAACGCGTCAAAAGCCAGTTCACGCAAGGCCTGACAGCGCAGAAACGAGCTGGTGGCATTCGAGCTCAACTGCCTGAGGGAGTCCCGCGCTTCGGTGACTGCGGCCAGATTCGTGCCGTGGAGGCGCACGACCGCCAAATTCAATTGAACGCTTTGATTTTCAGGGTCCAGTCTGGCAGCTTCGAGGAATTGCTGCTCGGCTTGCGCCGGCAGGTTGGCGGCGGCGGCCACTGTACCGGCAATATTGTGGTAGGCAACCGTGTTCTTGTCGGCTTGATCCACCCCTCCCAGGGCGTTGGTCGCAGTTGCGTAATCGCGCATGACCACGGCGCTTTGCGCCAGGGCAAGCCGATCGTCGAGCGAGTGCGGATTGAGTTCAACCACCCGGCTCCACCACAACACGGCGCCGGGCGAACGCGCCGCCTCGGTGAGCTGTGCCATCACCCGGGTGGCATCCAGATTGTGCGGGTCTGACCGGAGCACTTGCTGTACGCAAAGCAGGGCATTTCGTCCGTCATCCTTGGCCAGGAATTGATGCGCCAGGCTCATCAAATGGCTGCACTTCCATACGTTATAGCTCCGATATCCCACATAACCGGTTAACAGGACCGCGACGCAGCAAAAGATGATTATGAATGTTTTACGCATGTTTTTGTATCCGGCTGTTTGTTGAATTAGACGAACTATGTGCGAGCGCACCAATTTTCAAGTTGTGGACAAGCCCGGATCGCGGTGGTGGCAGGGTTTTGGTGGGGCGAGGCTACTGACCAGCCGGCTCGCGGGGATCAGCCTTCGCTGGGCTACGGCGCGACAGGCGCTCGCCCCACCAAAATTTAAACCGTACCATTGCCCAGAATGCGATTTTCAAAGCACCACTCACTCAAATGGAGATGATGTTGCCGTGCCAGTTCCTGGAGCGACGCGCGGGCTTCCGGTTTCAACGTCGCGGTGATGACGATGCCTCCGATGCGATGGCGGGGAATGAGTTGCGGCAGGTCGCGCAATCCGCCCAATACCATGTGCCCATGAACCCAGTTGAAATGCAGCGACGGCTCGTCGTCTATCAACCCGACAATGGTCCGACCGTCAAAACTCTGGGAGTCGTTAAAGCTGCGTTCCTTAAGGAAGAGTTGACAGCGGCCGCCTGCCCCGTAGAGCACCACCCGTTCCGTGTCTGCGTTCGGGTCGCTGGTTGACTTTAAGAAATGGACGATTTCCTCGATGCACCGGTAGAACACCCTCACGCTGATGATTGCCGGATGGGCGAGCGCGCCGATTAGCAACACCCGAAGCAGCCAATTGGACGCGTTATAAGGATCAATCAGCAGCGCAATTCCCAGGCTGAGAAGCAGGCCGGCCTGAAGTGTGAATACCAACATCAGCACGTCGAGAACCCGCGCGCGTGTCCAGACGGTCAAGTACGTGCGCGATATCGCGAGCAATGAGAACGTTGGCGTCACCCAGATCGGCAAATCGAGGAACCACGCGTGCCAAAATCGCGCTTTTTGCGGTTCAAATATCCACATGGCGATACCAAGGGCCCCCGCCAGGCAAACCATATCCCAGACCGGGTAAGCCAGTGCCTTGAGCTGGGAATGCGTCGGTCGGCGGAGGCCGGTCAGCAGCACTTTGCCCGTGTCGCGCAATTCGATGACCGCCATGCGTCGCAGCAGCACATAGACAGCCGCCAGCAAGGCCAGCAGGAAAATTCCGTAAGCGTGGGATTTGAAGGTCGCCATCAGCAAACCAAACCCCACCAGCCCCCCGTTCATGATGCAAAGGATCGTCGCCACCCGGCGGGTGCTCAGACCGCTCTTGAGCAGCCGATGATGCAAATGGTCCAGGTCCGCCTGCATGATCCCCGGGCGTTTGCCGGTGCTGGCCGGTTCCTGACCATTGACAAGGCGCCGCACTGACCTGCGCCAGATCGCGAGCAAGGTGTCGTAGATGGGCACTCCGAGCACCAGCATGGGAATGGCCAGTGAAAGGAAGAAAGTGTTCTTGGTGCAGGTTTGCAGCGCAACCACCCCCAGCACCAAACCGATAAACATGCTGCCCGTGTCGCCGAGAAAGATGGTGGCCGGATGAAAATTATAACGCAGGAACGCGAGGCACGCCCCAGCGAGGGCCACGAGCACCAGGATGGCGCCGGACAGGTGTCCGAGAACCAGGACGCCGCACAAGCCGGTGGCCGAGATGATGGTCAGCCCTGCCGCCAGCCCGTCAAGCCCGTCAATTAGATTGAAGGCGTTGATGACAGCAACGATCCACACCACCACCAGGATGCCATCGAGCACCGGAGGAAGCTGGTATCCGAGCAAGCTGCCGAATCGTGTCCCCGAAAGGTAGATGAGCACTGCGGCGAGGGTTTGTCCCAGCAGCTTCTTCCACGGTTTCAATCCGTGGATATCATCCGCCAGTCCGACCACTAGCAAGACCAGGGAAGCCGGCGCAAAACCGAGCCACCAATGCAAATCGAATCCGCCGGGACGGGTGCCTTCGGGAAATGCCAGGGCCACGAGGCACGCGGCGTTCACTCCCAGAACTACTGCCAGGCCGCCACCGCGGGCCGTGGGATGTTTGTGCGGCCGGCGCTCATCCGGCAGGTCCACTACGCCAAACCGGCAGGCCAGTTCCCGGATCAACGGGGTTAGCAGGTAGGTGACCACCAGCGCCGTCAAAAACGCCACGATGTATTTTTCAAAATCGTCGAACATGGTTGACCGTTAAGTCCTTCCTCGATATTTTCAGTGGAATGAGCGGTTACGCCCGCCCTCACCTTTTATCCTCTCCCCCAAGAGAGGAAATTGCTTTCGATTGTTTCTAGTTTTGCGGATGAGCGTCCGGCGAAGCCAGTCGTATAGATTTTCAAAGGAGCGGCGAACGATTCTCCCTCTCTTGGGGGAGAGGGTGGGCACGGGGCATAGACATGGTTGACACGGAGGGCATAGACATGGTTGACACATTTAAGAGTTTAAGATTTGGGGCGACGAGGCTTGGAAGGGCGAATGCCTCCGGCATCACGATCGTGGAGCGTGCCCAGCAAAAGCCGCTGAAAACAGATTTCATAGATGCCTTTGGATTGGCGGCGCAGTGCGACGGGCTGACCGACGAAGGCTTCGCCGATGGAGCGCCTGCGGCCGTGCCATTT
>Ga0181532_10006175_pt1 | contig 10018 bp, 8 predicted proteins | sample PEATcosm2014_Bin_33_FD_119768 | JGI IMG/M metagenome (GOLD analysis project Ga0181532, IMG submission 119768) | Peatland microbial communities from MTU Mesocosm Facility, Houghton, MI, USA - PEATcosm2014_Bin11_30_metaG | ecosystem: Environmental > Terrestrial > Soil > Wetlands > Peat | place... | reverse complement strand
CCGTCGGCGTTGTAGAAAAATCGATCCGTCATCGAGCGGTTGGCAACATAGATGTGTACGGCAACGCCCGCATGGGTGTGGGTGTTGCCATTGCCCGCCATGGTGATCAGGCCGTCGACGAAGTCAGTCGGTTCGGAGGGAATTGGAATTGGAGTCCAGCGCAACTGGTTCGGCGGCGTCGGCACCTCGTCGAACGGCGCGCTGCGCAGCCTTTTTGGGCTGATCAGTTCGAATGGCTTGTGCGCCACCGACGGACGCATACGGTAAAGCCACGTCCGGCGATTGACGGCGCGCGGCGCGGTGAATGCCGTGCCGCTGAGTTGTTCCGCGTATAACCCGTGCGCCACTTTCTGCGGAGAATTCTGCCCGCGCGGCAATACACCTTCCACCGCCTCGCTGGCGAACTCGTTGCCGAATCCCGACTGATAACGCAACTCGGTCTTTGGCGTCTTCGCTGGTGCGTTCATCGCTGGTGCGTTCGTCGCTTGTGCGTTCACGGCTTGTGCTTTTATCGCTTTTGTTTCCGTCATTCTCGCTTTAGGCATGCCTACAGATTCCCTCGCCGCGCCTGCTCCGTTTCGATCGATTCAAACAGCGCCTTGAAATTCCCTTTGCCAAATCCGCGGCTGCCCTTGCGCTGGATGACCTCGAAGAACACGGTCGGCCGATCCTCCACCGGCTTCGAAAAAATCTGCAAGAGGTAGCCTTCCTCGTCGCGGTCCACAAGTATACCGAGAGAGCGCAACTCTCCGAGCGATTCTTCCACGGGCCCAACCCGCGACGGCAGCGCGTCATAATACGCGTCGGGAACACGCAGAAAATCGAGCCCGTTGCGCTGCAGTTTGCCGACCGTGTACATAACATCCTTGCACTGCAGCGCGATGTGCTGCGCCCCGGCTCCTCCGTAGGCTTCGATGTACTCCTGAATCTGGCTCTTGTTGCGCGCCGGGGCAGGTTCATTGATGGGAAATTTTACCGAATGCGAGTCGTCCGACATCACGATGCTCATCAACGCGCTGAACTCGGTGGAAATATCCTTATCGTCGAATGTAATGTAACGATGGAACCCGAAGACGCGCGTGTAGTAATCCGCCCAGTACTGCATTTTGCCGAGCTCCACATTCCCCACGATGTGATCGATGCGCAGAATGCCGCAGTCGTCGCCCGTCAACGGCGCAGCCGCGAAGCCAGGCAGAAACGGCCCCTTGTAACCCTTGTATGAGATCAGCGAGTGGATCGTGTCGCCATAGGTATGCACGGCGGCGCGGCGAATGGCGCCGTGTTCATCCTTTATGTCATGCGGTTCCTCGGCCGGCTGCGCTCCTCGGCGGACAGCTTCCTCAAACGCGTCGTCCGCGTCCTCCACTTCCAACGCAATATCGCGCACGCCATCGCCATGCTTGCGGATGTGCTCCGCGGCCTGATCGTCGGGCGTCATCGGCGTAGTCAGAATGAAGTTCGCCTTGCCCTGACTCAGCGCATACGAAGATCGCTGACGATGGCCGGTTTCCAGTCCGCTGTAAGCAACCTGCGAAAAGCCGAATCCCTTGCGGTAGAAATAGGCCGCCTGCCGCGCGTTGCCGACCCAGAACTCGACGTGGTGAATGCGTTTCAGCTTGAGTGGGTTCTCCATCCGCTTGCTCCCCCGGATTCCATCTTCGCATATTTTACTTTTGGACGGGTTCGTCGCCATCTGGTAGGAAATCCGCTTTTTTCCCTTGCGCGCATCCGCGTATTCTACAATCACCCGTGCGCATGCTGATCTTCGTTCTTCTTACTCTTGCTCTCTCTGACCTCGACCCCGCTCCGTGGTGGCAGGTCCAGACCAGCGGCCTCGACACCGATCTGCGCGGCGTCAGTGTTAGTCAGAACAGCGCTGGCAAATACGTCGTGTGGGCTTCGGGCTCGAACGGAGTCATTCTGCGCTCGACCGACGAAGGAAAAACGTGGGCGCGAGTGAACGTGGCGGGAGGCAGCGATCTCGATTTCCGCGACATCGAAGCGTTCGACGCGGATACCGCCTATGTCATGTCGAGCGGGGATGGCGATAAATCCCGGATCTACAAGACCAGCGATGGCGGCAAGACCTGGATACTGCAATACTCCGACAAGCGGCCCGGCTTTTTTCTTGACTCGCTGGCCTGCGATTCGAAAACGCATTGCCTGGCACTGAGCGATCCGGTCGATGGAAAATTTGTCGTCTTGAGCACCGACGACGGGGAGCACTGGAAGGAACTGGCGCGCGACACGATGCCCGCCGCCCTTCCCACCGAGGGCGCATTCGCCGCCAGCGGAACCGCCATCGCACTCTGTAGCGACAAGGACATCTACTTCGGCACCGGTGGCCCCGGAGCCCGCATCTTTCACTCGGGAGATCGCGGACGCTCCTGGACTGCGGCTGAAACACCGATGGCCAGCGGCAACGCTTCCAGCGGAATTTTCAGCGTCGCCTGCCACGGCCGCTTTATCGTTGCGGTGGGCGGTGACTACAAAGAGCCGGACGGCGCGAACCGCGCGGCTGCTTATTCAACTGATTCTGGCGCGACCTGGCGCCTCGCTGCGCAGCAACCTGGAGGCTACCGCTCAGCGGTTGTATTTATTTCTGATAACGACTTGGCAGCGATTGGCACGAACGGTACCGACATCAGCCACGATGCGGGAGTTCACTGGACACACACGGACACGCTGAACCTGAACGCCGCCGGCTTTGCCGCCACCCACGGCTGGGCCGTTGGCCCGAAAGGGACCATCGCGCGCTTCAACCCACGTTTGCGATGAAGCGGAAAGCTGCAACTCGCGCTCAGTGCACTTCTACCGACACTAACTCTCCTTCGTGTTTCCCAACCGCGCGGTAGTTCACCGACACGAGACGATTCTTCCAATCGCAGGAAAACTGGTCCTCGCCAATTACCAGCAACGATTTGTAATCCGAAGCATGCATCTTATAAGTCGTCATCCCGCTCAAGATAGTAACTGTTGCCTCGGGAGGCTTGGAACAGTCACTACTAACGATCTTGCCTTTCAGAAATTGCACCGGCCCAGTCGTCCCCGGGTTTACGGGCGCTGGTTTTGGCGCCGCATCCGCATCCTCATCTTCCGTTGCGCTCGCCGCCCCAGCAGGCGCCGCGTTTTCCCCCGCGCGCTGCGGACGCACTCCATACTTCTGCAGCGTCTCCAAATCTTCCAATTCCTGCTTCGACGCTGCTGCCGCCGTCCGATCCGGTCCGGCCTTTAGCCGCGTAAACACTTCTCGCGCCAGATCCCACTTTTTGCCCGCAACATAGATCTGTCCCAGGTTGAACTGATACTCCATATTCCGCGGCGCCAGAGCGATCGCCTGCTTTTGCGCCTCCAACGCCGAGTTGATCCCGCCTCCCTCCACTCGCGCCATTCCCAGCATGTTATAAGCGTCGGCTAACTCCGGATACCAATCGGTGACGGCGCGCAGATCCTGCATCATGTTCGCCAGTCCCTGCATCTCTTTCCGCGTCGCCTGCGCCTGCTGATACTTCAGTGCTGAACGGTAATACCAGATCCATGGGTCCCGCGGATTCAAATCCGTCGCCTTCTCCAGTTCGTCGGCGGCCGCGTCGAACTTCTTCTGGTGAATATCGTCGCGCGCCAGCCCGCGACGGGCCGCCTCATTATCTTTTGGATCCGCCGTCAGCTGCTGCAAATCGTGCAGCGCCTGATCACGATGCTCCGGAACGCGCGCCATCACGTCGTCAATCACTGCTCGCGCTTCCTCATCCTTAACCGTAGTGACCGCCATCCCGATGTCGTCCGCGTTAAACGGCAGAGCGAAATGGTCCGGCTGCTGAGGACTCACCGGATTTGCAATCGGCTTCTTCGACTGATCAAGCGCAATACCTAATCCGCTCAGCGAGTTGAAGTACGTCTTCACCGCATCTTCCATCTGCGCCGGCGTCAAATCAAACGCCTGCACCATCGCCTTCTCCACAGGCACTTTCTGATTCAGTACTAAGTCGAAGTAAGTCCCTGCCTCCGGCATTTTGTTCTTGTTCAGCAGATAGTGGACGACCATCCACGACTGCGCATAATACAGAGTGCTGTGCGTCCCCTCACGCGTTCCTGAACTGTCATGCTTCATCGTGAACAGGTCTGTCATCGCGAGCCAGACCGGCGAACTCACGAGCTGCGTCAGCGACTGCGGAACATTCGGGTCCCGCCGCCTTTCGTCGAAGATATCCTCGTGCCATTCCGGCGACAGTTCCGGATCGCCTCCCATCTCCACTTGCTTACCGATATCGATCGACCCAAAGTATTCCGCCAGCCCTTCGTCAAACCAGCCCTGCGCCGGAGGATAGTTGTAATTCAAAAGATAATGCGCCAGCGGATGCGCCACCGCTCGCCACGGATCGGCTTCAAAAAGATTCAGGACGATGTAAATTCGATCCGAGCCCGGCACATAAAACCCGCCTGCCATGCTCTGCTTCGTCGGAGCGACCGCGCCATACTGCTTGTCGCTCTTGAGCGCGATGACGGTGATGGGCACCGACATTTTCAACTTGTCTTTCAGCAGCAGTTGTCCAAAAACCGCCCGCATTTGCTCCATCCGCAAAGCAACTTCCCGCCCGCGCTTGTCGCCCGCATCCGTGAGCACGGAAAAGTGCGCGGAATGCACTTCGATCCACCTGGGCTCATCCTTAGCGAATGCAAGTTGCGAGAAACAACCCGCGACCAGCAGACCCAAAGCAACGGTACCCGTACCGAACCAGCGCTTCACGGTGGAGTCCTTCCCTGAAAATGCTAGCACGCCGGCCAACCAGCAGGTGAGAAGTGAATCGCTATGGAGAGTCGGACGCGCCCTCGCCCGTCGCCTTTTACCTTGGCCCCACCACGGCTCGCACGTTACACTCTCGCATGTGACCTTGGCCCCTTCTTCCCGTCTTGCCTGGATCGACTGGATGCGCGGCTTGGCCTGCGTCCTGATGTTCCAGACGCACTGTTACGACGCCTGGCTGGGCGGCAATGCCCGCAACACCAGATTCCTCGAAGGATCGCAACTCCTGGGCACGCTGCCCGCGCCCCTCTTTCTTTTTCTCGCCGGAGTTTCCTTCGCCCTGGTCACCGACAAACTCATTCGCAAGAACTTGAGCCCCGCCGAAATCACCCGCGCCATGGTTCGCCGCGGCGCTGAAATCTTCGCCTTCGGACTCCTTTTCCGCCTGCAAGAATTTGTCATCGCCTGGGGATGGGCTCCCTGGTCAGACTTACTCCGCGTTGACGTCCTGAACATCATCGGCCTTTCTATGGTTTTGATGGCGCTACTCTGCGGTATCACGCTAAGTATCGCCCATCGTCGCTCCGGGACAGCGCAAATTCCAAAGCAAGTAACACCGCCAACCAACACGTTAGTAGCTGCCGCCATCGCCGCCGCGTCTCTAATTGCCCTGCTAACTCCGCCCCTCTACACTACCTGGCGACCAACCTGGCTGCCCTGGCCGCTGGAGTCCTACATCGACGGATGCCACAACCTGGGAGCTCCGCAGTCATGGCTTTTTCCTCTATTCCCATGGGCTGCCTTCGCCTTCGCCGGGCTGGGCGCTGGATTTATCCTTTTCAGCGATCGAGCCCGCACCCACACCGCCGAAACTCTAGCCCTCTTTGCCGCCGCCGGCGCCGTCGCAATTCTCGCAGCGCGCCAACTCGATCACTCTTCTTTCCATCTTTACTCTACTTACGACTACTGGCACACCAGTCCTAACTTCTTAATGATGCGTGTAGGTCTTTTGTTATTGATCGCGTTTCTGACTTATGCCTGGTGCCGCTGGGGCCTCGGAACTCGCGGATTCAGTCCACTTATTCAACTAGGCCAGACTTCCCTCCTCGTGTACTGGGTTCACCTGGAATTTGTCTACGGACGCTTCTCCCTGCTCCCCAAACGAGCCCAAACCATTCCCGCCGCTTCGCGAGGATTGCTGGAAATTTTTCTATTCATGCTGATCCTTTCACTGGTCCGCACCCGGATCGACTGGAAAAGAATTGACTGGAAGAAACTGAACTGGAAAAAGATAAGCCGACGAGTCCAGCCCGCGCAGGTGTGAGTAACGGGACGGCAAACTGAAAGTTGGGGTGCTCCGAACCTCTGACTATTGCAGACTTAGGTTCATCTCGCCATGCTTATCGAAGTTGATCCGCAGCACGCTTTCCTGCCCGCTGGCAAACTCGCCCGCCACCGTGGCGGACCGGTCATAAGTGGCTTCATCGGAAGTTACCTGCACCCGAAGACTATGTTTACCGGGAGCCACCTGCATAGCGTGGAATTCATGGCCCTGGACATGGTGGAACACGACCAGATGTTTCTTGTCTGTTCCTTCCAACTGGTGGGTGTAAGTCAGGCGGCCATCCACCCAGATCGACAGCTTGGCCTCCGCAAATTTGTGCTCCACTTCGATCTCCAACGTGGCTGGAGAAGTTACTGGGGAAACTGGTGAGACTACAGGGACTGCTTTCACAGATTTCCCTATTGCTGTCGGCGCTGTCGCAACCGGCGCGACCGTCGCGGCTGGCGCCGTCAGAGGCGTGGCCGTTCTGACCGGCGCGGCCGCCCCGGCGAGTGGAAGTGGCTCGGCAGCTTTCGATCGCACGGCGCGGGAGCTAAACGAAATCACCCAGACTCCCAGGATGAAAAGTCCGGCCAAAAGCAAGGCACCGGCAAGAAACCTCTTCCGCATCTTCTCCAGCAGGTTCTCCGCACCGTGCCTCAGGGGCAAAGCGCGCGGATTTTGCAGGAGTTTACCTGCAACCGCCGGTTGACCCGGGGGCGATTTGGCTCGTTCCTTCGCCGTTTGGCCGGCGCTTCCGCCCGTCGGCGAACTTGGCAACTTTGCTTTGCTCCACGGCTCTCGTCCTTGCTGCAGGTGCTGGATGTCTAGCACCATTTCCATGCCGCGCTGATAGCGCTCGGCGGGATCTTTCGCCATGGCTCGTGCAATGATGTAATCGAGTCCCTGCGGTAAATCAGCATCGAGAACGGTTGCCGGTATCGGGTCGCGATTGACTACCTTGAACGAAACCGTGATGGCGCTGTTGCCTTGAAACGGCCGGTAACCGGTCAGGATCGTGTACAGGACCACGCCCAGAGAAAACAAGTCTGACCGCCCATCCACCGCTTCGCCATTCAATTGTTCGGGCGACATATAAGCCGGTGTGCCTAACGCGCGTCCCCCCAGAGTGAGGTTGGCAAGATTCAGTTTAGCCACTCCAAAGTCAGCAATTTTGGCATGGCCGTCTTCGGTCAGCAGAATATTCGCGGGCTTTAGATCGCGGTGAACCACGCCTTGACCGTGGGCGCAATCCAGCGCTTCCGCCAGTTCGAGGGTTAGCTGCAGCGCTGTCTCCACCGGCAGCGTATGGTCGTCCCGCGACAGTAGCTTATCGAGGGACTGCCCCCCAACAAATTCCATTACGAGGTAAGGCGCGCGCGTCTCCGGTTCCTCGCCAACATCGAAGATAGTTACGATTCCAGGATGCGACAGGCGGCCCGCCGCTTCCGCTTCCCTAAAAAAACGCTCGCGATACTCGAGCTCCTCTTCCGGCGATTGGCCGGCCAACGAAACGGTCTTCACTGCGACCACACGGTTGATCTTGGGATCGCGCGCTTTGTAGACAACACCCATGGCGCCCCGTCCCAACTCGGACAGGATCTCGTATCGCCCGAAACGTTCGCTCCTGCGATCATCCATAGGTGCCCGTGGTGCAAAAGAGATTCGTATCAGGGCATGCCTTCAGGCATGTTGCGACTGCATTGAGCGTCAATGCGCCTTCAGGTGCAGGCTTCCGACCTCGTCAGCCTGACGCCGCTTTCGACTTGTCGTCCGTCTTCTCGTCCGTCTTATCGTCCGCCGCGGTCGTGACCGAGACGCCGATGACGTTCTCGTTCAGCACATCCACGATTCTCTTGGCTTGCTCGAGTGTGATTCCGTTCAAGAGTTCGAAGCCAACCTGAACGCCCCTGAGTGCGAAAATGGTATCGTGGTGGGGACGAACTTCGACTATCATCGACCCACCCTGCCGGCCAACGGCAAAACCAACCCCTGCTTTTTGGACCTTAGTTGCCGCCATGAATTACCCCCGAGGACATAACCATGCACCGCGCTCCCTTTGGGGGTCGCGAGAGAAAGAGGGTTGCGGCGTCTATCGATATTGTCTGCTAAAAGGCCAAATCGTTCCAAGTTACCGACGTGTTAGCCGCTGGGGCCCGTCTGGGGGGTCAGGAGTCGCGGGAAACGCCGACAACTGCACGATTGCGTTCCCCATCAGCTTCAGCGCCACTCCCCAGTTCTGGCGCGCGCTGGCACCGTCGTTTCCGTAGCCGCTCGCGTACAAGGTGCAGTAAAAGCCTTCCCGGACTCCGTCCTCCTCCGCGAAGTAACACCGCCGCACGCACAGCTCCGCCGCCGACGGAGTCTCCGGCGCGCGCCGCAGTAACTCAACCAGCTTTCTGGCAAACTGTTCGTGAGCGGATAAAGATAGACGCGCATCAATGTTAGAAAACACCACGTCCACATAACTCGCGAACTTATCCGACGCATCGTAAATTTCTTCTTCCGCACTCAGTTCACCCGTCGACCAGGCATCGCATTTCGCCGTCTCCACCATGCTCCGCGGCGAGTTCAGCGCCCGAAGAAATTCCCCCAGCTCGGGAAATGTTTTCGCTTCCTCGATCCGCGCCATCAACTCCGGACGGCGCTTCAAGTCAACATACGCAAGCTCGCCCGCCGGATCCTTCCAGGGAAGGTCCAGCACCGGATCTTCGCGCCCCAACTCGATCGAGAAGTCAGCATCCATCAGAACCTCGTTCATCAGCACGTATCGATATTCAGCATGTATCCGTATTCGGCATGTATCCGTCAGAATCTACGCAGGAAGTTCACGATCTCATGCTCCGCCCAATAACCGTCGTCATAGCGAGCCTGGTGAGGCTGATCGTCGTGATAACGACCATCGCTCGCATCTGCCAGTCCGGCAGGCGATCTCACAGGTACTCCGATAAACGCGCAGTGGCCGCCATCGGCCGTCTCGACGAAGGCTATGTTCGAATTCGACGAAATCTTCCGCCGCGTCTCCGGCGTGATGCGGATGAACGGATCATTCGCGGCGTACAAGATCAGCGCCGGCACCGCGATGCGATCGATCACGTGCGCCGCCGAAGCACGGTCATAGTAATCGGCGACGCCCGTGAAGCCGCAATAGTAAGCCGTCACCTTGTCATCAAACTCGCGCAGGCTGCGAATGCCACGCAGGCGGCTCACATCGAAGTGATCAGGAAAAAGCCGCGCCTTCTGCAGCATCCGGCGATGAAGCGCCCACAAAAAATATCTTTCGTAAATCCGGTTCGACGGTTCGTGCAGCGTGTCCGCCGACGTCGCCAGATCAATCGCCGGACAACACGCGGCGACCGCGCGGAACTGCGGCGGCGCTTGCGATCCCCACTCGCCCGCCAACTTCAGCACGATGTTGCCGCCCATCGAGAAGCCGACCAGCGCCAGGCGCGAAACGCCGTCGCGCGCGATAATCTCGCGCGCCACCGCCGCGACGTCGTTCGACAGTCCGGAGTGATAGAGCACGGGAGCGAGCGCGTCCGTGCCGCCGCAGTTGCGCTGGTTGTAGCGGATGACGTTCATCCCCAGAGCCAGCGCCTTGCCGGTGATGCCGAGCATGTACTGCGATTCGCTCGACCCTTCGAGTCCGTGCACAAGAATGATGGTCAGCGGGCGCGCGCGATCGGCTTGCCAGTGGCAGTGACAGAGTACCTGGACGCCGGGCGCGACTTCGATCAAGCGCTCTTCGGGCGCGGGCAGATGAAACCGTCGCGGGATTAAGAAGCTGGCAACGGTTTGCACGTGTCCGCCGCGCAACCAGCGGCGTGGCGTGAAGGGACGCGTCTCCTCGTGTGTTTGCGAAGTACCCACACTTTGATTTTAAATAGAAGACAGCGCTTTTCTTCGTGGAGTTTTCTTCATGCCCATCTTTGAGTACGTCTGCAAGGAAT
>Ga0181532_10006170_pt1 | contig 10022 bp, 10 predicted proteins | sample PEATcosm2014_Bin_33_FD_119768 | JGI IMG/M metagenome (GOLD analysis project Ga0181532, IMG submission 119768) | Peatland microbial communities from MTU Mesocosm Facility, Houghton, MI, USA - PEATcosm2014_Bin11_30_metaG | ecosystem: Environmental > Terrestrial > Soil > Wetlands > Peat | place... | reverse complement strand
CGAGTGCACGAAGTAGACCCACGCCGGATCGGGTGACCCGCCGAGGAGGCCCGAGTCGCAACCGGCCGCGATATCGACCACGTTCCACTGCATCTGCGGATGCTTGACGCCGTCCGGCAGGCGCCTGACCGTGCCGGGCAGGATAGCCAGGCCCGCTGCAGAGGGATCCTCGTCGGAGCCTTCGTACAGGAGCTGGAATCCCACGCAGATGCCCAGGAACGGCACGCCGCGGCCAATGGCGAAACGCGCGGCGCCGTCCAGCCCGCTACTCCTCAATGCCTGGGCACAACGTCCGAAGGCCCCCACCCCGGGGAGCACCACGCCGTCGGCCGTGGCGGCGCGGTCGGGGTCATCGATGAGCTCGGCCTCGGCCCCCAGGTGCTGGAGAGCCTTCTCCGCAGAGCGCAGGTTTCCGATGCCGTAGTCGAGGACGGCGATCACTGGCGCCGGGACGGCCGAGGGACGCGCTGTCCCCTCCGGGGTGAACCGCCGGACACCACGCTCACAGGGCACCCTTGGTGGACGGGATGCCGCCACCCTCGACCCGGACCGCATCCCGCAGGGCCCGCGCCACGCCTTTGAACGAAGCCTCCACGATGTGGTGGGTGTTCTTCCCAGATATCAACCTCAAGTGGAGGGTTAGACCTGCTGAAGTGGAGAAGGCTCTCCAGAACTCCTCGGCCAGCTGGGGGTCGAAGGGCGGGGTGCCCAATGGAGCGGTGTCCGGGGGGAACTCGATGCCGTAGGCCAGGTACGGGCGCCCGGACAGGTCGAGAGCCACCTCCACCAGTGCCTCGTCGAGCGGGAGGGCTATGGAGCCGAAGCGGCGGATGCCCGCCTTGTCCCCCAGGGCATCGGACAGCACCTGGCCCAGGGTGATGCCGACGTCCTCGACGGTGTGGTGGGCGTCGACATCGAGATCACCCACGGCGGAGACAGTCAGGTCGAAACCGCCGTGGCGCCCCAGCTGGCTGATCATGTGGTCGAAGAACGGCAGACCGGTCGACACCTCGTTGGTGCCGCCACCGTCCAGATCGATGGCCACGTCGATGGTGGTCTCCTTGGTCGCACGTCGGTTCGTCGCCGTGCGGTGGATCGGTGCCGGGGACGGTGCCGGTGTCGGTGTCGGGATCGGTGTGCTCATCGAAGGCTTTCGCTCAGTGCGGCCAGGAATCTGTCGTTCTCCGATGGGAGCCCCACCGTCACCCGGAGGCAACCGGTGAGGCCTGGCCACTTCGAACAGTCTCGCACGAGCACCGATGCGCCGAGAAGGTCAGCCCACACGTCGCGGGCCTCCTTCCGCAACGGCCGGAAGAGGATGAAGTTGGCGTCCGACGGCCAGGTTTCGACGGGCAAGGCGGCAAACGTGGCCGCTATCCGCCCCCGCTCCTCCCTCACCATCGCCACCCGGTCCTCCATCTCGTCGACGAACCGGAGGGCCAGGCGCCCAGCCAACTGCTTAGCCGCGTCGAGGTGGTACGGCAACGCGACCATCTCACATGCCCGGATCACCTCAGGATCTGCGACCAGGTACCCGAGCCTCGCCCCGGCCATCGACCAGGTCTTCGAAAACGTCCGGACCGCCGCCGTGCGCTCCGCCCCCGGGCCCCCGCCGGTCAGGATCTCCAATGCCGACGACGGCGCGAACTGCCCGTACGCCTCATCCACCACCACCAGGCCGGGGGCCATGGCCACCACCGCCTCGATGTCGGCCAGCGGGTCGGCCCTGCCCGTCGGGTTGTTCGGCGAACACAGGAAGGTGATCACCGGATCGCCGGTACCGACCACCTTGTGCACCTCACCGAGGTCGAGTTCGAAGGCGTCGGACCGGCGTCCTGCCACGACCTCGGTCCCGGTGATGCGTGCGATGTGGCGATGGAGTGTGTACGTGGGCTCGAAAAGGGCTACGGCGCGCCCCGGTCCCCCGTAAGCCAACAACAGCGACTGCAGCACCTCGTTCGACCCATTGGCACAGAAGACCTGTTCGGGTGGCACGCCATGGCTGTCGGCCAACCCCCGGCGGAGTTCGGTCGCCTCACGATCCGGATACCGGTTGAACTCGATGCGGGCGATTCCGGAAAGCAACGCCTCGTACCACCCGGGCGGGGGCGGTAGCGGCGACTCGTTGGTGTTGAGACGGACCTCGACGTCGACCTGTTCGGAGTGGTAGCCGGTGAGAGCCTGCAGGTCCGGGCGCACGGGAGGTAGCCCCGGCTGCCCGGCTGCGCCCCGGTCTAGCGGGGCCATCGCAGGCGCACCGACTGGGCATGGGCCGGAAGGCCCTCGGTCTCGGCCAGGGTCACGACGTGGGGCCCGAGGACCTCCAGCGCCTTGTCGCTGACGCTGACGGCATGGATGTGCTTCTGGAAATCGTCCACCCGCAGGGCACTGGCGAACCGCGCGGTCCGATTGGTGGGCAGCACGTGATTGGGGCCGGCCAGGTAGTCACCCATGCTGGCCGGCGCATTCGGCCCGAGGAACACGGCTCCGGCGGAGGTCACCTGGGACAGCAGCGACTCGGCGTTGCCGGTCAGGATCTCGAGGTGCTCCGGCGCCACGATGTTGGCGATGGCGATCGCCTGCTTCGGACCGTCCACCAGTACGGCGAAGCCGCCGGCGCCCAGGGTCGCCTCGAGTTCGGCGCGTCTCGGAGATTCCTTCACGATCCGATCGACATGCGCCGCGACTGCCTCCGCGACCGCTTCCGACCAGGTGATCAGCCAGGCCATACCGTCCGGCCCGTGCTCGGCCTGCACCACCAGGTCGATGGCGGCCCACTCGGTGGGTGTGTCGGGGCCGGCGATCACCACCACCTCGGACGGCCCCGCGAATGCCGAGGCCACGCCGACGACTCCGGAGACCTGGCGCTTGGCCTCAGCCACATACCGGTTGCCGGGGCCCACGATGACATCCACCGGATCGATGGACTGGGTGCCATAGGCCATGGCCGCGATGGCCTGCGCGCCGCCCACGCAAAAGACCTCGTCGATACCTGCTACCGCCGCTGCCGCCAAGGTGGCATCGTCGATGTGGCCACCGGGCCCGGGAGGGACGCAGAGCACGATCTCCTCCACGCCGGCGACGTGTGCCGGGACGGCGCACATCAGCACGGTCGACGGGTAGCGGGCCCGGCCACCAGGCGCGTAGCAACCGGCACGCCCCACCGGCCGGACCAGATGGCGGACCCTGATCCCACCGGAATCGAAGTCGTCGGCCACCACAGCTGCCGATTCGTGGGCGTGGTACGCCAGGATCCGGTCATGGGCGATGTCCAGCGCATCCTGAAGCTCGGACGGCACGCGCCCGAGGGCCGCCCTGATCTCCGCAGCGGGGACCCGTAGCTCGTCGAGTTCGACGCCGTCGAACTTCGCCGTCAGGCGGCGTAGGGCGGCATCGCCATCGGCGCGGACCTCGCCGATGATGGCGGCCACTGCTTCGGATGAGCGTTCCTGCTCGTCCGTCGGGCTCGGCACCGCCGCACGCAACGCCTTGCGATCGCCGGTGAAGCCGCGGAAGTCGAGGCGACGAAGGGCCATGGGCCGTCGATGCTATCGGAACCGGATGGAGGGCCGTCCTCGAAGAGCGGTCGCAAGGCGGCGAGGAACGGACCTCGGGTGGCGGGCGGAGCGGTGGGCCCTTGTTGGTCCCTGGCGGGCGGAGCGGTGGGCCCTTGTTGGTCCCGGGTGGGCGGAGCGGTGCAATGATCGGTGGATGGCCGCCAGCTCCGCAGAACTCTCCTCCCTCGCCACCGCACTCGACGAACTGACCCGCCGGGTGACCGTGCACGCCGATGCATCCAACGCGGCGAAGGACGAGGAGACGGCCCGAGAACTTTTCGCCATCGAACGCGCCCTCAGCAGCGCAAATCGGAGGTTGGCCAGACTCTCCCTGGCTCTGGGCCGCAGATGACAGTGCCGACCCGATGGGGCGGCCGTCAACGATTTCACACCGACCCCGGACGCGACGAAGGCACCCCAGAGGGTGCCTTCGCGCGAGCGGGCCGGGCGGCGGATCCCGAACTCCGCTCTGCGAAACCGATTGGCGGGAATCGGTTTCGACCGCAACAGCACACCACGTTTTTCGGACGGATTCCAGTCAGCGGTGCGGATTTCATGTCCCACCCGGAAACGGGCCACGGTTAGGAACCAGAATTGCCAGGTAGATACGTTGATTTCGTCGATTCCCCGTCCGGATGCAATTGCTGCCCTGTCTCCGTTGATCGCCTAGCACCCGTCAGGAGGCGCCGCTCGCGACTCCCTTGCTGCGGGGGGCATGCCGGCCGGCCAGGGCTTCAGTTGGCGCCGACGGACAGAAGTCCGAGAGAACGCAGCTGTCACAGTGAGGTGAGCGCGCCTTGCAGGTGGCTCGGCCGTGCAAGATCAGTCGGAGGCTGAAGGCGCCTCGCTCGGAGGCCGGGATCATGCGGTTGAGGACCGTCTCGACCCGGACCGGGTCGGTCTGGTCGGTGAGGCCCAGGCGGAGAGACAGCCGTTGCACATGGGTGTCCACCGGCAGACCGGGCAACCCGAAGGCGACGCTACGCACCACATTTGCCGTCTTGCGACCGACTCCAGGAAGTGTCACCAGCTGATCGAGGCGCGATGGGACCTGACCACCGAATCGCACGACGACGTCACGTGCCATCCCCACCAGGTTTCTGGCCTTGGCCCGGTAGAACCCGGTGGAGCGGACCAGTTCCTCGACCTCCGGCAGATCTGCCGAGGCCAGCGCCGGGGCATCGGGAAAGCGAGCAAAGAGCGCGGGCGTGGTCATGTTGACCCGTTCGTCTGTGCACTGAGCCGAGAGGATGGTCGCCACCAGCAGTTCGAACGCATCGGCGTGCCGGAGCGCGCACAGCTCTCGTGCCGAACCGGGGTACTCCATGCCCAACCGCTCGTTGGTCACCCTTGCTCGGCCGGCGGGTGTCCGTGGTCGGGCCATGGCCCGGACACTACCGGTAGCTTCTTGTGGATGATGAGCCTCGACGTTGCGGTGGTTACGGCGCCGGATGGACACGTGGTGGACGAGATCGACGAACTGCTCGGCCGAGTCACCAAGGCCACAGGCCACGATGCTCTCAGTGAGCACAAGCGGGTCGCGTTGAGACATACCGTCGATCGTACGGATGCATCAAACCGAGACCGCGCTCTCTTCGTCGGTGTCCTCGCCCGTCTGGACTCAGGAGCGGACCGGGACGGTCCACGGACGCAGAAGGACCTGGTCGGATACGCAGAGCTGGTCGGGAAAACCCACTCGGGACCGTTCGCGGTCGAGCTGGTCGTGGATCCGGAGTTCGCGTCGCCGGCAGTGGGCAGCACGGCAGTGGGTGACGCCCTCCTGGGAGCAGCTCTTGAAGAGGTAGCCCGGGCGGGAGGCGGAACCGTGCGGCTGTGGGTGGCACGGGCTTCCCCGGCCGACGATGCGCTGGCGGCTGCCCACGGATTGCGGATCGAGCGCAACCTCATCCAGATGCGGTGCAGGCTGCCGCTCGACACCAGCGGAACCACCCGACCCGACCTGCCGGTTCCGACCCGGAGCTTCCGGCCCGGCGTTGATGAAGCGGCATGGCTGGCCACCAACAACAGGGCGTTTGCGGGCCACTCCGAGCAGGGCCGGTGGGAGATGGCGACACTGCTAGAGCGGGAGAAGGAACGGTGGTTCGATCCGAGTGGTTTCCTCGTGGTCGGAGAGGGTGGGCGCATCGCCGGCTCGTGTTGGACGAAGATCCATGCCGATACCGACCCACCGATGGGCGAGATCTACGTCATCGGCGTGGACCCGGACTTCCACGGGCGTGGATGGGGCCGTGCCCTGACCCTTGCCGGCCTGGACTGGCTCGCCGGGGCGGGCATGTCGGTGGGAATGCTCTACGTGGACGCTGCCAATACCGCAGCCGTCTCGCTGTACCGTTCGATCGGGTTCGCCGAGGATCATGTGGATCGGTCCTATTCGGGTCGGTTCGAACCGGCCTGAGGAACGGCCGACAGCGATGTCGACGGTCCCTGCAATGAAGAGCGAGCCGCCCCAACCGGACTGCTCACTCCCCGCCAAACAGCTCCGGGGCCTCGGAACGAGAGTCTCGGTCCGCCGAAACGGCGAGGCCCGGCGATGGACCGCCGGGTCCCTTCTGAGCGGCAGGCGGTCGCCACCTCCAATCGCCCGGACCGCCATCGAGCCGGAAACCCTTGTGGGTTCGAAGGTGGTGGTGGTGACTGCAAAGACGCGCCAGGTTCTCCAGCGAGGCCGGTCCACCGGCGGCAAATGGAACCATCCAGTGGTCGATCTCCAGGCCGGTGGCCACGTCGCAGCCGGGGACGACGCAGATCGCGTCCCGTTCGATGAGGGCCGTCTTTAACGGAGCGGGAATCGATCGACCCAGATGGCAGATGGTGGTCACATCGACGCCGTTGGCGATGACAAGGTCGGTGATGGCATCGCCCATCAGGTCCCGGGCGACCTCGATGGGGACCGGTCCGACGCCGGGAATCTCACAGCGCTCTCCATCACCCACGCCCCCCCGCCTGAGGGCATCGAGATCCACCCGCAGGTGGACGGTGGCCTTGGGCTCGGGAACATGGCAATCGGGACCGGCGTCGTCATCGGTCCCGTCGCCGGTCCCACATCCACCCTCCTTTGAGCGACCCGCCGACGTGGTCTGATCGGGAACGCCGATCCCCCGCCCGGCCACCAGTGTCACGAGGGCATCAGCGGCACACGCGTCCCGCGACTCACGGATGCCGGCTGCTCTGGCCCGACGGAACGCCCGGTCGGACTCGGCGCTCAATGACGAGAGCAGTGCCGCACCTGCATCGGGGGTGAGCCGGGCATCCAGCCGGAAGGCACCATCGGCGTCCGTCCAGGTCCGGCAATGTCGTGCGGCCCGGATCCCCTCGTAGACACGGGCCGCATCGGTCTTCGACCGTCCCTCGGCCCTGGCCCGGAGGCAGCGATCCCGAAGACGACTCAGGGTGTCCCCTTCTGCCACTTGGAGCAGCTCTCCTTCGCTGTTCGGATTGACCGCCACCGCACCGGCGACGGCCTTGGCACCCGACGGGGACAGCCGGCCGGTCCGGTAGGCCTCGTCAACGCCGGGGTGGGACCCGAGCGTCTCCCCCAGACGCAGGAGCTCGACTGCGTTCCCCACGGACTCGCCAGTCACCCCTGCCAGCCAATGGGCCGCTGACCGCTGTCCGGTCGTCTGATGGCAGTTGGCAGCCGCCGCCCGGGTTGCGGCCAGCGTCTTGCCGGCGGCGCAGAGGCGTTCTGCCCGGGTGAACCAGGTCACCAGTCGGGCTGCGTCCTCACCGCTGTACCGGCCGGGCTCGAATTCCGACACGAAGCCGGCGATGGCGTCCAACGCATCCGACAGGGCTGATGCATCCAGCCGAAGGTGAGTCGGCGGGGTTGCCTGTGGCGTCTGTGGGGCCTGGGGTTCCGGGTTGTGCGAGGTTGCCGACGCCATGGGGTCATCGTCCCAGGTGGGTGTGACGACCGGATCGTAGACATCCCATCGCCGGGCACCCGGGCCCGCTCTGCGAGAACTGGGTCAGCTTGCGCCCACGAGGTGGCCCACCGAGTACGTGACCGCGGCAGCGGCACCGGAGATCAACAGCTGACGGCTGGCCGACCACAACCAGGAACGACCGGTGAACATGGACAGGGCTGCACCCACGCTGAAGGCACCCACCGCACCGAGTGCGACCGACCACAGCGTCGCCCTCGTTCCGTCCGTGATCAACCAGGGCAGAAGCGGCAGGAAAGCCCCGAGGGCGAAGGTGAAGAACGAGGCGAGGGCGGCCTCGACCGGCTTGCCGGTCTCCTTGGGGTTGATACCCAGCTCCTCTCGGGCGTGGGTCTCGAGCGCGAGTTCGGGGTCTCGCATCATCTTCACCGAGAGCTCCTCGGCCAACTCGGCGTCGAGGCCACGGCTCTCGTAGATGGCGGCCAGTTCCTTGCGTTCGACCTCTGGTTCGTGGCGAAGAGCCTGTCGTTCGACATCCAGCTCGCGCTCCATCAGCTCGGATTGGGCGCGCATGGAGATGTACTCGCCCGTCGCCATCGAGAACGCGCCGCCGATCAGTCCGGCCAATCCGGCGAGGCGGACCGCCCCTGGCGACGAGTCGGCACCGGCCATGCCGAGGATCAGGGCCACATTGGAGACCAATCCGTCACTGATACCGAACACAGCGGCACGCGCTCCCCCGCCATGCAGATTCCGGTGATGGTGTACTGCCGGGGGCACGGAGGAGAGCGTACCGACCCGACCTCGGTGAGGGCACACTGACGTCCGGAGGAAGGGAACCCTCATCGGACCGCCGAGGTATCCGGGTCGAAGCGCGACCCGCCATGACCCGGGGGCGGGCCCTGGCGGCCCTGTAGTGGCCTTGAGCGGCCGGCGCGGCTTGAGGTGGTGCGCCCGAGGCGGGTGGTGTCCCGGGACCCGGATCCCGTACAGTCTGGGCCATGGCAACCACCGTGCAGGGCATCGAGTCGTTCCGGGATCTGGTCGGGCGGCATCTCGGCTACAGCGAGTGGCATCGCATCGACCAGGACCAGGTCAACCTCTTCGCCGACGCCACCGGCGACCGGCAGTGGATCCACGTGGATCCCGAGCGGGCGAAGAGCGGCCCGTTCGGCACCGCCATCGCCCACGGCTACCTGACGCTCTCCCTGGCGCCGGTGTTCCTGGGGGAGGTCCTGGTGGTGGAAGGCATCTCCATGGGCGTCAACTACGGCTGCAACAAGGTTCGTTTTCCCGCTCCTGTTCCCGTGGGCAGCAATCTCCGCCTGGGAGCCTCCGTGGCCGGCGTCGAAGATGTCTCCGGCGGGGTCCAGGTCGTACTGGATCTCACCCTTGAAACCGAAGGGTCGACCAAGCCGAGCTGCGTCGCCCAGGTCGTCTACCGCTACTACCGGTGAGCCGGCCACGAGCCGGCCACTGACCGCTCAATCGGTCGCTGAGCCCCCGATCGCCGATTGACCCTCGGGCGGGAACCTGCTCAGCCACCGATAGGCCCCTGATCGGGCTTGAAGTCGGGCCCCGATATCGGCCTGAACCGCCCGTCCCTCACTGTCGGGGACCGCGCTCAAACAATACGAGCGATTACTCCTAGAGTGTGGGAGATGGAGTTGCGGGTCGAACAGCTGTCGGTCCAGTCCGATGTCTCGGTGGACACGATTCGCTATTACCAGAGCAAGGGCCTGCTCGATCCCCCCCGTCGGGAAGGCAGGATTGCCTGGTACGACGTACGGCATCTCGAACGGCTGGCTCGCATCCGATCCCTGCAGAAGCGCGGCTTCACACTGGCCACCATCGCCCGGCTTGTGACCGGCGAACTGGACGCCGCCGACGAAGCACTGCTGGGAGAGCTGTCGGGCGTCCGTCGAGAGTCCGGACGGACAGTGCAACAGGCCGGGCGCCCGGACGACCCAGGAAGCCGATACAGCGTCGGCGGTGGGGGCAGCGGGGCGGGCAGCCCCGGCACTCACACTGACACCTACACCCTGAGCGAGCTGGCAATCGAGACAGGTGTCCCCCTGGCCCTGCTGAAGGCCATCGAGGCCGAGGGCCTGCTCATTGCCCGCCGCGTCAATGGCCAGGAGCGCTACACCTCGGAGGACGTGGCGGCATCGAAGGCCGGGCTCCTGCTTCTCGAATGGGGAATCCCCCTCTCGGCACTGCTCGACCTGGCGCGCCGTCACCACGAGGCGACCGAAGCCGTGGCGAGAGAGGCGGTTGCCATCTTCTCCGTCTACGTTCGGGGACCACTTCGCGACAGGCAGCGCGGCAATGCCGACGGCGCGCAATCAGACGGTAAGTCGGCAGACGAATCGGCGGACGAATCGGCGGACGAATCGGCGGACGAATCGGCCGACCGGGACACCGACAGGCTCCTGCAGGCCTACTCGGAGATCCTCCCCGCCGTGAAGACCCTGGTCGGCCACCACTTCACCCGCACCCTGGTCAAAGCTGCCCTCGATCACGTGGAACTGGTCGGATCTGACGCGGAACGGCGCGCCAT
>Ga0181532_10006169_pt1 | contig 10022 bp, 7 predicted proteins | sample PEATcosm2014_Bin_33_FD_119768 | JGI IMG/M metagenome (GOLD analysis project Ga0181532, IMG submission 119768) | Peatland microbial communities from MTU Mesocosm Facility, Houghton, MI, USA - PEATcosm2014_Bin11_30_metaG | ecosystem: Environmental > Terrestrial > Soil > Wetlands > Peat | place... | reverse complement strand
GGATCTCGATCCCTTGAATCGGGCGAAAGTCACCGGTTACATCGTGGATCTCGATCCGTTGAATTACGCCGAGGCGTATTTCTATAACTCGTTCGCAAATTACAAGCTCAACAGGATCGCAGAGGCGGAAAAGAGCGCGCTCAAGGCGGAACACATAGACCTGCGCACGCGTTTCCCGCAACTGCATCTCTTATTGGCTGACATCTATATAGGGAAAAACGACTATGCCAGTGCCATCTCACAGATCCAAACGTACTTGGAATTGGCTCCGCATGCCGATGACGCGGTTCAGGTGCGCCTGCAGTTGGCAAAATTGGAGAAGCTCAACAGCCCGGTGTCACCCAGCCAGCAGCCCGATCCGAAGTGAGTAGCGCCATCCGCTGCCCGCCCTCCATCCCGCCCGCAAGAGCGACTCGTGCATGGCTCCTCACGATCGTTCGACAGGATCCATCGGCTCACAAAGTGGGCAGGTTCTGATGCTGGTGAGGTCGCATCTCCAGACGATCGGACGACGGGTGGCCCAGGTCGCGGCTGTAACGGAGAGGGCCCGAGTTCCGTTGTGCCCCGAGTTTGCAGGTCCAGTTCGTGGCCCGCTGATGTTCGTCTGTGGTGTACCTCAGCGGGCGTGTGGCACGTCTCAATTGCATCTATGCGCCTTGGCGGTCGCGGGTGGGGACATCTAGAGGGGGTACCTCATTGCCTCGGAGAGCTGCGGGCAGGGGGCACAGGGTGGGAGGCGGTGATGAACAGATCATTAGGCAGAAAGAGCGGGAAGATGCGGAGGGTGGCGGGGGCGACCACGCTCGCGATGGCGCTGGTAGTGATATCGGGGGGGATGGCAAGCGCGAAGAAAAAAGAGAAGGCGTATCTGCCGGACTATGTATGGAAGGCGCAGAGGGTGCTGGTGGTGATCTTGCCGGACTCAGGCGAGTCCGTCGATGCCCCGAATGCGAACCGGAAGACGCAAGAGGAAGTGGAAAAGGCATTCATGAAGTGGGGGCGTTACCGGCTGGTACAGGAGGCGAGCCAGGCGGACCTGGTCGTCGGAGTGAGAAAAGGAACGGGAAAGATTGCGAATCAGACAGTCAGCGGCGGCCCGGTCGATTCGCGCCCTGCGACGATCGAGACCACTGACAATCAGGTGCGCATTGGAGTGCAGCAAGGCCATCCGACTGACGTGACGCAAGATGGAACTCCTCCGGGGATGAACGGACCGAACGATAGGGCTCATACCGGGGTGCAGGTGGGTGCGGAAGACGACGTCTTTAAAGTGTTTCAAGGAGGAGTGCCGTACCCGGTAGATAACGCGCCGGTGTGGAATTACGTTTCAAAAGACGGATTAAAACCCCCAGGTATGGCCGCAGTGGAACAGTTTCGCAAGGCGGTAGAGGAGTCGGAAAAGGCCGCGGCGCAAAAGCAGCAACAGGGACAAAAGAAAAACCCGTGAAACAGGAATCGACTTAACTTCTGGCTAGCCGGTTCACGGGACCTCTCGCTCCTCCAACCCATGTTTCCGGCAACGGTAATCCTAAACCCGCCCCTGTACTTTTGACCCTATCGGGGGATATCGGTTACCCATCTGCACGATTGGCTCCAGGTTCTTTCTCGTTTCTAATATGAAAAGCAAGAACGCGCTTCAAGGCGGGATTCAGCATCTGCCGAATTCCAGATCGTCGAGGCTAGAAGTAAATGATCGGAGAGAGTGACAAGCATAGATGGATGTGGTGGTTACTCGGAATTGGCCTTGCCATGCGCCTCTATTTTGTTCGGGAGTTGTTAGCGGCTTTTTCTCTGTTCACGTTGGGGTTCATCGCGATTGCCTTTCTCGTGACCAGCTTGTGCATGGGACAGAAGGCATGGCTTTACTTCCTGAGGTACGGGCTTCGCTAATCAGTAACATGAGCAGCGATCTTATGATCATGCAAGGAGGGCAACAATGCTTATTCTAATCGGTATGGCAGGTTTTCTTCTCATGCTGGCATCTGACCTGAACGTTATTCAGTCCTCGACTGAAGATCTGGACGCCGGATATTGGAACGCTTGCATTCACCCGGAAAGTCAATGAATGCTTGCGAGCCTAATCCTCAAAATCGTTGCATGCGCAGATGATAGATTCGTCGCTCTTGATTCGAAGGAAGAACGCGTCTCTTCGATCAGCGTGAGATCGAGAATGTAAGCGTGACAACGCCGCCGTACCGACTGCCAGATCGGTCTCATTGCCCGCCGATCCGCCTTCCGCTTCAATCAGGCATCTCTAAGCATGTCGGCTCGCCAACCTTCGGCCAACAACGGCACACTTGTTCATCCAACTTAGCGCAGCAGATCTTCGAGCTGGATGCGCGATCCGGTTTTTTCGTCGCGGTATTTGACGATGACAGCGGCCTGCAGGGATAGTCCCCACTTCGCTCCGGCGGGATGAGAAACGGCGCGCGAGCCGGGAACAACGACAGCGTCTTCTGGAATCATCAGCGGCTGATCGCCCTTGGCGGAGTAAATCGCATCGCGCACCAGATCGTAGACGGGAATCGAGCGGTTCAGTATGGTTCCGGTTCCAAGAACAGCGCGGCGCTTCACCACCGTGCCTTCGTACACCCCGGAATTGCCGCCTACCAGCACATCATCTTCGATGACAACAGGGAGCGCGCCCACCGGCTCCAGCACTCCGCCAATTTGCGCGCCAGCGGAAAGATGGCAGCTGCGCCCGATCTGCGCGCAGGAACCGACTAGCGCGTGGGAATCAATCATGGTGTTCTCGTCCACAAACGCGCCAACGTTGACGAACATTGGCGGCATGCAGATCACGCCGCGCGCGATAAACACGCCGTCGCGGATGCTGGAGCCTCCGGGAACGATGCGCACTCCATCGTTGGCAGAAAATTCGTGCACCGGGTAGGTGGACTTGTCGAAAAAAGGCAGCCGGTGCACGTCGATGGACATGTCCACGATGGCGCCCAGGCGGAAACCGAGCAGAATTCCCTTTTTCACCCAGGCGTTGGCGCGCCATCCGGTGGGCGAAGTGTGGTCCGGCTCAGCGGCGCGGATTTCCCCACGATTCAGCACGCGCTTGAATGCACGAAACAGCTCAAAATGCATTTCCGTGAAGGACGCGGGCGGATTGTCGTAGAGCGCTTCAATTTGAGATCGCAGCATGTGCCCTTTCCACCAGTTTCAGCGATTCGAGGACGGTGCGAATCCGTGCTCGATTTTCCGACTTTGGTGGCACCAGCGGCAAGCGCCAGCTGGCCTCCAGCAGACCCATCTCCGCCATGGCCGCCTTCACCGGAATGGGATTTGACTCCACGAAATTGATTTCCATCAACGCATGAAAGCGCCGGTGAATCGCGCGCGCGCCTGCGAAATCGCCGCAGAGCCCCCGATGCGTGATGAGCGTCATCTCGGCGGGAATCTCATTCGAAGCGACGGAAATGACGCCGTGCCCTCCGAGCGAAAGCAGCGGGAGCGTGAGCGCGTCGTCTCCAGAGAGCACCAGGAAATCTTCCGGCACGCAATTGAGGATCGCGGCCATCTGCGCGACGTTGCCGGAAGCCTCCTTGATGCCTACGATATTGCGTATCTGCGCCAGGCGACGGACCGTAGCGGGCTCAATGTTCACGCCGGTGCGGCCCTGCACGCTGTAGAGAATGATGGGCAGGTCCACCGCTTCGGCGATGGCCTTGTAATGCTGGAACAGTCCTTCCTGAGTGGGCTTGTTGTAGTAGGGCGTCACGGAAAGGATGCCGCTGACGTCCATGGCCGCAAGTTCGCGCGCGCGGGAGATCACTTCGGCGGTGTTGTATCCGCCGGCGCCGGCGAGCACCGGCACTCTGCCCTTGGCAAGTTCGACGGTGATTTGCACCACGCGCAGCCGCTCTTCTTCGGTCAACGTGGGGCTTTCGCCGGTGGTGCCGCAGGGAACCAGGAAATTGATGCCCGCATCGATCTGTCGCTTGACCAGTGCGCGAAGCGTGGATTCGTCGAGCGACCCATCGCGTCGAAAGGGTGTGACGAGCGCCGTGCCGGTTCCCGTAAACATGTGTTGCTCCTTTACCGATTATTCCGCAAAGCCAAAACTTCCCGCCAGACTGTTGCCAGCCCTCATCGTGGCTCGGCGGCCGCCGCCTCAGGCTGCCGCAATTCCCCGAGGATTTCGCGAAACTCAAAGACGCCTTTCTTACCGGCGATCCATTGCGCTGCTTGCAAAGAGCCTCGAGCGAACCCTTCGCGATTCCGCGCGGTGTGGCGCAAGGTAATCGTATCCGCGGGGGAATCGAAACCGATCTCGTGCGTGCCAATGTGGGAACCGGCGCGATTGGCACTGAGCGTCAGCGCGCCGCCAAATCCCGCGCCGCGGATTTCCTCAGCAAGCTTTTTCAGAGTGCCGGAAGGCGCGTCCTTCTTCTCCGAGTGATGAATCTCCCAGCCCCACGCTTCGTAGTCAGGGTGCTGCGCAAACAGGGCGGATGCGCGCGCAACAATTTCTAGGAAAAGATTCACCCCCACCGAAAAGTTGGCGCCGTAAACAAGAGCGGTATGCGCCTCCGCAACGGCCTGGCGAATTTGCGGTAGCGCGTCATACCATCCCGTGGTGCCACAGACCGTGCGGACGCCGAGCGCGGCGAGCCGGCGCAGATTTTCCATAGCGGCCGCGGGGGAGGTGAACTCGATCGCGACAGCCGCTCCCTCCAGCGATTCGCGGGAAAGCGACGCGATATTCGACCGTGAGAAAAGTGCACGAACGTCGAAGCCATATTGGGGCGCGAGTTGCTCCACCAGACGGCCCATTCTCCCGCGACCCACGATGAGAAGAGGTATGCTCATGAAGAAGCACCGGTCAAAAGAAGCTGGCGAACCATTGCTGCGTAAACCTCCACTGCTTTGCTCAATTCGCTTTTGCGGATGCACTCTTCGCCGGTGTGCGCGGCGTGAATGCTGCCGGGGCCGAGAAGAAATGGTTCGCCCCAGGCGCCATTGAAGGTGGGAATGTCCGTGGTGAAGGAAACGACGGTGGTTGGCAGGCCAACGAGCGCGCGCAAATGAACGGCGGAGTTGCACAACACTTCGTGGGCTTCGACACGGTGCGCGGAAGCGGCACGAGCGACGGCAGCGCGAAGAGAATCGGGCGAGTCAACGAGACGAAACATGATTTCCGCGTGTGCTTCGTCGGCCACGACGTTTGGCGCTCGGCCGCCGCGAATCGTACCCACGTTCAGCGTGGCTGGCCCGAGAATCGCGTCGGTGGGCAACGGGATCGCGCGGATAACTCCAAGCGCATCGAGCAGCGAATGGATGGCGGAGTGGCCCAGCTCCGGATAGGCGGAATGCGCCAATTTGCCGCGCGCAACAAGTTCGTAGCGCAACGTGCCTTTGGAGCCGAGCGCCGAGCGGTTCTCTGTGGGTTCGCCATTGATCAGGAAACGCGATCCACGCGGTGCAGCAGCGGCAGCGATTGCTCCGGCGCTGTCGCGTTCTTCACCGACGACGAAAAGCAGCGCAAAATTGCGAGTGCCCGCCGTAAGCAGGGTTTCGGCAGCGAAAACCATTGCGGCGATGATGCCCTTGGCGTCGCACGCTCCGCGGCCGTGGATGTGCGTGTCGTTCTCGCTGGAAGAAAAGTACGGGGGGACTGTGTCGGTGTGGGTCGAAAGCGTGACGACTGGGTCTCCAAAAGTGAGGAACAGATTATCGCGGTTGGGAGCGGCAGGAAGGCGCTCGAGTCGGCCGTTGTTGCGCGAGGAGACGCGGGAAAGGTAGGCAAAGAGATAGTCGACCACCGGCTTTTCCTGCCCGGTAGTCGAATCCAGATCGACAAGCGCACGCGTGAGGGCAAAAAGGTCCATAGTTTCCCGTCCTCGGAGAGTATTCAGTGAGAGCAAAACGAAAGGAAGGACCACGCAGAAATACGCGGGTGTCTGCCTCTCGATAGCGCTCCACCCGGGAGAATGGCTTCACGGATGACAGTGGACAGGCCTTAGACCTGAACCCCAACCACAGCGATCTCAGCGATCGCGGCAGTTTCGGCGGCAATCAGCGAAATTCCACTGACCTGACCCTCGGGCCGGACCCCTTTCACCAAGCGCCCGATGCTGATCGGGAAAACACGCCCGGCTACTCATGGCCGCCGCACCTCTACCAAGGTCTTTTCAAAGTAGAAGAAAAACGTGCAAGTGTCAATGCGGGAGTGAATCAGCAAGAAACTAAAGCAGCCAAAGACAAAGACTCCGGAAGCTTGCGCTCCCGGAGTCTTTGTCGATCAGGTTGAAGTTAGAATTCGTAGCGCAACGCGAACTGCATGATGCGCGGGTTGGTAAGAGTGCCGCTGTAGTTGCCGAAAGTCGCCGAGTTGCCATTTGCCAGGCCGCCGCCGGTATACGCCGACGCGGACTGAACGTCGAAGCGGACGGAATTGGTGATGTTGAAAACTTCCCATCGGAACTGCAGGCTTTGGCCTTCGCTCCAGGGCATCTTCCAGCGTTTCGCCAGACCCATATCCAGACCAAAGTAGCCGGGACCGCGAATCATGTTGCGTCCGCCGGTTTGACCCGGAAACGCGTAGCCGAAGCAATTGGCAGCCGCCGCACCGTTGGCAAACAGATTGGGGTAGGTGGCAACACCATTTCCGTTCAGACCCGTGTAGTAGGTTCCTGTTGTGACGTTGCAGAGCTTATCGGCCAGGCCTTCCAACTGATAGTTGGTGGGATATTGACCACCGTTGTCGACGTTGACGGGGAAACCGCTGGTCCAGCGAACCAGACCCGATAGTTGCCAGCCGCCAATAATCGCGTCTGTCACAGCATTGTCGTCGTGGCCAAGCGACTTGCCACGCCCAAACGGCATCTCCCAGATGAAGTTGCTGTTGATCTGATGGCGCAGGTCAAAGTCCGAAGCAGCCCGGTTTGAATCCGGGCTCCAAGCATTGATGATCTGTCCGCCGAGGCCGCCCCATTCGCCAACGCGTTCGGCGTCGGAAGCGACGTCGATGGACTTGCCGTAGGTGTAATTGACGTCAAACTGAAGGCCGTGGACCATCTTATGCTGCAGGGTGATTTCCATGGCGTTGTAGTTCGCATTGGTCACCGTCCGCAAGGCATACAGCGAGGAGTATTGCGGGCTATAGAAAACGTTGGGGCCTGTATAACTGCCGACATGATAGAAGTACGATTGACTGGGATTCATCGCGTCAGGTACACCGTAGATGTCCATGTTATAGATCGATAGGGATTCGTTGAGGCTGTTGCCACAAAGCAGGTCAAACGCCAACACGGTAGGATTGGTGGTGGAGTTCATTCCTCCGGTAGCGCAAGAACTATAAGGACTGAGTGCACCAATGGCATAGGACCCACCCGGCGCCACAGGCTGAGTGATATCTGTCCAGTATTGCTGAACATTCGCCGGGACCTGGCTGACATTGAATTGATTCGTAGTCTCTCCGGCGCGATAGAGCTTGGCCAAGGCCGTGGCGGCGGTAAAGTAATCCATGCCCGCCTTCTTGTCGTAAGGATCGAGAGGCATCGCCAAGTCCTGCTGAGCAAGAAGACGGTGAGAAAGCCTTCCCACATAAGCTACGCTGAGGGTAAATCCGCCACGCAGTTCGCGCTGAACGGAAAGGTCTAGAGTGTAGGAGTACGGAGTCTTGATGTGGTTGTCCAGGCCCCAAGCAATGCCTTCGCTGCCCGGTGCCGGGTTGCTTGGATAGGGTGCAGGATAATTAGCAGGCGGAGCCGGCGTGAAGATCGGGTAGCCGCAGTTGTCCAATTGCGGGATGGATCCCGGACCACTGATTGCAGTTACGCGCGGAGTACACGCGACTGTTTCCGAGGCCGCCGCGTTGGGAATGTTGGTGGACAAGCCGAAAGCACCGTTCTGGTCAAAGGCGTCGAGCAAGCCTTCACCGATGCGGTCATAGACGATCCCGAAGCCGGCGCGAATGCTGCTCTTACCCCCACCACCGAAAAGATCATGCAACAGGCCAGAGTCATAGCCAGGTGACCATGCCATGGCCACGCGTGGGCCCAAATTCTTGTAATCCCAGCCATAGTACCCTTCGGTACCTCCATTTGCGGGGCCGGACCAGTTATAGGCCACCAGCGGCGCATCGATCGAAGGCACGCCGTTGTACATCCCCACACCACGGTTGTTAAACCAGGTGTTCAGGCTTTCGGTCGGGGTTACTTCCAGTCCATTGCTCTCCCACGGAGGCGAGAAAAGTGAATAGCGCAAACCGAGCGTAATTGTGAGGGTGGGCTTCACCTTCCACTGGTCCTGGGCGTACATTTCGTAGCCGTCTTCGGCAAAATGACGAACGACAGGCGCACCTTGAGCAAGCGCACTCCCGTCGCGTGCATAGTTGTATTGCGCGTTCACCTCGACGTCCATGCCAAACAGCGCGGTCACGGCATTGTCGTAATTGGTACCGAAGCCTGCAAAATCGACGGCAGGATAGCCACTGTTTGCTGGATTCAGCGGCGAATACTGACGGCCCGCCAAGCCGGAGGTATCGAGCCACTGGGCGTTCATGTACCCGCTGCTAAAAGAACTATTGGTGCTGGAGGTCGGGTTACGAATCAGAGAAGCTTGAAAACCGAATTGCCAGGTGTGCTTGCCATGGGTCCAGTTCAGGTCGTCCCAGAAACTGTTGATGGGCCGCTGGAATTCGCTCGAGTAATTCACTCCCTGGTCGATTCCGCGAATGAAGTTATAAGCCTGGTCGCTATTACCGATGGTGCCGACACTCTCCCGGACATAGCCATAACGGAAATTGTTGATCAAAGAGGTGGTGAGTACGGCGGAATAGTTGGCGATCAGACCTTTGTTGAAGTTGACCATGCTCGTTTCCGGAGCCTGTCCTGGCAAGAATGGCGCATTGGCCTGATCCTGATTCGCCAGGGCTCCCGTCAGAGAGACATGCTGCTTGCCATCCCGGGTGATGTTGTAATCCATCTTGGCGATATACCAGTTCTTGGTATTCTTGGTCGCGGCGGCAAAGCGGTAGCCCGCCGTGTTGTAGCCGTCGCCTTGGCTGAAATCATTCGGCACGGGGTAACTATTGAAGTACTTCAACATCGCGGGATTAGGCCCCGACGGTCCGGTGTACCCGGCCGTGGTACTGAGTGGATCCATGGCTTTCAATTGCGCTGGGTTAAGCGCATAGCCACCGTAAGCTCCCGAAAAGTTGGCAGTATAAGACTGCCCGCTAAGCCCGGTTGCCCCCGGGTTAGTGGAACAACTCGGGTTCGGGGCGGCCGCCGTAGTGTCGCAAGCATAGAAGACGACACCATCGCGGAGGGAGGCCGTGGGCACAATCCGTAGCGCGCTTACCTGTTCGACGTCCCGATAGGCTTCATAGTTAAGGAACAAAAAGAGGCGATCCTTTTTAATGGGTCCGCCGACAGAACCGCCAAAAATATTTCTGTTCAAGAATTGCGGAACGTTTGGAGAGCCGCTCTCCAGCTCGGATGCCTTCAAGAAATAGTCATTGGCGCTGAAATAGGAGTTGCGATTGTATTCATACGCGGAACCATGAAAGCTGTTTGTGCCGCTCTTGGTGACCAGGGCCACCTGCGCACCACCGGCGCTGCCTTCGTCAGCGTCGGAATTGCTCGTGGTCACGCGAAATTCCTCAACCGAGTCTAGGGTCACGGGGAGCACGGACTGAAACGCATAGCCTCCCTTGGGGTTTACCGGGATGCCGTCCAGAGTGATGTTGCTCTGATCGCTGCGAGCGCCGTTCACGGCACCGCTGCGCGTGTCCGTATCTGTATCGATGGACGGATTGTCTCCGGTGTAGACCACCCCGGCTTGCAACGAGAGAAGATCGCCCACGTTGCGGCTCTCGAGCGGCAGTTGCTTGACCTGATTCTCTCCAAACGCCACGCCGATCGAAGCATCGGTCGTGTTCAGGATTTCTGATTGCGCAGACACCTCTACGGTCTCGGTACTCGCGCCAACCTGGAGTGTCACGTTTAGCGTCGTGGGGCTGTTCACCAGCAACTCGATGTTTTTCTGCTCGTGCTTGCGAAATCCGG
>Ga0181532_10006166_pt1 | contig 10028 bp, 10 predicted proteins | sample PEATcosm2014_Bin_33_FD_119768 | JGI IMG/M metagenome (GOLD analysis project Ga0181532, IMG submission 119768) | Peatland microbial communities from MTU Mesocosm Facility, Houghton, MI, USA - PEATcosm2014_Bin11_30_metaG | ecosystem: Environmental > Terrestrial > Soil > Wetlands > Peat | place... | reverse complement strand
GCGCGCCTTCTCTTCCGGCGCGTTATCGATCGAGTCAAACGAACGGAACACAATCTTCGGATTGTGCTTCTGCAACACCTTCGTGATCGCCGCCGTCAACGTGGTCTTGCCATGGTCGATGTGGCCAATCGTCCCTACGTTGCAGTGCGGCTTGTTGCGATCAAATTTTTCTTTCGCCATAATTGCAGCCTCTAGCTCCTAAAGCTCTTAGCTTCTAGCTCACACCTTTGTCATCCTGAGACGCCGCTCTTTGGCGCCGAAGGACCTATGTAGTTCCCTTAGTAATACTGGTACAGCTTCTTAAACTTGTGCCGCAGCGCGACGTCGACGCCCTCGAGCTTCGACAGGTAGAACTCGCGCATCTGGGCCTGATCCGAAACGGGCAGCGATTCATACAACTGCTGCGCATTCAGTCCCGCTTCGCCGACGACGCCTTCCAGCAAACGCTGCGCCAGCAGCGCGTCGAAATCCCGAACGCGAATTCCCTTGCGCTCCAACTGCTTCAGGTAACGCTCGACCGTCGCGGGCAAGAACGCCTGCTCCACTGCCGCTTGCAGCCTGGCAAACTCTTGCGCCTTCTCGATCTTGATGGCTGCCTGCTGGAAACTCACTGTCATTCTCGAAGTTCGTAATTCCTACAGCAATCTTCTGGAGCGGGAGACGGGAATCGAACCCGCGACCAACAGCTTGGAAGGCTGTGACTCTACCACTGAGTTACTCCCGCCCTGAAACAGCTCTCAGCTCTCAGCCGTCAGCTCTCAGCTAAACCGCAGCGGCTAAAGCCGCCCAAGTTCCGCTTCTATCGGCACGGCTGAAGCCGTGCCCTTCCACGTAGCAATCTGGAGCCGATGACCAGGATTGAACTGGTGACCTCTCCCTTACCAAGGGAGTGCTCTACCAACTGAGCTACATCGGCCCGAAAAACAGCGGTCAGCTCTCCGCTAAAACTAATCAGCGTCTCCGCTCTTGTCCGGGTGCAGCACTTCATTGCGGCGCAACACCGACTTCACGGCGAACAGCGCCAGGACCACCAGCGTTCCCGCCCGAATCTTCGGGTCGGTTAGCGTGGTCCACGCCAGCCCTCCCAGCACTACGTAGCAGACCAGCGCAATGGACAAACGATTCACAGAATCAGCGACTCACAGAATCCATGGTGCACAGGGAAGGATTCGAACCTTCGTACCTCGCTAGGAGGGACAGATTTACAGTCTGTTGGCTTTAACCACTCACCCACCTGTGCATAAACTCTCGGGCGGGCTGGAAAGCGCACGCGAAACCCGCAGACCAAACGCAATACAATTCACGCTTTACTTTCGCAACACAGGGAAACCAAGGCTCGCGCAAGAAGACCGCGAAGATCACTGCACACCGGAAAAGTACCTTATGGAGTGCGTTGGAAAAACCTGTTGCGCCGCTACCAAGTCCGCCGAACCGCCGGAAAATCCATCTCTTCGTTGTTTACTGGAGCTGGCGAAGGGATTTGAACCCCCGACCCTCTGATTACAAATCAGATGCTCTACCAACTGAGCTACGCCAGCAAATTCGGGGGAAAGACGCGCCGTCGCGCAAACTTATCCCTCTGATCCCTGCCAGATATCCGGGACAATTATTTAAGGTATCACAAGGGGAAGTTTAGGTGCAATAGACGGTCTGCGAAGGCGTGCGAAGGCTGCGAAGGGTGACCCGATTGTCCGCCTTGCGCACTGCCTCCGCGAGATCCCTCGCCCCGCTGGTGAAAACGCGGGGCTTCGGGATGACGCCGCACGACTGGTTGCGCAGGTTTCTTATTCCTCTCGCAGGGCCACTATAGGGTCCACGCGCGAAGCTCGTCGCGCTGGAATCATACAGGTCGCGAGCCCAACTGCTGTGAGGACCAGCCCGACCAGGCTGAAGGTTGCCGGATCGCGCACTGGCACGCCGAACACAAGACTCGACACCGCCCGGCCGAGTGCGAGGCCCCCGGCCAGGCCAATACCGACTCCGATCAGGACCACTTTCATGCCTTGACCAACAATGAGTTGCAGCACACTTCGGGGCGTCGCACCCAAGGCCATGCGCAGACCAATCTCGCGCGTGCGCTGGTTCACGGAGTAGGCCAGCACGCCGTAGATCCCGATCGCGGCGATCAGCAGCGCCACGGCGGCGAAGGTCGTCAGCAAGACCGTGTTGAGCCGGGGCTGGGCTGCGCTGTTCGACAGCCATTGGTCCATCGTATTCACGTTCGCCAGAGCGATTCCCGCGTCAAGGTCGTGGATTCTCTGGCGAATCGATGGCAGCAGAGCCTCCGGGGAACCGTCAGTGCGCACGACAACGTCCATGAGCGGCCACGAACCGCGTTGCGGAATGGCATAGTAAAGCGACGGGGTCTGCTGGTTCAGAGCCTGATCGCGCACGTCGCCTACGACTCCAACAATCGTGTAGGCAATGTCCGGCTTGGCACTGGGACGCAGGGTTCTCCCGATCGGGTCAGCGTCGCCAAAGAATTTCTGAGCGGTGGACTGGCTGACGACCATCCCCAACTGAGAAGTGCGGACGTCCGCGTCGGTGAAGCTGCGGCCGCGCAGCAGTGGAATGCGCATGGTGTCGAAGTATCCCGGACTGATGCTCCGCCAGTCGATCGGCACGGCGGTGCCCGGCGGCAACACAGACGCCTCGGTGGTGATCATGGGATGCGTTGTGTAATTTCCGGCGCCGAACGGAATCCCGCTGCAGACCGCCGCGCTGCGCACCCCCGGAATCGATTGCAGGTTCTCGATCAGCGAGTGATATAACTCGGGCCCCTTGTCAGCCAGTGGATATTGCAGCACCGGCGGGGCGAGCTGAAACGTCATCAACCCGCTGGAATCGAATCCGAGCCGCACGCGCTGCAGGTTGGCGAGACTCTGCATCAGCAACCCCGCGCCAATGAGCAGAATCGCGGCGAGCGCCACTTCGCCCGCGGCCAGGCTGTCGCGTAACCAGCTGCGGATGCCGCCAGTCGTGCCGCGCCCCGCCTCTTTGAACGTGTCGTTGGTCTTGACGGTTGCGATGCGCCACGCCGGCGCCAGCCCAAACAGCAGACCGGTGGCAATGGTCAGCGCGAAACCGAACCACAGCACGGTCGAGTCGACTGCAACATCGGGAACAGGCAATGTACCCGCCGGCAAGGAGCGGGTCAGGACGCGCACGGCGCCCACCGCTCCGAGCAAGCCAGTGCCGCCACCGAGGACCGCGAGCGCGACGCTCTCCACCAGAAGCTGACGAATCAGACGGCTGCGCGTGGCGCCCAATGCGGTGCGCACGGCCATTTCCTTCTGCCGAGTGGCAGCGCGCACCAACAGCAGGTTCGCGATGTTCGCGCACGCAATCAGCAGTACGAACACCACGGCGACCAACAGAACGAGCAGTCCGGTTTTCAGATCTGGCGTGACGAAGGTATCGAACAAGCTGAGAAGATGAATGCCCCAATAACGCACTTCCGGATACTGCTTGCCGACGCGCGCCGAGATCGTATCCATCTCCGCCTGCGCCTGCTGCGGCGTTACCCCGGGTCGGAGCTTCCCGAAGACGATGATCACGTGGTTCAGACGGAGTTCCTTGCTGGGATCGATCGTCAAGGGCGTATAAACATCGCCCCCGCCGATCAGTTTCAGGGCTGCCGGGGCGATGCCGACAACCGTCGTGGGCACTCCATCCAGCGAAATCGTTCGGCCGACGAGATTCGGCTCCGCGCCAAACCGGCGCTTCCACAAACCCTCGCCGATGATGGCGACCGCTGCTCCACCGGGCTTTTCCTCGTCTGCGCTGAACTCGCGACCTGCGAGGAGCTTGGTCCGGAGCACCTGTGTCAGGGCCGGGCTGATGCGGTTTCCGGTGAGTTGCTCCGGTTCACCATTTCCACCCAGGGTGAATGTGGCGAAGCCCACTCCGGCGAGTTGCTCGAACGACTGCGTCTGCTCCCGCCAGGAAAGAAAATTCAGCACGGAAGCCCCGAACGTGGGCAGGTTGAGCTTGTCGTTCTTTTCCGCCACCTGCATGATCCGGTTGGGCTCGGCAAAGGGCAGCGACCGGATCATCACCGCGTTCACGACCGTGAAGATGGTCGCATTGGCGGCAATGGCAAGCGCAACGGTGAGAACCACGGTGCCCGTAAACAGGGGCGTCCGGCACATGATTCGAACGGCGTGGCGAATATCTCCCCAGATTGTGCTGAACATGGCTGTTTGGACGGATAGAAAGTCAAAATGATATCAGCCGGTTCCGCGGTTTCCAGCACATGGCGCGATTTAACCTATGCGGCGCGCACTCTGGCGAAGGCTCCGAGCTTCACCCTGGTGGCGTTGCTGGTGATGGCACTCGGCATCGGGGCCAACACGGCGATCTACAGTTTTCGCGACTCGCTCCTGCTGCGGTCGTTGCCCGTGTCCGATCCTGCATCCCTAGTGATTCTGAACTGGCACGCCAAGGCCACCCGGCAGGACACGGTCATGCAGAGTACAAGCGGTTACGTGGGGATGATCCGCGCCTCGGATCGGTGAGCGACATCTTTCCGTATCCGGCCTTCGAGATCTTTCAGAAAACTGCCTTGAAAATCTTTTCCGACGTGTTCGCGTACTGTCATACGCGAGAAGTCCGCAATGCGAATGTGAACGTCAACGGACAGGCCGAGAGTGCAAAAGGAGAACTTGTTTCGGGCGATTACTTTCACGGACTAGAGGTTCCTCCTGCCGCCGGCAAGCTGATTCTGCCCGACGATGACCGTGTGGGAGCAGTTCCGGTCGTCGTGGCGAGCCATGCCTTCGCCGAAAAACATGTCGGCCCTGCGGCGAACGCGGTCGGGCAATCGATACTCATCAACAACGTGGCATTTACCGTCGCGGGAGTCACGCCCGCGGAATTCTTCGGCGTCGATCCGGAGCTGGTTCCCGACTTCTACGTTCCTTTGCACACCGATCTCCTGCTGGGAGCGGGAGATCCATTCGCATTCTCGCCTGCCGACTATCTCGACCAAAACTACTACTGGCTTCAAATGAGGGCTCGCCTGCGGCCGGGTGTGAGCATGGCGCAGGCAGAGGCGCAACTGGCACCACAATTTCGACAGTGGGTCGCGACCACGGCGCAAAACGCAGAGCAGCGGGCCAATCTGCCGGTGCTTTATCTCAAGGAAGGCGCGGGCGGGCTCGATACGCTGCGCCGCCAGTTCTCCAAGCCGCTGTATGTGTTGATGACGCTGGTTGGGCTGATTTTGGCGATTGCCTGCTCCAACGTCGCCAATCTGCAATTGGTTCGCGCCGCCTCGCGCAGACGGGAAATCGCGCTGCGTCTGATCGAGGGCGCGAGCCGGATGCGTGTGATTCGGCAGCTGCTCACGGCGGTCAGTGTGCCGATTGCGCTGGGAACCTCGAGCTTCGTCGCATCCTTCCTGTTCGGAATGAAGCCGAATGATCCGCTGGCGCTGGGTCTGGCGGTGACGATCCTGCTGCTGGCGGCGCTTCTGGCGGGCGGGATTCCGGCGAGGCGGGCCTCTCAGATCGACCCCATGACGGCATTACGGCATGAGTGAGCGACGGCTGGGGATGCTATCATTTGATCCCTGACCCGCATTTCATGCGAATAAGGCGCACTCTCCCCATCGCCCTGGCAGTCGTAGTGGTTGCTGCGGCGGTGACGCTTACCGTCGAACTGCGCAAGGCCGCCCCACCGGAGCCCGCGCGGCTGCTGCCCGGCGCCGACGCCTTTGTGTACGCCGATTTCAGCTGGGTCCGCAGGGCGAACGGCGGGAAGCTTCTGTTCCCAGTCGCGCACGATCCGGAATACGAACGCTTCATCCAGGACACGGGATTTGATTTCGAGCGCGACCTGGACGCGGTTGCCTTCGCCGTTCATTATCCTGAAAAGTGGCCCGGCGGTGGGACTGGGGGCGCGGCACCCGAGCCTCGCTTTTCGGAAGTCTTCACGGGAAGGTTCGATGGCAGCAGGTGTCTCACTTACCTGAAGCGCACCGCGCAGTCAGTCGAGAATTACAACGCGGTCGACATCTTCACGATTCCTCTTTATGGTCGGTCGTTCCGGATCGCGATTCTTGGAGTTGACACGGTCGCAGCCTCGAATCATGACGACCCTGCGGTGATGCGCGGGATGGTGGACCGAGCGCGACGGCTGGCGTCTCCGTTTGGAGGACCGGCTCTCCTGCGGCGGTATTACAAGCGGGTGCAGTTGGCCAGTCCGGTTTGGATTGTGGCGCATGTGGAACCGGCATCACCCGGTTTTGAAGCGTGGTCCTCGGTTTTTCCCAAACCCGCCGATCTGGTGATTTCCGCCAGCTATAACCCTCTGCATCTGCCGCTGCGGGCCGACGTGCTGCACCTGCGCGCGGAGGCCTGGACGGGTAGCGAGGACGACGCCCGCAACGTCACCGACAAGGCAAACACGTTCCTGACGATGTTTCGCAGCGCAGAGGTGTCGGTCGGATCGACGGGCACTGACGCCGACGTGAAAGCCTTTTTTGACAGCCTGCAAGTACGCCAGGAAAGTAACCGGGCCGTTCTCTCGGCGATACTGCCGAGCGGAGTTTTTCGCAAGCTGGGGGAATCTACGGAACAAATGCCGCAACCCGGACCGGCCGCGGCACCGGCGCGGGCTGGCAAATCGCATTGAGACCCTGAGTCGCTCGAGCAACCTTTGCAACTAAATCCCGTCTGGATCGTCTTATCTAATGACGCAGCGTCTATTGATATAGCGCTCAGCAGGTACAATAAAATCGCATGTCCAGCTTCTTGTCGGGTCTTCCACTTCCGATTGCCGCCTTCATCGCAGGCCTGATCTCGTTTCTCTCGCCTTGCGTGCTTCCGCTGGTGCCAGGTTATGTTTCTCTGATCTCGGGCGCGGGGGTGGAAGAGCTGAAGGCGCCACAGGGCCAACTGATGCGCCGCGTCATGGTGAACTCGATTGGGTTCATCCTGGGCTTCAGCGTGGTATTTCTCACGTTGGGGGCGATCTCGACCGAAATTGGGCAGATCGCAGCGCGCTATAAGCACACGTTGTCGATCGTGGCAGGCGTGGTCATCATTATTTTCGGACTGCACCTGACGGGAATATTCAAGATCAAGGCGCTGTATACCGATGCGCGCCTGCACAACCTGAAGGGCAGCAGCACGCCGGTGGGTGCGTTCGTCATCGGATTTGCTTTCGCCTTCGGCTGGACGCCGTGCCTGGGGCCGATTCTGACAGTGCTTCTGACGCTGGCCAGCGAGCAGGACACGCTGGTGAAGGGAATCGCCCTGCTGGCGGTTTATTCGCTGGGACTAGCCGTGCCGTTTCTGCTGACATCGTTGTTGATGGAGCGCTTCCTGAAGTTTTACAGCCGCTTCCGGTCGCGCATGCATTTGCTGGAAGTGGCCAGCGGCGGCCTGATGATCGCATTGGGCGTGTTGCTGGTGATTGGGCGTTTTACGCTGATCTCGAGCTGGCTGTCGTTTCTGAATCGTTTTGCTTTGTAGTTGGAGGATCTGGTTTGAGGATTGAAGAATTTCAGTTTTGTCCAAAATGCGGAGCCGCGCTGAAGCAGGGCGCTGGCATCACACCGGAAAGCGCTCCCGGGGTGGTAACTTGCGGCGCATGCGGCACTACGTTTCGGCAGTCGGATTTCGCAAATGGTGCTTCGGTGCCGCAACCGGCTGCGGGAGGGAATCGCAATCCGGTGGCGCTGGTCGCGTTGGCTGTGGTTGTTGCGGCAATGCTGTACTTCGGCATGCACATGTCTCGCCGCTCGGCACCGCCGCCGCTCAGCACCAAGGCTTCGGCGGCGCCCGATTTTACGCTGGAATCGCTCAATGGCCAGCAAGTGAGCCTGTCGGACCTGCGGGGTAAGGCGGTGCTGCTGAACTTCTGGGCTACCTGGTGCGTCCCGTGCAAAATCGAAACGCCGTGGTTGGTGGAGTTGCAGAACCAGTACGGGTCGCAGGGCCTGCAGGTGATCGGAGTGGCGATGGATGACTCCGGGAAGGACGACATCGCGAAGTTTGCCCAGGATATGGGAGTCAACTATCCCGTCCTGCTCGGGAAGGAAGCTGTGGGTGACGCGTACGGCGGCGTTGCGTTCTTGCCGCAAAGCTTTTTCATTGGGCGGGATGGAAAGATTGTGGACAAGATTATCGGGTTGAAGGGCAAGGGTGAGATCGAGGACTCGATCAAGAAGGCCTTAGATACGGAGGCCGCCAAGAACGAGGCATCGGCCCAGACGATGCGCGAGAACGGACCTGCTCAGAAGTAACGTCGCATCCCCTCGCGGATCGTTCTATTATTCGGATGGTTGGAATGAACGTGCGCACGCACAACTCGAAGCTGATTTGTATGCTGGTCCTGCTCGTGAGCACAGCCGTGGCACAAGGGGGAAAAGCGCCTTCGGTTTCGATCGCACCGGTGCCGCTGGTGACGGCTCCGCGCGCGGCGCAGACCATGGTGGATTTGAATTTTCGGGTTTCGTCGGGGTTCCACATCAATTCCAACACGCCGAAGGACGAGTTCCTGATTCCGACGGCTTTGAAGATGGACCTGCCCACCGACATCGTCCTGGGAAAGATTGCATATCCCGAAGGAAAAGATCTGACCTTCCCTTTTTCGCCGGACCAGCAGCTCAGCGTGTATAGCGGAGATTTTACGATTACGGTGGCTGTGCATCCTCTGCTCGCTGTGACGCCGGGAAAATACGTGATGCACGGTGTCCTGCGCTACCAGGCCTGCGACAATGCACAATGCTTCCCGCCGAAAACGCTGCCGGTGAGCTTCGACGTGAAAGTCGTGAGGGAACCGGCAACACACCACGCGAATCCGGCACAGAGTCCGCACGTGCATAACTAGCTGCTGGATCTCAGCTACTGGCTTCGTGATTTTCGGAACTGCTTTGACTACCTCTGCCCGACCGCCCTAAGATTTCTTCCCAACGAAGCGACTGATCTTCCCTAACACCGCGCCGTGAACGAATCGAAGACCCAGCACCGTCCAGTACTCTCAGTGGCGATCCGTCCTAAGAGTGGCGAGGACCGCGAGAGCCTTCAACGGGCACTGATCGATCTCACCCGAGAAGATCCCGCAATGCGAGTTGCGGCCGGGCGGTCAGGCGGGGACATCGTCCTCTGCGGGAAGGGCGAGTTGCATCTGCAAATCATCTGTGACCGCATCGTGCGTGAATGCAAGATCGAGATCGACGTTGGTGAGCTCAAAGTTATCTATCTGGAGACCATTCGCCAGCACGGAGAAGCGGAAGGCAAATACATACGGCCGGCGGGCGGCCACGGCCAGTACGCCCATGTGAAACTCAGGTTGGAACCCCGAGATCAGGAAAGCGGCTACGAGTTCGTCGACGAGATTAAGAACCGTGCGGTTCCCCCGGAATTCGTGGAATCGGTCAATCTCGGTATTCAAGAGGCGATGAAGGGTGGGATTTTGGCTGGCCACGAAATGGTGGACCTGCGCGCGGTTCTCTACGACGGCAGCTATCACGTGGAGGATTCGAACGAAATGGCGTTCAAGATCGCCAGCTCGATGGCCTTCAAAGAAGCTGCCCGTAAGGCAAGCCCGGTTGTTCTGGAACCGTTCATGTCGATCGAAGTGATCACGCCCGAGAACTTTGTGGGAGCTATCATGGGCGACCTGAGTTTGCGTCGAGGATGGATTGAAGGGATGGAGAGTCGCGCGGGCTCACCGTTGATCCGCGCCACGGTGCCCTTGGCGACCATGATCGGTTATGCAAAGCACCTGCGTTCGATCACGCAGGGCCGAGCCGAGTACTCCATGAACTTCTCCCGCTACGAAGCGGCGCCGCGGCACGGCGAGTCGGGAGGGGATGAAGCAGGCGTCACCGCCAGAAAACCTACAGGACCAAGTGCAGGGAGTGGCTTTGCAGCTGCCCAGTGGGACGAAGCGTCCTAGCGGGAGTTTACTGGGAGTTGCGCAAAATAAATCGTAAGTTCATCATTTCGCACAGCGTTACGGGTACGATCTTGTATTACCCACGTCCGCTGTTACGACGTAACCCTTGCAAGCGACAG
>Ga0181532_10006165_pt1 | contig 10029 bp, 10 predicted proteins | sample PEATcosm2014_Bin_33_FD_119768 | JGI IMG/M metagenome (GOLD analysis project Ga0181532, IMG submission 119768) | Peatland microbial communities from MTU Mesocosm Facility, Houghton, MI, USA - PEATcosm2014_Bin11_30_metaG | ecosystem: Environmental > Terrestrial > Soil > Wetlands > Peat | place... | reverse complement strand
CTGGGACACGATTGAGAACAACCAGCGCGTCGCCAGGATCTTTGACGGCATGGATTATTTCCTCGGGGTGGTCGGAGTGATCACGCTTGCCCTCGGCGCGATCGGCATCATCAACATCATGCTCGTCTCCGTTACCGAACGAACTCGCGAGATCGGGCTACGCAAAGCGCTCGGAGCTACGCATCGCGCCATCCTGACCCAGTTTTTTGTGGAAGGCGCGTTCCTGACCGCTTTGAGCGGAGGCATCGGGCTGGCCATCACCACGGCATTGGTCGCTGTCCTCGCCGCCTTGCCCGCGCCTGAAGGATTTGACACGCCGCGCATTGTTCCATCGTCCGCGGCCATCGCCATTCTGTCACTTGCGTTTGCGGGCATTGTTGCGGGACTCTATCCGGCACGCCAGGCGGCGCTGCTGCAGCCGGTGGAGGCGCTGCGCCAGGAATAAGTTCTTGTGTAGAGACCGGGCTTGCCCCGTCTCAGGCAGCGCGATCATGCCGAGACGCGGCAAGCCGCGTCACTACGGGAATTGATTATGATTTTCGAACTCGCCCGCCAGGCCCATAACGCGCTCGAGCACAATCGTCGTCGCAGCATTCTCACCATGCTTGGGATGGCGTGGGGCATCGCGACCGTTGTGCTGCTGCTTGCCTATGGTTCCGGTTTCGAGCGCGGCCTCTGGGTCGCATTCCGCTCATGGGGCACGAACCTGGTCTTTATTTTCCCCGGACGCACCTCTCTGCAGGCCGGTGGCACGAAAGCGGGCAGCGAAATTAAACTCACCGTCAACGATCTCGATTACCTGCAAGCCGAGGTGCCTCTGCTCAAGCGCATTTCGCCCGAAGCCCTCAAGCAAAGCACCGTGGCATGGGGAACACGCAGCGGCAGTTACGGGATCAGCGGAGTCTATCCGTATTATTCGCACATGCGACGGATGGATCTCGAAGACGGCACGTTCTTCACCGACCTCGACGAAAACACGCGCAGCCGGGTGGCCATTCTCGGCGCCAACGTCAAGAGAAAGTTGTTTTCTGGTCAGAACGCTCTCGGCGAAAAAGTTCGAGTCGACGGCATCTCCTACGAGGTCATCGGCGTGCTCAAACACGTCATTCAGGATGGCGACGACGACATGAACGGCAAGGTGTATATCCCGTTCAGCGCCATGAGCGACCTCATCAATACTTATTACCTCAACGCGATTGCCATGGAATACGAAGGCGACCACGCGAAAGTCGCGGAAGCGGTGCGCCGGTCGATGGCCTTCCACCATGATTTCGATCCCAAGGACAAGCGCGCCATCTTTGTCTTCGACGTCTTTGCCGACCTGCTCGACCTGCGCGTGATCACCACCGGCATCAAGATTCTGCTCGGGTTCATCGGCCTGCTCACGCTTGGCATCGGCGGCGTGGGGCTGATGAACATCATGCTGGTCTCCGTTACCCAGCGCACCCGCGAGATCGGCGTCGAGAAAGCCCTGGGTGCGCGCGGTTGGCACATACTGGTCCAGTTTCTAGCCGAGGCTCTCGTCATTACCCTGCTGGGGGGAATCGCCGGGGTAATTCTCGCTTACATCGTCTCGTGGTCGGTCGGATCGCTTACTCTCTGGAGCGCCTTTTTCGAGAATGGCACCGAAGGCGATATCCATCTCACCATCGATTCTGCTACCTTGCTGGCGTCGACCATGATCCTCGGATTTGTCGGCGTCATCAGCGGAATGCTCCCCGCGATAAAAGCCTCCCGGCTGGATCCCATCGAAGCCCTCCGCTACGAATAAAAAGGTCTCAGGCACAAGGTGTCAGGTCTCACTGAAATCGCGCAGCGCTAGCGTTCCAGGTCCTCCCGAGAGCTGATATCTTGCCGTTTGTGCTATATTTCTCCCAATCTTCGGAGGATTCATGCGCCCACTTGGTGTCACTCTGGTCGGCTTCTATCAAATTCTGCGCGGTGTATTCGATATGTTATTCGGTGTGTCCCTTCTGCTGTTCACCGGACTGGCCGCAAAACTCGCTTCCCTGGCCGCTGAGGGTAACGCCACCGGCCGCTTTTTTGGCGGTGTCGGGCACCTAGCCGGCTTGGTGATTATTTTGTTTGCAGCCTTTCACCTGGTCGCCGGCTATGGAGTTCTAAGAATGCAAAATTGGGGCCGTCTGCTCACAATGTTCTTTTCAGCGATCGGCCTCGTTTTGCTGTTGCCGGTCCTGATCGTGATGCATGGAATTCCGCTGGGGTTCGGAATCATCAATGCCGCCGTAATCCTTTATCTTGCTATGCCGGCGGTTAAGCGCGCCTTTTACGAACAGCGCCATTCGCTGCGCATGGCAGCCTAGTACGAAGAGAGACCCCGCGGCGCTGCCGGGGAGGCACTAAAAGTTTGACAGATCCATCGCGGGAACTCCCTAACGTGAGCCGCCAAGCACACGAAAAGGAGTTTCACATGGACGAAATGGAAAGCCTAAGCCATACGAATTGGGAGTGCAAATACCATGCGGTATTCATTCCGAAGTGCCGCAGAAAGACGCTCTACGGGGAACTGCGGCAGCACTTGGGAGAGGTGTTCCGCAAACTCACCACGCAGAAGGAAAGTCGAATTGAAGAAGGACACCTTTTGCCCGATCACGTGCCCATGATGATCGCGATACCGCCGAAGTATGCGGTGTCGCAAGTGATCGGGTTTATCAAAGGGAAGAGCGCGATTCACCTGGCACGGGTGTATGGGGAGAGGAAGAGGAACATCGTGGGCCAGCATTTCTGGGCGTGCGGGTGCTACGTGTCCACGGTGGGGCGGGAAGAGACGGTGATTGGCGACTACATCCGGAACCAGGAGCAAGAGGACAAGCGCTTGGACCAAAATGAATCTGTGGCGCTCACCGGCCACCGTTCCGATGGCCCCAGAACTTCGGGGCCGCGTTGGCGACCCCGCACGGCCGCTTTGAGCGGCTCACAGACTAAAGCCCTCGGCTCTGCCGGGGGACATTTACGGTCACGGCTGCGCGATGATTCATACGGTGGAGCAACGGGCGTCTCGGCCGTCCAGTTTTAAGCCGATCAGCCTAAGTAGACCAACCCAACCAGACCACCCTAAGTAGAATGGATGCGTGTCAGGCTCCAGCAAACTCGGGATGGTTGAGGAACACCTCAAGCTTTATGAGCATCCGTTGCTTGCCTTTTCGGCGCGCGAAAACAATGGCTTGATCGAAATTCTGATCGATCTGAAACATTCGTCCGCCCCGGTTCACACCTACGTGCTTCCAATTCATTCTCGCGACCTGGATCATCCCCAGTTCGCCTGGCACCTTCAGCACCAGCTCTACGACGGACTGCATGACTATTTCATCGAAATGTTCATCCGCACTCCGCAGGATCGGGCCGCCCCCCGCAGCTCGAGGCCTGCCGGAGAGGGAAATGAGGGGAGCTAGCGCATTGTCAGTCCAGTTGTCCGTCCGGGAACAAATTGAGAGTGAAATCCGCGAGCGTGGCCCTATCCCGTTTTCGCGCTACATGCAGATCTGCCTCTACGATCCTTCCCACGGTTACTATTCGGCAAACGCCGAACAATTCGGCAAAGCCGGAGACTTCTACACGTCGAGCGACGTTCACGCCGTATTCGGGCGCCTGCTGGCGCGGCAGTTTGACGAGATATGGCAAGCGTTTGACCGACCGCGTGGAATCGAAATTCTCGAACTCGGTCCCGGACACGGCTTGTTTGCCCGCGATGTGCTCGATTGGTCTAGCAAGAAGTTCGGCGACTTCTTCGCCGCCCTTACTTTTACCTTGCAAGAATCATCGCCCGCGCTGCGCGCGAAATTGCGAGAGAATCTCCGCGAACACATTGCCACTGGGAGGGCCGCAGTTCCGGAGGAGCCTTCCACGGGCCCGTGCTGCACTCTCGCGCCTGAAACTCCTCTGATTGTCTTCGCCAACGAATTTTTCGATGCCCTGCCGGTCGAGATTCTTAGCAGCGACGGCAAGCTCCACATCGCTCTCGAAAACGATCGCCTGCGCGAAACCTGGCTCCCGCCGCTAGCTGCAGAACTGGAATTCCTCGACCGCTACGGCGTTCATCCTGAAGCTGGCGAGCGCATCGAAGTGCCCATTCTCGCGCAGGACTGGATGCGGCAAATCGTGCGTTCAATCGCACGAGGCCCGCTGGTGATCGTTCTTATTGACTACGGTTACACGCGCAACCAACAACTCGCGGGGCGCCATCGCGGCACTCTTATGGCGTATCGCCATCACTCCTCGAGCCCCGATCCTTATCAGGCTCCCGGAGAGCAAGACCTTACCGCCCACGTCAATTTCACGGCACTCGCCGCCAGCTGCGAGCAAGCCGGCTTGCAGTGCGAAAAGCTGCTCACGCAATCGCAATTCCTGATGGGCATTGGCGAGAGGAATCAGTTTGCCGACGCTTTTGAAGATTGCCGCCTGCCGCAGGAACGAGCCAAGGTCGCCCTCCAGCTGAAACATCTGATCACTCCCGTTGGCATGGGCGAGAACTTTCAGGTGCTGATTGCCAGCCGAGGGGTAGACAGTAAGCGAATGTCCGAGATGAGCGGGTTGAGCTTCGGGAAAAGTTCTCAGTTCTCCGTGAGATAACTGGATTACCGGATGCTGAGGCGCTATACTTAGCGAAATTTCTGGAGGGTCGTTATGAAGCGCCTACACTTGGTGTTTGGCATGGTGTTCGTGATCAGCTGGACTTGTGTCGCCCAAACAAGCACAGACGATTCTCCGGCGACGAAAGCGGATGTTGAAAGATATTTGCAAGTCGTCCATTCTCAGGACATGATGAAAAAGATGATGTCGACGATGACGCAAGGTATGCACCAGATGATGCACGAGCAATACTTGAAGCACCAAGACGAACTACCCGCCGACTACGAATCGAAGATGACCGCGATGATGGATGAGATGTTCGCGAATATGCCCATGGATGAAGTGATGCAGTCCATGGTTCCGGCATTTCAAAAACACCTCACCAAGGGCGATATTGACAACCTGGTTGCGTTTTATTCCACGCCCACCGGTGCAAAGTTATTGCGAGAGATGCGTCGATCATGGCAGAGTCGATGCAAGACATGATGCCGATCATGACCAAGTACATGGACACGGTCAAACAAACGCTGTTGAATAAGACCGAGGTCATGATTGCCGAGTCCAAGAAAGCGTCTGATGCCACGACTCCCGCCACCCACAATTAAGCTTTGAGCGATTAAGGATCGGGCGCGAAAGCGCTGGGTACCAAAGGGCCGGGTACCAAAGGATGCACCATTTTCGCTGCATTTAACATTCCTGAAATATCTTTGCAGTAAACTACGACTAATGAGCGTGCCTCGGATCTCTCGCTTTGCGCTGCCCCTGCAGGTCGCAGCCGTCTGTTACCGGCGGGTAAATTCGCATGCCGAGTTCCTGTTGGTCAATACCAACGGTGGCAACAAGTGGACGTTTCCCAAGGGAGCTCCCGAGCCTCGCCTGTCGCATAGCCAGGCCGCCGAACGCGAAGCCAAAGAAGAAGCGGGCGCCATTGGCGTTATCGAGCCCCGCCATTTCCACATCTATGTGCACTCCAAGGGCGTCTTTTGGCAACCGGGCGGCGTGCAGGAATACGTAGTCAAAGCTTTCTTGATGGATGTTCGCCAAACTCGCAGCCCTGAGGAAGACAACCGCAATCCCACGTGGTTCGATGCCGAAAGAGCGCGCGTGATCCTCGCCAAGGGCCGCGAAGTGAAGTACGCCCACGAAATCCAAACCGTGATTGACCGCGCGCTCGAGCACATCGGGGTGGCGCGCATGGCTACGGTTCGCTAGCACGGGCAATCAATAGCGGCCGCGTCCTCAAGCACAACGTCCGCTCCGGGCAAAACACGGTCGCCAAAAATCTCCCTCCTCGTGGCCTCGAAATCGGGCCAATCGCCGGCCGTCGGCGGAGATCCTTGTGGAACGATGCGTGCAATCACTTCGTCGCGCTCCCTGAGTTCGACTGTCTTACCGCCACGAAGCCAAGCTCTCAGACGCTTGGTGTCTCGACGCTGTCGAATGTTTATTCTAGATACCGCGATCGTGTCACGATTCGTGGCACATTGACAGAGGCTCGAATCAAGCCCACGGGCACGCGGCCATGGGCTTTATGAGACGATCGAAAGGCCATGAAAATCATCGCAACGACCGCCATCATAGCTCTGACTCTTTCCTCCCTTGGAGGTTCACCTCTTGCGAGTGCGAAAACGAGCGATCCGTGCAGCAATGAGAACTCAAACATGGAGATGCGGGAGTGCTACGCGAGAGAACAGGCGCGTGTCACCGCTGAGGCAGACTCGCTCGCAGACAAAATCGCAGCTGAGTTCCGCAAGGAAGCTCAAGATCCCGCTGCGGACGGTGTCGTGGCTGACACGTTGGGTAAAGCCGCCTCCGCAGTAACGAACTCGCAGACGACCTGGAAGGCTTATCGCGATCAGCACTGTAGCGCTGTGGAGTATAGCTGGACTACTGGGTCAGGCGCCGGCACCGCTTATGAGGCCTGCATGTTCGAACTCGGGCAAGCGCGGCTGCGGGAACTGCGGTCCGCCTTTGGTTCATCCCTGCACTGATCCTGTCGTTTGTGTTTAGATAATTACAACCATGATTCAACTCTCCGGCGCCGGCAAGCGCTATGGCCACAAGCTCTTGTTCGAGAACGCCGACTGGCTGATCACGCCAGAGTCGCGCGTCGGTCTGGTCGGAGCGAACGGCACCGGCAAATCCACCATCATGAAAATTCTTGCCGGGAGCGAGTCGCTCGACTACGGCAACATTTCGCGCGCTAAGGGTATCTCCACCGGATACCTTCCGCAGGACGGCCTGACCATGGCGGGCCGCACCATTTTCGCCGAGTGCATATCCGTGTTTGCCGAACTCCATGCGATCGAACAGGAGATGGAGTCGCTCACCCGCAGCATGTCGGAACTCGACCACGCGGGGCCTGAATATTCCAACGTCGCCGATCGTTACCAGAAACTCGAGCACGAATTCGTCGCCCGCGACGGCTACACGCTTGAAGCGCAGGTCGGGCAGGTCCTGACCGGCCTTGGCTTCCATCGCGACGATTGGACGCGCCGGACCGAAGAATTCTCCGGTGGCTGGCAGATGCGCATCGCGCTTGCCAAACTTCTGCTGCAGAAGCCCAACTTGCTGCTGCTCGACGAGCCTACCAGCCACCTCGATCTTGAAGCCCGCAACTGGCTCGAGGAGTACCTGACCACCTATCCTTACGCGTTCGTTCTTATCTCGCACGACCGCTACTTTCTCGACATCACCGTCAAGCGCATCGTGGAAATCTGGAACAAGCAGATGCATTTTTATGCCGGCAACTACGATCAGTACCTGGCCGGCAAGACCGCGCGCAAGGAGCAACTGGAATCCGCTTACAAGACGCAGCACGACCGCATCGAGCAGCTGGAAGTGTTCATCAATCGATTTCGCTACACGGCGACCAAAGCCAAGCAGGTGCAGAGCCGCATTAAAGAGCTCGAAAAAATGGAGCGGATCCAAATTCCTGAAGAGGAGAAGACCGTCCATTTCTCGTTCCCGCAGCCGAAGCCGAGCGGACGCATCGTCGCCGAGTTCGCGGACGTCGCCAAGAGTTACGGCGAGCGCGGGATCAATGAACACCAAGTTTTTGACAAAGTGAATTTCATGATCGAGCGCGGCGAGCGCATCGCGTTGGTCGGAGTCAACGGAGCAGGGAAGTCCACGCTGATTAAACTGCTGGCCGGTGAGGAGCCACTCACCGGGGGCGTATACAAACTCGGCCACAACGTCGGGCCCGACTATTTCGCGCAGGATCAATATAAGGAACTCGATCCTGAAGCTCGCATCCTCGACGACCTCGGCGAGCTCTCGCCCGCCTCCACGCAAACCCAGCTGCGCAGCCTGCTCGGCTGTTTTCTTTTTTCGGGCGACGACGTTTTTAAGCGCATCGGCGTTCTCTCCGGCGGCGAGCGGAATCGCTATGCGCTGCTCAAAATGCTGCTGCATCCCGCTAACTTCCTGCTGCTCGATGAGCCCACCAATCACCTCGACCTGCGCGCCAAAGACGTGCTGCTTGAAGCCCTGATGAAGTACACCGGCACGGTGGTCTTTGTTTCCCACGACCGCTATTTCATCGACAAGCTGGCTACGCGCATCTTCGAGATCGGCGACGGCAAGGTCGAAATCTATCCGGGAAATTACGAAGACTACCTCTGGCGGAAGCAGGGAAGAGCGGCGGTTGCGTCCGAAACACCCAAACCGTCCGCGATTTCATCTGCTCCGTCATCGTTCCCCGTGAATGGAGGTAAGTCTTCCGCCGCAGAGACGCGGCTCGCCGCTTCTCCCACCGAGGCCGCCGAACCCAAGGGCAAGCGTATGAATCCGATCAAGCGCCAGCAGATGGAAGAGCGCTTGCACGAAATCGAAGAAGAGATTGCCCGCGCCGAAGCGGCGATCGCGCTTTGCGAAACCGAACTCCAGAGCTTTGTTAGCGCGGACGAGACCCAGCGTCAGACCCAGGAACTTGCCAATACGAAAATCGCGCTGCAGAGTTTGATGAAGGAATGGGAAGAGCTGTCGGAGGCGCTGGAAACTGCGGGCTAAAATTCGCCGAGCGGTGCTCGGCTTGGACGGGCGAGGGCGCCCGTCCCCACACGAGCAAAGGCAGACGCGGCAAGCCGCGTCTCCACGGGAAATTTGTCTTGGGGCTTTTATTGAGAACTGACAACTGAGAACTGAGAGCTGCTCTATCCGCCCTGCTTCAACTCCTGCAGCACTTGCCTTGCGATTTCCTTTAGCGTTTCGAATACGCCCACTCCCTGGAAGGCCACGGCTTCCACCACAGACTCGTTCTTCTTGCGCAGTTCTTTGGAGAGGGTGTCCACGGGCAGCGCATTCGGCAGGTCGCGTTTGTTTAGCTGCAGCACGTAGGGAATCTTGTTGAAGTCATAGCCGTGTTCTTTCAGGTTCGCCATCAGGTTGTCGAGAGCTTCGACGTTGGCGTCCTGGCGCTCTTGCTGGGAATCGGCTACGAAGACGATGCCGTCGACGCCGCGCAGAATCAGTTTGCGGCTGGCGTCGTAGAAGACCTGTCCCGGAACCGTGTACAGGTGAATGCGGGTCTTGAAGCCTCGAACCGAGCCCAGATCCAGGGGCAGAAAATCGAAGAACAGGGTTCGATCGGTCTCCGTGGCGAGCGAGATCATCTTACCCTTCTGCTGTTCGGCTGTTTTCTGGAAGATGAACTGCAGATTCGTCGTCTTTCCGCCCAAACCGGCGCCGTAGTAGACGATCTTGCAGTTGATCTCACGTGCTGCGAAGTTGATGAAACTCAAAAGGTTTCCTCAGGAACTCCTGCGACAAGGTCTCTCGCGAACCACTCCCTCAATGCGCGCGCCTCTCGCTACCAAACCACTAGACTACAGTATCGGTTACTGCTGGTTTTTATACCACACCGAAAGGCTCTGGCGCAGGTTACCCACGTTACTAAAACATCACGGGCTCAGGTGCTTAGCCTCTCCACCTCGTTATTGCGGCGTCGGCAGAGGATAATATCCCTCCTTCGCATAGACCTTTACAGCTGGACGCCGAACCACGACTTCGATGCGCCGATATCCGCCGATGCCCGACTTGGGCGAATAACCCAGAGTGTACTGATAGCGTGCGTCCCCCATCACCTGGGCATAGGCCTGCTCGATATCGGCTTGCGACAATTCGCCGTATACCGTGCCTCCTCCGGTTGCATTGACGTACCTCGGAAGAATGTCGCTATATCCCATTAGCTTGCCTGTCTTCGGCAGGTGGAAGCGCTGCAGCCGGTCGTATATCGGGATCGCCGCACCTTCCACTCCGATCGCGTACACGGTGATGTTCTGCGTCAGCAGCACTTTCAGCGTGTCGGCGTAGCTGGCGGTCGAGCCCAGTTCCCGTCCGTCGCTGATGACGAAGATGATCTTCCGCATGTCCCGCGGGCGTTTTGAAAGATCGCGCGCCGCCATCAGGATCGCGTCATTCAATACGTACGCGACT
>Ga0181532_10006164_pt1 | contig 10029 bp, 7 predicted proteins | sample PEATcosm2014_Bin_33_FD_119768 | JGI IMG/M metagenome (GOLD analysis project Ga0181532, IMG submission 119768) | Peatland microbial communities from MTU Mesocosm Facility, Houghton, MI, USA - PEATcosm2014_Bin11_30_metaG | ecosystem: Environmental > Terrestrial > Soil > Wetlands > Peat | place... | reverse complement strand
GGATCTCGATCCCTTGAATCGGGCGAAAGTCACCGGTTACATCGTGGATCTCGATCCGTTGAATTACGCCGAGGCGTATTTCTATAACTCGTTCGCAAATTACAAGCTCAACAGGATCGCAGAAGCGGAAAAGAGCGCGCTCAAGGCGGAACACCTCGACCTGCGCACGCTTTTCCCGCAACTGCATCTCTTATTGGCTGACATTTATATACGGAAAAACGACTATGCCAGTGCCATCTCACAGATCCAAACGTACTTGGAATTGGCTCCGCATGCCGCTGACGCGGTTCAGGTACGGCTGCAGTTGGCAAAGTTGGAGAAGCTCAACAGCCCGGTGTCAACCAGCGAGCAGCCCGATCCGAAGTGAGTCTCGCCATCCGCTGCCCGCCCGCAAGAGCCACTCGTACATTGCACCTCGCGATCGTTCGGCAGGATCCATCGGCTCAAGAAGTGGGCAGGTTGGCTGCTTGTGCCGATCCCAGCTCAAGACATTCGGACGGCGCTCTGGCCCCTGTAAAGTCTGCCTTCAGATGGTCCCGGTCGCGGCTTTAACGGAGAGGTCAGGAGTTCCGTTGTGCCGCGAGTTCGCAGGTGCAGTTCGTGGCCCGCTGATGTTCGTCTGTGGTGTACCTTAGCTGGGCGTGTGGCACGTCCCAATTGCATCTCTACGCTTTGGCAGTCGCGGGAAGGGACATCCAGAAGGGTACCTCATTGCTTCGGAACGCTACGGGCAGAGCCTACAGGGTGGGAGGCGGTGATGAACAGATCGGTGGGAAGAAAAATCGGAAAGAGGCGGATGGTGGCGGGGGCGACCACGCTCGCCATGGCGCTGGTAATGCTATCGGGGGGAATGGCAGGCGCGAAGAAAAAAGAGAAGGCGTATCTGCCGGACTATGTATGGAAGGCCCAGAGGGTGCTGGTGGTGATCTTGCCGGACTCAGGCGAACCCGTCGATGCACCGAATACGAACCGGAAGACCCAAGAGGAAGTAGAAAAGGCATTCATGAAGTGGGGGCGTTACCAGTTGGTACAGGAAGCGAGCCAGGCGGACCTGGTCGTCGGAGTGAGAAAAGGAACGGGAAAGATCGCGAATCAGACGATCAGCGGCGGCCCGGTAGATTCGCGTCCTACGACGATCGAGACCACTGACAATCAAATCCGCATTGGAGGGCAGCAAGGCCATCCGACGGACGTGACGCAAGAAGGAACTCCTACGGGGATGAACGGACCAAGCGATAAGGCTCATACAGGGATGCAGGTGGGTGCGGAAGACGACGTCTTTAAAGTGTTTAAAGGAGGACTACCGTACCCGGTAGATAACGCGCCGGTGTGGAACTACGTTTCGAAAGACGGATTGAAACCGCCAGGTATGACCGCAGTAGAACAGTTTCGCAAGGCGGTAGAGGAGTCGGAAAAGGCCGCGGCGCAAAAGCAGCAACAGGGACAAAATAAAAACCCGTGAAACAGGAATCGGCTTAACTTCTGACTGGCCGGTACGTCGGACCACCCATGTTTCCGGCAACGGCAATCCTAAACCGGCCACCTGTACTTTTGACCTATCGGGGGATATTGGTTACCCGACTGCACGATTGGCTTCACGCTCTTTCTCGTTTCTAATATGAAAAGTAAGAACGCGCTTCAAGACGGGATTCAGCATCTGCTGAATTCCAGATCGCGGAGGCCGGAAGTAAATGATCGGAAAGAGTGACAAGCATAGATGGTTGTGGTGGTTACTCGGATTTGGCTTGCCATGCGTCTCTATTTTGTTCGGGAGTTGTTCGCGGCTCTCTCCCTGTTCACGCTGGGGTTCATCGCGATTGCCTTTCTCGTGACCAGCTTGTGCATGGGACAGAAGGCATGGCTTTCCTTCCTGAGGTACGGGCTTCGCTAATCAATAACGTGAGCAGCGATCTTAGGATCCTGAAAGGAGGGTAGCAGTGTTTATTCTCATCGGTATCGCCGGTTTTATTCTCATGCTGGCATCTGACCTGAACGTGATCCAGTCCTCGACGGAAGATCTGGACGCCGGGTATTGGAACGCTTGCATTCACCCGGAGAGTCAATGAATGCTTGCGAGCCCAATCCTCAAAATCGGATGGAACGCGCAGACGACAGATTCGTCACCATTGATTCGAAGGTAGAACGCCTCTCTTCGATCAGCGTGAGATCGACCATGAGAGCATGACAACGCCGCCGTACGGACTGCCTAATCGGTCTCATTGCCGCCCCGCCCGACTTCCCCGTCAATCAGGGATCTCTAAACTTGTGGGCCCGCCGAGATTCAGCCGACAACGGCACATCTTTTTTATCTAACTTAGCGCAGCAGATCTTCGAGCTGGATGCGCGATCCGGTTTTTTCGTCGCGGTATTTGACGATGACAGCTGCCTGCAGGGATAGTCCCCACTTGGCGCCTGCGGGATGAGAAACGGCGCGCGAGCCGGGAACAACGACAGCGTCTTCTGGAATCACGAGCGGCTGATCGCCCTTGGCGGAGTAAATCGCATCGCGCACCAGATCGTAGACGGGAATCGAGCGGTTCAGTATGGTTCCGGTTCCAAGAACGGCGCGGCGCTTCACCACCGTGCCTTCGTAAACACCGGAATTGCCTCCTACCAGCACATCATCCTCGATGACGACAGGGAACGCGCCCACCGGCTCCAGCACTCCGCCAATTTGCGCGCCAGCGGAAAGATGGCAGTTGCGCCCGATCTGCGCGCAGGAACCGACCAGCGCGTGGGAATCAATCATGGTGTTCTCGTCCACAAATGCCCCAACGTTGACGAACATCGGCGGCATGCAGATCACGCCGCGCGCGATGAACACGCCGTCCCGGATGCTGGAGCCTCCGGGAACGATGCGCACTCCATCGTTGGCGGAAAATTCGTGCACCGGGTAGGTGGACTTGTCGAAAAAAGGCAGCCGGTGCACGTCGATGGACATGTCCACGATGGCGCCCAGGCGGAAGCCGAGCAGAATTCCCTTTTTTACCCAGGCGTTGGCGCGCCATCCGGTGGGCGAAGCGTGGTCCGGCTCAGCGGCGCGGATTTCGCCACGATTCAGTGCGCGCTTGAACGCACGAAACAGCTCGAAATGCATTTCCGTGGAGGACGCGGGTGGCGCATCGTAGAGCGCCTCAATTTGAGATCGCAGCATGTGCCCTTTCCACCAGTTTCAGCGATTCGAGGACGGTGCGAATCCGTGCTCGATTTCCCGACTTTGGCGGCACCAGTGGCAAGCGCCAACTGGCCTCCAGCAGACCCATCTCTGCCATGGCCGCCTTCACCGGAATGGGGTTTGACTCCACGAAATTGATTTCCATCAACGCATGAAAGCGTCGGTGAATCGCGCGCGCGCCTGCGAAATCGCCGCAGAGCCCCCGATGCGTGATGAGCGTCATCTCGGCGGGAATCTCGTTGGAAGCGACAGAAATGACGCCGTGCCCTCCGAGGGAAAGCAGCGGGAGCGTGAGCGCGTCGTCTCCGGAGAGCACCAGGAAATCTTCCGGCACGCAATTGAGGATTGCGGCCATCTGCGCGACGCTGCCGGAAGCTTCCTTGATGCCGATGATATTGCGTATCTGCGCCAGGCGACGGACCGTGGCGGGCTCAATGTTCACGCCGGTGCGGCCCTGCACGCTGTAGAGAATGATAGGCAGGTCCACCGCTTCGGCAATGGCCTTGTAATGCTGGTACAGTCCTTCCTGAGTGGGCTTGTTGTAGTAGGGAGTCACGGAAAGGATGCCGCTGACGTCCATGGACGCAAGTTCGCGCGCGCGGGAGATCACTTCGGCGGTGTTGTATCCGCCGGCGCCGGCGAGCACCGGGACTTTGCCCTTGGCAAGTTCGAGGGTGATTTGCACCACGCGCAACCGCTCTTCTTCGGTCAACGTCGGGCTTTCGCCGGTGGTGCCGCAGGGAACCAGGAAATTGATGCCCGCGTCGATCTGCCGCTTGACCAGTGCGCGAAGCGTGGGTTCATCGAGCGACCCATCGCGTCGAAAGGGTGTGACGAGCGCCGTGCCGGTTCCCGTAAACATGTGTTGCTCCTTTACCGATTTTTCCGCAGTGCCAAAGCTTCCCACCAGACTGTTGCCAGCCCTTATCTTGGTTCGGCGGCCGCCGCCTCCGGCTGCCGCAATTCCCCGAGGATTTCGCGAAACTCAAAGACGCCTTTCTTACCAGCGATCCATTGCGCTGCTTGCAAAGAGCCTCGAGCGAACCCTTCGCGATTCCGCGCGGTGTGGCGCAGGGTAATGGTATCCGCGGGCGAATCGAAACCGATCTCGTGCGTGCCAATGTGAGAACCGGCACGATTGGCACTGAGCGTCAGCGCGCCGCTGAATCCTGCGCCGCGAATTTCCTCAGCGAGTTTTTTCAGCGTGCCGGAAGGCGCGTCCTTCTTCGCCGAATGATGAATCTCCCAGCCCCACGCTTCGTAGTCAGGGTGCTGCGCAAACAGAGCGGACGCGCACGCGACAATTTCCAGGAAAAGATTCACGCCCACCGAAAAATTGGCGCCATAAACAAGAGCGGTATGCGCCTCCGCAACAGCCTGGCGAATTTGCGGCAGCCCGTCATACCATCCCGTGGTGCCGCATACCGTGCGGACGCCGAGCGCGGCGAGCCGGCGCAGATTTTCCGTAGCGGACGCCGGGGAGGTGAACTCGACCGCGACAGCCGCTCCCTCGAGCGATTCGCGGGAAAGCGACGCGATATTCGACCCCGAGAAAAGCGCACGAACGTCGAAGCCATATTCGGGCGCGAGTTGCTCCACCAGACGGCCCATTTTCCCGCGACCCACGATGACAAGAGGGACGCTCATGAAGGAGCACCTGTCGAAAGAAGCTGGCGAACCATTCCTGCATAAACCTCCACTGCTTCGCTCAATTCCCTCTTGCGGATGCGCTCTTCGGCGGTGTGCGCGGCATGAATGCTGCCGGGACCGAGAAGGAATGGTTCGCCCCAGGCGCCATTGAAGGTGGGAATGTCCGTGGTGAAGGAAACAACGGTGGTTGGCAGGCCATCGAGCGCGCGCAAATGAACGGCGGAATTGCACAACACTTCGTGAGCTTCGACACGGTGCGCGGAAGCGGCACGAGCGACGGCAGCGCGAAGAGATTCGGGCGAGTCAACAAGGCGAAACATGATTTCCGCGCGTGCTTCGTCGGCCACGACGTTTGGCGCTCGGCCGCCACGAATGGTACCCACGTTCAGCGTGGCTGGCCCGAGAATCGCGTCGGTGGGCAACGGGATCGCGCGGATAACTCCAAGCGCATCGAGCAGCGAATGGATGGCGGAGTGGCCCAGCTCCGGATAGGCGGAGTGCGCCAATTTGCCGCGCGCAACAAGTTCGTAGCGCAACGTGCCTTTGGAGCCGAGCGCCAGCCGGTTCTCCGTGGGTTCGCCATTGATCAGAAAACGCGATCCACGCGGAGCAGCAGCGGCAGCGATTGCTCCGGCGCTGTCGCGTTCTTCACCGACGACGAAAAGTAGTGCAAAATTGCGGGTGTCCGCCGTAAGCAGGGTCTCGGCAGCGAAAATCATTGCGGCGATGATGCCCTTGGCGTCGCACGCGCCGCGGCCGTGGATGTGCGTGTCGTTCTCGCTCGAAGAAAAGTACGGCGGGACTGTGTCGGTGTGGGTCGAAAGCGTGACGACTGGATCTCCAAAAGTGAGGAACAGATTGTCGCGGTTAGGAGCGGCCGGAAGGCGCTCGAGTCGGCCGTTGTTGCGCGAAGAGACGCGGGAAAGGTAGGCAAACAGATAGTCGACTACCGGCTTTTCCTGGCCGGTAGTCGAATCCAGATCGACAAGCGCACGCGTGAGGGCGAAAAGGTCCATAGTTTCCCGTCCTCGGAGAGCATTCAGTGAGAGCAAAACGAAAGGAAGGACCGCGCAGAAATACGCGGGTGTCTGCCTCTCGATAGCGCTCCACCCGGGAGAAAGGCTCCACGGATGACAGTGGACAGGCCTTAGACCTGAACCCCAACCGCAGCGATCTCAGTGATCGCAGCAGTTTCGGCGGCAATCAGCGAAATTCCACTGACCTGACCCCTGGGCCGGACCCCTTTCACCAAGCGCCCGATGCTGATCGGGAAAACACGCCCGGCTACTCATGGCCGCCGCACCTCTACCAAGGTCTTTTCAAAGTAGAAGAAAAACGTGCGAGTGTCAATGCGGGAGTGAATGAGCAAGAAACTGAAGCAGCAAAAGACAAGGACTCAGGGAGCTTGCGCTCCCTGAGTCTTTGTCGATCAAGTTGAAGTTAGAATTCGTAGCGCAACGCGAACTGCATGATGCGCGGGTTGGTAAGAGTGCCGCTGTAGTTGCCGAAAGTCGCCGAGTTGCCATTCGCCAGGCCGCCGCCGGTATACGCCGACGCGGACTGAACATCGAAGCGGACGGAATTGGTGATGTTGAAAACTTCCCAACGGAACTGCAGGCTTTGGCCTTCGCTCCAGGGCATCTTCCAGCGTTTGGCCAGACCCATGTCCAGACCAAAGTAGCCGGGACCGCGAATCATGTTGCGTCCGCCGGTTTGACCCGGAAACGCGTAGCCGAAGCAACCGGCAGCCGCCGCGCCGTTGGCAAACAGGTTGGGGTAGGTGGCAACACCATTTCCGTTCAGACCCGTGTAGTAGGTCCCTGTTGTTACGGTGCAGAGCTTGTCAGCCAGGCCTTCCAGCTGATAGTTGGTGGGGTATTGACCACCGTTATCGACGTTGACGGGGAAACCGCTGGTCCAGCGAACCAGACCCGACAGTTGCCAGCCGCCGATAATTGCGTCTGTCACTCCATTGTCGTCGTGGCCAAGCCATTTGCCACGCCCAAATGGCATTTCCCAGATGAAGTTAGAGTTGATCTGGTGACGCAGGTCGAAGTCCGAGGCAGCCCGGTTTGAATCCGGGCTCCAGGCATTGATGATCTGTCCGCCGAGTCCGCCCCATTCGCCAACTCGTTCCGCGTCGGAAGCGACGTCGATGGACTTGCCGTAGGTGTAATTGACGTCAAACTGAAGGCCGTGGACCATCTTGTGCTGCAGGGTGATTTCCATGGCGTTGTAGTTCGCATTGGTCACCGTCCGCAAGGCATACAGCGAGGAGTATTGCGGGCTGTAGAAAATGTTGGGACCGGCATAGCCGCCAAGACTGTAGTAGTAAGGTGTGCCATTGGGATTATTGGCATTGGGGACGCCGCTGGTGTCCATTTCGTAAATCGAAAGAGACTCGTTGAGACTATTCGCGCAGAGCAGGTCGAAGGCCAGCACTGTAGGATTCGTGGTGGAGTTCAGTCCCCCCGTAGCGCAGGAACCATAAGGGCTGAGGGAGCCAATCGCATACGCTCCGCCCGGTCCGACAGGTTGAGTGATATCTGCCCAGTATTGCTGAACATTCGCCGGGACCTGGCTGACATTGAATTGATTCGTTGTTTCGCCAGCGCGGTAGAGCTTGGCCAAGGCCGTGGCGGCGGTAAAGTAATCCATGCCGGCCTTCTTGTCATAGGGGTCCAGGGGCATGGCCAAGTCTTGCTGAGCGAGCAGACGGTGAGAAAGTCTTCCCACATAAGCTACGTTGAGGGTAAATCCACCACGCAGTTCGCGCTGAACGGAAAGGTCCAGAGTGTAGGAGTACGGAGTCTTGATGTGGTTGTCCAAGCCCCAAGCGATGGCTTCACTGCCCGGCGCCGGGTTGCTCGGATACGGCGCAGGATAACTAGCGGCTGGAGCCGGCGTGAAGATCGGGTAGGCGCAGTTGTCCACTTGCGGGATGGCTGTCGGACCACTTATGGCAGTAACACGCGGAGTACACGCGACTGTTTCAGAAGCCGCCGCGTTGGGAATGTTGGTGGACAAGCCGAAAGCACCGTTCTGGTCAAAAGTGTCGAGCAAGCCTTCACCGATGCGGTCATAGACCATGCCGAAGCCGGCGCGAATGCTGCTCTTACCCCCGCCACCGAAAAGATCATGCAACAGGCCTGAGTCATAGCCAGGTGACCAGGCCATGGCCACGCGTGGGCCCAAATTCTTGTAATCCCAGCCATAGTACCCTTCGGTGCCCCCATTTGCGGGGCCAGACCAGTTGTAGGCGACTAGGGGCGCAGCAATCGAAGGCACGCCGTTGTTCATCCCCACGCCACGGTTGTTAAACCAAGTGTTGAGGCTTTCGGTCGGCGTCACTTCCAGTCCATTGGTCTCCCACGGAGGCGAGAAGAGTGAATAGCGCAAACCCAGGGTAATTGTGAGGGTAGGCTTCACCTTCCACTGGTCCTGGGCATACATTTCGTAGCCGTCTTCGGCAAAATGACGAACGACAGGCGCACCTTGGGCAAGCGTACTACCGTCGCGTGCATAGTTGTATTGCGCGTTCACCTCTACGTCCATGCCAAACAGTGCGGTCACGGCATTGTCGTAATTGGTGCCGAAGCCCGCAAAATCGACGGCAGGATAGCCATTGTTTGCTGGATTCAGCGGCGAATATTGGCGGCCCGCCAAGCCGGAGGTATCGAGCCACTGGGCGTTCATGTACCCGCTGCTAAAAGAACTATTGGTGCTGGAGGTCGGGTTACGAATCAGAGAAGCTTGAAAACCGAACTGCCAGGTGTGCTTTCCATGGGTCCAGTTCAGGTCGTCCCAGAAACTGTTGATGGGCCGCTGGAATTCGCTCGAGTAATTCACGCCCTGGTCGATTCCGCGAATGAAGTTATAAGCCTCGGTGCTATTACCAATGGTGCCGACACTCTCCCGGATAAAGCCATACCGGAAATTGTTGATCAAAGAGGTGGTGAGTACGGCGGAATAGTTGGCGATTAAACCTTTGTTGAAGTTGACCATGCTCGTTTCCGGAGCTTGTCCTGGCAAGAATGGCGCATTGGCCTGATCCTGATTCGCCAGGGCTCCCGTCAGAGAGACATGCTGCTTGCCATCCTGGGTGATGTTGTAATCCATCTTGGCGATATACCAGTTCTTGGTATTCTTGGTCGCGGCGGCAAAGCGGTAGCCCGCCGTGTTGTAGCCGTCGCCTTGGCTGAAATCATTCGGCAACGGGTAACTATTGAAGTACTTCAACATCGCGGGATCTGGCCCCGACGGTCCGGTGTACCCGGGGGTGGTGCTGAGTGGATCCATGGCTTTCAATTGCGCGGGGTTAAGCGCGTAGCCACCGTAGGCTCCCGAAAAGTTGGCAGTATAAGACTGCCCGCTCAGCCCGGTTGCCCCCGGGTTGCTGGAACAACTCGGGTTCGGGGCTGCCGCCGTGGTGTCGCAAGCATAGAAGACGACACCATCACGGAGGGAAGCCGTGGGCACAATCCGCAAAGCGCTTACCTGTTCGACGTCCCGATAGGCTTCATAGTTAAGGAACAAAAAGAGGCGATTCTTCTTAATGGGTCCGCCGACAGAACCGCCAAAAATATTTCTGTTCAAGAATTGCGGAACGTTTGGAGAGCCGCTCTCAAGCTCGGATGCCTTCAGGAAATAGTCATTGGCGCTGAAATAGGAATTGCGATTGTATTCGTACGCGGAACCATGAAAGTTGTTTGTACCGCTCTTGGTGACCAGGGCCACCTGCGCACCGCCGGCGCTGCCTTCGTCAGCGTCGGAATTGCTCGTGGTCACGCGAAATTCCTCAACCGAGTCCAGGGTCACGGGGAGCACGGACTGAAAGGCATAGCCGCCCTTGGGGTTTACCGGAATGCCGTCCAGCGTGACGTTGCTCTGGTCGCTGCGAGCGCCGTTTACCGCACCGCTGCGCGTGTCCGTATTTGTATCGATGGACGGATTGTCTCCGGTGTAGACCACACCGGCTTGCAACGAGAGAAGATCGCCCACGTTGCGGCTCTCGAGCGGCAGTTGCTTGACCTGATTCTCCCCAAACGCCACGCCGATCGAAGCATCGGTCGTGTTCAGGGTTTCTGATTGCGCAGACACCTCTACGGTCTCGGTACTCGCGCCAACCTGGAGTGTCACGTTTAGCGTCGTGGGGCTGTTCACCAGCAACTCGATGTTTTTCTGCTCGTGCTTGCGAAATCCGG
>Ga0181532_10006163_pt1 | contig 10030 bp, 9 predicted proteins | sample PEATcosm2014_Bin_33_FD_119768 | JGI IMG/M metagenome (GOLD analysis project Ga0181532, IMG submission 119768) | Peatland microbial communities from MTU Mesocosm Facility, Houghton, MI, USA - PEATcosm2014_Bin11_30_metaG | ecosystem: Environmental > Terrestrial > Soil > Wetlands > Peat | place... | reverse complement strand
TCAAAGCGGCCGGCGGCTGCATGTTCACGACCTCGGCCGAGCCCGGATAGCCGATCGGTCCGGCGCCGCGCATGAAAAGGATCGTTCGTTCGTCGATCGCGAGCGCCGGATCGTCGATGCGCCGGTGATAATCCTCCGGGCCGTCAAAGACGACCGCGCGGCCCTCGAAGGCGTTCGGGTCGTTCGGATCGGAGAGAAAGCGCCGGCGAAAATCGTCGGAGATCACGCTTGTCTTCATGATCGCGGAATCGAACAGGTTGCCGTGCAGCACCTTGAAGCCGGCTTGCGGCATCAAGGGTTCGTCATACGGCCGGATGACAACGGAATTGCTCGCCTGCGCCTGCGCGACATTCTCGGCCACCGTCTTGCCGTTGATGGTGACCGCGTCGCCGTGCAGCCGGCCGGCCGCAAGCAATTCATGCATCACCGCCGGCAAGCCGCCGGCGCGAAAATAATCCTCGCCAAGATAGTCTCCCGCCGGCTGCATATTAACCAGGAGCGGCACGTCATAGCCGATCGTCTCCCAGTCCTCGATTGAAAGCTTGGCGCCGACGTGCCGCGCCAGCGCGACGAGATGGATCGGCGCATTGGTCGAGCCGCCGATCGCCGAGCAGGCGACGATGGCATTCTCGAAAGCCGCGCGGGTGAGGATATCGGATGGCTTCAAGTCCTCGCGCACGATCTGCACCGCGCGCACGCCGGTTTCGTAAGCGATCTGGCCGCGCTCGCGGTAAGGCGCCGGAATCGCGGCGCAGCCGGGCAGCGACATGCCGAGCGCCTCGGCCATGGCATTCATGGTCGAGGCGGTTCCCATGGTGTTGCAGTGGCCGATCGAGGGCGCCGAGGCGGCGACGATGTCGATAAATTCCTTGTAGTCGATCTTACCGGCCGCGACATCCTCACGCGCCCGCCAGACGACCGTGCCGGAACCGGCAAGCTTGCCGTTATAATAGCCGTCAAGCATCGGGCCGCCGGAAAGGACGATCGCCGGCGTGTTGACGGTCGCCGCCGCCATCAGGCAGGCCGGCGTAGTCTTGTCGCAGCCGGTCGTCAGCACCACCCCGTCGAGCGGATAGCCGAAAAGCACTTCAACCAGGCCGAGATAGGCGAGATTTCGGTCAAGCGCCGCCGTCGGCCGTTTGCCGGTTTCCTGAATGGGATGAACCGGAAATTCAAAGGCAACGCCGCCGGCATCGCGGATGCCCTCGCGCACGCGCTTGGCCAGCTCGAGGTGATGACGGTTGCAGGGGCTCAGGTCGGAGCCGGTCTGCGCGATGCCGATGATCGGCTTACCGGATGTCAGTTCGTCGCGGGTGAGACCGTAATTGAGGTAACGCTCCAGATAGACCGCCGTCATGCCCGGGTTGTCGGGATTGTCGAACCACAATTGCGAGCGCAAACGGGGCCGCTGCGACGCTTGCGAACCGTTACTCTTGGTCATCACCCTCTCCGGACGCGTTTCCCCTGCAAGGCATAGATAGGCCGATTCAGCGCCGGCGCGAACCCCGTTCGAACCAGCGCAACAGCCAAGCATCCACCGCCGGTATTGCAGCGCAACATAGCCGCGCTGATATTTGCCTTTGCCGGTCGATTAAGCTGAAGTGCCGGCCATGTTGAGAACCATTGCAGCCTTCGATCGGCTCGGCGAGGAGAACGCCTTCGCGGTGCTGGCGCGCGCCACCCAGCTTGCGGCGCAGGGTCGCGACATCATCAATCTCGGCATTGGCCAACCCGACTTCCGGACGCCGGATTTCATCGTCGAGGCGGCAGTCAAGGCGCTGCGCGACGGTCACCACGGCTACACGCCGGCGGTCGGCATCCTGCCGCTGCGCGAAGCGGTCGCCGCCGACCTGCACAAGCGCTTTGCGGTCAGCGTCTCGCCGGACTCGGTGATGATCTTTCCCGGCGGCAAGCCGACCATGTTCATGTCGATCCTAATGTTCGGCGAGCCGGGCGCCGACATCCTTTATCCCGATCCGGGCTTTCCGATCTATCGCTCGATGATCGAGTTCACCGGGGCGCGGCCGATCCCGGTGCCGATCCGCGAGGAGAACAGTTTCGCCTTCTCCGCCGAGGAAACGCTCAGCCTGATCACGCCGCAGACGCGGCTCCTCGTCCTCAACTCGCCGGCCAATCCCACCGGCGGCGTGACGCCGAAGACGGAAGTCGACAAGCTCGTCGCCGGACTGGAGCGCTATCCCGATGTCGCGGTGATGTCGGACGAAATCTACGACCACATGCTCTACGATGGCGAGACGCATGTGTGCCTGCTGCGATATCCCTCGATCCGGGACCGGCTCATCCTGCTCAACGGCTGGTCGAAAACCTACGCCATGACCGGCTGGCGGCTCGGCTATGCGGTGTGGCCCGGCAAGCTCTACGACTACGCGCGCAAGCTCGCGGTCAATCTGCATTCCTGCGTCAATGCCGCCACGCAATATGCCGGGCTTGTGGCGCTCACCGGCCCGCAGGGCGAGGTGGCGAAAATGGTTGCCGAGTTCGACAAGCGGCGGAAGGTCGTGGTCGAGGGGCTCAACCGGCTGCCGGGGATGTCCTGCGCGACGCCCAAAGGCGCGTTCTACGCCTTCCCCAATATCAAGCGCACCGGCTGGAAGGCCAAGCCGCTGGCCGCGGCGCTGCTCGAAGAATCAGGCGTCGCGCTGATCGGCGGGCCGGATTTCGGCGTGCTCGGCGAAGGCTACGTGCGCGTGTCCTACGCCAATTCGACGGAAAATATCTTGCGCGCGCTCGACCGCATCGGCGAGTTCTTGGCGAGCCGCAAGGCAGCTTAAGCAGCCCGCTTCATGCCTTCTGTGTCAGTCGGAAACCGACGAGCACAATTGCCAGCCCGGCGAGTTGCGACATGCTGGGCACCTCGCCGAGCGCAAGATAGCCGACCAGCAGGGTGAACGGAGAAACCAGCGAGGGAAACAGCACCGCGCGCGAGGCGCCGAGCAGCGCGACGGTGCGAGTAAACAGAAAGGTGGCGCCGGCGCCGGCGAGCACGCCCTGGACGACCGCTTGCAGCAGGTTTTCGTAAAAACCCGCGGCCAGCACGTTGTCATAGGTGAACAGCAGGATCGGCAGGCCGACGAGCGACAGCACGCTGGTGATGGCTGCCGCCCGCGTCGCGTCGACGCGCCACATTCGCACCAGCATGCCGAAGACGGCAAAGAAACTTCCGGCCGCGACGAACAAGAGGTCGCCGCCGATTCCGTGCGCGCCCATCGTCCGCAGCGCTTCGGAGCCGATGACAGCGAGACCGATAACGATGGCCAAAGCTCCGGCGACGCGGCGCGCGGGCAATGGCTCCTTCAAGACCAACCGCGCCAGCACCAAGCCGCCGAGCGCCGCGCATGAGGGCTGAATGACGCCGCCGTGACCGAGCGGAACAAACAAATAGCCGATGTAGCTTAAGAGCGCGAGCGGCAACCCGCCGAACAGCGCGAGCGCAATGCCGCGACGCCAGCCAATGCCGCCGAGATCGCCGAAGCGGTCGGTAACGACGAACGGAAGCAGCACCAGTCCCGGCCAAACGTAACGGTGCAGCGCGATGACGAGCGGCGACAGGCCGACGTTGACGCCGTGCCGCGCGGCAACGAAGCCGAGCGCCCAGCATAGGGCGGCGCCGGCGCCGCACACCACGCCCAGCGCCGTCGCAGATTTTACCGGCGGCGGGACGTGGTCCATTTAGCTACGGCAGCGGCAGGCATCGGCCGTGGGCATCAGGACGGTGCACGCAACGCCACGGCCTCGGCGGTAGGGTTTTCGGCCTTCGCTGTACGAATGTTCTGCAACAGCCAGTAGCCGCCGAACAACACCAGGCCCCAGAACAGATCGCCTTCGGCCATGTTGCGCAGGAACGGCAAGCCGGCGACGTAGCATTTGACCAGCCCGGCCGCGTTCGCAGCGTATATCGGGCTGAACGCCCACACGGCAAAATTCGTGACCAAGAAGAATATCAGCGAGGACGACAGCAGCATCGGGACGATCAGGCGCGGCCGGCGCAAACGGCCCGATAAAGACGCGGCACAGGCCGGCAAAGCGAGCGCCCCATAAACAACCGCCATCACCCTAATATCGTAGAAACCGAGCATCGCGTCTCCGAGCATCATCGCAGAGATCGGCACGAGAACGGACAGGGCGCGGACGCGAAGCACGCTCGCGGCGAACAGCGCGGTCGCCGCCACCGGCGTGAAATCGGGCGCGTGCGGGAGAAGACGCGCGGCGACGTCGAGTCCGACGAGGAATCCGATCATGAGCAGATCGGTCGGGAAAGCGGGAGAATTACGCATACGGCTGAGCGAGGTGGAGAGCATCGACGTTATTTTCCTTATTCCGTTGTAAGCCGCCAGACGATGGTGTCCTGGGCTTGCAGCTCGAATACGGCAAAGCTGCGATCACCATAAGTGCCGTTGACCCAATATTGCCAGTTCTTCTTGCCGGCTCCGCCGCCCTGGTTCTGCACGTCGTCGATCCTGGTGAGGACCACCGAGTCGCCGGAGCCGGTGTAGCTGAACGAAATCCCGTGTGGCCGCGCCGTCGCGGCCTTCATCGCGTCGAGGACGGTGTTGCCTTTGGCCCACGCCAAGTTCGCGACGGTCTTTGCAGCTCCATCGCCATAGTCGACGATGAGACGGACCGACTGCTCCGCGCTGCCCGCGGCAGGGCAGGCCGCCCACCCTGCGGCAACAACCAGCAAGGCAGCCGCCAACACGGCAACACATCGACTGATACTTCGCGAACTAAGCCGGTTGCCCATAACGCCTTTCCGATCCGAGTACCTGTCGCGCGACCCTGAAATGCCCGGATGATAGTCGCTCGCGCCGGTGTTGCACAGAACGACGTGGACGGAGGAAAAGTCCGCACGACTTTCGCCACGGGCAGCGTCGCATTTAGCCGAGCGCGTCGGCGTCGGCCTGCTCAAGCAACTCGAGCCCGCCCGAGGCGACGACGCGGCCGGCGTCGAGCCGCACGACTTTGGTGGCGATCCGCCGCAATTCGGCGGCGGTATGGCTGACATAGACCATCGGCACGCGGGCGTGGTCGCGCAGGCGAACCAGATAGGGAAGAATCTCGCGTTTGCGGCCGGGGTCGAGCGAAGCCAGCGGCTCGTCGAGCAGCAGCAGGCGCGGCCGCATCAACAGCGCGCGGCCGACGGCAACCCGCTGGCGCTCGCCGCCCGACAACAGGCGCGGCCGGCGCTCGAGCAGATGGCCGATATCGAGGAGCGCAACGATGCGCGCGAAATCGTCCGGGTCGCGCGGATGACCGCTCATCCGGCGCCCATAGTCGAGATTTTGGCGCACGCTGAGATGCGGAAACAGCCGGTCCTCCTGGAACACATAGCCGATATGGCGCCGATGCGGCGGCACGTTGATCCTCGCCGCGGCGTCGAACAGCACCTTGTCGCCGAGCACGATGGACCCGCGATCGGGCAGGAGGAGACCGGCAATCATGTTGACGACCGTGGTCTTTCCCGCGCCCGACGGTCCGAACAGGGCGGTCACGCCGCCGGCGGCTTCGAAGCGCACGGCAAGATTGAATGCGCCGAGCTCTTTCTCCACATCGACGGCGAGCACGATCATTTCCCCTGGACGCGCATCCCGGCGCGGCGGGCGAACCATTCCGAGACAACGAGCGCCGCCAGCGCGATCGCGATCGCGAACAGCACCAGCCGTCCTGCCGCCGCGTCGCCGCCGGGAATCTGCATCAAGGTGTAGATCGCGGCGGAAATGGTCTGCGTCTCGCCGGGGATATTGGAAACGAAGGTGATGGTGGCGCCGAATTCGCCGAGAGCGCGGGCGAAACACAGTACCGCGCCGGCGATGATGCCCGGCAAAGCCAGCGGCAAGGTGATGGTGAGGAACACCAGCAAACGGCCGGCGCCAAGCGTGCCGGCAGCCTCCTCGAGCCGGCGGTCGATCGCCTCGAGCGCAAGCCGGATCGGGCGGACCATGAGCGGAAAGCCCATGATGCCGCAGGACAGCGCCGCGCCGGTCCAGCGGAACGAGAAAACGATGCCGAAATAATCGGCCAAAAAGGCGCCGATCGGTCCCTTCCGTCCGAGCGAAATGAGCAGCAGATACCCGGTGACCACCGGCGGCAGCACCAGCGGCAAATATACCAGCCCGTCAAGCAGGGTCTTGCCCCAGAACTCTTTGCGCGCCAGCAGCCAGCCGATAGCCATGCCGAACGGCAGCGCGAACGCGGTGGCGACAAGCGCGATGCGCAGCGACAGAAGCACTGCGGTCCATTCAGTGGGGGAAAGGTCGAGCACGGTTACCCACTCGTCATGCAATGACCAGCAAAATTGCCGTCACGACGCAGGCTTTATCAGGAATGTGAAGCCATAGGAGTCGAAAATCGACTTCGCCGCTTGCGAGCGCAGGAACGCGAGGTACTGCGCGGCATCGGGCTTGGCGTTCGCCGTCAATGCCGCCGGATAGACGATCGGCGGATGTGAATCCTCGGGAAAGACACCGACGATCTTGACCCGTGGCTCGACCTTGGCGTCGGTCGCGTAGACGATGCCGAGCGGCGCTTCGCTGCGCGCAACAAGAATGAGAGCGGCGCGGACGCTCTCGGCCATCGCCAGCTTCGGCTCGACCGCCGCCCAGACGCCGAGTTTCTCCAGCGCGGCCTTGGCATAGAGGCCGGCCGGCACCGCACGCACGTCTCCGGTCGCGATGCGCCCATTGCCGGCAAGCGCGGCGAGGTCGAAGCCCGGCGCGATCGTCACGTCGCCGATCTTGGAATCCTTGGGCGCGATCAGCACCAGTCGGTTACCGAGCAGATTGATCCGCGTGTCGTTCTGCACGAGATTGCGCTGCGCGCCGTAGTCGATCCAATTCACGTCGGCGGAGACGAATACGTCGGCGGGAGCGCCTTGCTTAATCTGTTTCATCAGCGCCGAGCTTGCCGCATAGCTGGCGACGACCTTGACGCCGGTCTTTTTGGTGAATGCGGCATTGACCTCGTTGAGTGCGTTGTTCATCGAGGCGGCGGCAAAAACGAGGATGGTGTGATCTTGCGCCGCTGCTTGATGTGGCACAGCCGCACTGGCAATTGCCGCCGCAAAAGCCGCCAGCAAACGCCTTCGTTCGAGCACGACGGTACTCCCACAGTTCGAGCCCCGCGCAAATCGCGGGCGACGACAGGATGATGATGTAATACGACCGCCTCGGGGAACCGTCGTTCCAGGCTTGTCCGGTACGCGCTCAGCGTTCCGCACGTCGCTCGCAGGATAGCAGTCTCCAATGCCATGGCAAAGTGGCCCGGACCCGCTATCATTTAATGATTTTTGCGGAGGGGACGACGATGGCGGACACAGAGCCAATCGAGGACGAGTACGACTACATCATCGTCGGCGCGGGCTCCGCCGGCTGCCTGCTGGCTAATCGGCTCTCGGCCGATGCCGACCGGCGCGTGCTGGTGCTGGAAGCCGGCGGCCGCGACAACTGGATCTGGTTTCATATTCCCGTCGGCTATCTGTTCGCGATCGGCAACCCACGCTCGGACTGGTGCTTCAAGACCGAGCCGGAGCAAGGCCTCAACGGCCGCAGCCTCAATTATCCGCGCGGCAAGGTGATCGGCGGCTCGTCCGCGATCAATGCCATGATCTATATGCGCGGCCAGGCCGCCGATTACGATCATTGGCGCCAGCTTGGGCTTGCCGGCTGGGGCTGGGACGACGTGCTGCCCTATTTCAAACGGCACGAAGATCACTTCCTGGGCGAGAGCATCGCGCATGGCGTCGGCGGCGAGTTGCGCGTCGAGGCGCCGCGCGTGCAGTGGGATTTGCTCGATGCATTTCGCAGGGCGGCCGAGCAGGCCAACATAAAGTCCGTCGTGGACTTCAATACCGGCGACAACGAAGGCTGCTGCGCCTTTCACGTCAACCAGAAGTGCGGCCGGCGTTGGTCGGCGTCGCACGCCTTCCTCAAGCCGGCGCTGCATCGCGCCAATCTGCGGCTGGAGACCGGCTGCCTGGTCGAGGGTATCGTGTTCGACGGCCGGCGCGCCGTCGGCGTGCGCTGGCGGCAAGGCGATCAAAAACGGCTGGCGCGCTGCCGCGGGGAAGTCATCCTCGCAGCCGGCTCGATCGGATCGCCGCAGATCATGCTGTTGTCCGGCGTCGGGCCGGCGCAGCAGTTGCGGGAGCACGGCATCCCCGTGGTGCTCGACCGACCGGGGGTCGGCGCCAACCTGCAGGATCACCTGCAGCTGCGGTTGATCTACAAGGTAGACGGCATCACCACGCTCAACGAGCAGTATCACTCTCCGCTCGGGCTTGCCCGCATGCTCGCCGAATATGCCCTGTTCCGGCGCGGTCCGCTGACCATGGCGCCCTCCCAGCTCGGCTTGTTCACCCGCTCCGATCCCGACCAGGAGCGCGCCAACCTCGAGTTTCACATTCAGCCGCTGTCGCTCGACCGCTTCGGCGAGCCTCTGCACAAGTTCCCCGCGTTCACGGCGAGCGTCGCCAATCTGCGGCCGACCAGCCGCGGCTACCTGCGGCTGCGTTCCCGGGAGCCAGCCGACAAGCCGGTCATCAAGCTGAATTATCTGTCGACCGAGCAAGACCGCCGCATCGCGATCAGCAGCATCCGCTTGACACGCCGCATCGCGGCACAGCCGGCGCTCGCGCCCTTTCATCCTACTGAGTATCTACCGGGCCCCCCTGTGAGCGATGACGATGAGCAGGCGTTGGTGAAAGCCGCAGGCGATATCGGCACCACGATCTTTCATCCGGTCGGCACCGCGAAGATGGGCCTCGACAGCGACCTGCTGACGGTGGTCGACGAGCGGCTGCGCGTCGCCGGGATCGAGCGCCTGCGCGTCATCGACGCATCGGTCATGCCCACGATCACGTCCGGCAATACCAATGCCCCAACCATGATGATCGCGGAAAAGGGCGCCGCCTTGATCCGTGCCGACGCCAAAAGGCTCTCGTCATGAAGGCGGCTTGGCGCGCGCAAGCGATCCTCGCCGATCCTGTCGACGAGTGGGCGCGGATCGAGACCGAAACCGGTGACGCGGCTAATTTGTTGACCTACGTTGTGCTGCTGGCGCTTATTCCGGCCGTCTTCAGCTTTACCGGCGCGTGTGTCGTCGGAACAATCGTGCCGGGAGTCGGTGCGGTTCGGGCGCCGATCGTCGACGGACTGTTCGGTGCGGTGTTTGGCTATGTGATGACATGCGCGACGGTCTTGCTGCTGGCAATCGTGATCAACGCAGTGGCGCCACGGTTTGGCGGGCGGAGGGATTTTGACAGTGCGTTCAAGCTCGCGGTCTATTCGTATACACCGGTTTGGCTTGCGGGGATTTCTTTGCTGGCGCCGGGACTGCGGTTCCTCGGCCTCATCGGCTTCTACGGCGCCTATATTCTGTGGCGCGGCCTGCCGCGGCTGATGAAATCGCGCGCGGGGCGGGTCCCGGCGTATGCGGCGGTAATTGTCGCGGGCGCCTGCGCCCTCACCATCATCACCGCCGCAGCGCAACACGCGTTGTTCGGTTCAGCCGGGATCTAGAGCATGATCCGGAAAAGTGGAAACCGGTTTTCCGAAAAGATCATGCTCCCACCGAAGTGTTAGAGCGACAATCGATTCAATCGGAAGCGATTGCGCTCTAAGCCCGCATTCCCCGGATGATGCATTGAGTTGCGCAGTCCGCACGCCGATTCAGATATAGGCATCAGCACCTTATCCTGGATCAAGCGAGGCGGCGATGGCGAACCCGGCGGGTGAATCAAACGACGAGGTTCTCAAGCTCGATTTCGACCACCGTTTGATGCTGCAGTTTCGCGGCTCCGTGGTCACGTCTGATGCCGGATTGTTGGCATACCGTGAACTCGACGACGCACTCGGGCTGAGCACGATGGCGGGCGAGACGCTCGCCGATGCGCGCACCGGCAGGAACGGTCGTCATGCGCTGGTTGGTTTGTTGCGGCAGTCAGTGTTTGGTCGTCTCGCTGGATATGAGGACGTGAACGACGCCGAGCGCCTGCGCCACGATCCGGCGATGCGCT
>Ga0181532_10006158_pt1 | contig 10035 bp, 6 predicted proteins | sample PEATcosm2014_Bin_33_FD_119768 | JGI IMG/M metagenome (GOLD analysis project Ga0181532, IMG submission 119768) | Peatland microbial communities from MTU Mesocosm Facility, Houghton, MI, USA - PEATcosm2014_Bin11_30_metaG | ecosystem: Environmental > Terrestrial > Soil > Wetlands > Peat | place... | reverse complement strand
GAACCTGTCGTGGTCACCTGTGCGGTCAATGTCACCGATTGGCCATAGTTCGACGGGTTTAGGCTCGATGTCAGCACGGTTGTCGTGGCGTTGACGATCTGCGTTACCGACGTCATTGCTGCGGAATAGTCCGCCTTCTCCGCGTACGTCGCGGTAACTACATCCGAGCCCGCTGGCAAATTTGCCGTCGAGAATGTCGCTTCTCCGGTGCTGCCGATCGTTGCCGTGGCCAAGGTCGTCCCGGTCAGGCTGAACGTCACCGGGCCCGTTGGCAATCCGCCGGTGCTGGTAAACATGGCAGTGAATTTCACCGGCGTGCCCGAGGGCGACGGATTTGGTGCTGACGTGAGCGACATCGTGATCGTCGCCTGATTCACCACCTGCGTTACCGCTGCCGATGTGCTTATGCCGTTTAGCGCATCTCCGTTGTAGGTGGCAGTCAGTGAGTCTGAACCGACCGGCAGGTTCGTTCCCGTCAGTGTCGCGACCCCGCTCGCATTCACACTCACCGTACCCAGGGTGGTTGCTCCGTTCTTGAAGGAAACGGTCCCTGTGGGCGTGGTCGAACCTGTCGTGGTCACCTGTGCGGTCAATGTCACCGATTGGCCATAGTTCGACGGGCTTAGGCTCGATGTCAGCACCGTCGTAGTGTGTGCTATCAAGCCGAAAATCTGCAGTTGATTGTGACTTGCCACGAATACTTCGCCGTTCGCTACTACGGGAACCAGATTTGAGTTCCCCCCAAAATTAGGCCATTCTCCAGCCTGGCCTCTGAAGAGTGGTTCCATGTTCGTACCCGAGTCAGGATTGAAAGCATACAGGTAAATGGCCGGGTTGCCGGACGCTGGCCGCGATAATGCCCAGATAATTGCATTGCCTGTGCCATTGGAAGAGATGCTGGTGAAAAAACCGGGGTCCTGTCCCCCTCCAATCGAAGCAGACTGGGCCACGAGGTTGAGCGAGGTTGTAGGCGAAGTCTGCAGCTTCCACACTTCCACCGTCGATCCACCGCTGCTCACTACCCGCGCGACCGAATCGTCGGGATCCACAAAATAGGATGGCCCACACCAGCAGCCACCGATCGAATACGTACCCAGCACATTGTTCGTCTGGCTGGAGTATCCGCCCAGGCTGTCTTCATTCATGAGGAACATCGAACCCACCTTCCCTGCAGCCACTGCGAGGTGTGGATACGAACCTGGCTGATCGGGAAGAACGAGCACCCCTCCGGAGCCGAAATCGTTATCCTCCCGGTCTAAAGCCGACCAGTTCGATGGAGTAAACAAGTCGAGCACCGTAGACAAGTCTGGCGAAACCTTGATCACGCTCTCCTGAATATTGGTCACCCCGTCATAGGTGGTCCCGGAGTAATCAGAATTTCCCGTCACTACCAAGACATTGCCCGAATCATCGGTTGATGGGCCGAATCCGGACATCCAAACCGAAGACAGAAAAAAGCTATTGAGAGAAGTGACCAGCATATCGAAGAGGTTGTTCGACGCGAGCGGCGTCAGCGTTCCCGCCTGCCACCCCAAAAGCCATCCACGAGAGAGGTTCGGGCTGTAATCGCAGAAGCTGCCGAAGCCGGCGTAAACATTACCATTCGCCAACAACAAGCCGGGACGCTGCCGCTGATAGGTCGCGTTGAAATTAAATGTAGAGCCGTCGGTGAGCGTATGCGAAGCCGTCACCAATTGCGGCGTAACTATGTCCGTTAGGCTACCGAGATCTAAGGCGTGAAGCAGATAAGCGGGTGTGTTGTTTTGCAGCGCGTACACCATCACATAGAGGGTGTTGGAGGTCGGGTCGATCACTGGCGTTGAATTGATCCCAACGTTTGGGCCATTGTTATTACAGCCAAGAGGTCTTTGAATCGGCGTTCCAAAGTTGGGACTTAACAGCACCGTTCCGCTTTCTGCGTCAATCGCATAGATAGTGTTGCTTTCCGCGGCCACATAAACCACGTTGTGCGTTCCCTGGTACTGCCCAGCAGTTATATTCACCCCCGGCATGTAAAGCGGTTGGCCGTCCACCTGATCATTTAACGCTACGGAGTGAACCAACCCAAAAGTCAAACTGTTCACATTAGCCGGAGTCAAAATTGTCTCGTTCGAATTCCATCCCGTTCGGTAGTTATCGTAGTGATAGGTGATGACTGACTGTGCCCCTGCGGCTCTTGCACCGGCAGCACCTAGAAATACCAGCAGCACAGCACGGATCAGGGCACCGACTCGACGCGAGGTCATAGCATCCTCTGCAAATTTTGGGGGGCTGCTTTGGTAATACCGAAGGGGGAGGTTGTACTGGACAAGCGTTGGCGGCAACCCGCCCAGCAGCATCGATTCTAGCAGACGTGAGGAGGCTTTAGAAGGCAAATGTCAAGTTTGAGAATGCCAGAATGCCAGCGGGGCGTTCTTGTTTGTCCGCAAAGCGGGGCGGGCCTGCGCGTCACCCTTCCAATAAATCCCGCAAGCACACCGAGATGATCTCCCGAGTTCCAGCGCCCGCACCGCCGCGCCCGCCTCTCCGAGACCCCCAGTTCCCACCCCCGATATCTAGATGTTTACTGGTTTGTTATTATGGAGTCCGGTTTCAAAATCTCCTACCTCCTATCCCGTCAGACGGTTGAGGGGGATAGCTATACAAACGGGAAACTGCTACACCCCACCACCACAACTGCCGATATTGGTTTTGGCAAGGGCCCGCCCGCGCTCGTGCGAGGCGCTCGCTCGCAGCGTTGCGAGGGGGAGGAATGGAACCTACGAAGGGAAATGCGAATGGCGCCGCCCGCACCGGCTCTTCTGTGACTGCACCAGGATCAAGGAATCAGGACGTCGAGCCTGGACTTGTATTACACTCTTCGACTAGACTACGGTTCAAAAGAATGAAGCTTTCCGTCGTCATGCCTGTGTACAACGAACGGGCCACCCTGCAACAAGTGGTTGAGAGAGTCCTTTGCATTCCACTGGAGATCGAATTGATTTGCGTGGACGACGGGTCCCGCGATGGCTCTAGGGAGATTCTTGCACAGTTGCAGAACGAGCATCCCCAGGTTCGCGTTTTTCTTCAACCCAAGAACATGGGCAAGGGTGCGGCGCTGCACCGCGGTATTCAAGAGGCTACGGGGGATTTCGTGATCATCCAGGATGCTGACCTCGAGTACGATCCGGCAGAATACACGGTGCTGCTGGAGCCATTGATCGAGGGAAGTGCCGATGTCGTCTACGGCTCGCGCTTTCTTTCGGGCCGCCCTCATCGCGTGCTTTACTTCTGGCACTCTGTGGGAAACTGGATTCTCACTCTGCTTTCCAACGCGCTTACCAATATCAACCTCAGCGATATGGAGACCTGTTACAAAGTTTTCCGGCGCGAGGTCATCCAGTCGATTCCGCTGGAGGAAAAGCGTTTTGGTTTCGAGCCTGAAATCACCGTAAAGATCGCCAAGCGAAAGCTACGCATCTACGAAGTCGGCATTAGCTATTGGGGCCGTACGTATGAAGAGGGCAAGAAAATCAACTGGAAAGACGGTGCGCGCGCGCTCTGGTGCTTGGTGAAATACTGCATCACTGAACCGGCAGTTGCACGCCAAGATGTGCTGCCAAAGGCTGATTCCACTGCATTAGCAGTTGGCGCGACACAAGGCAAACGGCCCCCCGCGAATTAAGCCGCAGTGGATTATCTTCGCCAACGCAGAGGTGCGAAGGTCGGATCCATTCACCTCAACGTGATCCGCCCCTTCCCCGAAACCGCCGTCATCAGTGAGCCGCATGTTAATGGCGGGTAAATTTTCCGTGGATCAAGAACGACAACAGAACAAGCGACATCCACGACCAAAGCCCTTCCAGCGCAGCAATGCTGAGTATCCTGCTGGAAGATCAATAGGCTGACGTCACCACATTTCGGGAGACGACGCGCTTCGTGCCTGGTCGTTCACTGTCTGCGCTTAACTTGAAGACATCGTACCTTCTTGCTTTAAACTGCTTTAACCTTTGCGGGTGACCTACTCGATGAACATTTCCGACCCTGCGTTTCAACTCGAGACGCGGATCGCGCTCCCTGAGGACGAAGTACACCTCTGGCATGTCGACCTGGCAATCGTGTCCAAAGGAGGACAGAGATGGGAACAGATCCTTTCAGCGGACGAACGGGCACGGGCTGCACGGTTTCATTTTTCTCAGGATCGTCAATACTTCACCGCTACGCGCGCTTTGTTGCGGATAATCTTGGCAGGCTATGTTGATGCCAATCCGTCGGAACTGGTGTTCCACTACTCGGAAAAGGAAAAACCATCCCTGATTTCTGCACAGTCTGGGAGCCACGTGGAGTTCAACGTTTCTCATTCGGGTGCGGTAGCACTGCTTGCCTTTGCGCGGGGACGAGCGCTCGGGGTCGATGTAGAACAACTTCGTGAGAATTTCGATCACGCAGCGATCGCGCGCCGATTCTTTTCAGAACAGGAACAGCGTCAGCTGGTAGCGCTCGCACCGTCGGAGAGATATCACGGTTTCTTCCGTTGCTGGACCCGAAAGGAAGCGTACATCAAGGCCCAAGGGGCCGGCCTGTCACTTCCTCTGCACCAGTTTGACGTCTCCTTGAAACCAGGGGATGGAATTGCTTTGCTTTCCACCCGCCCCGACAACGCCGAAGCGGCAAAGTGGTCGTTGCAGGAAGTGCCGGCCGGCGATGGCTACGTCGCCGCTCTGTGCGTTCGAGGACAGGGATGGCGGCTGAAATCTTAGGTCATTCGCATCACACCCCACCCAAGAAATTGGCGTGGACTCCAGTGTGCAAGGCCTTGCACACTATGCGTTTTTAGAAGAAAAAACAGCTTCGCTGTGCGCAGCATTTTGCACACCCGAGGCAGTCAACAACCGCGTACGCCCCGAAAACTTCATGGTTCACCCTTTATCCTTATCAATTTACAGTACAATGGCTAAAAGCCCTGCGGCATGGCACTTGCGTACGATATGAGGTGTAATCTTCTGGTGTGCACTGGGGTTAATTAGGGTCATTGGACCGCAACAAATTTGTAGTCTCGTTAGCATGTCCCTCCCCATTAGCCCGGAAGTCAGCATTGATTCCTTCTGCGAGACACTGAATTTACATGCATTCAATCCAAAATTAACGAACCTTGGAGGTTCACGCTCTTGTCTGCTTCTTCTAGTCACTTGATTGCTCCGCACGGCGGCGAACTTGTCAATCTGCTTGCGGTACCGGAAAAAGCCGCAGAACTGAAAGCCCACTCCCGCGAGTGGCCATCCTGGGACCTCACTGCCCGTCAAGTTTGCGATCTCGAACTGCTGATGAGCGGAGGCTTTTCTCCGCTGCACGGCTTTATGACCAAAGCCGATTACGAAGGCGTCTGCCATAACATGCGGCTGGCCAGTGGAGTTCTCTGGCCTATGCCGATCACGCTCGATGTCACTGAAGAATTTGCCAAGAAGCTCACGCCTGGCAGCAGCAAAGTCGCGCTGCGCGACGCCGAGGGCGTGATGCTGGCCGTGTTGCACGTTGAGGAAGTCTGGCAAGCGGACCGGGCAGCCGAAGCCAAAGCAGTGTTCAACAGCACCAGCAAGGCCCATCCCGGCGCCGACTACACCATGAACAAGGCGAACCCGTGGTATGTAGGCGGGCGCGTCGAGGGCTTGCAGCGCCCTTCCCACTATGACTTCCGTACGCTGCGCTTCACGCCGGCGGAACTGCGCGCTGAGTTCGCCCGGCTCGGATGGCGCCGAATAGTTGCCTTCCAGACACGCAATCCCATGCACCGCGCCCACGTGGAACTCACGTTCCGCGCAGCCAAGCAAGTCGAAGCGAACCTGCTGATTCATCCCGTGGTCGGAATGACCAAACCCGGCGACGTGGATTACTACACCCGCGTGCGCTGCTATCAATTGCTGAGTTCGAAATATCCGCAGGGAACCCAGAAGCTATCTCTGCTACCTCTTGCCATGCGCATGGGCGGACCGCGCGAGGCCATCTGGCACGCTCTCATTCGCAAGAACCACGGCTGCACCCATCTCATTGTTGGCCGCGACCATGCTGGCCCAGGCAAAGACACCGACGGCAAGCCTTTCTACGGCCCATACGAGGCCCAAGAAACCTTTAAGAAGCATGAAGCCGACATTGGCGTCACCATGGTGCCTTTCAGCATGATGGTCTACCTGGAGGATGAAGACCGCTACGTCCCCGACGATGAAGTCAAGAAAGGCGACAAAGTTCTGAATATTTCCGGTACCGAACTGCGCGATCGGCTGAACGAAGGCCGCGACATTCCGGCGTGGTTCACGTATCCGGAAGTGGTTCACGAACTGCGGCGCAGCTTCCCGCCACGTGCGAAGCAGGGTGTGACCATCTTCTTTACTGGACTCTCGGGTTCAGGAAAATCCACTATCGCCAATGTCCTGATGACGAAGTTTCTGGAAGTGGGCGGACGTCCGGTCACCTTGCTCGACGGCGACCTGGTGCGCAAGCATCTTTCGTCGGAACTCGGATTCTCGAAAGAGCATCGCGACATCAACATCCGCCGCATCGGATACGTCGCGTCGGAAATTACGAAGAACGGCGGCATCGCGATCTGCGCGCCGATCGCGCCCTATGATGCGACTCGGAAACACGTGCGCCAGATGATCGAGCCTTACGGAGGCTTCATCCTGGTGCACATCGCTACCACGGTCGAAGTCTGCGAACAACGGGACCGCAAGGGCCTTTATGCCAAGGCACGCGCCGGCATTCTCAAGGAATTCACCGGGATCTCCGATCCTTACGAAGTTCCGGCGGATGCCAACGTGACGATCAACACCGGCGAACTGTCAGCCGAGGAGGCAGCCCAGGAAATCATCCTTCATCTGGAGCGCGAAGGCTTCATCGGAGTGAACGGAAGAGGGTAAGGCAAAAAGGGATCGACTATGCCACTGCTAGCGGCCAAAATTCTGGTTGGCTTCGTCGTGGGCGTCCTCATCGGCATGAGCGGCGTGGGGGGCGGCGTTCTGCTGCTCCCCATTCTGATCTTCGGATTGAAGGTGCCGGCTATCATGGCCGTCGGTTCCGACGCGCTGTTCAACTTCTTCACGAAAATTCCCGCCAGCCTGTTACACCTCAAGAAGGGCACGGTACGTCGCAAGGTCGTGATCGCCCTTGCCATCGGCAGCATTCCAGGCTCCATCGCTGGAGTCAAGCTGCTGATGCATATTCGCCATCTCTACGGGGACGGCGTCAACAGCTTTATCAAGACCGCGGTGGGCGTGCTGCTCATCGTGATACCCACGCTCTTGCTGTTCCAGAGAAAAATCGAAGAGCGGGTGGTCAATCGCCCGCCCACCTCGAAGAGCTTTATGGGCATGGCGGTGATTGGCTTGGTTGCGGGTTTTCTAGTAGGCATGACTTCGGTGGGTTCGGGCAGCATCATCATGATGTTGCTGTTGCTGTTCTACAGTTACCCGCCCAAGGTAAACGTCGGCACCGACATCGTACACGCCGTCATTCTTACGGGAGTCACGGGATTCCTTCACTTCCGCCTGGGCAACGTTAATCCGGGGCTCGTTGTGTCTCTGCTGATTGGCTCTATCCCCGGCGGGCTGCTTGGCTCGCATTTGGCTACCCGTGTTCCCATGCTATGGTTGCGCCGAATTCTCTGCGCCCTGCTGTTGATCACCGGAGCCCGCATGTTGTGGGCATGATTCTGCCAATATCAATTCTGCCGACATGATTCAGGAAAACATGACTTCTTCTTCCACTTACGCCGACATCCTGCAGCGCATCGAAGCTGCATTGGACGCTGCCCGCGCCGTCTTCGCCCGCTTTACCCCGGGCGCGATTGAAACGGAATACAAAATCGGGCACGATCCCGTGACCGAGGCCGATCGCGCCGTGGACGCCGTGTTGCGCCGGAACCTGCTGCGTGATGGCGAAGGCTGGCTTTCGGAGGAAACTGCGGACAATCCCTCTCGTCTCGACAAGGAGCGGGTCTGGATCGTGGATCCCCTCGATGGCACTCGTGAGTTCGTTAAAGGCCTGCCAGAATTCTGTGTCTCGATTGGTTTCGCCGAAAACGGCAAGCCCGTGGCGGGAGGAATCTTCAACCCCGCCACGAAGGAAACTTTCCTGGGGGCGATCGACACTGGCGTGCTCTACAACGGTCAGCTCTCCCGCCCCAGCCAACGGAAGACGCTGGATGGAGCCCTGATCCTTGCCAGCCGCAGTGAAGTGAAGCGCGGCGAGTGGAAACAGTTTGAGAACGGTCCGTTCAAAATCAAAGCCATTGGGTCGGTCGCCTATAAGCTCGCGCTGGTCTCAGCCGGCTTGGCTGACATTACGTTCACTCTTACACCGAAGAACGAGTGGGACGTAGTGGCGGGGGCGGCCCTGGTGCGGAGTGCAGGTGGGTTCGTCAGCACGTTAGAGAAAGCCGACCTGACCGCGAATCGCCGTGATCCGCTCCTGTCGGGTCTGCTGGCGAGTGGACCTTTTCTGCGAGACGAACTCATGAATCTTGTGGCACCACACCTCCGCACCGTCGAACCGATACGCTGAATCTGAGCCCATTCAAAGCTGTGACGCAGGGTAAAACCAGTCTCCGTCCTGACTCGCAACCCAAGTTGAGGACTCCGCGGCAATACCGGCTAAGGGAGGCGGGCTTCGGAATTTTGGTTTTGTTTTCTTGGATGATAGGCTCTTACGGCATCTCCGAACTTTTCAATTCCGCCCCGAAAGGATTGATCGAGTGGTTGTTCACGGACAAACTGGGACCGGGCACAACTCGAGAGGCGCGCCCAGCAAGATCCTAAGCGTGGTGGGCGCGCGTCCGAACTTCATGAAAATCGCGCCCATCGTGGATGCGCTGAGAAAGTTCCCGGACCTGCAGCATTGCCTTGTCCATTCCGGTCAACACTATGACGAAACTCTCTCTGGAAGTTTTTTCACCGAACTCGGTCTGCCGCGGCCTGACGTCAACCTTCAAGTCGGCTCTGGAAGCCACGCCGAGCAAACCGCCGAAGTCATGAAGCGCCTGGAGCCGGTGCTGCTCGACTACCAGCCCGACCTGGTGTTGGTTGTAGGCGACGTGAATTCCACCCTTGCCACCGCGATCACCGCCGTTAAGCTTGGCATTCGTGTAGCGCACGTCGAAGCTGGGCTGCGCAGTTTTGATTCAACCATGCCGGAGGAGATTAATCGCAAGCTCACTGACGCCATCTCCGACTTGCTATTCGTGACCGAACAGAGCGGCATCGAGAACCTTCGGCACGAGGGTATTTCCGAGGAGAAGATGTTCCTGGTGGGGAATGTCATGATCGACACACTACTCCGCCATCGCGAGGTGGCGGCAGGCTCACCCATCCTCGATCAGCTCCACCTGCGGAACGGCTCGGGACTGAAGCCCTACGGAGTTCTCACGCTGCATCGCCCGTCGAACGTGGATGACCCACAGTTGCTCCGCGGCATCTTAACCGCAGTTAATACGATCGCCGCTGATTTCCCGATCTTCTTCCCGGTACATCCGCGCACGCGCAAGAACATCGAGAGCTTCGGCCTGGGACGCTTCTTCTCCCAGGAAACACCGACATCCTCCGGCGTTGTCTCCCTGGATCCTCTCGGCTACCTCGATTTTCTCAACATGAACGATCACGCCCGCCTGGTTCTTACCGACTCCGGCGGAGTACAAGAAGAGACTACCGTGCTCGGCGTGCCCTGCCTCACACTTCGCGAGAACACCGAGCGTCCCGCAACCGTTGATAACGGCACGAACCGTATCGTTGGCGTGGATCCCGACAACATCCTCGCCGTTGCCAGAGAAGTTTTGCTCCAGCCCACTCGCTCCACCCGGCATCCTCCGCTTTGGGATGGTCAGGCGGCTCCCAGAATTGTCGAGATACTCCGCCAGCAATTGCGTGAGACTCCGTCCGCTTGAGGGCGCGTAACAGTTCAGGTGGTCAGGCGCTGCGGAAGGAGGGAAGGTGCGGCAACTCCGCGGCGGTGGCAGCGTACTGCGTCGGTGAGGTAACCGAGCACGTGGCGCTGTTGCCTCTTGCAAGTTTG